>Ga0102962_1000168_pt1 | contig 37430 bp, 33 predicted proteins | sample SalPonF2_C_D2_MG_FD_84519 | JGI IMG/M metagenome (GOLD analysis project Ga0102962, IMG submission 84519) | Salt pond soil microbial communities from South San Francisco under conditions of wetland restoration - Salt Pond MetaG SF2_C_D2_MG ...
AAGGGGCAGTTCTCCGCCACCGCCGACTACGGGCAGGACTTGAAGTACGCTGGCCACAACGACTTCCCGGCCATCGACATCTGCATGGAGGCGCTGGTGGCGGGCGCGGGCTTCGTGGCGCGCAGCTTCGCCGGCGACGCCAAGCAGGTACGCGAGCTGCTCAAGGCCGCCCTCAGCCACCGCGGCACGGCGGTGCTCGACATCATCAGCCCGTGCGTGGCGTTCAACAACGAGGACGACTCGCCCCAGAGCTACACCTACGGGCGCGAGAACGAGCATGCCCTGCAGGACATCGGCTTCTTCCCCGCGGACGAGGAGATCGTCATCGACGCGCAGGAGCCCGGCGAGACCACCACCGTGCAGCTCCACGACGGATCGAAGATCAAGCTGCACAACCTCGAGGCCAACTACGACCCCACCGACCGGGCGGCTGCCATGCAGCGCCTGCAGCAGGCCGAGGACGGCCACGAGTTCATCACCGGCCTGATCTACTACGACCAGAGCCGCCCGTCGCTGGCCGAACTGAGCGGCCTCAACGGCCGGGCGCTGTCGTCGCTCTCCGACGACCTGCTGCGCCCATCGAAGGAGCAGCTCGACGAGCTGATGAGCGGCTACAACTGAGCCGCCGAGCGTGGGCAGGCCGATCGCGGGGCCCGGCGCGTCGAGCGCCGGGCCCCGCGATCCGGTCGGCTGGGCGTGGTCTACGGATCGCGTGCCGGGTACTTGGGGAGTTGCGTGGCGATGAGGAAGTCGCGCAGCCGGGTCGGCAGCCGCACCAGCGCCAGCCGCAGCCGAGCGTCGGGGCCCACCGGATAGTAGGGCCGCGGGCGCCGGGCGCGCAGGGCCGAGACGATCACCGCTGCAACGGTCTCCGGCGGGACCCCGCGAACGCCCTCGATGAACTGCCGCATCTTGGCGAAGACCGGGCCGTAGAGCGCCGTGGCGCGCGCCGGAAGGCGCTGCTCGAGGCCCTGGATGCGCCCCAGCGAGCGCTTCCACAGCGGCGTGTGGACCGTCCCCGGCTCGATGATCGACACGCTGATGCCCCAGGGTGCGAGCTCGAGGCGCAGCGCGTCGCTCATGGCGCGCAAGGCGAACTTGGAGGCGTTGTAGGGGCCCGTGAACGGCGTCGAGATGGTGCCCGAGATCGACCCGATGTTCACGATGCGGCCGCCGGCCCGACGCAGCAACGGGATCACCGCCTGCGTCACTCCCAGGGCGCCGGTGACGTTGACCTCGAACTGCTCACGCACGTCCTCGAGCGGCACGAACTCCAGCGGCGCGGCCACCACCACCCCGGCGTTGTTGACGAGGCCCCGCAGGCCGTCGGCGCCGAGCTCGTCGTCGAGACGGCGGGCGGCGTCGTGGACCATGCCGGGTTCGGTGACGTCGAGGAAGAGCGGCGTGATCGACTCCCCGCCGCCGCGCGTCAGGAACGCTGCGTCCTCTTCGCGGCGCACGCCCGCGTAGACGCGAAACCCGGCCCGGGCGAGCGCCAGCGTGGCCGCCTGCCCGATGCCGGAGGAGGCACCGGTCACGAGGACGGCGGGAGGGACGGCTTCGGCCACGGTTACGTTAGAATTCTATGACAAGCATGGGAATCGAGCCGTGCGAATCGCGATAATCACAGAGACGTTCCTGCCCAAGGTCGACGGCGTGGTCACGCGCCTGGTACACACGCTGGATGCGCTCCAGACGCTGGGCCACGAGGCGCTGATCCTGGCGCCGCCGGCGGCTCCCTCACGCTACGGTCGTTACGGCGTCGTGGCCGCGCCCGGGCTCCCGTTCCCCTGGTACCCCGAGCTCACCGTGGCGCTTCCCTCGGCGCGGCTGGCCGCGGCGGCCGACGCCTTCCGGCCGGACGTGGTGCACGTCGTCAACCCGGTGGTGTTCGGGAGCTGGGGTGCGCTGTGGGCGCGCCGCCGAGGGCTCCCGCTGGTCGCCAGCTTCCATACCGACCCGAAGGTGGTGGGGCGCCTCGGCCTGGGATGGCTGAAGCGGCCGCTGGAGATCGTCGACCGCGAGATCCACAACCTGGCCGACGTGACGCTGTGCACCAGCCCGCAGATGGTGGAGCTGGCGCGCGCGTTGCACATCCGGCGGGTGCGCCTGTGGCCCAAGGCGGTGGACAGCGAGCGCTTCCATCCCGGCAAGGCCACGCAGGTCATGCGGGATCGGCTGACCGGCGGTCGGCCGGACCGGCCGCTGGTGGTGTACGCCGGTCGGGTGTCGTTCGAGAAGCGGGTCGACGTGCTGGCCGAGGCCGCGCGGCGCCTTCCCGGCGTGCGCTTCGCGGTGGTGGGGGAAGGACCGGCGCTGGGCTGGCTGAAGCGCGAGCTGGCCGATACCGGCACCGTCTTCACCGGCTTCCTGGAGGGTGACGAGCTGGCCGCGGCCTACGCCAGCGGCGATCTGTTCGCGTTCCCGTCCGACTCCGAGACGCTGGGGTTCGCCGCCATCGAGGCCATGGCTGCCGGCGTCTGCGTGGTCGCCGCCCGCGCGGGCGGCATCCCGCACATCGTCCGCGACGGGGACAACGGCGTGCTGGTCGAGCCGGGTGACGGCGCGGCGCTCGCCACGGCGCTGCAGGCGTTGCTGGACGATGCGGCCCGCCGCCGCCGCATCGCCGAGCGGGGCCGGCGCGAGAGCCAGCTCTGGTCGTGGGAGAACAGCACCCGCGCGCTGGTGGGGTTCTACCAGCGCGCGCTCCGTCTCCACCGTTCGCGTCCCACCCCGAACGAGCGGCCGCCGGGTGCGAAGGCCGCCTGAAGGACCGAGCCCGGCCCCGAGAAGGACAATTGGCCCTGGCCGCTTCCGAGCCGCCGAACCTAGGCTGTGCGCAAGCCCGCCATGCGTCGGACGGTCGTCGATGTACGTCGTGATCGGTCTCGGAGGTTTCGGATGCACTACGAATACCTGGCTGCGATCCACCAGGGCGGTTCGGCCGAGCGCCTGCGGCAGCTCGTGCGCCGCCTGCAGGCGGCGAGCTGCGAGGTCCAGTACGACCCGGGCGCTGGCCGGCTGCGCCTGCGCATCCGCGACAGCGAAGACGCGTGGATGCAGACCGCGCTCGTCACCATGTTGCTTCTGTCCTTCAAGGACGTCGTGAGCTGGGGCGGTCACTCGCGCCGTATCGAGGGCCGGCCCGTCATGCTTCAGTTGCCTGCGGGCGCCGAAGGGCCGCTCCAGGCCTGAAGGCTGCTTCAGGACTCCTCTCCGGGGTTGGGCGCCGCCGACGGGGCGGCGCCCATCATTCTTGTGCACGCGGCGAACGCTTCGTCAGGAACCGTTCCCGGAAGCTGCCGGCCTGGCCGTGGGCGACGCTCGCCACCACCATGTCGCCGGCTTCCAGCACGGTATCGCCGTGAGGGAACAGGGTGCGGCCGTGGCGCCGTACCGCTACGACGATGCTGGCGCGGGGCAGGTCGGCGTCGCCGAGGCGCCGACCGGCGAGCGGTGAGCCCTTGGACACCCGCACCTCCACGATCTCCTGACCGGTGAGATCGCGCAGCCGCAGCGCCTCGCTCGTCTCCTCGTGCAGGCGCTCGCGCTCGAGCGCCAGATAGTACGCCTTCGCAAGGTCGGCCTGCCGCACGAAACCGATCGGTCTGCGTGCGTCGTGGCGGTCGACCACCGGCATGCGTGCGATGGCCAGCTCCGCCATGCGCTCGAGCACCTCGCTGGCCGACTCGTCGGCGAGGGCGGTGGCGACCGCGCGCGTGCCGATTCGCGTCAGCGGCGTGGTGGCCGGCGTCCCCTCCTGGCGTGCTCGTTCCAGGTCGGTCAGGGTGACGATGCCGGAGAGGTGCTCGGGATCGTTGCGGCTGCGCAACAGGAAGCCGTGGTGATGGCTGCGCGCCGTCTGCTCGGCCAGCTCGGCGAGCGTCTGATCCTCGAACAGCGCCGGCACATCGGGATCCATCACCTCCCGCACCTGCACCGTCTGTAGCAGGTCGATCTCGCGCAAGCGGAACAGCGATCGGCCGTGCCGCGACAGGATGCGTTCGTAGATCGACTCCTGCCGGAAGAGGTCGGCCGTGAGCGAGGAGATGACGGCCGCCAGCAACAGCGGCAGGATCAGGGCGTAGCTGCCCGACATCTCGAACACCATCACGATGCTGCTCATCGGAGCGCGCGTCACGCCCGAGAGCAGGCCCGCCATGCCCACCAGCGCGAAGGCGCCGTAATGGTGCACCAACGACGGGAACACCTGCTCGCTGGCCTGCCCGAAGGCCGAGCCCAGCGCCGCGCCCACGAACAGCACCGGCGCGAACACGCCCCCCGAACCCCACGAGCCGAAGGACGCGCCGGTGGCCGCGGTCTTCGCGAACGCCAGCCCGAGCAGCACCAGCGCCGGGCCCGCGCTCCCCTGCAGGACGCGTCCGATCTCGTCGTACCCGCGCCCCAGCACCTCGGGGAAGGCGACGGCGACCAGCCCGACGATCAGCCCCCCGGAGGCCGGCCGCAGCATCGGGGGGAGGCGCAGACCGTTGAAGAGGTTCTCGGAGGACACCAGGGCCTGGTTGAAGCCGACCGCCGCCGCGGCGGTGACGATGCCGAGCGCGAAGTACAGCGGCAGCTCGACCGCACTCCCGAGCTGGAAGTTCGGCACCGCGAAGCCGGGCGCGTCGCCCAGCAGGGTACGCGACACCGCGGTGGCGCTGACGGCGCCGATCACGATGGAGGCGAAATTTCGGGCCTGGAACTCGCCCAGGATGACCTCGACCGCGAAGAGCACCCCCGCGATGGGCACGTTGAAGGTGGCGGCGATGCCGCCCGCCGCGGCGACCGCCACCAGGGTGCGGCGGCGCTCCGCGTTGAGCCCCAGAGGGCCGGCGAGCAGCGAGGCCAGCGAGGCCCCCATCTGCACCACCGGGCCTTCGCTGCCGAGCGAGGCGCCGCTGCCGATCGACAACGTGGTGGCCAGCGGCCGCCAGAGCGCCAGCGCCCGCGACACGCGCCCCCCCAGGTTGGACACCGCGTACATCACGGCCGGGATGCCGGAGCCGCGGGTGTCGGGGGCCCAGCGCACCACGATCGGAGCGACCAGCAGGCCGCCGAGGGTTGGCACGAGCACCGTGGCGATGGCGCCGGGCACCACGCCGAGCAGGGAGGGCAACGCGACCAGCGCATTGCCGGTGGCGCGCACCAGCAGGTCGAACCCGACCGCCGCGAGGCCGGTGAGCACACCCACGACGACGGCCGTCACGATCAGCGCGACGGTCTCGCTGGAGCGGTGGCCGGGCAGCAATCGTGCCAGGAGACGCGCCAACGACCCCGTGGGGCGGTCCACCGGCTTCCTCCTCCCCGGGCGCCTGCCCGGCGCCCGCGGACCAGCATACGGGCGCCGCGGGCGGGGTCCCGTGTCGGTCCCTGCGCGCCCGCAGGGACGGCCCGCGTGCGCGCCGGAGGTAGACTCGTCTCCGTCGCCGCGTCGCCGGGTCCCGGCGCGTGGCGCGCCCGGATCGACGTGGTCACCGCCGTCTACCTCCCCGCGCTGCTGTTGTCGTTCTGCAGCGGCCTCCTCGTCCCGACGCTGCCGCTGTTCGCCAGCAGCTTGCACGCGTCGCTGGGCGTGGTGGGGGTGGTGCTGGGAGCCGAGGCCATCGGCACGCTGCTCGCCGACGTGCCCGCCGGGGTGTTGCTGGGACGCTTCAGCGACAAGGCCGTCATGCTCGCCGGGTTGACGTTGGTCGCGGTGTCCGTGCTCCTGCTCGTCCCCGCGCGCAGCGTGCTGCTGGTCATCGGCCTGCGGCTGACGTCGGGCCTGGGGCTGGCGCTGTTCAACCTCTCGCGCCACGCCTTCCTCACGGAGGCCACCCGTGGCGGGAGACGGGGGCGGGCCATCTCGACGTTCGGCGGCGTCAGCCGTGCGGGCGGCTTCGTGGGTCCGGCGGTCGGCGGCCTGCTGGCGGCGGCGCTTGGCCTGCGCGCGCCCTTCGTGCTCTACGCGGCCGTGGTGGTGGCGGCGCTGGTGGGCGTGGCGCGCTTCGTGCCGGCCACGGCCCCGCATCCGCCGTCCCCCGGAGCGGCGCCGCGTCTCCCCGCCTTGCGCGAGTTCGCCGCGGTGCTGTCGACCGCCGGGCTGGCACAGCTCATGGCGCAGACCCTGCGGGCCGGGCGCAAGGTGCTGCTGCCCCTGTACGCCAGCCAGGTGCTGGGGCTCGATGTCGGCGCGGTCGGGTTCATCCTCTCCGCCTCCGCCTTCGCCGATCTGACGTTGTTCTATCCGGCCGGCTGGCTGATGGACCGGCGCGGCAGGAAGTTCGCCATCGTCCCGAGCTTCCTTCTCCAGGCCGTCGGGCTGGCGCTGGTCCCGCTCACGCACGGCTTCGCGGCGTTGCTGGCCGTCGCGGTGGGACTCGGGTTCGGCAACGGCCTCAGCGCGGGGACCATGATGACGCTGGGTTCGGACCTGGCGCCGCGCGAGGCGCTGGGCGCGTTCCTGGGCGCCTGGCGGCTGGTGGGCGACGCCGGGTCGAGCGGCGGGCCGCTGCTCGTCGGCGCCGTGGCCGAGGCGCTGGATCTGTCGATGGCGGCCGTGGCCGTGGCCGCCGTGGGCGTGGGCGCTGCGCTGGTGTTCGCCTACCGCGTGCCGGAGACCCTTCGCAGGGCGTGAGCGACGCCCCTGCGAGCGCCCGTTGGGTCGGATAGAATCGCTCGGAACTGCTGCGCGCACAGGGCGCTGTGGGCCGGGGGAGCCGACGCGCGATGGGAACGCGAAGGCGCGAGCGAGGCGGCGTGTGATGGTGGACTGGGCAGGAGCGGAGAGAGGAAGCGGTGCCACCGCCTTCTTCCGTTCGCACCCCCAACCGATGCTGGTCTACGACCCGGACACCCTGAGGATCCTGGCCGCGAACGCGGCCGCCGTGACCCACTACGGTTACCCCGAGGACGAGTTCACGTCGCTGACGCTTCTCGACATCCGGCCCGCGGAGGAAGTGGAACGGATGCTCACCGCCCGCGCCGGCCGCGAGCCACCCTATGTGGTGCCGGGAACCTTCCGCCACCAGCGCAAGGATGGAACCGCCTTCGACGCCGTGGTCAGCGTGTTCGCCGTGCGCTTCCGCGGAGCTCCGGCGCGCCTGGTGCTGGTGGCCGACGTGACCGGCGACCGGAGCGCCTTCTCCAGCCTGTTGCGGGCCGAGGAGAAGTTCCGGGCGCTGTTCGAGAACGCGTACGACGCGATTCTTCTCATGCAGAAGGGGCGCTTCGTGGAGTGCAACAGTCGCACCGAGGCGGTGTTCGGCCTGCCGCGCGAGCGCTTCCTGGGGCGTGACCCTTCCGAGCTGTCGCCTCCCTATCAGCCCGACGGGCAGGAGTCGCGCAGCGCTTCCGAGGCGCGGATGCGGGCGGCCCTGGCGGGCGAGGAGCAGCACTTCGGGTGGGTGCACCTGCGCGCCGACGGCACGCGGTTCCACTCCGAGGTGCACCTGTCCCGCCTCGACATCGGGGGGGAGGCCTTCCTGAAGGCGCAGGTGCGGGACGTGACGCAGCAGAAGCGCCAGGTGGACGAGCTGCGCGAGCTGCGGCAGGCGGTCGAGCAGGGCTCGAGCACCGTCCTGCTGACCGACGCGGAGGGCCGCATCCGCTACGCCAACCGCAGGTTCAGCGAGGTGACGGGCTTCGCCGCCGAGGAGGTGGTGGGGCGCAACGTCGCGGACCTCGCCGCGCCCGGGGCCGACAACCCCCGGCTCGCCGCCATCGCGGAGGTGGTGCGGCGCGACGGCGTCTGGAGGGGCGAGTTCGTCAACCGCACCAGGGCGGGCGGCCGCACCTGGGAGCGCGCGCAGATCACGGCGGTCAGCGACGAGAGCGGTCGCGTCAAGCAGTACCTGAAGGTGGCCGAGGACATCACCGAGCGGCAGTTGATGTCGGCGCAGCTCGAGTACCTCGGCAGCCACGACGCGCTCACCGACCTGCTCAACCGCGCCGGTTTCGTGGACCGGCTGGTCGCCGCGCTCGCGGAGCGGCGCGCGGACGGCCGCCGCTCGGCCGTGCTGGTGCTCGACCTGCAGGGATTCCAGCTCCTCAAGGACAGCCTCGGGGCCGAGGCCGGCGACGAGCTGCTGCGGCTGGCGGGGCGTCGCCTGAGCGTGGCGTTGGGCGACGAGGGAGCGGTGGCGCGCCTGACGCGCGACGAGTTCGCGGTGGTGACGGGGCCGCTGTCGCAGGCGGTCGACGCGGCGGAGGTAGCGGCGCGCCTGCTGGGCGCGCTCGAGGAGCCGGTGGAGGTGGCGGGACGGGCCGCGTCGCTGCGCCCGCGCCTGGGGATCGCGGTGTTCCCCGATCATGCCGAACGACCGTCGGACCTGCTCAAGCATGCCTCGCTGGCGCTGGCCCGCGCCCGCTCCCGGGGCGGCGCCGCCTTCGCCTTCTTCACGCCGGCGATGGACGTGCGCGCGCGCGAGCGGTTCGCCCTGGAGAGCGAGCTGCGCTCGGCGCTAGGTTCGGACCAGCTCGTTCTCCACTTCCAGCCGATGGTGGGGCTGGCGACGGGCCACGCCGTGGGGGTGGAGGCGCTTGCGCGGTGGCGCCACCCGTCGCGGGGGCTGTTGGCGCCGGACGCCTTCATCCCCCTGGCCGAGGAGACCGGCATGATCCGGGAGCTGGGCCTGCAGGTGCTGCGGCAGGCGTGCGGCCAGCTCCGCGCCTGGATCGACCGGGGGCTCGACGTGGAGCGCGTGGCGGTCAATCTGTCGCCTGTACAGCTCCGCTCGACCGCGCTGATCGACGAGGTGCGGGAGGTCCTCCGGTCGTGCGGTGTGCCGCCGCAGCGGTTCGAGTTCGAGATCACCGAGACCGCCGCCATGCTGGATGCGCGCCGCGGCGCCGAGGTGCTCGAGGAGCTGCGCACGCTGGGCGCGCGGGTGACGCTGGACGACTTCGGGACCGGTTACGCCTCGTTGGCGTACCTGCGTGACCTGCCGTTCGACGCCATCAAGTTGGACCGCAGCTTCGTGCGCCGGCTGGGCACGGCGGCGTCGGCCGCCGACGAGGGCATCCTGGCCGCCGTCGTCTCGCTGGGGCGCAGCCTGGGCGCCAGCGTCGTCGCGGAAGGGGTGGAGACGCCGGCGCAGCTCCAGGCCCTGCGGCGCGTGGGCTGCGACGCCGTGCAGGGTTTCTACCTGGCGCGTCCCATGCCGGCCGAGGACGTTCCCTCCCGGCTCTCCGCGCTGAAGGTGGGCGCGCTCTAACCGCGCTCCGGGGCCGCTGCGCTCACCCAGCGCAGCGGCGACTCGACGCCGCCCTCCGCCCGGCAGCGCCCGCAGGCGTAGCGCAGCCGGCTGCGGCGGTAGCGCGGGTAGCGGCCGCCGCAGCGGTCGCAGACCAGCGCATGGGGAGCCGGCGGCAGCACGACCTCATGGGAGGGCACCAGCCGTTCGGGCCGGGCCCCGATCTTGCGGCAGGCCGCGCGCCAGCGCGCACCGTGGCCGTCGCCCGGTGTCAGGGCGTGGGCGATCTCGTGCAGGATGGTGTCGCGCACGACCTCCTCGTCGTTGAGGCGGGTGAGGGTCGACGACAGGGTGATCCGGCGCGACGAGGGCAGGCAGGACCCGAGCCGCTTGCGGGCCCGGTCGAAGGCGAAGGTCCAACCCTCGAGGCCGTGGCGCGCCATCAGGTGTACGGCCAGCGCCCGGGCCGCCTCGAGCGTCATCGCGGGCCCGTCACGGTCGGCGCCTCAGTCCTTCCAGGTGGCGCGGAGCACCCGCAGCCAGTTCTGGTGCGCGATCTTTCGCAGCGCGTCGTCGTCGTAGCCGTGGTCGGAGAGCGCCTCGAGCAGACGCTGGACGCCCGCGACGTCGCCCACCGCGGTGGGGATGCGGGCGCCGTCGAAGTCCGAACCGAGGCCCACACGCGTGATGCCGAGCTTGTCGACCAGGTGGTCGATGTGGCGCACCATCACGTCGAGGCCGATGTCGGCGTCGTGCCCGCCTTCGGGGTCGAGGAATCCCACGGCGAAGTTCAACCCCACCATGCCGTCGGAGGCGGCCACCGCCGCGAGCTGCTCGTCGGTGAGGTTGCGGGGGCTGGGGCTGACGGCGTGGGCGTTCGAGTGGGTGGCGACCAGCGGCGCCTGACTCAGCTCGGCGACGTCCCAGAAGCCGCGTTCGGTGATGTGCGACAGGTCGATCATGATGCCGAGCTCGTTGCAGCGGCTCACCAACCGGCGCCCCAGAGCGGTGAGGCCGGGTCCGGTATCGGGGCTGCTGGGAAAGTGGAACGGCACGCCGTGGCCGAAGGCGTTGGCACGGCTCCAGACGATGCCCAGCGAGCGCAATCCGGCGCGGTAGTAGATGTCGAGGGCGGCCAGCTCGCTGTCGATGGCCTCGGCCCCCTCGAAGTGTGCGATGGCGGCCAGCACGCCCTCCTCGATGCTGCGTTGCAACGCTTCGACGTCGGTCACCAGGCGCATGCGGCCGCCAGCGGTGAGCCGGTAGAGGATAGCGAACATCCGGTTGGCCGCGTGCACGGCGTGCAGCTCGTCCACGGGCGGAGCCGGGGGGGTCTCGAAGCCGCCGCTGGCGGTCTCCCGCCGGTTCAAGAAGGGCTCGCTGCCGGGCAGCGTCGGCGGGAACATCGCGAAGAAGCCGCCCGCGAACCCGCCCTCCTGGGCACGCGGGTAGTCGATGTGGCCGTCGTCGTGCCGCTCGAAGAAGTCGCGGTCGGGACGCTCCAGATGCATGAGCAGGGTGTCGTTGTGACCGTCGAACACGGGGATCATGCCGTCGAGTGTACGCGATGGCCGCGCCGGTGACGGGAGTCCGGGGAGCGCAGGGCATTTGTCCATTGGTTCACAAACCCCCTGGGGATATCGTCAGGCACGAAGGTTACGTCCCGTTCCCCGAACACTTCCACGGGGGCGGGTGGAGGCGAGGAACCATGAAGGACAAGCTAAACATCATCGTCATGAGCGGCACCGTCGACAAGCTCCTGGCCATGGCCACGATCGTGTCGGGCGCCGTCGCCATGGGCAAGGAGGTCAAGCTGTTCGTGACCTTCTGGGGCCTGATGGCCTTCAAGAAGGGCGCCTGGCAGGACCCGTCGCAGCAGAGGCTCCCCGCCGAGTATCAGGATTTCGGCCCCATGATGCAGGAACGCATGCAGAGCATGGGCATCAACCCCTGGATGCAGACTTTGAAGACCGCCAAGGAACTGGGCGAGATCGAGATCTACTCCTGCAGCATGACGCAGGACATGTTCGGCATGAAGATGGACGACCTCGAAGACATCGTCGACGGCGAGAAGGGCGTGGCCGGTTTCATCGCGATGTGCGACGGTGCCGAGGTCCTGGTCTTCTGAGCCCGCTCGCTCGCGAGGAGAGGAAAGGGAATCATGGCTGATACGAACGTCAAGCAGGAGATCGATGCGCGCGGAAGCGCTTGCCCCGGCCCCCTCATGGAGCTGATCCGCGGCATCAAGGCGTCCACCGTCGGCGACAACGTCGCGGTGCTCTCGTCCGACCCCGGATCCAACAAGGACATCCCCGACTGGGTCGACAAGATCGGCTACGAGCTGGTGGCCAACGAAGATCACGGCGACTACCACCGCTTCGTCGTGCGCAAGACCAAGTAGCGCTTCACGAGCGCGGAATCGTCCCGGACCCGGCCGGCGCTCGCGGCGACCCGATCCGGGACGCTCCCAGGAGGCAACCATGCATCGGATCGTCATCATCGGAGGGGGGCCCGGCGGCACCATCACGGCCAACCACCTCGTCGAGCACCTCGGCGAGGAGCTGCGCCGCGGCGAGGTCCAGATCACGCTCGTCACGGACAAGCCGGACCAGGTCTACAAGCCCGGCTTTCTCTACCTGGCCTTCGGCCTGGAATCTCCCGAGCGCATCCGTCGGCCGGTGCGCGAGCTCGTCAGCCCGTACGTCGATGTAAGAATCGAGCGCGTCAGCAGGGTCGATACCGAGGGCCGCCAGGTGATGGTCGAGGGCGGCGGCAGCCACCCCTACGACCAGCTCATCATCGCCTCGGGCACGCGGCTCGATCCCGGTGCCACGCCCGGCCTCGCCGAGGCGGGCGACTGGTTCTACGACGAGCCGGGCGCGCAGCGTCTGCACGACAAGCTGGAGGCCCTCGAGAAGGGCCGCATCGTGGTGTCGGTGATCGGTATCCCGCACATGTGCCCGGTGGCGCCCCTCGAGGTCACCTTCATGCTCGACCAGTGGCTCGAGCGCCGTGGACGGCGCGACCAGGTCGAGCTGACCTACACCTACCCGATCAACCGCAGCCACTCCATCGCCTCGCTGGCCGAGTGGGCCACGCCGGAGCTGCAGAAGCGCGACGTGCGCATCGAGACGTTCTTCAACGCCGAGTCGGTCGATCCCGAGGCCAAGGTGCTCAAGAGCATGGAAGGCACCGAGCTGGAGTTCGACATCCTGATCGCCATCCCCGAGCACCGGAGCGCCGCCTATCTGGAGGAATCCGGGTTGTGCGAGGCGGGCTGGGTGCCCACCGACCGCGACACCCTCGCCGTCAAGGGTCAGGAGGGCATCTGGGCGCTGGGCGATACCACCGGCCTCCCGGTCTCGAAGGCCGGTTCCGTGGCCCACTACCAGTCCGCCACGCTGGCCAAGAACGTGGCGGCGCGCGTCCACGGCTCAGGGCCGGTGGCGCGCTACGACGGCAAGACCATCTGCTTCATCGAGGCCGGGCTCGACAGCGCGACCTTCATCGAGTTCAACTACGCCCGGCCTCCCCAGGTGCAGCCCCCGAGCAAGATGATCCACTGGGCCAAGCTCGCCTACAACAGCGCCTATTGGCTCACGGCCAAGGGCGCGCTGTAGAGGAGGCGGCCATGGCGAACGAAACCACCCTCCCCGCCGATGCCGGCCTGTCGGAGAAGCTCGATGCGATCCTCGGCAAGATGGAGGGGATCGAACGGCGCCTCGACGCGCAGGAGGCCGGTCCCTTCGGCGAGCTCGGCGGCCCCCTCTCCCTGATGCTGTCGGGCATGACCGACGACATGCTCAAGGGCCTCGTGTCCAAGGTCGCCACCCTGGCCGAGGTGATCCTGGACCCCGGCGTGCTGGAGCTGCTCGAGCGGGTCAAGAGCCCCGAGGTTCTGGCGACGCTCGAGCGCGTCACCGATCCCACCACGCTGGAAGGCCTGCGCGGCCTGACCGGCGCGCTCAACCTGGTCCAGGGAGGCATGACCGACGAGATGGTCGCCGGCCTGGTGCGCAAGGTCGGCGTGCTCGGCGAGCTCATCCTCGACCCCTTCGTGCTGGACGCGCTGCAGCGCGCCGCCCGCGCTCTCAAGGCGGGGCAGGCGCAATACCCCGACGTGAAGGTTCCTCCGGTCGGGGGCATCTTCGGGGCGCTGCGGTCGGCCAACGACCCCGACACCCGACGGGTCATGGCGTTCGCGCTCGCGGTGATGCAGAACCTAGGGCACGAGTTCTCCTGACCCCTCCGCTACGACGCCCTCGCCTCCGGGCGTAGGTGGGGCCCGCCGAAGCACGGCGGGCCCCCTTTTTTCTCGGTTCGCACGGCTGGAAGAGGACGGGCGCCGCAAGCTCAGGCCGTCGGCGGGATGTTCTGGTTCACCCGGAACAGATTGTCGGGGTCGTAGCGGCGCTTGACAGCGCTCAGCCGCTCGTAGTTCTCGCCGTAGGTGGCGCGGATGCGATCGTGGCCCTCGTCCATCATGAAGTTCACGTATGCGGCGCCGGTGGAGTGGGGGTGCAGGGCGTCGTAGTACTCGACCGTCCAGTCGCGCAGCAACTCCGCATTCGCCGGGTCCGGGTCCACGCCGACGATCACCTGCGACCAGAACGCGTCCCGATGGCGGTAGGCGGTGGCATCGGGCGCGATACGCTGCGCGGCTCCGTTGAGCGGGTACAGATGCATGGTGGAGAAGGGGGTGGGAAGGTGCGAGCCGTGGCGGGCGTGTTCGCTGATGGCCTCGTCCGTGAGCTTCGGCATGAAGTCGGCGCGCCAGTACCACTGCAGGCCGGCGGGATACAGGGGGTCGAAGAAGGACTGCAACACGGGGAAGGGCATCTCCTGGGCGCCGTGCAGCAGGGGCTCGACCTCGGCGACGAAGGGACCGACGAGCGCATCGAAGCCGTCCTGCGTGCCGTTGTAGCACCACACCGCTGCGGCCACGGTGCGGCCGTGAAGCTCCTCGGGGAACGGCGGCACGGGTGGCACGGCCGTGAAGGCGAAGAACCCGCCCAGCGCTTCGGGTGCTGACTCGATCAGCGCCTGGAAGCCGTGGAGAGCGTCCTCCGCCTTGTCCAGCGCCCAGAACGTGGGGCCGCCGATGACGTTCTTCACCGGATGGGCACGGAACAGGAAGCTGGTCACGATGCCGAAATTGCCGCCGCCTCCGCGCAGGGCCCAGTAGAGGTCGGCGTGCTCGTCGGCGCTGGCGGTCACGAGGCGGCCGTCGGCCAGGACCACGTCGGCGCTGAGGAGGTTGTCGACGGTGAGGCCGCAACTCCTGGTGAGGTAGCCGCTGCCCCCGCCCAGGGTGAGCCCTCCGACGCCCGTACTGGCGATGAAGCCGCAGGGAACCGCCAGCCCGAACGGGTGCGTGGCATGGTCGACGTCGCCCCACACGCACCCGCCTTCCACGCGCACGGTGCGGGCCTGGGGGTCGACGCGGATGCCCTTGAGCCCGCCGAGGTCGATCACCAGCCCACCGTCGACCGAGCCCAGACCGCCGGCGTTGTGGCCGCCGCCGCGGATCGCGAGCGGGATGTGCGCGTCGCGCGCAGCGTCGACGCAGGCCATGACGTCGGTGGCGTCCGCCACGCGGGCGATGGCCCCGGGGTAGCGCTGGATCATGGCGTTGTACACGGGGCGCGCTTGCTCGTAGGCGTCGTCGCCGGGGACGAGGAGGTCCCCGCGCAGGGCGGCCCGCAGCGCCTCGACGAAGGCGTCGGGCAGGGTAGATGCGGGGTAGGGGGGTCGATTCGAGGGGACTCCGGGTCGTTCCTGCATGCTCTCTCTCCTCCTCGGCACCAGAAGGTGTGGTGCCGATATGCGCGATACGGTCCTTCCCGCGTGTCATGAAGGTAGGCGCCGAAGCGTTCGCTGAGCGTTCGTGCCCCCTCAGCAGGGACCGGGTGGCGGCGCTAGGCCGATAGCCATGCGAGCGTGCGCTCCGCCCTTCGCCGGTCGCGGTCGCCGGCGCGAGGCGCCGTGCCGTCGAGGACCTTCGCGAGGACAGCGCGCGCGTCGTGCAGGCGGGCGCGTGAACGGAACGACAGCGCCAGGCTCACGGCGCTCCGTGCCGCCAGGGGCGGGGCGCGGAGCTCCGAGGCGAGGTGCACGGCGGTCTGCAGGCAGGCCATGCGCTCCTCGGCCGAGGAGGCGAGCAGGCCCTGGAGGCGCGCGATCTCCGGAGTCCACCAGCGCTCCTGTGTGGCTTCGGCGCGGGCGTGGGCCTCGGCGAGGGCGGAACGCGCGTCTTGGACGCGTCCGGCTCGCGCCAGCGCGATGGCCAGCACGCTGAGGTAGAACGGACGCCGGACCGCGGCGCCTTCCCGCTCGAGCCCGTCGATGGCCTCGCGCATCTGCGTCAGGCGCGTCTCCTCGACCTCGCCGGGCTCGGCCCAGGAGGCCAGGAGCCGGCCCCAGTGGACGTAGTAGGCGAAGCCGTGCTTCTCACAGATGTCCCGGACGGCGGCGGCGTGCACGAGGCAGGTGCGCGGGTCGCGACGCATGTGGTGGAACACGGCGGCGTAGGCGTGTGCGAGCGCCTGGCTGTACGGGTGAGCGAGCTCGTCCGCGAGCTGCACGGCGCGCTCGCTCGAGACGCGCGCCCTGTCGCACAACCCCGCCAGCCACTGGGCGTGCGCCTGCCAGGCGGCCGTGAACACCGCCTGGTCGGCGCCGAACACAGAGATGGCAGCTCGATCGGTGACGGGGTCGTAGCCGCGCTCGGCCCTGCCGAAGTGCTCCAGCGCGCCGCTCAGGTCGCCCACCGTCAGGAGCGAGCCCGCCATGGCGTGATCGCCCTCCGCCTGCCGCTCGGGCACGTGGTGGGCGAGCGCCTGCAGGCGCTCGGAGAGCTCGAGCGCCCGCGCCAGGTGCCCGCTGACGAAACGCGTGGTCTGCAGGCTGCGCAGGGCGTGGTAGAGCGCGCCGTTGTCGTGGTGGCGGTCGGCGATGTCGGCGGCGCGCTCGGCCGCCCGGGCCAGGGTGGGCGCGGTGTAGCCGCCCAGCGAGCGGGCGGGGATGATCTTGGCGAGCTGGAGCTCGAGCTCGCGTCGCTCGCGCTCCTCCGAGGCGGGCAGGTGCTCGAGGAGGGACAGCGCCCGGTCCAGCAGCTTCACGGCGTCCTCGTGCGAGAACACCCTCACCGCCTCCTGGGCGGCGTTTCGGTAGGCGTCCACCGCCCGTCCGATCTCGCCGCCCTGCTCGTAGTGCTGGGCCAGGCGCCCGCCTACCGGGCCGGTATCGCCGGCGTGGACGCTTTCCAGAGCCCGGGCCACGCGGCGGTGGAAGAGCCGGCGGCGCGCCGGCTCGATGCTCCCGTAGGCGGCGTCTCGCAGCACATCGTGGCTGAAGTCGTACATGCCCGCCGCCTGCTCCAACACGATGCGCCGCCGCCACAGCTCGTCCAGCGAGCGGACCAGCGTCTCTTCGAGGAGGTCGGAGGCGTGCCGCAAGGTCTCGAAGCGGAACGCCCGCCCGAGGGTCGCGGCCAGCTCTGCGAGCTCGCGGGCATCCGGGCTGAGCTGGTTCAGGCGGGCCGCCAGCACCGCCCGCACCCGTGGCGGGAGTTCTTGCAGCAGGGGTCCGCCCCCCGACAGCGCCGCCGCGGCGATGTCCGCGCGCACGGACTCCACGACGAACAGGGGCACCCCTTCGCTCACGCGCTGGAGGTGCGCCAGCGCGGCGCCTTCGACCGGGGCGCCCGCCACCTGGCGTGCCAGGTGGGCGGTGTCCTGGGGGCTGAGGGTCCCGAGCTCGATGTCACGGAGGCGTCCCTCGGCGCGAAGCGCCACCAGAAGGTGCTCCAACGGCGCGTTGCCGGGCAGCTCCTCGGTGCGGGCCGTCGCCACCACCAGCAGCGCGGCGCTCTCGTCGAGGTGCGTGAGCAGGTGGAGGGCGTCGAGCGAATCGGCGTCGGCCCACTGCAGGTCGTCCGCCACGACGAGGACGGGCGGCGGGGCGGCCAGCACGGCCCGCGCAACGGCCTCCAGAAGGCGGCGCCGTTGCCAGGACGCGGGTACGGTTTCGTCGGGATCCGAACGCGCAGGGGCGCCGGTGTCGAGCTCGGGGGCCAGGCGCGCGACCTCCGCGCGCCATGCCGGCGGCAGCTCCGCCAGCCGCTCGGCCACTACCGCGTTGCGCAGCCACGCGACGGCGAGGCCGTAGCTGAACCGCCCCTCGGTGGCGTACGCCCGCGCCCGCACGACCGACGCTCCCTGCTGCAGGCAGACGCGCACGAACTCCTCCACGAGGCGGGTCTTGCCCATGCCCGCCTCGCCGTAGACGATGGCCGCGCTGGGACCGTGCACCCGCACGTCGCGCCAGGCGTCGGCCAGGCTGCTCAGCGCTTCCCCGCGCCCGACCAGAGGCGCGGCCCCGCGGGTCTCCATGGGAGCTTCGACCGGGGTGGGCCCACCTTCCGCCTCGAGCAGGGTCTCGTAGGCTTCGCGCGTCGCCTGGCTGGGGTCCAGGTCCAGCTCTCTCTGCAGCACGCCTGCGCAGCGGTGGAAGGCGTTGATGGCGGCGGCCCGATTCCCGGCGCGCTGATGCAGGCGCATGAGAACGCGGTAGGTGGCCTCGTCGAGGGGATCGATGCGGATGCGGCGTTCTGCGTAGTCCAGCGCGCTGTCGGTGGCGCCCGCCGCTTCGCAGAGCTCGACCAGGCGTTTGAGAGCGGCGAGCGCCCCGGCGCGCAGGCGCTCGCGGTCGCCTTCCACCCAATCGTCGTAGAGGGCGGGCAGGAGGTCGCCGCGGTACAGCTCGACGGCTCGGGCGAGCGCCGAGCGCTCGGCGCGGCGCGCCTTGTGCTCCCGGGCCTCGGCCGCGTCTGCCAGCGCGGCCTCGAAGCCCGCGACGTCGACCAGGGAGGGGTCACCGACCTTCCAGCGCAGAGCTTCGGCGCCGAGGTCGATGACGTCGTCGGCGCACGGCAGCTCGCTGCGCAGGTGGTGCAGCTCACGCCGGAGGTTGGTGCGGGCCTGGCCGTCCTCGGAGTCCGGCCAGAACAGGTAGGCGAGCTGCTTCCGGTCGATGCTGTCGCGATAGTGCAGCGCGAGGTAGGCGAGGAGCGCGCGTCGGCGTGCCGACGACAGGGTGGCGACGGGCTCGCCGCCCCACAGGATTCGTAGGTGGCCCAGCAGTTCGATGCGGAACTCCGGCACAGGTGCGCTTCTCCTCGTACGCGCTTGCAAGGTGCAGATCGAGGCGTCGTGCGCGTTCCCGGTCGTGTAGGTGGCACCAGCATGGACCAGGCCCCTCACGGTGTCAACCGTGACGCCGTTCGCCTCGAGCTGCGCTGCGCGCGGGCCCCGGGCCCAGGCGGCGTCGTTACAATGGCGGTCGCGCCGCGTTCGCGGCTGGAGGAGCATGCACCAGAGCGAGGTCGTCGTCGAGGTCGATTCACTGGTCAAGCGCTACGGCGACGTCGGCGCCGTGGAGGGCGTGAGCTTCGAGGTCCGCCGCGGCGAGTTCTTCGGCATGCTGGGTCCCAACGGCGCCGGCAAGTCCACCCTGATGCGGATGGTCTACCAGGTCACGCCCGCCACCTCCGGGACCCTGCGCGTGCTGGGGATGCCCGCGGGCGAGCGCGCCCGCAGCATCAAGCAGCGCCTGGGCGTGGTGCCGCAGATGGACAACCTCGATACCGAGCTCCGCGTCATCGACAACCTGCTGATCTACGCCCGTTTCAACGGCATCAGCGGTGCGCCTGCGCGCAGGCGCGCCGAGGAGTTGCTCGCCTTCGCCGATCTGGTCGAGAAGCGGAGCGTGATGGTCGACGAGCTCTCGGGCGGCATGAAGCGCCGGCTGACGCTGGCGCGAGGGCTGATGAACGACCCCGAGATCGTGGTGCTCGACGAGCCGACCACCGGCCTCGATCCGCAGGTGCGGCTCAACCTCTGGAACAAGCTGGAGGAGCTGCGCTCGCAGGGCAAGACGCTGATGATGAGCACCCACTACATGGACGAGGCCGAGCGGCTGTGCGACCGGCTGGTGATCATGGACCACGGCACCCTCATCGCGGAGGGTGCGCCGCAGGCGCTGATCCGCGACCATCTGCCGCCGCTCGTCGTCGAGGCGCGCGCCGAGGTGGGCGAGGGGCAGTCTCTCGAACAGGCCGCCGCGCGGCTCGGGCTCGAGGCGGTGCGCAGCGGCGACCGGGTGAGCGTGTTCGTCGGCGACGCGGACGCGGCGCTGGCGAGCCTGCGCGACCAGGGGTGGCGGCTCGAGCGCGCCTTCGTGCGGCCCGCCAACCTCGAGGACCTGTTCCTCAAGCTCACCGGACGGGCGCTGAGGGAGTGAGGGGATGAGACCGAGCCGGCTGATCGACCTCCGGAGCGCGGCGCGCGTGTGGCAGCGCAACCTGTGGGTGTACCGCGACCGCTGGTACTACGGCTTGCTGCCCAACTTCTTCGAGCCGCTGTTCTACCTGTTGGGGCTCGGCGTCGGTCTCGGGTACTACGTGAGCAGCGGCGGGCAGTTCGGCCAGGACTACCTCACCTACATCGCGCCGGGCCTGGTGGCCGCCTCGGCCATGAACGGCGCCGCCTTCGAGACCACCTACAACGTGTTCGTGAAGCTGCACTTCGGGAAGCTCTACGACGCCATGGTCACCACCCGCGTCAACATGGAGGACGTGGCGGTGGGGGAGTGGTGGTGGGCGGTGACCCGCTCGCTCATCTACGGCGGGATCTTCCTGCTCATCACGCTGTTCTTCGACACGCCGCTGAGCTGGCGGCTGCTGCTGGCCCTGCCCGCGATCGCGCTGGTGGGCTACTGCTTCAGCGCCATCGGGCTGGCCTTCACCTCGGTGATCCACATCATCGACGTCTTCTCGTACTTCTTCACGCTGTTCATCACGCCGTCGTTCCTCTTCTCGGGCATCTTCTTCCCGGTGCAGGATCGTTTCCCTGCCGCGCTGGTCTGGGTGGCGCAGGCGACGCCGCTGTACCGGGCGGTGCGGCTGGTGCGCGGCATCGTCAACGGTCAGTGGCAGGGCCTCGGGTACGACGTGGCCTACCTGCTGGTGGTGGGCACGGTGCTCGGAGCGTTCGCGGTGTGGCGCATGCAGCGTCGCGTCATCCGCTGAGCGGACCGCTCGGGCGCCGGCCGCGCGCCGCGACGGGAACCTAGGAAGGCGTGGCGGGCGCGGCGGGCAGGCGCACGGTGATGGTGCTGCCCCTGCCCGGCTCGCTCTCTGCGGCGATGGCGCCGCCGTGCGCTTCCACCAGCGAGCGCGCGATGGGCAGACCCAGGCCGGAGCCGGAGCCCCCCTCCGAGCGGGAGGCGTCCACGCGGTAGAAGCGCTCGAAGATGTGCGGCAGGGCGTCGGCGGGGATGCCCGCGCCGTCGTCCGCGACGCTCAGCACGGCCGTCGCGCCTTCCAGCCGGGCACCGAGGCGCACGTGGCCGCCGGGAGAGGTGTGCTGCAGGGCGTTGCCGATGAGATTGGCGAGGACCTGGCGCACGCGACTGGGGTCGACATGGAGGCGCGGCGGCGGCTCCTCGATCGCCACCTCGAGGGTGACCCCCGCCTGCTCGGCGAGCGGCAGGAAGGCCTGGCGCGCGCCCTGCAGCAGGTCGGCGCCGCTCACCGTCTCGCGTTGCAGGCGTAGCTGGCCGGCGTCCGCCATCGACAGGGTGCGGAGGTCCTCCACCAGGTTCTGGAGCTGCAGGGCTTCGCCGTACATGGTGTCGATGGTGCCGGCGTCGGCGTCGAGCACACCCTCGCGGATGCCCTCCAGGTAGCCCGTCAACACCGAGAGCGGGGTGCGAAGGTCGTGGGCGATGTCGGCCGTCATCTGCTCGCGCAGGCGCTGGCCCCGCGCGACGTCGGCGCTCATGTCGTTGAACGCCCGCGCCATCTCGCCGAGCTCATCGTGCGAGCGGATCGTCACCGACTGCTCGAGCGCGCCGCCCCGCATCTTGCGGATGGCGCCCGTGAGGTCGCTGATGGGGCGGGTCAGCAGCCGCGTGGCGAGGACGCCGATCAGCAGGGCGAGCGCTGCGGCGGCGATGGCCGCGTAGAAGATCGCCTGGCCGGTGCGGCGCAGGTAGATGCGCTCCAGCGTCCGCAGCTCCGGAGGCGCGTCGTAGGTGACCGTGCCGATGCGCTTCCCGTCGAGCGTCAGCGGGGTGCCGCGGGCGAGGACCCGGCCCGGGATGGTCGTGCCCAGGTGCCAGCGGTGGTTGCCGATGACGGTCACCCCCTGCGTATCGGCCAGCGCGAACGGGTTGCGCCGCTCGAAGCGGTCGTTGGGCGCGCCGTCGGTGCCGAAGGCGGGCGCGGCGTCGGCGCGGACGGCCGTCGCGGGGAGGGAGCTCGTCGACGCGCTCGCCGGGGTCACGCGCAACGGCCCTCGGGGATCGGCGTTGCCGGTGGGGCCCGGAGCCGGTGCGCCGGGTGCGGGTGCGCCGGGAGCGGGTGCGCCGGGAGCGGGTACGCCGGGAGCCGGTGTGGCGGGCGCCAGCGGGTTGCTGTCGGACGGCGCGCCGTCGGGGCGCGCGTGGTCGCTGCCGGGCACGCCCAGGATGCGGTAGATCTCGCGCTGCAGCGCCGTCTCCGCGCCCGCCCAGCTCCCGTGATCCTGATAGTAGGCGGTGGCCGCGTCGATGAAGGCGCTGCGGGTCTGCTCGAGCCGGAAGGTGTTGAACTGGCGGTGCGTGATCCAGCGCGCGCTGACCCCGACCAGCGCGACGGCCAGCACGCTGGTGGCGACGATGATGAGCGTCAGCTTGGTGCGGATCGACCGCACCCGCTAGGCCTCGGGCCTGAAGCGGTAGCCGACGCCGAACACGGTCTCCACGTACCGCGGATGGCGGGGGTCGCGCTCCAGCTTCTTGCGCAGGTTGCGGACGTGGGCGTCGATGGTGCGCTCCACCCGTTCCGGGCTCTCGCCCGGCAGGCGCTCGATCAGGTCGGTGCGGCTGAACACCCTGCCCGGCGCCGCCATCATGGTGGCGAGGAGATCGAACTCCGAGGGCGTCAGGTCGATGAACTGCCCGTCGACGCGCACGGTGTGGCGGCCGCGGTCGAGCTCGACCTGGCCCACGCGGAGGCGCTCGTCGTCGCGCTCGCGCTGATCGTAGCGCCTCAGCACGGCGCGCACGCGCGCGTTGAGCTCCGCCATGCCGAACGGCTTGGTGACGTAGTCGTCCGCGCCGAGCTCCAGGCCGGCGACCTTGTCGGCCTCCTCGACCCGCGCCGTGAGGAGGATGATCGGCGTGTCGGACTCGCGGCGGTAGATCCGGATGAACTCGAGCCCGTCCATCTCCGGCATCATCACGTCGAGCAGGATGATGTCGGGCTTGGCGTGGCGGGCCGTGAAGAGGGCGTTGCGGCCGTTGTCGGCCACCACGGTCCGGTAGCCCTGCTTGCCGAGGTACTCCTGCAGCAGGCGCGTGAGGCTGAGCTTGTCGTCGACGATGAGGACCGTCTTGGTCATAGTCGGCGCCCGACCGCTGCGGGCGAACTCCACCCCGATGCTACGGCCGCCGTGTTGACGAGATGTGCAGGTGGGATGCATGGGATGCGCGGGTCGCGCCGCTCCCCGAGACCCCCGAAGGCGGGCCGCCCGCCACGCGTACGATGGCGGACATGGACGCCGAACCGAGACGCCGCGGCCCGCCGGGCGACGGCGCCCCCCCACGTGCCCGCGCCGAGCAGCTCGATCGCCGGGACGCGCTCGCAGCGCACCGCGAGGCCTTCGTCCTCGACGACGCCCCCCGCATCTACCTGGACGGCAACTCTCTCGGCCGCCTCCCGAGGCGCACGCGGGAGCGCCTGGCGGCCGCGGTGCAGGAGGACTGGGGCCGGCACCTCATCGCGAGCTGGGGGCGCGGGTGGGTCGACGCGCCGCGCCGCATCGGCGAGCGTCTGGCGCCGCTGATCGGCGCCGCGCCCGGCCAGGTGGTGGTGAGCGACAGCACCACCGTCAACCTGTTCAAGCTGGCGGGTGCCGTGCTGGCCGCCCGGCCGGAGCGGCCCAAGCTGGTGTCCGACGCGACGAACTTCCCGTCGGACCTCTACACCCTGCAGAGCAACGTGCGCGGCGCCCACGAGCGCGCCCGCCTGCAGGTCGTGCCGGCCGGCGCGGACGGTCTGGCCCCGGACGTGGAGGCGCTGACGGCCGCCATCGACGAGGCGACCGCGCTGGTGGTGCTGTCGCACGTGAGTTTCAAGAGCGGTTACCTGTACGACGCCGAGGCCGTGGCAGCGCGGGCGCGCGCCGTCGGCGCGTGGGTGCTCTGGGACCTGAGCCATTCGGTGGGCGTCGTGCCGATCGAGCTCGACGCCTGGGGCGCGGAGCTGGCGGTGGGGTGCACCTACAAGTACCTCAACGGCGGGCCCGGCGCGCCTGCCTTCCTGTACGTCCGGCGCGATCTGCACGAACGCCTGCGTTCGCCCGTCGAGGGCTGGTTCGGGCGCCGGGCGCCGTTCGGCTTCGACCTCGCGTACGAGCCCGCCGAAGGCGTCGGCCGCTTCCTGGTGGGCACGCCGCCGGTGCTATCGATGCTGGCGATCGAGGCGGGCCTGGAGCCGCTCGAGGAGGCGGGGCTGGAGGCGGTGCGCGCCAAGTCCGTGGCGTTGACGGGCCTGCTGGTAGAGCTGTTCGATGCGCGGCTGGCGCCGCTCGGGTTCACGCTGGGGACCCCGCGCGACCCGGACCGGCGCGGCTCGCACGTCAGCCTGCGCCACCCCGACGGCTACCGCATCAACAGCGCCCTGATCGACGCCGGCGTGGTGCCCGACTTCCGTGAGCCCGACACCATCCGCTTCGGTCTCGCGCCGCTCTACACCCGCTTCGTCGATGTGTGGGACGCCGTTGAGCGCCTGGTGGCGATCGTCGAGTCGGGTGCCTATCGCGCCTACGACGACGCGCGCGCGCCCGTGACCTGAAGGTGGCGGGCATGGCTCGACCGGGGCGTGTGGGCGGGCAAGAGCGTTGACCGGGCGTCGTAAGGTTGCAGCATGCACTTCGACTTCTCGGGCATGTCGGCGCGGGAGTGCTACCGCTTGCTCGTCGACACGGTGGTTCCACGACCGATCGCGTTCGTCAGCACGGTGGACGCGCGAGGCAGACTCAACGCCGCACCGTTCAGCTTCTTCAATGTGATGGGTCACGACCCGCCGCTCGTGGTGCTCGGCATCGAGCAGCGGAAGGGTGGCGGGCTCAAGGACACCGCTGCGAACATCCGTGCTACCCGCGAGTTCGTGGTCAATCTGGTATCCGAGGAGCTCGCTGAGGCCATGAACGCCTGTTCGGTGTCCTTTCCTCCGGAGGCCGACGAGGTGGCGCTCGCCGGGCTCGAGACTGCGCCATCTGCGAGCATCGGGGTTCCGCGGCTTGCAGCTGCTCCGGCCAGTCTCGAGTGCACCGAGATGATGAGCATAGGTCTGGGCGAGGGTCGCAACGTGATCGTGGGCCACGTCGTCGCCATGCACCTTGACGATGCCTACTACGACGTGGCGGAGCGGCGCGTGCGCACCACGGATATGCGTCTCATCGGCCGCATGCACGACAGTGGCTGGTACGTGCGCACCACCGACCTGCTGTGGCTGGAACGGCCTGCTGCACCCGAGGTGAAGGCCACGGTCGAGGAAGAACGTCACGAGGAAGAACGTCACAACGAAGCGTCTTGATATGTGAGAGAGCGTCCTTGTTGCGCTCCCGTTACCCCGCTAGACTCGTTCAAGAGCAACCAAGAGCGACTCCCAAGTTGTCTGGGAGGTGGTTTTCCATCCGGCGCCAGGCGCCCGGAAGGCGGGAGGTGAACTGGTGGGCTCACAGCAGCTCCTCACGGTCCAACGTGCGATCGCCTACTTGTTGCACCTCGCAGGTGAGGGCCCTACGTCGGTGCCCCGCATGGCAGAGCACTTCGGGGTGCCGGTCAGCACGGCCTATCGGTACGTCGCTGCGCTGAAGGACGCGGGACTCGTGTGGGTACTGCCAGGGGGCGCGCTGGGGTTGGGTCCACGCTGTGTCCAACTCGAGACGAGCTTCCGCCAGTCCGTCGACAGCTGGTCGCCCTACCGTGCCGTCATGGGTGAGCTCGCCCGGATCACGGGGGAGACGGTGGCGTTGCTCGTGCCGCTGGAGCATGAGGCTGTGTGCATCGACACCGTGGAGAGCGATCAGCCACTGCGCTACACCTTCTCCAAGGGCGTCGCCAAGCCGATGTTGCGGGGGGCTTCGACCAAGGTCATGCTCCCGTACTTGCCGGACCACTGTGTCGAGGCCCTCTTCGAGCGCGACACCGTACTTGGCCCTGAGGGCCGGGTGCGCCTCATGGCCGATCTGCCACGGATCCGGCAGCAGGGTTACGCCGTCAGCCGAGAAGAGGTCGACCAGGGGGTGTGGGCGGTCGGGGTGCCCGTCCTCAATGACAGCGGCAAGCTCGAGGGCGCCCTGAGCATCATCGCTCCGATCTTCCGGGTGGAGGGCCGGGAGGCCTTCCTCATCCGAGCCACGCTGGAGGCGACGAAGCAGATGCCTTCGATTCTGGGAACGGAGATGGATCTTGCAGTCTGAGACTCTCTATGTCGGCGATATCGTCCTGCCAACCGTCGTCCTCCGTGAAGGGGGGGTCCTGGTCCGCGGAGACCGTATCGCGGGCATCTACCGACGCGAGGAGCTTCCGCGTGGTGTCCAGACCATCGACCACCGGGAGTGTCTGATCTTCCCGGGAGGCATCGACCCGCACGTACATGCGTATAGCAGCTCCCAGGACCAGGAGGGGATCGAGCGGCTCACGCGGGCGGCCGCGATGGGCGGGATCACCACCGTGGTCGACATGCCGTACGACCGGCCCCAGGCCATCACGACCGCCGAACGCCTGGCGGCCAAGGTCCGTCGCGTCGAAGCCGAGGCGGTGGTGGACGTGGCGCTGTTCGGTACCATCGCGAAATACGACGGCTGGAAGCACATCGTCGAGCTGGCCCAGGGCGGAGTATGCGGGTTCAAGCTCAGCACGTATGAGACCGATCCCGACCGATTCCCCGAAATCCCGGATTCCGAACTGGTTCGGGCATTCGAAGAGCTTCAGAAGGTCGGTCTGGTGGCGCTCTTCCACGCCGAGAACGGCAATCTCATCGATCCTCTGATCGAGCGCCTGCGGCCGCGGGGGGAGGAGCATCCCGAGGCCCATTGTTGGAGCCGCCCCCTGGAATCGGAGACGACGGCGGTGTTGAAGCTCCTCGAACTTGCCCGTTCCCATCCCGTGGCGCTGCACATCGTCCACCTCACAGCCCCTCAGGGTTACGAGGCTGTTCGCTGGTACCGGTCCCAGGGCGTGGACGTGACCGCGGAGACCTGTCTGCAGTACCTGTTGCTGACCGAGCAGGCGCTGGTCGACAAGCGAGCGTTGGCCAAATGCAACCCTCCGTTGCGCGACGAGGCTTCACGGCAGGATCTCTGGCGGCGCCTGCTCGGTGGCGAGGTGGCGTTCGTGACGTCGGACCATGCCCCGTGGACGCTGGAGTTCAAGAACAAGCGCAATATCTTCGACAACGCTTCCGGGCTACCGGGCGTCGACGCGCTCTTCCCCATGCTCTACAGCGCAGCCGTAGCCGAGCGCGGCATGGACGTGGTCGCGTTCGCTGAGGTAATCAGCGGCGGTTCGGCCCGACGCTACGGGCTCGCCCCTCGTAAGGGGGCCATTGCCGTTGGAGCCGACGCGGACCTCACGGTGCTGGACCCCTCCCAGACCTGGACGGTCGATGCCAGTCGCAGCGCGTCTGTGGCGAAGTGGAGTCCCTATGACGGCTCGAAGGTGCAAGGAAGGGTCGTACGAACGGTCGTTCGCGGGACGCCGGTCTTCGATGGAGAGGAGGTCCTAGCTGAAGCCGGTAGCGGCACGTACGTTCGGCCGGTCACGCGGTCCTAGAAGGGCCTCACGGGGGCGCGCGAAGCCGCATCACAGCCGGTTGGACCTGCACTGGTTTTCGATCGGAAGCAACGAAGCGTTGAAGGAGGAAGACCGATGAACGTACTCACCCGCAAGACCCCTGGGGCCCGTCGGGCCCTCGTCCCGGTCGCACTGGTGGCGCTACTGTGCGTCCCGGCGGCGCTGGCGCAGTCGAGCGACCATCCTTCGAACCAGCCACTGACGGTCGCGGCCGATGTGGGCTTCGCACCGTTCGCCATGACGAACGCCTCAGGCCAGACCGTCGGCTTCGAAGTCGACGTCGGCAACGAGATCGCGAAGCGATTGGGTCGCCCCGGCCTGAAAATCGAGGATGTCAACTTCTCCGCGATCTTCGCGGGGCTGTTCGCGAAGCGCTACGAGTTCATCATCGCTCCCACAAACATCACGCAGGAGCGGGCCCAGCAGATGCTGTTCACCGAGGGTTACATGGACACCGGCCTCGGCTTCGTGGTCAAGAAGGGCGCCGATCTCAGCGATCTCAGCACGCTCAAGGGCAAGGCGGTGGCCGTGAACAACGGTAGCGTGTCCGACACCTGGGCCACCGACAACGCCTCCAAGTACGGCTTCACGATCCAGCGCTACGACAAGAATGCCGATGCCGTTCAGGCGGTGCTCACTGGCCGGGCGGTAGCCAACATCGCCGATCTCCCGGCCTCCCAGTACGCGGCTACTCAGAACCCGCTCATCGAGGTCGGCCACGTCGTGTATACAGGTCGCAGCTTCGGCTACGTGTTCAGGAACGACGATGTCGCCTTCCGGAACAAGGTGGAGTGCATCGTCGAAGGCATGAAGCTCGACGGGACGCTGGCCCAGATCTACGAGAAGTGGTTCGGCCAGGCTCCCGGCCCGGACACGGCTACCAGCAAGGTTTGGGCCGGCTACGGCATGCCCGGCTTCAAGGGCTACAGCGCGGATTACCACGCTCCCTGCATGCCTTGACGCTCGTCGTACGACGACATCGTCCCGCCCGCTGCCGGCGGAGGCCGGCAGCGGGCGGCGCATCGAAAGGACGCCCTTCTGAACCGCCCCATTCTTGAAGTCCACAACCTGCACAAGTCGTTCGGCGACCTGGAGGTGCTCAAGGGCATCGACCTGGAGGTCGAACCACGCGAGGCTATCACCATAATCGGCCCCTCGGGCTCGGGGAAGAGTACCTTCCTTCGCTGCCTGAACCGGCTGGAGGAACCCGCCTCTGGCAGCAGTATCCTCGTCGACGGCGTCGACTTGACCTCCCCGAGGACGGATCTCAACAAGGTACGTCGGGACATCGGGATGGTGTTCCAGAGCTTCAACCTCTACCCGCATATGAGTGCCCTCGGCAACGTCACGCTGGCTCTTCGCAAGGTCCTGAAGATTCCTCGGCGCGAGGCCGAGGAACGCGGTCGCGCCGCCCTCGATCAAGTGGGCCTGGGTGACAAGCTGCGCGCGCACCCGGAGCAGCTCTCGGGAGGCCAGCAGCAGCGGGTCGGGATCGCGCGGGCGCTGGCCATGCAGCCCAAGCTGATTCTCTTCGACGAGCCGACGTCGGCGCTCGATCCCGAGCTCGTCGGCGAGGTTCTGGAGGTCATGCGCCACCTGCGCGAGGAGGGGCTCACGATGGTCGTCGTCAGCCACGAGATGGGCTTCGCGCGAGAGGCCGCCGATCGCGTGATCTTCATGAACCAGGGAATGATCGTGGAACAGGGGCCGCCCGAGCAGGTCATGGGAGCACCGCAACACGAGCGCACGCGGGAGTTCCTGCGGCGCCTGTTGCACTGAGGCGGGCATGCGGCAGATCCTGTACTACTACTTCAACCTGGACGTCATCAGGCGCTATCTGCCTGACATGCTCGGAGGATTCCTCGTCACCGTCGAGATGGCGGTTCTTGTGGTCCTTCTCGGCGTCGCCGGAGGGCTCGTCCTCGCCGTGCTGCGATCCTTCCGCTTCAAGCCGCTCAATTTCCTTATGGTATTCGTGGTGGACGCCTTTCGAGCGGTCCCTCCGCTCGTGATCATGGTGTTCGTGTATTTTGCCCTTCCCTACGTAGGCGTCAGTCTGAGCTCGTTCGCAGCAGCTACTCTCAGCCTCACCCTGGTGTTGATGTCGTTCGCGGAGGAGATTATCTGGGCGGGCATCACGTCGGTCGCGCGCGGTCAATGGGAGGCCGCTCGCTCCACCGGGTTGACGTTCTTTCAGACATTGTGGAACGTGGTGCTGCCGCAAGCGGTACAACTGGCAATTCCCCCCCTTACCAACCGGACCATCGCCATCACCAAGGGCACCTCGCTGGCGTCGGTGATCGCCGTTCAGGAGATCATCAATCGTGCGTCCAGCGCGCAGTCACAGGCCGCCAACCCTTCCCCGCTCATGCTGGGCGCCATCCTCTACCTGGTGATCTTCGCCCCGCTGGTGCGCGGCAGTCGCTGGATCGAAGCGCGCTTCGGGCGCAGGCGCTGAAGGGGAGACACCGATGCAGGCGATCATCCAGAACTTCTTCAACGTCCCGATCTTCTTGACGATGCTGCCCCTGTTGCTCAAGGGCCTTCTGCTCACGCTTCAGCTCGTTGTCGTGGTGGTGCCTCTTGGCATCGCGATCGGACTCTTCGTGGCGACGCTGTACAGCTTCCACGTGCGCTGGCTCAACGCCCTGTTGATCTTCTTTGTCGATCTGTTGCGCTCGTTCCCGCCCCTCGTGCTGGTCATCCTCATCTACTTCGGCCTGCCGTTCCTGGGCGTCAACCTCCCAGCCTTCTTCGCGGCGTCGTTGGCGCTGTTCCTCAATGGTTCGGCCTACTACGGGGAGATCTTCCGGGCGGGAATCGAGTCCATTCCAAAGGGTCAGTGGGAAGCGGCGCGATCTACGGGGCTGACGATGCCGCAGACGCTGGCCTTCGTCGTGCTGCCACAGGCTGTACGGAACGTGATCCCACCGTTGGCTACGAATACGCTCGAGCTGATCAAGGCGACGTCCATCGCTTCGGTAGTGGCCTTCCCGGAGCTGCTCCGGTCGGCCAGGATCGCCCAGGGACTGGTGTACAACCCCACTCCCCTGATGGCGGCGGCGTTGATCTATTTCATCCTGTTATGGCCGGTCGTGCGTGTGCTGTCACGGCTCGAGCGGCAGATGATCAACTGACCTGCGGGGTGCCCGCTCGATGAAGGAGGACCATCATGGATCTGCATGGAGTCAATCCCATCCTGCCAACGCCATTCACCGAGGACGGTGAGCTCGATGTCGCGAGCCTCGAGCGCCTCATCGACTTCCAGCTCGGAGCCGGCGTCGATGGCGTGGCCATCCTGGGGTTCATGGGGGAGGCCCACAAGCTGGCCGAGGCTGAACGCCGCACGGTCGTCGAAACGGTGGTGAGGCGTGCCGCCGGTAGGATTCCGGTGTGGGTCGGGGTTCGTGCCCTTGGAACGGCGGGCGCCGTCGAGCAGGCCCGGAGCGCCCAGGACCTGGGGGCGAGCGCCGTGTTCGTGGCGCCCATCGCGCCGCAGTCCGATGCGGCGCTATACGAGCACTACCGCGCCGTGTCGGAAAGCGTTGATGTTCCCATGATCATCCACGACTTCCCCGAGTCCTTCGGGATCAGCATCTCGCCTGAGCTTGTGGCCCGGCTCGTCAACAACGGCCTAGCGCCATACATCAAACTGGAGGATCCTCCCGTGCTTCAGAAGCTCACCCGCATCATGGAGCTGACCGAAGGGCGCATCGGCGTGTTCGGCGGCCTGGGCGGGGAGTATTTTCTGGAAGAACTGCAGCGGGGCGCGGTCGGGATCATGACCGGCTTCGCCTTCCCTGAGGTGCTGGTGGCCATCTATCGACAGTTCATGGAAGGCGACGTTTCAGGCGCCGCGGCTACGTTCGACCGCTACCTTCCACTGATCCGCTACGAGTTCCAGCCGAAGATCGGTCTCGCGTTCCGTAAGCACGTCTACCGCAAGAGAGGGGTGTTTGTGACCGACGTTATTCGACGGCCCGGTATGACCCTCGACGACGTCAGCCGCGAGGAGTTCGAAGGCATCGTGGCGCGCGTCGGGCTGCGACTCGACGGGCGCCGCCCAGAGGTGTAGCGTGCCGCGTGTACTGGTCATCAACCCGAACAGCAACATGGACGTCACGCGCGGCATCGACGGCGCCCTGGCGGGCCTGCGCGAGGGCACCGGCGCCTCCGTGGAGGTCATGGGACTTCAGGGCACCCCGCACGGGATCGAGTCCCAGCGCGACGTCGACGTCGTTGCCGCGCCGGTCGCGCGGGCCGTCGCGGCAGCGGACGGCAGGGCTGATGCGTTCGTCATCGCCTGCTTCTCCGATCCCGGGTTGCAGGGAGCCCGCGAAGCGACACGCAAGCCCGTGCTGGGCATCGCTGCTTCCGGCATGCTGACGGCGCTCGGCGTGGGCAACGCGGTTGGCGTCATCTCCATCCTTGCCAGCTCCCTGCCCAGACACTGGCGGTACTATCGCGCTATGGGCATCGCCGAGCGCGTGGCAGGCGACTACCCGGTGGGCGCCGGCGTCGCGGAGCTTGCGGACGCCAGCGCCATGGGAGAACGCATGCGAGACACGGGTGAGCGGCTTGTGCATGAGACCGGCGCCGACGTGCTGGTACTGGGGTGCGCCGGGATGGCGCAGTATCGCGACCCGTTGGAGCAAGCCTTGGGCGTCACGGTCATCGACCCTGCCCAGGCCGCTGTCGGACTCGCCATCACTGCCGCAAGCATGGGCTACCGCACCCTATGACGGCCGCTCGAGAAACCCTGCTGGTGGACGAGGCACGCGTCCGCCGCCGCGTCGAGCGCCTGGCAGCGTTCACGGAGACCGATCGACCCTACACCCGTCGTGCCTTCACGGAACTCTATCTCGAGGCGCGCACCTGGCTGGCCGATGAGTACCGGTCCGCCGGGCTGGAGCCATCGATCGACGCCGGTGGAAATCTGGTGGGCAAGAGAGCGGGGCGCCGGGCCGATGCGCCGGCTCTGGCCGCCGGCTCGCACATCGACACCGTGGTCGGTGGCGGCCGTTTCGATGGTGTCGCCGGTGTGGTGGTCGCGCTGGAGGCCGCGCAGGTGCTGCACGAGAACGGCGTTGAACTCGAGCATCCGCTGCACGTCTACGATTTCCTGTCCGAGGAACCGAGCGACTACGGCGCCTCCTGCGTCGGAAGCCGAGCGCTGGTGGGCACCCTGACGCCCGCGATGCTGGCTGCTTCAGAGCCCGGGGGCGAGCGGCTCGTCGATGCCCTCGCCCGCATGGGAGGCGACCCGGAGGCCCTCAGCCAGCCGCTCGCCGAGGCCGGTCGGGTGGCCGCCTTTCTCGAGTTGCACATCGAGCAGGGGCCCATCCTGGAGCAAGAGGGCGTTCCGATCGGGGTGGTGGAGGGCATCGTCGCCATCCACCGCATGGCGGTGACGCTGCGGGGGAAGGCCGGCCACGCCGGCACCACCCCCATGGCGCTCCGTCGCGACGCCCTGGTAGGCGCCGCCGCAGTGGTCGAGGACGTCTGGGAGCGGGCGCGGGAGCGCGGCGCGGATGGCGGCTTTGTCGCCACCATCGGCAGGCTGGATGTCTTACCGAACGGCGCCAACGTGGTTCCTGGCGAGGTCCGCATGGTGATGGAGGCACGCTCGCTCGAGGAGACCGAAGTGGTGGCGTTCCTGGAGGAGACGCGTCGGCGCGCGTCCGCAAGCGCCGACTCGCTGGGGCTGAAGCTGGAGACGGAGATCACGAGTACGGCGTCGGCGGTGCGCAGCGACCCGCGCCTGCTGGTTGCGCTCGAGGCCGCCTGCCGAGGACGGGGACTGGATTTCCGGCGACTGTCGAGCGGCGCCGGCCACGATGCCATGCAGATGGCGCGGGTGGCGCCGGTCGCGATGCTGTTCATACCCTGTGAGGCGGGGCTGAGCCATCACCCCGAGGAGCGGGCCGCGGTGAGCGACGTGGCCGCCGGCGCGAAGGTCATGGTCGATGCCCTTCGCTCGCTCGACCGGGAGCTCTGAGCCGCTCTCAAGCCACGACATTGCCGACTGTGACGTCAACGACCGGTCGCAACCACGGAGGCACGATATGGATCTGGGACTCGAAGGACGCAAAGCGCTGGTGCTGGCCGGCACCTCGGGGCTGGGGCTGGGAACGGCGCGGGTGCTGGCTGCCGAGGGCGCGAAGGTGGCGTTGTGCGGGCGCGATGCGGCGCGCGCCGAGGAGGCTGCGCGGGACGTGGCAGAGGTCACCGGTGGCACCGTTGTGGGCCTGCGGGCCGACGTCGGCGACGCCGCGCAGGTCGAGCGGGTCGTCGGCGAGGCGGCGCGCGCGCTGGGCGGGTTGGACATTTTGGTCACCAACGCCGGCGGGCCGAAGCCCGGCACCTTCGAGGCCTTGGACGATGCCGCATGGGCCGCCGCCGTCGATCTCACCTTGATGAGCGTGGTGCGCAGCGTGCGCGCGGCGCTGCCGCACCTCGAGCGCTCGCAGGGCGGGGCGGTGCTGGCGCTGGCGAGCTCCAGCGTGAAGGCGCCGATCCCCAACCTGACGCTGAGCAACGTGTTGCGCCCGGCGGTGCAGGCGCTGGTCAAGACGCTGTCCATCGAGCTGGCGGGTTACGGCATCCGCGTCAACACGCTGTCGCCGGGCCGGGTGCTGACGCCGCGCATCGTACAGCTCGACGAGGCGCGCGCCGAGCGCGAGGGCACGTCGGTGGATGCGGTGCGCGAGGCGTCGGTGAAGGCCATCCCGCTCGGCCGGCTGGGCGACCCCGGCGAGTTCGGGAAGGTCGCGGCGTTCCTGGTGAGCGACGCCGCCTCGTACATGACCGGATCCTCCGTGCTGGTCGACGGGGGCATGGTGCGCTGCCTCTAGCGTCGGCCCCGGCTGGCGGGCGTGACGGGCAGGCCGTCGGTGCCGGTGATGCCGTGGCACAGCCGGATGGTAGGTTGATCCGAGCGCGGGGCGGACGCGATGGGGACCTGCCTGGAACCGCCCAGCCTCTTGGAGGTCGTCATGACGGAACCCGCCCTCGACGCATCCACCGACTGGCGCGCCCTCGCCGAGAGCGTGACCGAGGAAGTGGTGGGCTGGCGCCGCCACCTTCACAGCCACCCCGAGCTCTCCTTCGAAGAGCACGAGACCGCGGACTTCGTGCAACGCACGCTGGAGGGGTTCGGCGGCTTCGAGATCGTTCGGCCCACGCCCACCAGCGTGGTCGCCACGCTTCGCGGTGGGTTGCCCGGACCACGCCTGGCAGCGAGGGCCGACATGGACGCGTTGCCGATCGACGAGCAGAGTGGCGAGCCGTTCGCCTCGCAGCGTGCCGGCGTGATGCACGCCTGCGGGCACGACGGGCACACCGCCATCCTGCTGGGTGTGGCCCGCATCCTGAGCGAGCGTCGCGAGCGCGTGAAGGGGGAGCTTCGCTTCCTGTTCCAGCACGCCGAGGAGCTGTTCCCGGGGGGCGCCCAGCAGCTCGTCGACGAGGGCGTGATCGACGACGTCGACACGGTGCTGGGGTTGCACCTGATGGCGCCGTTCGAGAGCGGAGCGCTGCTGCTCCGCGCGGGGCCCGGCATGGCCGCGCCCGACACCTTCGACATCACGGTGATCGGCAAGGGCGGGCATGCCGCCATGCCCGATACCGCGGTCGATCCCGTGGCCATCGGCGCGCAGATCGTGACCAACCTGCAGCACCTGGTGGCGCGCGTCGTCGACCCGATCGAGCCGCTGGTCGTGTCGGTCACCCGCTTCCACGCCGGCAGCGCCGACAACGTCATCCCCGAGCGCGCCGAGTTGGGCGGCACCGTACGGAGCTTCGACGCGGAGCTGCGCGCCCGCATGCCGGCCCTGATGGAGCGCGTCGTCAAGGGCATCACCGAGGCGCACGGCGCCGACTACGCCTTCGCCTACCATGAGGGCTACCGCGCGCTGGTGAACGACGAGACCGTCACGGAGAAGCTGCGCGGTGCCTTCCAGTCCGCGTTCGGGAGCGAGCGCGTCGTGACGCCGCCGCGCATCATGGGCGGCGAGGACTTCTCGGCCTACCTCGCGGCAAGACCGGGAACCTTCTTCTTCGTCGGCGCCAGGCCCGACGGCGTCGAGGTGGCGTACCCGCATCACCACCCGCGCTTCGCCATCAACGAGGGGGCGCTGGCCGTGGGTGTCGAGGCCTTCCTGACGGCCATCGAGGCGGTGGCGGAGGGCTGAGTGGCCGCGGTGCACGGTGACGCGCGGGCTGTGCCCGGATCGAGGACCGGGGCGCCGGAGGAAGTGACGTTCGAACCGGCGCGCTACCATGGCCGACATGGACGATCCTGATTGGGGAGAGGGACGGCGGCAGCTCGTGCGATCCCTCGGGGCCGGTCTGCTGGGCGTGGTGTTGGGAGCGGGGGCCGCTCGGGCGGCCGGGACGGCGGTGGCCCCGGGCGAAGGCGCTCGGGGTGGCCCCGGTCAGCCCGTGGTGCTGTACGGACCGGACGGACGCGCGTTGCCCGCGTTCCGGGAGGACGATCCCGGGAGCGTGCGGAGTGCCGGGAGAAACGCGGCGACCGGGTACGCGCAACTGGCGGTCGACCCCGGCACGGCGCAGACGGTCCGACGCGCGCCCACCAAGTCGGGAATCTGGGTGCAGGTGGAGCGGGGTGAGATCCGGGTGCGGACCGACGGAGGCGACGCCACGGCGAGCGCCGGCGAGGTCATCGGTGCGGGTTTCGCCGAACGCTACGACGTCGACCGCCTGAGCGTCATCGGCAACGGTGCACGTGCGGTCGTGCAGATCTGGAGCGAGTGATGCGCCAGTTCGCCGGCGTCATCGACCGCACCTCCGGCACCCCTCACGCACCGCGTGCGCACGACCTCGCGATGATCACGCTCTTCCAGGCCGGTCACGGCTGGACCGTCGCGAACGCCTCGGAGAGCAACCTCGACGACCGCGCGGACTACGTTCTCGGCTCGCAGAGTGCGTGGTTCACGCAGCCGAGCGGAGGGTCGCCGGCCTGGATCGAGCGCACCGGCCTGCGCCTCGATCTGAGCGCTCGCATCGTGCGACTGTGGCTCCGCGTCGAGGGCGACCTCAGCGGGCTCGGGGACATCACGCTCTACGCTGGGGACGCGGGCTTCGCGAACTACTACAAGTGGCCGGTGGAGACCAGCCCGTCGCCTTCGAACCAGTACCTGAAGGCGGGGGAGGGCTGGGTGATGATGGACCTGGGCTTCGGCGACGCCACGGCCGTCGGCGCTCCCCGACGCGAGGCCATCGAGGTCCTGCGCATCCGCGTCGACGCTCCCGTCGGGGGCGACACGACGCTCCATGTCAACGGCGTCGCCTCCTACCCCGAGCCCGTTGCCTGGCCCGACGGGGTCGTCAGCCTGTCGTTCGACGACGGCTGGGCGGACGCCTACGACCATGCCCGTCCCATCCTCGATGCCTTCGGTTACCCGGCGACCGCATACGTGATCCGCGAGCTCATCGGCAAGCCGCAACGGCTGAAGCGCGAGCAGCTCCACAGCTTGGAGGACCACTCGGGCTGGGAGGTGGCCGGCCACAGCGACCGGCTCGCCGTGCACGACGCGCGCTGGACCCAGATCGGCCCCGAGGCTCTGACCGAGGATATCGAGCGCCTGCAACGGTGGTTGCGCAGCGAAGGTTTTCGCGGAGCCAACCACTGCGCCTACCCGGGCGGCGCCTTCAACGACGCCGTCCTTCAGACGGTGCGCCGCTACTGGCGTGCCGCCCGCACCATCATCCAGTCCAGCACCGAGGTGACCACGCCGCCCAACCCTCTCAAGCTGCGGGCGTGGAGCATGGTCGACGCCGCCCCGCCCCGCGCCCTCATCGATCGCGTCGAACGCGCCCGGGCCGGCAGACAGTGGTGCATCTTGACGTTCCACCACGTCGTGGCGTCGGACACGGTGAACACCGACTATGCCACAGGCGACTTCCGGTCGGTCATCGAGCACATCCATGCCTCGGGGATTCCGGTGCGGACGGTCGGCGACGTCCTCGGGATCTGAGGCGGGTCCTCGAGCCCCGTTCCCAGGGCGCGGGGCCGTGCTCGCGCGTTCGCAGGAACGAGCGACCCAGCTTCACGCGGCCACATCGTCCGGCATGCCCGGCGCGGCGTTGTCGGCGACCTCGACGACCGGAGCCGCCCTTCGCGCGAGGCCGGTCGATCGGAGATGCGTGCGGTCCTGGCATGACAGGTATCGCAGACGACCATGATGTTGCGCGCGTAGGGTGAGGGGAAAGAGTTCGTTCGAGTCTCTCCAAAGGAGTCGCTTATGCGCGGTCGTTCCGTCCTTACCTTCGTCTTCCTCGGCATCACCGGGCTGCTCGCGGCATGCGGGCTCCAGAGCCAGACCG
>Ga0102962_1000169_pt1 | contig 37369 bp, 37 predicted proteins | sample SalPonF2_C_D2_MG_FD_84519 | JGI IMG/M metagenome (GOLD analysis project Ga0102962, IMG submission 84519) | Salt pond soil microbial communities from South San Francisco under conditions of wetland restoration - Salt Pond MetaG SF2_C_D2_MG ...
CGACCTGAAACTGTTTCTTGCGGCGTTCGCGCCGCTCCTGCCGCCAGTCGAGGAGGTTGATGGTGGGCATGTCAGTCGAACGCCCTCAGTGCCAGACCGCATGCGATGACCATGGCGGGGCCTTCGCTCTTCAGCCGCGCAGAGTTGATGCGCGGCGCCAGCGTCATGTCGTGAAAGGGCTGGGCGATGGCCGTGGGAATGCCCAGTTCGCGCTCGACTACATGGTCCACGTCAGGCAGGTTCGCGCACCCGCCCGACAGCAGGATCTGATCCACCGTCTCGTGCTGGCCGCTGGAGGAGAAAAAGAACTGCAGCGAGCGATCGATCTGCTGCACCAGGTCTTCCATGAAGGCCGGCACCACTTCCTCGGCGTAAGATTCGGGCAGACGTCCTGTTTTCTTGGAGCGCCCCGCCTCGTCCATGGACATGCCGTAGCGGCGCATGATCTCTTCGGTGAGCTGCACGCCGCCGAAAAGCTGGTCGCGCATGTAGACCGTGTCCATGTCGTTCATGATGTTGACCAGCGTGGTGGTGGCGCCCATGTCTACGATGGCCACGATGCAGTCGCGCCCCTGGTTGGGCATTTGTCCGGCCAGCAGGCTGCACGCCGTCTCCAGGGCGTAGGCCTCCACATCCACCACGTGCGCCTTGAGCCCGGCGATCTCGAGCGCCGCCTGGCGCATTTCAATGGTGTCCGAGCGGCAGGCTGCGAGCAGCACGTCGGCCAGGTGCGTGTCTTTGGGGTTGGGGCCCAGCACCTGGAAGTCCAGGTTCACTTCCTCCACCGGGTAGGGAATGTACTGGTCGGCTTCGAAGCGGATCTGCTGCTCCATCTCCTCGTCCTGCAACGAGGCGGGCATCTGGATAACCTTGGTGATGACTGACGAGCCGGCGACGGCGATCGCGGCGTCGCGGGTGCGCGTGCCGGACTGCTTGACCAGGCCGGCGACGACGCGGCCGACCACTTCGGGATCGGTGATCTGCTTCTCGGTGACGGCGTTGGCGGGCAGACCGGTGGCACCGAAGCTCTGAACGCGATAATGTTCGCCATCGCGGCTGAGTTCCAGCAACTTGACCGCGCTCGAACTGATATCCAGGCCAATCAGCGGCGTGTGGCGTCGCGCGAAAAGCCTCAAGACGATGACCCCATCTTATTCCTTGACTGTTCGAATTATGGAACCTAGCTGCCCGCAGGCTGTCCTGCTAGGGATCGTACTATATAATATTCGTTAAATGGCCTCACAACGCAGCTTCGCCGCCGACTGACAACTGCGCTCTGCGCACTGACAAGCGGCGGAGCCCCGCGTGGCCCGGAGTCTATGGGCGTTTTAAAGTTCCTTTCCAAGGTTGTTGTTGCGTTTGCCACCCTGGCGCTCGCGCTGTGCGTGTTGGGGGCGGTGGCGACCGGTGCCCTGTTCCTTTACTACGCCCCCACGTTGCCCTCGGTATCCTCCCTGGGCGATGTGCATTTGCAGGTGCCGCTCAAGATCTACACCAGCGACCATAAGCTCATCGCCGAATACGGCGCCGAGCGCCGTGCGCCGATCGACTATGAGCAGATTCCCCCGCGCATGGTCCAAGCCTTCATATCCGCCGAGGACGACCGCTTCTTCGAACACCCGGGCGTCGACTACCAGGGTATTTTGCGGGCCGCCATCCACCTTGTATTGACGGGGCGCAAGACGCAGGGCGGCAGCACCATCACCATGCAGGTTGCGCGCAACTTCTTTTTAAGTAGTAAAAAGACTTATTCAAGAAAAATCAAGGAAATATTTCTAGCTCTTGAGATCGATCATCGATTCAGCAAGCAGGATATACTGCAGCTCTATCTGAACAAGATCTATCTGGGGCATCACGCTTACGGGGTCGCGGCGGCGGCACAGACCTATTACGGCAAGAAGCCCGCCCAGCTCACTTTGGCCCAGACGGCGATGATCGCGGGTCTGCCGCAGGCGCCGTCCGCGGACAACCCCATCGACAACCCGGGGCATGCCCGCCTGCGCCGCGACTATGTGCTCAAGCGCATGCGCGCTCTCGATTTCATTACCACCAGGGAATACAAGGCCGCGCTGGCCGAGCCGGTTAGCGCCGAGCTTCAGAGCCAGCCCAACACGGTTTCAGCCGGCTATGTGGCCGAGATGGCGCGGCAGAAGCTGATCGACATGGTGGGCCAGGACAAGGCCTACACGGGCGGCTACAAAATCATCACCACCGTCGACAGCCAGCGCCAGAAGGCGGCGATTGCGGCGCTGCGTGACGATTTGATCCACTACAGCGAACGCCACGGCTATCGCGGACCCGAGGGGCACGTGGACATGGCGCAGTATCAGGGCCTGGGCCAGGCGGCGCGCCAGCAGCAGTGGACCGACCTGCTGCGCCGTCAGCCGTCGGTGCCTCCGCTGGTTGCGGCGCTCGTGGTCTCCGTGCACGGGCGCAAGGCACAGGTGTTCGCGCTGGGCCGGGGCCTGATAACACTCGGCTGGGACGCCCTCAAATGGGCCAAGCGGTACAAGGACAGTCACCACACCGGCCCCGCGCCGAAGGCGGCCGCCGACGTGGTCCATGCCGGGGATCTGGTGCGCGTGCTTGCCACCGGCGATCAGCAGCATCCATGGCGCCTGTCGCAGATACCGGAGGTTCAGGGTGCGCTGGTCTCTCTCGACCCCCATGACGGGGCCGTGCAGGCGCTGGTAGGCGGGTTTTCTTATGACCTCAACAAATACAACCGGGCGCTGCAGGCCGAGCGCCAGCCCGGATCCTCGTTCAAGCCGTTCGTCTATTCCGCGGCCCTGGCAAAAGGGTTCACGCCGGCGACGCTGATCAGCAACGCGCCGATCGTCTACGACAATCAGACCACCGACAAATCCTGGCGCCCGGAGAATTACGAGCAGAACTTCACCGCGCCGGTGCGCATGCGCGTAGGGTTAATGCACTCCATCAACCTGGTCTCCATCCGCGTCCTGCGCGACATCGGCATCGACTACGCGCGCCATTACGTCTCCCGTTTCGGCGTGCCCCTGAGCTCCATGCCGTCCAATCTTTCGCTGGCGCTGGGTTCTTTGAGCGTCACCCCTTTGGAGATGGCGCGCGCCTACGCCGTGTTCGCCAACGGCGGCTACCTGATCGATCCGTATTTCATACAAAAGATCCTGGGGCCGGGCGGCAAGGTCGTCTACCGGCCGCACATCACCCTGGCGTGCACCTCCTGCTTCGACACCAAGGTGCAAAGCCAGCCGCAGACGCAGCCGGTCGGCCTTCAGACGCTGGCGTTGCCGGGCAAAAACGCCCAAGGCAGTGCAGATCCTGCAACGCCATCGCCGGCGGGCACCAGCTCGACGCCGCTCGCCCGCGGCGCCCCGGCGGCCATGGCGGGCGATGGCGGGACCGCCGCACCGTCTTTCGTCTCGCCTGCGCCGCGCGTGATCACCGCAGATAACGCCTACCTCATGACCAGCATGCTGCACAGCGTGATCACCGGGGGCACCGGGCGGGCCGCCATGAAGCTGGGCCGTTCCGACCTGGCGGGCAAGACCGGGACCACCAACCAGCAGAAGGACGCCTGGTTCAGCGGCTTCAACTCGGACCTGGTGACCAGCACTTGGGTCGGGTTCGACCAGTTGCAGCCGTTGGGCTACGCCGAGACCGGCGCGCGCGCCGCCCTGCCGATGTGGATCCAGTACATGGGCGCGGCGCTCAAGGGGATGCCGGCGGCCACCATGCCGCGGCCGCCGGGGCTGGTGACGGTCAAGATCGACGCCAACAGCGGCAAGCCGGCGCCGTCCGGCGATGCGCACGCCATGTTCGAGACCTTCCGTCAGGACAATGTGCCGCACGGCTCATCTTCGGCCGCCTCCTCCGGGGGCAACGGCGGCAACGGCGGCGGCTCGAGCGGGAACGGTTCGGGCAAGGGCTGGGTCGAGCGACTTTACCAATGATCAAGCGGGGCGCCCGCCCCGCCGACAAGAGCAGTATGGCACGCAAGAGAGAATTGGATCAGCGCGCCCGCATCGCTGAGGAGGCGGCGCGCATTATGTGTGAGCTGGGCGTGGGCGATTTCCGCCTGGCCAAGGAGAAGGCGGCCGTTTCCCTGGGCCTGACGGAGCGCCGCCTGCTGCCCCGCAATACCGAGATCGAAGACGCGGTTCGCGCCCGCCAGCGCCTGTTCGGCGGCTCGCGCCATGCGGCCCACCTCCGCTACCTGCGTCAAACGGCGCTGAAGGCGATGCAGCTGTTCGAGGCGTTTCAGCCGCGCCTGGTCGGCCCCGTGCTCTCGGGCCTGGCCACTGAGCACAGCGGCATCAAGCTGCATCTGTTCACCGATACGCTCGAGGACGTGGATCTGTTCCTGGGTGAGCGCGGCATGCCGTTCGACCTGACCGACAAGCGCCTGCGCACGGGGGCGGGCGACTACCGCTTTTACCCGGTTTACCGTTTCGTCGCCGGCGATGTGCGTATCGAAGCGACGGTTTTTGCCCTTAAGGAAATCCGTCAGCCGCCGAAGAGCCCGATCGATGGCGGGCCCATGCGCCGTGCCAATGTGCGCGAAGTGGAGGCGTTGCTGGAGGCGGACACCGACGACGCGCTGTTCTAGCGCGGCGCGCCCTTCCGCGTTGTGGCAACGCGGAAGGCGTATTGCCGGGGCCGATCCCGGGCGGGCTTAGCCGCGCTGGCCGATGGAGACGTAATCGCGCTGGGCGTGGCCGGTATAGATCTGGCGCGGACGGCCGATGCGGCGTTCCGGGTCAGCCTGCATTTCGCACCAGTGCGACACCCAGCCCACGGTGCGCGCGATCGCGAACATCACGGTGAACATGCTGTCCGGGATGCCCAGCGCCTCGTAGATGATGCCGGAGTAGAAATCCACGTTGGGGAAGAGTTTCTTTTCCTTGAAGTAATCGTCTTCCAGAGCGCGCTTTTCCAGCTCCAGCGCCAGCTCGAACAAGGGGTCGTTTTCCTTGCCCAGACGCTTGAGCACGTTATAAGCGTGCTGGCGCAACACTTTGGCGCGCGGGTCGTAGTTTTTGTAGACGCGGTGGCCGAAGCCCATGAGTCTGAAGGGGTCGTCCTTGTCCTTGGCTTTGTCGATGTATTTGGGGATGTTTTTCACATCGCCGACCTCGCGCAGCATCTTGAGGACGGCCTCGTTGGCGCCGCCGTGGGCCGGGCCCCAAAGCGCGGCGATGCCGGCGGCGATAGCGGCGTAAGGATTCGCCCCGGTACTGCCGACCATGCGCACGGTCGACGCGCTGGCGTTCTGCTCGTGGTCGGCGTGCAGTATGAACAGCACATCCAGGGCTTTGGCCACCACCGGGTCGGCCTCATAAGGCTCGGCGGGCACCGCGAACAGCATGTAAAGCAGATTGCTGACGTAGTCCAGCCGGTTCTGCGGGTACATGAACGCCTGACCGCGGTTGTGCTTGAGCGCCGCGCCGGCGATGGTGGGCATCTTGGCGATCATGCGGCGCGCGAAGACGTCGCGGTCGTCGGGGTCGTTGATGTCGGTGGTGTCGTTGTAGAAGGCGGAAATCGACGCCACCACCGCCGCCATCATGGCCATGGGATGGGCGTCATAGTGAAAACCGCGGAAGAAGCGCAGAATCGCCTCATCCAGCATGGTGTGATAGCGAATGGAGTCCTCGAACGTCTCTAGCTGCTCCTGGGTCGGCAGCTCGCCGTTGAGGATCAGGTAGGAGACCTCCATGAAGGTGCTGTTTTCGGCTAGCTGCTCGATGGGGTAGCCGCGGTAGAGCAGTTGCCCTTCGGCGCCGTTGATGAATGTAACGGAGCTGCGGCAGCTGCACGTGGCCGCGAAGCCCGGGTCGAAGGTGAAGATGCCTTGCTGCGCATAGAGTTTGCGCACGTCCGCCGCCGCCGGCCCCAACGTGCCCTCCACGATGGGCAAATCGCTGGTCTTGTCTTTGCGTGGATTGTGCAGAGAAACGCTGCTGTCGCTCATAAATCAAGATCTCCTTGTGAACCTGTGAGGCTGCGGCCCGCCTGCGCCGCATGGGCCACGAGACCGCAGCGTTAGGCCACCTCAGGACGCGGCGTTGTCCGGGGGCGGGTAATGTGCGGGATAGCCGGTACGGGCCATGCCTGAATCGACGGCGGCCTTGGCAACCGCTGCGGGGACATAGTCGATCAGGCGCGGGTCCATGGGCGTGGGGATGATGTAGTCGGGCCCGAAGGCCATATCATCCTTGCCGTAGAACTGCAGCACGGCGGCCGGCACCGGCTCGCGCGCGAGCCGCCGCAACGCGTGAACGGCGGCTGTCTGCATGTCGGCGTTGATGCCTCTCGCGCGTACGTCGAGGGCGCCGCGGAAGATGAAGGGGAAGCCCAACACGTTGTTGATCTGGTTGGGGTAATCGGATCGCCCCGTGGCCATGATCAGATCGCTTCGCACCGTCAGCGCGCGCTCCGGGCTGATCTCGGGGTCCGGGTTGCTGAGAGCGAAGACCACGGGCTTGTCGGCCATGGACCCGATCATGTCTTCGCTCACCGTGTCCGGGCCCGACAGGCCGATGAACACGTCCGCGCCCTGCATGGCGTCGGCGATCGTGCGCAGGGAGGTTTCATGCGCGAACTCGCGCTTGTAGCGGTTGATGTCGTCGCGACCGGCGTGGATCACGCCCTTGCGGTCGCACAGGAACAGGTTTTGCGGCCGCGCGCCGAGCTTGAGCGCCAAGTGCATGGACGCAATGCCTGCCGCACCCGCGCCGAGGCACGTTATCTTGGCGTCTTCAATGCGCTTGCCCTGCAGATCGAGCGCATTCAAAAGCCCGGCGCAGACGATGATGGCCGTGCCGTGCTGGTCGTCATGGAACACCGGAATATCCAGGCGCTCGATCAGGGTGCGTTCGATCTCGAAGCAATGGGGTGCGGCGATGTCTTCCAGATTGATGCCCCCGAAGGTGGGCGCAATGTGCATCACGGTGGAGATGAACTCGGCCGGCTCCTGCGTATCCACCTCGATGTCGAACACGTCAACGTCGGCGAAGCGCTTGAACAGAACCGCCTTGCCCTCCATCACCGGTTTGCTGGCCAGAGCCCCCATGTTGCCCAGCCCGAGCACGGCGCTGCCGTTGCTGATCACGGCAACCAGGTTGCCTTTGGAGGTGTAGCGGAACGCATCCTCCGGGTTGTTGGCGATGGCGCGCACGGGCACCGCCACACCCGGCGTGTAGGCCAGCGAGAGCTCAGCCTGCGTGGTGAACGGCTTGGTGATGTTGATCCCGATCTTGCCCGGCCGCGGCTTGGAGTGATAGTCCAACGCTTGTTGTGCACGATCTTCAGCAGTCATTGAACCATCCGCAGGCCGCGTCCGGAAGACGATACCTTTCGCGCCGGCTGGCGCGCTGGCCCGAGTGGCGGCCGGTACCATCGGACCATCAAGGATTTACAGCCTGATTATAGAGGCCGGCCCGACGCGTTGACAATTCGCGGCTTGGCGCGGACCGCCGCGAGCCCGCTGCAATGGCCTGATTTTAGAGCGATCAGGAAGGAATAGCGGCAACGTGCGGCGGCGCTGGCAGCAGCCGCACTATCCGGTTGCGATCGGTTACCGGTTCAAACGGTGTTCGCAAGCTGGAGGTGGCGGCGAGGCAGGCCGAATGGTCCGGCCGTTACAGCTTAAAGCGGCGGCGGAACTTGTCGACGCGGCCACCGGTGTCGACGATGCGCTGCTGCCCCGTGTAGAACGGATGGCACTTGGAGCACACCTCGATGTGGAGATCGTGGTCCAGCGTGGTGCGCGTCTTGAAGGTGTTCCCGCAACTGCAGGTAACCTCGATTTCCTGATAAGCCGGATGAATGTCGGCCTTCATGGCGAAAACCTCTTGGGCATGGTTGCACGTTAAGCAGTCAAGTATACGAAAGACGCTTACCGCGCGGCAATGCCTGCGTGCTGTCAGCCGCCCTCGCGCTCAACCATAACGTCGGCTGTGGAGGCGTCGGGCGCTACCACCACGCGCACTGCGATCGGGTTGCAGCAAACGGAGCAGTCTTCGGTGTAGCGCTGGTCGCCGGCGCTCAAATCCACCCCCAGCCAGATCGCTTCCCCGCAGAACGGGCACTGTACCTGCACTTCCTCCAGCATTCGCGCCTCACATGAAAAGCTCGATCAACGCATTCAAGTGGCGCCAGCCAAGTTCGCTGGCACGTACCTCGCCGTTTTCGCGCTCGATGAGTCCCAGCGACGCGGCGCGCTCGAGCGGTGCGTCGAGCGACGCCGCGGCCAGACCGGTCGCCGCCTCGAACCATGGGACGTCGAAGCCCGAGCGCAGGCGCAAGGCGTTGAGCGCGAACTCCAGCCTGCGCTCCGCCCGCGTTACCTCGCGCTGCTCGGCGACTACATCTGCGCCACCGGCGTGCTGCAAGTAGCGCCGCGGCAGACGCACGCGCGCGCGCCGCATGACGCGGTCCGCTTCCGGTTCGGTGAGCTTGCCGTGGGCGCCGGCGCCCACGCCGAGGTAGTCGCCGAAGCGCCAGTAATTGCGGTTATGGTGACACTGACGAGCGTCGACGGCATAGGCGGAGACTTCGTATTGACGGTAGCCGTTGGCCGCGAGCAGCGCTTGTCCCTGTAGCTGCATATCCCACGCGAGCTCGTCGCCCGGCAGCGGCGGCGGGCGATGGAAAAACGCAGTGCCCGGTTCCAGGGTTAGCTGGTAGTAGGAAATGTGCTGCGGCGCCAGCGAGCAGGCCAGCTCCACGTCGGCCCGGGCCTTTGCCAGATCCTGTCCGGGCAGGGCGAACATCAAGTCCAGGTTGATATTGTCGAAACCGGCGCGGCGCGCGCTGTCCACCGCGGCCAGCGCCTCGCGGCGCCCGTGGATGCGGCCCAGCCGCCGCAAACTGGCGTCGTCGAAGCTCTGGATGCCGAGCGACAAACGGTTGACACCGGCGGCGCGGTAGCCGGCAAAGCGCGCCTGATCCACCGTGCCCGGGTTGGCTTCGAGTGTGATTTCGACGCCCGGCGCGAGCCGCAAGCGGGCGGCGGCGACGTCCACGATGCGCGCAATGGCGGCAGGTGAGAGCACGCTCGGCGTGCCGCCGCCGAAGAAAATGCTGTCAACAGGGCGGCTGCGCGCCAGCGGCGCTTCGAAGGCCAGGTCGCGCAGCAGCGCCTGCGCATAGTCGTCCTCGGGCGCCGTGCCGTCGTCCAGCGCATGGGAGTTGAAGTCGCAGTAAGGACACTTGCGCACGCAGTAGGGGATGTGGATATAGAGGCAGAGCGGCGGCGCAACGAGGCGCCCGGGCTCAGCCGCGCTGGCGCAGCTCCTCGACGAGCCGGCGCATCGCCTGTGCGCGGTGGCTGACACGGTTTTTCTCCTCAGGCGGCAGTTCGGCCGCGCTGCGCGTGGAGTCAATGGGGCGGAACACGGGGTCGTAGCCGAAGCCGTGACGGCCGCGCGGTGCGCTCAGAATAACGCCTTCCCACGTGCCCTGGCATATCAGCGGGGAGGGGTCCTCGGCGTGTCGCAGATAGGCGAGCACGCAGCGAAAGCGCGCCTGGCGCCGGCCTTCGGCCACGCCGGCGAGCTGCTGCAAAAGCTTGGCGATGTTGGCTTGATCCCCGCCCCCGCCGGCGAAGCGCGCGGAGTAGATACCGGGCGCGCCGTCCAGCGCGTCGACCTCAAGGCCCGAGTCGTCCGCAAGGGCGGGCAGTTCGGTGGCACGGGCGGCATGGCGCGCCTTGATGATGGCGTTCTCGACGAAGCTCAGCCCGGTCTCCGCCGCCGCGGCTATGCCCCAGTCGTTCTGGGCCGCCACGCTCAGCCCCAGCGGCCCCAGCCATGCCCGCATCTCCGCCAGCTTGCCGGCGTTGGCGCTGGCGATGACCACGCGCCGCGGCGTCATGGTGTGGCGCCCGACTCCAGAGCCTGGCGCTGCACGCGCATCAGTTGTTCGATGCCGCCCGCGGCGAGGTCGAGCATTTGGTCCATTTCGCTGCGCCGGAACGCATGGCCTTCCGCGGTACCCTGCAGCTCGATGAAGGCGCCGGCGTCGTTCATGACCACGTTCATGTCCGTCTCCGCCTGCGAGTCTTCGGCGTAGTCGAGGTCGAGCACGGGCACGCCGCGGTAGATGCCCACCGAAACCGCGGCGACCTGGCCGTGCAGCGGGTCGCTCGTGAACTCGCCGCGCGCCTGCCCGGCGCGTATGGCGTCCACCAGCGCCACGTAGCCGCCGGTGATGGCCGCCGTGCGCGTGCCGCCGTCGGCCTGGATCACGTCGCAGTCCACGATGATGGTGTGCTGGGCGATGGCGCTCAAATCCATCACGGCGCGCAGCGAGCGCCCGATCAGGCGCTGGATCTCCAGCGTGCGCCCGCCCTGGCGCCCGCTGGTGGCCTCGCGGCGCACGCGCGAGTGCGTGGCGGCCGGCAGCATGCCGTATTCGGCGGTGAGCCAGCCCTGGCTGCTGTCGCGCAGCCAGGGGGGCACACGGCGCTCCACGCTGGCGGTGCAGATCACCCGGGTATCGCCGAAGCTCACCAGGACCGAGCCGTGTGCGTGTTTGGTGAAGTGGCGCTGCAGGGTGACCGGGCGCATGTCCGGGCGGCCGCGCCCGCTCGGGCGGGTGATGGGGGCGGGGGCTTGAGTACTCATAAGGCCGCGCAGTATAGCGCATTGACTGCGTTTTGCCTTCGGGGCCCTGGGCGTGTGTGCAATAATCGTGCGTCCCAATTCCACGCTGCTTCCGGAACACGCCTTATGACCCACAGCATGACGGGCTACGCCCGCGAAGAGACGCAGACGCAATGGGGACGGGTGTCCTGGGAGCTGCGCTCGGTCAACCATCGTTTTCTCGATGTGCACCTGCGCATGCCGGAAGAGCTGCGTGCGCTGGAGTCCGATATCCGCAGCCGCATCGGCAACCGGCTGCGCCGCGGCAAGGTCGACGCCGGGCTGCGCGTCGAGTTCGACGCCGACCCGTCGGGGCAGGCGCTGTCGCTCGATCTGCAGCGTCTGGATCAACTGGCCGACGCGTGCCGCACCGTGGAGCAGCGTCTGGATCAGACGCGCCCGGCCGACCCTATTGCGGTGCTGGGTTGGCCCGGCGTGGTGCAGCGCCCGGCCCTGGATGTGGACGCTTTGGGCGATGCGGTGCTCGCGCTGCTAGGGCAGGCCCTGGATGAGCTCAGCGCGGGGCGCGAACGCGAGGGCGAACGCCTGGCGCAGCTCCTGCGCGAGCGCGGCGAAGCCATCCGCGATCTGGTGCAGCAGGTACGCGCGCGCCTGCCGCAGGTGCGCGAGCAGTGGCGCTCGCGCCTGCAGGCGCGCCTGGCGGAGCTGGGCGACAAGGTCGAGGTCGACAGCCCGCGCCTGGAACAGGAGCTGCTCATGCTGGCCCAGCGCGCGGATGTGGACGAGGAGCTGGATCGGCTGGAAAGCCACGTCGACGAGCTGCACCAGGCACTGAAGCGCCGCGATGCCATAGGCCGGCGGCTGGATTTCCTGCTCCAGGAGTTTAACCGCGAAGCCAACACGCTGAGCTCCAAGTCGCAGGATAGCGAAGTCACCGCACTTGCCGTGGAAATGAAGGTGACCATCGAGCAGATGCGGGAGCAGGCGCAAAATGTCGAGTGAGCCCGGCCGCGGCACTTTGTATGTGATTTCCGCGCCGTCCGGGGCGGGCAAGACCAGCCTCACCCATGCGCTTATCGCGCGCCTGGTCAAGCACGGTGTACCGGTGGCGTTCTCCGTGTCCTACACCACGCGCGCACCGCGGCCCGGCGAAAAGGATGGCGTGGACTACCATTTCGTGGACCCGGCGAGGTTCGAAAACATGATCGAGCAGGGCGAGTTCCTGGAGCACGCCAGCGTGTTCGGTCAGCAATACGGCACCGGCAGCGAAGCCACCGAGGCGCTGCTCGCGGCCGGGCGGGACGTGATTCTCGACATCGACTGGCAGGGCGCACGCCAAGTGCGGGAACGGGTGGCGGACGCTGCGAGCATTTTCATTCTGCCGCCATCGCGCGAAGAGCTCGAGCGGCGGCTGCGGCTTCGCGCCAAGGACGACGAAGCCGTGATCGCCGCACGATTGCGCAAAGCCGCGGACGAGATGGCGCACTACGCCGAATATGACTATCTGGTGGTCAACGACGAGTTCGAGCGTGCCACCGCCGCGCTGGAATCGGTGTTCATCGCCCGGCGCCTGCGCCGCGAGGCCCAGCTTCCGCGTCTGCGCGGGATATTGCGGCAACTGCTCGGCTGATCCTGCGCAAGCGCTCTCACCGCGCCTTGTGCGGCGCAAAATTTTCTGGCTGTCCCAGCGGGCGTTGGTTACAATCATTTGTCAGGCCCCTCATCATTCACGTTTTTCTGAGCTGACGATCTATGGCACGAGTTACGGTTGAAGACTGTCTGGAGCATCTGGACAACCAGTTCGAACTGGTCCTGGTGGCGGCCAAGCGCGCGCGCCAGCTGGCCCGCGGCGCCAGCGCCCGGGTTGCGTGGAGCAACGATAAGCCCACGGTGGTGGCGTTGCGCGAGATCGCCGACGCACAGGTCGGGGCGGAGGTGCTCGACGAAGAGGATTTGCCGCTGGTTCCGCGTTTCAAGGCTGAGCTTGCCGCTCTGGACCCGGGCTCGGACGTCTGAGCCGCGCGTACAAGCCCGCCTGTCGCCTGCGCGATGGGCGCGCCCCGGTCAGCCCGCGTTCGCTTTCCTAGCAACCTGAGCGGGTCATTCGGCGATGGAACTCCCCGTTCTTCAGCGTCTCAACACGCGAATCCGTACCCAGCGCATGTCGCGCGCTTACGGCATCGAGGCGCTTTGCAGTCTGCTGGACACTTATCTGCCGCCCGATCAGGTGGCCATGGTGCGCCGCGCGTACGACTTCGGCGCGCGCATGCACCAGGGGCAGTTCCGTAAGTCCGGCGAGCCGTATATCTATCACCCGCTGGCGGTGGCCCGCATCCTGGCCGAGATGCGCCTCGACCACGTCACCCTCATGGCGGCCATCCTGCACGATGTCATCGAGGACACGCCCGCCGCCAAAGAGGAGGTAGCGGAGGCGTTCGGCGCCGATGTTGCCGCGCTGGTGGACGGCGTCAGCAAACTGGAGAAGGCGCAGTTCCGTACGCGCGCCGAGCTGCAAGCGGAGAGCTTCCGCAAGCTGCTGCTGGCGATGACCCAGGATCTGCGGGTGATACTGGTGAAGCTGGCAGACCGGCTGCACAACATGCGCACGCTCGGCGCCGTCTCCGACGAACAGCGCCGGCGCATTGCCCGCGAGACGTTGGAGATCTACGCCCCGATCGCGCATCGCCTGGGCATCAATACCATCCGCGTCGAGCTGGAGGACCGCGGCTTCGCGGCGCTGCATCCCAACCGTTACCGGGTGCTGAAGAAAGCGATCAAGCAGGTGACGGGCAATCGGCGCAATCTGGTGCGCGAGATCGAGGAGCGCTTGTCGCACACCCTGCGCGACGAAGGCATCGGCGCCGCGGTCATGGGCCGGCAGAAAAACCTCTACAGCATCTACCGCAAGATGCGCCTCAAGCACCGGCGTTTTCTTGACGTGCTCGACCTCTACGGCTTCCGCGTGATCGTGGACAACGTCGACGACTGCTACCGCACCCTGGGCATCGTGCACCATGTGTACCGGCCGATCTCGGAGCGCTTCAACGACTTCATTGCCAACCCCAAGGTCAACGGCTACCAGTCGCTGCACACCACGCTGCTCGGGCCCGGCGGGGTCAGGATCGAGGTGCAGATCCGCACCCGCGACATGCACCACATCGCCGAAAGCGGCATCGCCGCCCACTGGCTCTACAAGCTCGGCACGGACAGCGCCAAAGCGCCCGAGGTGCGCGCCCGCGAATGGCTCAGCCAGCTCGCCGAGATGGAGCGCGGCACCGGCAATTCGCTGGAGCTGCTGGAGAGCCTGAAGGTCGACCTCTATCCCCACGAGGTCTACGTGTTCACGCCCAAGGGCGATATCCGCGGCCTGCCGCGCGGCGCCACGCCGGTGGATTTCGCCTATGCGGTGCACACCGATTTGGGCAATCATTGCCTCGCCGCGCGTATCGACGGCCATCTCGCCGCGCTCAACACCCCGCTCGCCAACGGTCAGATGGTCGAGGTTATTACCGCGCGCTATGCGCGCCCGAACGCCGCGTGGCTCAATTTCGTGAAAACCGGCAAGGCGCGCACCGCGGTCCGCCATCATCTGAAGACGCTGCACCAGGACGAGGCCGGGCGCTTGGGTCAGCGCCTGCTCGCCAAGTCGCTGGAAGAGCTGGGCGTGTCCATGCGCAAGCTGAGCGCGCAGCAGGTGGCGCAGGCGCTGGCTGAGCTGGGCGAGGAGAGCCTGGACACGCTGCACGTCAATATCGGGCTGGGGCAGCGGCTGGCGCCGCTTGCGGCACGGCATTTCCTGCCGCCGGACGGCAGCGGCGCGGCGGCGGGCCGTGCCCAGCGCCCGCTGGCCGTGGAAGGCACCGAAGGGCTGGTGGTGGAGTATGCCAAGTGCTGCCATCCGATCCCCGGGGATGCGATTCGCGGGCGCGTGAGCATGGGCCGCGGCATCGTCATCCATCGCGAAGGGTGTCCGCAGGCGCAGACGGGCAAGGATTCCCCGCACGGTTGGGTGGATCTGTGCTGGTCGGACAAGGTGCAGGGGGACTTCCCGGTGGAGTTGCGCGTGCAGGCGCGCAACGGGCGCGGCACCCTGGCGCAGCTCGCCACGCGCATCTCCGACGCCGGCTCCAACATCGAGAACGTCACCATGTCGGAACGCGACGGTGCCGTCATCAGCATCAACTTTCTCATCAGCGTGTCCGACCGCCAGCACCTGGCGAGGGTCATTCGCAGCCTGCGCCGCATCGGGCTGGTCGAACGCGTCAGCCGCACTTAGCCGCGAGGAGCCACCATGCCGCGCAAGATCATCCACACCGAGCAGGCGCCGGCCGCAATCGGTCCTTACTCCCAGGCGGTCCAGGCCGGTGACACAGTGTATCTGTCAGGCCAGATCGGCCTGGACCCAGGCCGCATGGCGCTGGTCGAGGGCGGGCTGGAAGCCCAGGCGAAACGCGTGCTGCAGAACCTGAGCGCCGTGGCGCAGGCGGCCGGCGGCAGCCTCGCTGACGTGGTCAAGCTCAACGTCTACCTGCCGGACCTGTCCCATTTCGCGCGCGTCAACGAGATCATGGCCCAGTTCTTCAGCGAGCCCTTTCCGGCGCGTGCCGCGGTGGGGGTTGCCGCGCTGCCCAAAGGCGCGCTGATCGAGATCGAAGGCGTGCTGGTGCTGGGCGCCGGCGCTTAAAATCATGGCCGCCGTGACGCGGGCGCCGACCCTCGGTGCGCCGGTGTCCGCGTTGGGCGGCGTCGGCCAGGCCTTGACGGCGCGCCTGGCGAGTCTCGGCATCGAGCGGGTGCAGGATCTGCTCTTCCATCTGCCGCTGCGCTATGAGGATCGCACGCGGGTGACGGCGCTCGGGGCGTTGCGCCCGGGGATGCAGGCTCTGACGGTCGCGCGCATCGAAGCCGCGCAGGTGCGCCAGGGCGGCCGCCGCAGCCTGCTTTTGGCTGTGAGCGACGGCACCGGCCGCTTGGGCGTGCGCTTTTTCCATTTCTCCAACGCGCAGCGTCAGCGCCTGCGGGTCGGTGCGTGGGTGCAGCTATTCGGCGACACGCGCCCGGGCGCGTTCGGTTTGGAGATGGTCCATCCGGAGCTGCAAGTGATCCCGAGCCGGGAGCACGCCACGCTCGCGGCCTCGCTCACGCCGGTCTATCCCAGCACGCAGGGGCTGGGACAGTCGCGGCTGCGCAAGCTTGTCGGGCAGGCGCTGCGTTTGGCGAACACGCAGGGTCTTGGCGAGCTGCTGCCGGCCGCCTGGCTCGACGAGCTGGGGCTGCCGGCGCTGGGTGAGGCGTTGTCCCATCTGCACCATCCGGCGCCGGAGGCGGATCTGGAGCACCTCGCGAGCGCCGGCCATCCGGCCCGCGCCCGCCTCATCCTGGAGGAGCTGCTGGCTCATCACCTCAGCCTGCGCAACGTACGCCGCCAAGTGCAGGCCAGGGCGGCACCGGTCATCCGCCCGGGCGGGCTGTCGCAGCGCTTTCGCGAGGAGTTGGGTTTCAAGCTGACCGGCGCCCAGAGGCGCGTGGTCGGCGAGCTGCTCGAGGATCTGGCGCAGGCGCGGCCCATGATGCGCCTGGTGCAGGGTGATGTGGGATCGGGTAAGACGGTGGTTGCCGCCGCGGCATCGGTCGCAGCGCTGGAGTGCGGGTGGCAGGTTGCTTTGATGGCGCCCACGGAGCTCCTCGCCGAGCAGCACTTGCACAGCCTGGCCGCATGGCTGGCTCCGCTCGACCTGCCGGTTTTGTTGCTGGGCGGGCGCCGGCGCGGCGCCGGGCGGGCGGGCGCCCTGCAGCGCCTGAGCGAAGGCGAGCCCGCTTTGGCCGTGGGCACCCATGCGCTGTTTCAGGAAGATGTCGAGTTCGCGCGGCTGGGCCTGGTGGTGGTCGACGAGCAGCACCGCTTCGGCGTGCACCAGCGCATGGCCTTGCGCGACAAAGGCGGAGCCGATGCGCTGCGCCCGCACCAGCTGATCATGACCGCCACCCCGATACCGCGCACGCTGGCAATGACCGCCTATGCGGATCTGGATACCTCGGTGATCGACGAGCTGCCGCCCGGGCGCACCCCGGTGCGCACCGTCGCGGTCGCTGATACGCGCCGCGAAGAGGTGGTCCGGCGCGTGGCGGCGGCCTGCGAGCAGGGCCGCCAAGCGTATTGGGTGTGCACATTGATCGAGGAGTCGGAAGCGCTGCAGTGCCAGGCCGCCCAAGACACGGCGGCGCAGCTGCAGGCATCGTTGCCCGCGCTCACCGTGGCACTGGTGCACGGGCGCATGAAAGCCCCGGACAAAGAAGCGGCGATGCGCCGCTTCAAGGCGGGCGAGATCGATCTGCTGGTGGCGACCACGGTCATCGAGGTGGGTGTGGATGTGCCCAATGCGTCTCTGTTGGTGATCGAAAATGCCGAACGCCTGGGGCTGGCGCAACTGCACCAGCTGCGCGGGCGGGTGGGGCGCGGCGCCACCGCGAGCCACTGCGTGCTGCTGTACCGTGTGCCCCTGTCGGCCAATGCGCGCGACCGTATCAAGGCCTTGCGTGAAACCCAGGACGGCTTCGAAATCGCACGCCGTGATCTGGAGCTGCGCGGCCCCGGCGAGGTGCTGGGTACGCGCCAGACCGGCCTGGTGCGCATGAAAGTGGCGGACCTGATGCGCGACAGCGCCTGGGTGGCCACCGTGCAACGCCTGGCCGAGCGCCTGCCTCGGGAGCGGCCTCAGGCTGTGGAGCCGCTGGTTAGGCGTTGGCTGGGCACGGCGGAAGAATACGCCGAGGTTTGACCCGGGTTGTCGCGGATACCGGTGGCCGAAGCGCACGCGCCACGCAAGCATGGCGCGGCCGCAGGCCCTAGAATATGGGTAGGGTTTTGACGGCGGCGAACGAGGCGATGGCGAATAGCGGCGAGGTGGACTTGTCATGCGCCCCGGACCAGGCCCCCGCTCTGGTCAAGGAGCGCGGGTCGCTGACGGCGCAGCTGAAGCGTCTGGCCGCGCCGCGGCGCCTGGCGGTAAAAGTGCTGCGCCAGGGGGAGTTCCCGATCTGCGCGCAGGAGCGCAGCGATCTTGGCTTAGCAGAGACCGGCCCGGCTCATGTGCGCGAGGTCATCCTGGGCCCGGCGGCCGAGCCCTGGGTGTTCGCCCGTACCGTGCTGCCGGCGGCCGCTCTGAAGCGTGAGCTGGCTGCCGTGGGGGGGCTGGGTGCGCGCCCGCTGGGTGAGTGGCTGTTCTCCCATGACAACGCGCGTCGCGGGGCGGTGACAGTGGTGCGCGTCACGCGCCCGGGCGCCGAGGCGTCGCTGGCGACGCTGGCGTCTATCGCCCCCGGAGCCGGCCCGCTGTGGGGGCGGCGGTCGCTGTTTTACGTGGGGGCTGCGCGCCTGCTGGTATGCGAGTATTTCCTGCCCGGCCTGTGGCATTGCCGGGCCGCGGGAGGGCGCGATGAGCGCGACGCTGACGCTGGGTAGCTGCCGCGCGCGGCTGCGCGATTATGCGCTGCTGATGCGGCTGGATAAGCCCATCGGCGTATTGCTGCTGCTGTGGCCCACCCTTTGGGCGCTGTGGATCGCCGGCGAAGGCACACCCAGCCTCAAGCACGTCGTGGTGTTCGTGGTCGGGGTCGAGGTCATGCGCGCGGCAGGCTGCATCATCAATGACTTCGCCGACCGCGCCATCGACCCCTACGTGCAGCGTACCCGCGCGCGCCCGCTGGCCGCCGGGCGCGTGACGGTGGCCGAGGCCATGACGCTGTTCGTGCTGTTGTGCCTGGCCGCATTTGCGCTCGTGCTCACGCTCAATCCGCTGACCATCGCGCTTTCCGTGCCGGCGGTGGCGGTGGCCACGGCCTATCCGTTTTCCAAGCGCGTCACCTATCTGCCGCAGGTGGTGCTGGGGGTGGCGTTCGGCTGGGGTATCCCCATGGCCTTCGCCGCCGAGACCGGCGCCGTGCCGCCGGTGGCGTGGCTGCTGCTGGCGGTCAATATTTTCTGGGCGTTGGTCTACGACACCTTCTACGCCATGGCCGACCGGCCCGACGATCTCAAGATCGGCGTCAAGTCGTCGGCGATTCTGTTCGGTCGCTGGGACCGGCTGCTGACGGCGGCGTTCCAAGTGCTCGTGCTCGCGGGCCTGTGGGCCGTGGGCCGGCTGCAGGGACTGGGAATTTGGTTCGATGCGGGGCTGGCTGCTGCTGCCGGCTGCGCGCTCTACGAGCAGTATCTGATTCGCGAGCGCGAGCCCCGCGCCTGCTTTAGGGCGTTCCTTCACAACACATGGTTCGGCGCCGCTGTGTTCGCCGGCCTTGTGTTGAGCTACTGGGTGGGTTAGCCATGGCCGTTGACGAAGATGTTTTGGCGTCGCTGGAGCGAGAGGTCACGGTGTTGCTGCGCCGGGCTGAGCGCGTGCGCCTGGGCGCCGCCGAGCGTGCCGGCTCCAGTCTGGACCGCTCCGGCTATCTGCTGTTGCTGCAGCTCTCCGAGCTGGGGCCGGTAGGGGTGACCGCATTGGCGCAGCGTTTGGCACTCGATGCCTCAACGATCACGCGCCAGGTTGCGCGCTTGGTGGAAAGCGGCCTCGTGATCCGCGAGCCGGACCAGGAGGACCGCCGCGCCGTGCGCCACCGGCTCACCCCGGCCGGGCGTCGCGAGCTGCGCACGCTGCGGCGTGCCCGGCGCGAGCTTTTCGCCGAATTGCTGGAGGACTGGAGCGAGGATGAACGCGCGCAGTTCTCCCGATTGTTGGTGCGCTTCAATGAGGCGTTGTCGCGCCATGAGCGCTGAGGGCGAGTGCTCAGCGCCTCGGGCGGGGGGCGCGGGCGCAGGCCCAGGCAAGCACGCGGCGGGCTCCCGCCCGCTTGACGGTGCGCGCCAACTCGCTGGCAGTGTCGCCGGTGGTGATCACGTCGTCGAAGATGGCCACGCATTCGCCGTCGAAGCGGCGAGCGGGGGCAAACGCACCGCGCACGTTGGCCCGGCGCGCGCGCGCTGGCAGCCCCGACTGCGCCGCCGTGTTGCGCGTGCGTTGCACTGCGCGCCAGTCGAGGGGAACGTCCAGCTCTTTCGCCACAGCGCGCGCGAGCTCAGCGGCCTGGTTGTAGCCGCGCGCGCGCAGGCGGCTGCGGTGCAGGGGAACGGGTACGACGCGGTCCACGCGCCCGGCTGGCGGCTGGCGGGCGATCACTGCTCCCAATAGTTGGGCGTACGCCAAACGTCCGTGAAACTTCATTGCAGTGATCAACTGATCCACCGGCTCGGCATACAGCAGCGGCGCCCAAGCGGCGTCGAACGCGGGCGGTTTGCGCAGGCAGCGGGCGCAATAGCGCGCTGAAGCGTGGGGAACGGGTTCCGCACAGCGCCCGCAGGCGTAGGTATTCCAGGGCAGTTCCGCCCGGCAGGGCCCGCACAGCGCGAGCCCCGCTTCGCCGGGGTCGCCACACAGCGCGCATTGTGTGGGCAGCCGTTGCAGCAGCGCGCGGGCGGCGATGTGGCAGAGCCTGGCCGGGTTTCGGGTGAGCATGGACAAAGCAATACGGACCAATGATCGGACGCCAACGCGGCTGCGCGTGCCACGGCAACGGCTGTGGCGCAGCCATGGCCGACAAGCGGTGAGGCGCCCGGGGCGACTGCGAACGATTTTTTGCCAGGGCATAATGATTTTATGCTGGTAGTGCGCTTGAGTGACGCGGCACCCGAACGGGATTTGGCGTGAGCTTGGCCGTGGAGCGCTACGGCGAAGGCATGGCAGATTGCGTGCTGGTGCACGGTTGGGGACTCAATCATGCGGTGTGGTCGGATTTAAGCGCGCGTCTCGGCGCACACTGCCGGCTCCACGCCGTGGATTTGCCCGGCCACGGCAGCAGCTCTGCGGGTTCCGGCGGCCTGGATGCATGGGCGGGCCGGCTCGCGGGCGTGGTGCCCGGGCCGGCGGTGTGGATCGCGTGGTCACTGGGCGGTGTGGTGAGCCTGCGCATGGCGCAGTGGCGCCCGGACCGGGTACGCGCTTTGGTCTTGATCGACATCTCGCCGCGATTCGCGGTGGCCGCTGACTGGCCCTGGGGGGCGCCGGCGTCCCTACTGGAGGAGTTCGCGCGGCGCCTTGAGACGGACTTTTATGGACTGCTGCATGAGTTTGTGGCATTGAATGCGCGCGGCGCGCAGGCAGGTGCGGCGCGGGCCTTGCGCCAGTTGCGCGATGCGGTGGCGCTGGCACCGCCCACGCGCGAGGGTTTGCGCCAGGGCCTGGATATTCTGCGCACTGCCGATTTGCGCGCGGCGCTGCCGCACGTCCATGTGCCGGTGCTGGTGGTCAATGGTGAGCGCGACCGCCTGACGCATCCGCAGGCGGCCCGCTGGATGGCGCAGGCGTTGCCGGATGGCGAGTATTGCGGGATAGGCGGCGCCGCGCACGCCCCGTTCCTGTCGCATGCCGACGTCTTCGGTGACCGGGTAATCGATTTCTTGCGCAGACGAGGCATCTTGCCGAGCGCCGATGGCATCTGACCGGTCTCAATACCACGCTGCTGGCGCGCAGCCGGATCCACTGCAGGCGCGGCGGCGATTCTCCGGCGCCGCCCGCAGCTATGCTGGGGCGGCGGTCGTGCAGCGCGAACTCGGGCGGCGCCTGATGCAGCGCCTGGATGTGGTCAAACTTGAGCCGCAGCGCGTGCTCGAGGTGGGCTGCGGACCCGGCATCGGGACGGCCGAGCTGGGCAAACGTTACCCCAAGGCGCGCATTCTGGCGCTGGATTATAGCGAGGCCATGCTGAGCGAGGTGCGTGCGCCGCGCTTCGGGCGCGTGCGCCGCATCGCCGGCGATGCGGCGTCGATGCCGCTCGCCGACGATGCGGCGGATCTCATTTTTTCCAACCTGATGCTGCCATGGTGCAGCGATCTAGGGGCCGTGTTTCGCGAGTTCCAGCGTTTGCTGCGCCCGGAAGGCGTGCTGATGTTTACCACGCTGGGCCCCGACACCCTGAAAGAGCTGCGCGCGGCCTGGGGGCAGGTGGATGATGCGCCCCACGTGCACGCCTTCGAGGACATGCACAACGTGGGCGACGCACTGGTGCGTGCGCGCTTGGCCGATCCTGTCATGGACATGGAGTTTCTCACCGTGACTTACGATTCGGTGACGGCTCTGATGCGCGAGCTCAAGGCGTGCGGCGGGAGCAACGTGGCCGCCGGGCGTCGCCGCGGGCTGGCCGGCAAGCACGCCCTGGCCCGCATGCGGGCGGCTTACGAGGCGTATCGTGGGCCGGACGGGCGCGTGCCGGCCACCGTGGAAGCGGTGTACGGCCATGCCTGGGGCACGGCGGCGCCGGGGTCGTTTCACAGTGAAGACGGCAGCGTGGTGGTACCCCTGTCGCGGCTGCGGCGCCGGTCCGGCTGAGGTCGTGGCGCCCGTGTCCGGCCATTGCACGCGCAGAGCGGCTTTTGCACGGTACGGGTCGATGTTTTATATTGACGCCCCGGTAAACGAGACGCTGACTTCGGCGAACGCACGGGGGTTGGGATGACGACTCCCCATAACCAGTCGGCCGGCGACACGGTGTTTGTGATCCGGCCCAATGCGTCGCTGACAGGGCCCCAGGCCCGGCTTTTTCTGGCACTGACGTTCCTGGTGATGGCGGTTTTTTCCGCGTTGTGGGCGTTTGCCGGCTACTGGCTGGTGGTGCCGTTCTCGGGCCTGGAGTTCGCGGCGCTGGCCGGTGCCTTGTGGCTGTCAATGCGCTTGAACCGGTACCGCGAGGTGATCGCCTTCGAGGGCGATGAGCTGATTGTCGAGAAGGGCCTGTACCGCGCCGAGAGCCGTTTCGTGGTAAAAAGGGCGTGGGCCAGGATCGGGTTGGAGCGAGGAGACTACCGGACCAGCCCGAAGCGGCTGCTCGTATCGGCCTCGGGCCGGCGTTGCGAGATCGGCAGTTGCCTGACGGACGAAGAGCGCGAGGCGCTGGCAAAGCGATTGCGCGCTTTCGTCGGACCAGGCGCGACCGCGCCCTCGCTGAAGCGCGGTTGACGACTATTACAATGAGGCGGGGCAAGCAGGAGTTCGAATCGATGGGCACGAGCCTGTTCAAAAAAGCGGCGCCATTGGCGACCGGGGCGGCGGCGTGGGCATTGTCAGGCGCCGCCCAAGCGGTGGATTGGAACATGCCGTATGGCGTGACCAATACCGCGCACCGCACCTGGGACCTGCACATGATGATGTTCTATCTGTGCGTGGCCATCGGTGCGATCGTGTTCGGGCTCATGTTCTATTCGCTGGTGGCGCACCGGCGCTCGCGCCACCCCGAGCCCGAGCAGTTCCACGAAAATACCGCCGTCGAAATCACCTGGACGGTGATTCCGTTCCTGATCCTGATTGCTGTGGCGATTCCGGCGGCGGCGACGCTGGTGCATATCGGCAATGACAGCCATCCGGATATGAGCGTGAAAATCACCGGATATCAGTGGCTTTGGAAGTACGATTACCCGCATCAGAACATCAGCTTCTACAGCCGCCTGGACTGGAAAAGCGATCAGGCGCGCATGCTGGGTTCCAAGCTGAGCCCCTTCGACGTCAAGCACTACGACCAGAACGTGACCCACCCGCTGGTCCTGCCGATTCACAAGCGCATTCTGCTGATGGTGACGGGCGGCGACGTCATCCACTCGTGGTGGGTGCCGGCGCTGGCCATCAAGCGTGACGCCATTCCCGGTTTCGTCAACGAGCAGGTTACGACCATCAACAAGCCGGGCACGTATCGCGGCGAGTGCGCCGAGCTCTGTGGGCGCGGCCATGCATTTATGCCTATCGTGGTCAAGGCGTTGCCGGTGGACCAGTACGACGCCTGGGTCAAAAAGCAGGGCGGCCACGTGCCGTGGATTAAAAGCGCCGGGCAGCCGGCGGGTGGTAAAGCGAACTCGGCGGCGAAATCTTCAAAGAGCTGAAGGCTTCAAAGAGCTGAGGTGTGATGCCTCGACGGGGCGATTGAGGGGTAGGAGGACGTTTCATGACAGAGGCTAGTGCCAACACCGTCCATGAGCACGGACACGAGGCTCATGAGCATCATGGGCCGCCGCCCGGGCTGATGCGCTGGGTGCGCACCACCAACCACAAGGACCTGGGTACGCTGTATCTGTGGTTCAGCTTCACCATGTTCATGGTGGGCGGCCTGTTCGCCCTGATCATCCGGGCCGAGCTGTTCGAACCCGGCATGCAGTTGGTCGATCCCTATTTCTTTAATGAAATGACTACGCTGCATGGCCTGGTGATGATCTTCGGCGCGATCATGCCGGGCTTTGTGGGGCTGGCCAACTGGATGGTGCCGATGATGATCGGCGCGCCCGACATGGCCTTGCCGCGTGTCAACAACTGGGGCTTCTGGATTCTGCCGTTTGCCTTTTTGCTCCTGCTGTCCACGTTGTTCATGCCGGGCGGCGGCCCGGCCATGGGCTGGACCATGTACGCCCCGCAGGTGCTGCAGACCGGCATGGCGTTTCCCTTCATGGTGTTCGCCATCCACCTGATGGGGGTCAGCTCGATCAGCGGCGCGATCAACGTGATCGTGACCATCCTGAACCTGCGCGCGCCCACCATGAGCCTGATGAAGATGCCGCTGTTCGTGTGGAGCTGGCTGATCACCTCCTTCCTGCTGCTGGCGGTCATGCCGGTGCTGGCGGGCGCGGTGACCATGCTGCTGTTCGACAAATACTTCGGCACCAGCTTCTTCAATGCGGCCGGCGGCGGTGATCCGGTCACCTTTCAGCATATCTTCTGGTTTTTCGGGCATCCCGAGGTCTACATCATGATTCTGCCCGCATTCGGGCTGATCTCGACCATCGTGCCCACGTTCTCGCGCAAGCCGCTGTTCGGCTACAGCTCCATGGTATACGCCCTGGCCTCGATTGCGTTCCTGTCGTTCATCGTCTGGGCGCACCACATGTTCACCACGGGCATCCCGACTTCCGGACTGCTGTTCATGATGTTCAGCACCATGCTGATCTCGGTGCCAACCGGTGTGAAAGTGTTCAACTGGGTGGCCACCATGTGGAAGGGCTCGATCAGCTTCGAAACGCCCATGCTGTGGGCGATCGCTTTCATCTTTCTGTTCACCATCGGCGGTTTCTCCGGCTTGATGCTGGCTGTCGTGCCCGCCGACTTCCAGTATCAGGATACTTACTTCGTGGTGGCGCACTTCCACTACGTGCTGGTGACGGGGGCCGCGTTCGCCATCATCGGTGCGGTGTATTACTGGCTGCCCAAATGGACCGGCCACATGTACAACGAGACGCTGGCGAAATGGCACTTCTGGCTGTCGGTCATTTCGGTGAACGTGCTGTACTTCCCCATGCACTTCCTGGGACTGGCCGGCATGCCCAGGCGCTATGCGGACTACGCGGTGCAGTTCACCGATGTCAACCAGATCGTGACCGTGGGCGCCTTTGTGTTCGGGTTCTCGCAACTGATCTTCCTGTACGTGCTGGTGCAGGCCATCCGGGGCGGCGAGAAGGCCACGGCGCAGGTATGGGACGGCGCCCGCGGCCTGGAGTGGACCCTGCCGTCGCCGGCGCCGTACCACAGCTTCGACACGCCGCCGGTGGTGGAATAAGCACCCCGGATGGCGCGACGTCGTGACAGGGGCAGGCGGGGTCAGGCTTGGCGCAACGTGCGCCTGGCCCTACTGCTCGCGGCGCTCGCGCTGGCAATGTATGTGGCGTTCTTCCTTGCCCGGGGCTTGGCGGGTTAGGGGCGTGCGTGAAGCGCAACGACGAACGGATACCGGCGATGCTCGCTAGCCGGGGGTTGATGTCTGAACAAGGGGTTGTCTGATGGCGTCGCAGTCGCAAGGGCAAAAATACTTCGTACCCGAGCCGGTATCGTGGCCGATCATTCTCACCATCGGATTGGTCATTACCGTAGTCGGCGGCGCCAACTGGCTCGAAGGCCGCCCGGACCTCGGTGAGCCCATTGTGGGCATCGGTGCCATGGTGGTCATCGCGCTGGCGTTCACGTGGTTCCGCGGCGTGATCCACGAGAGCCGGTCCGGCTTCTACAACGCACAGGTGGACCATACCTACCGCCTGGCGATGGGCTGGTTCATCTTCTCCGAGGTGATGTTTTTCGGCGCCTTCTTCGGCACGCTGTTTTATTCCCGCGGAGCGGCGGTGCTGTGGTTGTCCGGGCACGGTTCCAAGGCTCTCACCGGTGCCTTGCTGTGGCCCCATTTCGATTACGCTTGGCCCACCAACGGGCCGATGCATCTGGGCGGTGCGTTCAGGGCGCCGGACCCGTGGGGGATCGCGCTAATCAACACCGTGCTCCTGCTCACCAGCTCGGTCACGATCACCTGGGCGCACTGGGGCCTCAAGGAGCGCAAGAAGTGGAAGGCGGTGCTGGGTACCCTGGTTACCGTCATCCTGGGGGCAATGTTTCTACGCATGCAGGCCAAGGAGTACATGGATGCCTACATGCTGCAGAACCTCACGCTGCACTCGGGTATCTACGGCTCCACGTTCTTCCTGATGACCGGGTTTCACGGTTTGCACGTGACGCTCGGCACGATCATGCTGATCATTATTCTGATCCGCCTGATCAAAGGGCACTTCCTGGGCGAGAACGACAGCCACTTCGGCTTCGAGGCGGTGTCCTGGTACTGGCACTTCGTGGACGTGGTCTGGGTCTGTTTGTTCGTCTTTGTCTATATCATGTAGCGGGTCCATGCTGCACAGTGCTGGGGTGGTTCGGCGCAGCCGTGCGCTGGCCGACGATAGTCCTCAGGAGTGTGCATGCATGAAGACGCCGTGCGGCGTGATCCAGCCCATGAAGTAGCCGATTACCAGGAACGCCAGTAGGATCACCGTGAGCACGAGGCGCGTCGTCAACGCCTTGACCGTGCGCCGGCTCTCCTTGCCGTCCCGTATCATGAAAACCCCCGCCGACATGACGGCGACCCAAATGGCGATGATGAGTGCGATGATGAACGCGTTGCTGGCCATGGTGCGGTATGCGAGTCCGGTTGCGCGGATGAGTCCGCTTCCCTGTTGATGCCTCTGCGCGCGCGCGTCGGCCGTCTGCGCTTTCAGGCGCCTTGGTGGGCATTAGCGCTGACGGTGTTCGGGCTGGGCGCATTTGCCGCGCTGGGCGTGTGGCAGCTGCACAGGGGCGCGGAGAAAGAATCCATGATAGCCGCTCGCCACCGGGCTGCCAAGGCGCGACCCACCGACCTGGCGCGCTGGTTGGCGCAGGGCAAGCCGGCGTCGGGGCTCTATTTGCAGCCGGTGATCCTGCACGGCCGTTACGATTCCTCTCACCAGCTTCTGCTGGATAACCAGACCTGGGATCAGGATGCCGGGTTTCACGTATGGACGCCGTTTCATCTCGCGGGCAGCGATAAGGTAGTGCTGGTGGACCGCGGCTGGGTGGCGGCGCCCCCGACGCGCCGGCACCTGCCCGATCCGCAGGTGACCGGAGCGCGGCTCCAGGTCAAGGGCATCATCCATGCGTTTCCGCGTCCGGGCCTGCGCCTGGGCAAGGGCGGGTGTAAGCGCCAGGGCAAGTGGCCGCGGGTGGTAGAATACCCGCGCTATTCGGACCTGCGCTGCCTGTTTCCTGATCGCCTGGTCGACGGCCTCGTGCTGCTGGATCCCGGCGAACCCCACGGCTTTCCCCGCAAGTGGCTGCGGGTGGGCATGTCTCCCCAGCGCCACTACGCGTACGCGTTTCAGTGGTTCGCGATGGGGCTGACGGCGCTGGTCATGTTTGTAGCCATCAACACCCGGATCGAACCTGAACGCGATGACTGAAACCGTACCGGGCCGTAGCGCATCGCGGCTGAAGCTGATCGCGCTGGCCCTGATATTCGTGGCCCCCCTGGCGGCGGCCACGGTTTATTATTACTGGGTGCAAGTGCATGGCGGACCCGCCCATACGACCAATCACGGGCATCTGCTGGCGCATGTGCGCCCCCTCTACGATTACGACGCCAGCGACGAGCCCCGGCCGATCGCCGCCCTCGAGCAGGCCCATTTGCACCATGCGGACGGCACGAAGGCCGATCCATCCCTGTTTCGCGACAAGTGGACGCTGTTGTACGTGGCGCACGGCAAGTGCGCGAAGTTGTGCCGGCAACGGCTCTACGACACGCGTCAGGTGCGGGCCGCCACCGGCCAGGATGCCTGGCGGATCCGGCGAGTGCTGCTCATGGTCGCGCCTAGGCCGGGCTCGGGCCTTGAGGCGTTTGCCAAGCGCGTCCATCCCGACCTGAAGGTGCTGTTTACCGCTTCCGCGACGGCGTTGCTGCGCTTCTTCCGTCCCGGGCCGCAGGCCCGTCCGAGCGCCGACGCCGGCCGCGTCTATCTCATCGATCCGCACGGTAACTGGCTCATGTACTACACGCGCCAGGATTCGGCGTCGGGTATGCTCAAGGATCTGCAGAAGCTGCTGCGCATATCCACCATCGGGTAGCCACGTGGGCCTATAAGCCGCCGGCGTGCGCCGGGCGTGGCGGACGCGCGCTCACAACGGCGCCGGCGGGCTGTTATTATTGAGCGCTGTCAGTTTTTCATCACACCGCAGGGAAAGGCCGGGAGCCGGAGCAACCAGCGAGAAGTCCGACATGAGCCTGGAATCGACGACCGCCACGTTACCGCTGGCACAGCGCATCACCGATTACTACGAGCTTTGCAAGCCGCGCGTGGTTTTGCTGATCGTGTTTACCGCAGTGGTGGGCATGTTTCTCGCCACGCCGGGGATGGTTCCGTGGCACCCGCTGGTATTCGCCACGCTGGGCATTTACTTGTGTTCTTCGTCGGCGGCGGCGTTCAACCAGATCATCGACCGTTCCATCGATGCGCGTATGCGCCGGACCGCGCGGCGGCCTCTGGTGACCGGTACCATGCGCGCGCCCGAGGCTCTGGCGTTCGCCGCTGCCGTTGGGGCGGCGGGCGTGGCAGTGCTGTATTGGCTGGTTAACCCCCTGACGGCGGGACTTACGCTGGTATCGTCGATCGGCTATGCCATCATTTATACGATCTACCTCAAGCGCGCGACCCCGCAAAATATCGTGATCGGCGGCGCCGCCGGCGCTGCGCCGCCGGTTTTGGGCTGGGCGGCGGTGACCGGACACGTCGCGCCCCAGGCCTTGGTACTGTTCTTGATCATTTTCGTGTGGACGCCGCCGCATTTCTGGGCGCTTGCCATCGACCGCCGCCGCGAATATGCGGGCGTCGATATTCCGATGTTGCCCGTTACCCACGGGGTGGAATATACGCGCACTCAGGTGCTTCTCTATACGCTGCTGCTGTTTGCGGTGAGTCTGCTGCCGTTCGTGATTCGCATGAGCGGCCCGGTGTACCTGGCCGGTGCGCTCGTGCTCAGCGGGGTATTCGTCTACTACGCGCTGCAGTTGAAATTCGCGCCGCGCCCGGGGCTCGCCATGAAGACCTTCGGCTACTCCATCGTTTACCTGATGGGGATTTTCGGGTTGCTGCTGGTCGACCACTATCTGGGTCCGCTGCTTGCGGCCCTGATCTGAGCGGGCTTGCAGGGCCGCCAGACAGCAAAAAGCCCGGCTGCGGCCGGGCTTTCCGTTGCAACTGAAATCCGGCTTTAGCCTGCCGGAACCATGGCCTTGCGCAGCTTGTTGATCGCCGCCTGTTCGAGCTGGCGCACGCGCTCGGCCGAAATGCCGTACTCATCGCCCAATGCTTGCAGGCCGGTCTTCTTGTCTTCTGCCAGCCAGCGCCGCTGCAGAATGTCCCGGCTGCGTCCGTCCAGCGTCTGCAACGCGTTGTGCAGGCTCGCGTGACGCTGCTGGTTCCAGTCCTCCGATTCCAGCGCCTGTGCGGGGTCCGTGGCTTCATCGACCGACAGATATTCCTCGGGCGAGCGCTGCGACTCCTCGCCGTTGTCCACGTCCAGCGGGCTGAACGATACGTCCTGGCCGCTCAGGCGGCGCTCCATTTGCAGCACGGCCTCCGGTTTCACGCCCAAGTCATCGGCCACCGCCTTGACCTCGCCGGCGTTCAGCCAGCCCAGGCGCCGCTTGGCGCTGCGCAGATTGAAGAAAAGCTTGCGCTGGCTTTTGGTGGTGGCGATCTTGACGATGCGCCAGTTGCGCAGGATGAATTCGTGAATTTCGGCGCGAATCCAGTGCACCGCGAAGGAGATGAGACGCACGCCCACTTCCGGGTCGAAGCGGCGCGTGGCCTTCATCAGGCCGATATTGCCTTCTTGAATCAGGTCTGCCAGCGGCAGGCCGTAACCCATGTAGCCGCGCGCGATATGCACCACGAAGCGCAGATTGCTGAGAATCAATTGCTGCGCCGCCTGCAGGTCTTGATCCTTGCGCAGGCGACGGGCTAGCGTGCGCTCCTCTTCGGGTTCCAGCACGGGGATGCTGTTGACCGCGTGTATATAAGCGTCCAGATTCCCCGTGGCGGGCACCAAAGCCTGGTTGCCGAGCCGCAGTGTGCTCAGGGCCTTGGATTCGGACATAGAACTCCCTCGTTTGAAACTGTGATCTGGCACTCGATATATTAGAGTGCCAATACGCCAGTTTAGTTCACTTCAGCGCGTTGCGAAAGGTCGCCGCGGCGCCTGCTTGCCTAAGACGGCTGAATTTCGCGTAGGTGCCGCCCCACCGCCCACCAGGAACCGAGCCACCCGAGCACGACGCCGGCCGCAACCAGCCCGAGAATACCGCGCCAGGACAGCCCGGCGAGTTCGAACCCGCCTTGATAGAGGGAGGCGAGCCGGGCCACCGGCGCCGACAGCGCCCACAGGCTGGCTGCCACGATGATCCAGCCGAGCACGCTGCCGAACAGGCCATACCACGCCCCCGCATAGAGAAAGGGCCGGCGGATGAAGCGATCGGTCGCCCCCAGCATCTTCATAATTTCAATCGCCTCGCGCTGGTTCTCGATGTCGAGGCGTATCGTGCTGCCGACCACGATCACCACCGCCAGCGCAAGTAGAACGGCTAGAATCCAGGCGGTTCGGTGCGCGATGGCGAGGATGGCGCGCAAGCGCCGCAGCCAGGCTTGATCCATTTTCGCCCGGGCAACGCCCGGCAGGGCGGCCAGGTTGTGCACCAGCGCTTGCGCGCGAGCCGCGCTCAGGCCCGGATCCGGGCGCACCGAAATGACTGCCGGCAGTGGATTGTTATCGAGCAGGTCGAGCGCCGACCCGAACCCGGACAGCTTGCGGAACTCCTGCAGTGCCTGCCGGCGCGAGATATAGCGAGCTGCGGCCACGCCGGGATGCTGCGCGATGCGCTCGGCCAGCGCCTGCCCCTCGGAGGCGCTCACCGAGTCCTTGAGAAACAGTGACGCCTTGACCGCACTCTCCCAGCTGTAGCTCGCGGCGCTCACATTGCGGATGAGCACGTGCAGCCCGGCCGGCAGCGACAACGCTATGCCGATCACAGCCATGATCAGGGCCGTGGTCAACGGGCGCTTCGACAGGCGTCCCAGCGCATAGACCAAAGCTTGCGCATGGCGCTCGGCGTAGGTGCTCAGGCCGCCGCGTTCGGGCGCGCGCCGCCGGCGTCGGCCGGGCGCGGCGCCGACGGGCTTGGGGGCGTCCTCGTCGGCGGCCATCTCAGGCCCCTGCGTCGATGACGCGGCCGTGGTCGAGCGTGACCATGCGGTGGTCCATGTGCCGGATCAGGTGCAGGTCGTGACTGGCGATCAGGAGGCTCACGCCGACCCGGTTGAAGCGCTCGAAAAGCTGCATGATCTCCTGTGAGAGCGCCGGGTCGAGATTGCCCGTGGGCTCGTCAGCCAGCAGCAGAGGCGGCTTGGTGACGATTGCGCGTGCAATGCCCACCCGCTGCTGTTCGCCGCCGGACAGGGTCACCGGGTACTGGCGCTCCTTGTCCAGCAGGCCGACCGTATCCAGTGCCGCGCGCACGCGCCGCCCGATCTGGGACGCGGGCAGGCCGCGGATGATCAGCGGCAGCGCCACGTTGTCGTACACGGTGCGGTCGTAGAGCAGCTTGAAGTTCTGAAAAATGATGCCCAGCTGCTGGCGAAAGCGGGCCACATTGCGGGTGCGCAGCGCCCCCAGGTTTTTGCCGTTGATGATGATCTGGCCCTTGGACGGACGCTCCAGGCAGGCGACCAGCTTGAGCAGGGTGCTCTTTCCGGCGCCGGAACGGCCGGTGAGAAACACCATCTCGCCCTGCTCCATGACGAAGGAAACGTCGCTGAGCGCGTCGAATCCGCCCCGGTAGCGTTTACTGACGCTGTGGAACTCGATGATGCGGGCCATGGACGGCTTAGCGCGGGCTGCCGGCGCTCATTGGCCGGAAGTGAACAAGGCGTCGATGAACTCGTGCGCGTCGAACACCCCCAGATCCTCCGTCTTCTCCCCCACCCCGATGAAGCGGATGGGCAGGCGCAGGCGCTTGGCGATGGCAAACACGATACCGCCGCGCGCGGTGCCGTCCAGTTTGGTGATGGTGATGCCGGTGAGCCCGACGGCGTCGTGGAACTGCAACGCCTGATTGAGGGCGTTCTGGCCGGTGGTGGCGTCCACCACCAGCATGATCTCGTGCGGGGCGTCAGGATCGTGCTTCTGGATGACGCGCTTGATTTTTCGCAGCTCCTCCATCAGATGCCCCTGCGTGTGCAGGCGTCCTGCCGTGTCGGCGATTAACACGTCCGCCTCGCGCGCGTGCGCGGCCCGCACCGCATCGAAAATAACGGACGCCGGGTCGGCCCCCTTGCCCTGGCTTACCACCGGCACATCGTTGCGTTCGCCCCACCTCTGCAGTTGCTCGACCGCGGCGGCGCGGAAGGTGTCGCCTGCGGCGAGCATGACGCTCAAACCCTGGTCCTGGAAGCGCCGCGCCAGTTTGCCGATGGTGGTGGTTTTGCCAACGCCGTTGACCCCCACCATGAGAAGAATATAGGGGCGCGGGGAGGCCGACAGATCCAGTGGCTGGCTGCACGGCGTCAGGATAGCGCCCATGTCCTCGCGCAGCGCGCGCACCAGGTGGCGGCCGGTGCGCACCTTACCGGCGGCGATGCGGTCCTGCAGCTTGGACATGATCTCGCGGGTTGCCTCCACGCCGACATCCGCCATGAGCAGCCGGGTCTCCAGCTCCTCCATCAGCGTTTCGTCGATCTTGCCGCCGATCTGCAGATCGCCCAGATCGTGGGTCAGCCACGCCTCGCTGCCGCTGAGCCTGGCGCGCAGCTTCTGCAGGAAGCCGCCCCGATGCTTGACCGCGCCGGATGCATTCGCGTCGTCATCCGCTGCCGCCGCCGCTTGCGGCGGCGCATCCGCCGCGCCGGCCTTGCGGCGTAGCCGCGAGAACAGGCCCCCCTTTTTCGCTGCGCCGGAATCCGGATCGCTCATGGAATCATCAACCGTTGGAATCGCACCCGCTGCCACGCCACGCCCGCCCGCCCGCCCGGTTGTCAAACTGACTCCGGACCCCGGCTCAAGGCGGCGCATACTTAGCGGATCATTGTACACAAGCACGGCGCGGACTCGCAGCGCCGCGGCGGTGAGCACTGGGCGGTGCCGCCCGGCGTGGGGTATGCTGCGCTGTCCGTTCATAAGGGAGGCGTCGTGCAACCCAATACGCCACCGCCAGCCGGCGAGCAAGCCCCGGTTTGCCTGGCGCTGACCGGCGCGTCGGGGGCGCAATACGGCCTGCGCCTGCTGCAGTGTCTGCTCGCCGCCGGGCGCGACGTCTACGCCCTTGTCTCGCCCGCTGCGCGCGTGGTGCTGGGCGAGGAATGCGGGCTGAGCCTCCCCCGGCGGCCGCGGGACGTGGCGCGCGAGCTGCTTGCCCACCTGGGCGCTGAGAGCAGCGCCGGGCGTCTGCAGGTGTTCGGCGAGTCGGAGTGGACGGCACCGGTGGCAAGCGGTTCGGCGCCGTTGCGGGCGATGGTGGTATGCCCGTGCAGCACGGGGACGCTGTCCGCGGTCGCCCGCGGCGCCAGCGATAATCTGATCGAGCGCGCCGCGGATGTCTGCATCAAGGAAAGCCGCAAACTGGTGCTGGTGGTGCGCGAGACGCCTCTTTCCGCCGTCCATCTGCAGAACATGCTGGAGCTTGCCCGGCTCGGCGTCGTGGTGATGCCGGCATCGCCCGGCTTTTACCACCGCCCGGCCAGCGTCGAGGCGCTGGTGGACTTCATGGTCGCGCGGGTGCTGGACCAACTCGGCGAGCCGCAGACTCTGCTCGAACCCTGGGGGCTGGGGCGCCGCTGACCCGGCAAGGGAGCGACCAGCAGCACCGCTTGGCCGTTGTCGGGCCGGCGGCGGCAGACCGCGGGCACCGTTGCCAGATCCCGGGCCAGTGCCCGCCGTGCGGGGGCGAAATCGCCGGCGATGGCCGGCACGTACACCAGGGACAGGATGGGGTGTACGCGGGCGCGGGCCACTACGCCTAGCCACAGCGGCGCCGATTCGGGCTGCGCAAGCCGCCAGTGCGAGGCCCAGAGGCGAATCACGCGTTCGTGGGCGGCATCGATGGGCTGAATCATGACCAGTGCTTCCCTGCGTCCGTCATGGAACTGGGGCAGCACGGGCAACTGCTCGATGGGTGTGCCCGCGTCCAACCAAAGCAGGGCTTTCGCCGCGGAAGCGTGCGGCGGCCGGCGCCAGCCGCGCTCGGCGAGGGCTGAGCGCACCGCGGATATCGCACCCGCCCACTGCACGTTCAGCGGCAGGCGGGGCGTGCCCGGCAGGTCGATGCGGTGTGCGGGCAGCCGCGCGAAGCCATCGGCGAGCCAGCTTTGCATGCCCATCGATTGTTCGGCGGTGGCGGCGCGCGTCAGGCGCATGTAGGCCGGCAGCGCCGCTGCACAGCGCCAGGCGCCCGCCGTTGCCAGCACCGCGAGCGCGCTGATGGCCAGCGCCGTGCGGGGTACCGCCCGCGCATTGTGTCGCCGGTAAGCGAGCCCCAGCAGCGCGACCCAGGCGAGCCCCGCCCCCAGGCTGATGAGCGTGATGCTCAGCCACTGTGTGCCCAGATAAAGGCGTGCCAGCGCGATCAACAGGATCAGGGACCCTGCGGCGCCGTAGTACGGCCAGCGTCCCGTCCTTCGCCGCCCGGTGGTCGCCAGTACCGGCAGGAATCCGTAGATGACCGTGCTCAGAATGGTGTGGCCGCCCCCGAAGCCGGGGTCCAGCATACGGGCGAGGGGCGCCGGCGGGGGCACGCGCACCAGCAGGTGCAGGCCGCCGGCCAGCACTGCCGCAAAGGCGACTGCCGCCCCCCAGTGCATGGCGGCGCGGTAGCGGCGTACCCAGGCCAAATGAACCAACACCGCGGCGGCAACCGGTAGATACACGCGCCAGTCGCCCAATTCACCCAAAACCACCGCGATCGGGTTGGTCCAGGCGGTGTGGAGCCCCCGCAGGACCTGATAGACGAGCGTGTCCACGCGCCATGGGCGCACCGGCGAGCCGAAGCCCCAGGCGGCCAGGCACGCGAGCCATGCGGCTGCCAGCAGACCCAGGGCCAGCACCGCGAGCGCGGGCGCCTCCGGCTGCCGCGGGTCGGTCAGGGCCTGCCCCAGCCGCCCCAGGCGACGGTGGCGCTGGCTCCAGTCGAGCAATCGGAGCACGAGCGATTCGGCGACGGGCTGCATGACCGCGAACGCGTTTCGTGTCAGCCACACCACACCCCAGACGATGCCCAAGACCAACAGCACCAGGACCACGAGGCGCGAGGCGATCTTGGCTGCCAGACCCAGCGAAGCGCCGAAGACCACGCCCGGCAGGATATAGGCGGGGGACCATAGTGCCGCCGCCAGCATATCGAAGGCCGCAAAGCGCGCCGGCGGCATGCCGGCGGCACCCGCCACCGCTGGCACGATGGGGCGCATGGGTCCGACGAAGCGGCCCAGGATCACGCTTTTGCCGCCGTGGCGGTGAAAGAACTCGCCGCCACGGCCGAGAATCGCCGGATAGCGGCTAAACGGCCACCGCTCTTGCAGGTGCCCGCGGTAATGACGGCCCAGCAGGAAGCTCAAGGCATCGCCGCAGAACGCCCCGCCCGCTGCCCACGCCAGAGTGGAGGCGAGCGACATGGTGCCGTTCGCGACCAGCGCGCCCACGCCGAACATGAGCAGCACCCCCGGCACCAGCAAGCCCAACACCAGCAGGCCTTCTGTCGCCGCAACGGCGAATACCGCGAGCCCGGCACCGTGAGGATGGTGTGCGATCCACTGCAGAAAAGGGTCAAGCCAGCTTGTCATGGCCGGCGTAACCCCCCGTCACGAGGCGTCGGCTGCTTGCTGCAGTGCCTGTTGCGCGGCATCCAGCGTTTGTTCGATATCGGCTTCGGTATGTGCCGCGGAGACGAAGCCGGACTCGAAGGCCGAGGGTGCCAGCCACACGCCGCGCTCCAGCATGGCGTGAAAGAAAACGCGAAAGGCGGCGGCGTTGATGGCGGTGGCCTGGCGGTAGCTGCGCACCTGCGGCTCGTCGCTGAAGAAAACGCCGAACATGGCGCCGACCTGGTTGGTGGTGAGCGCGACGCCCGCGGCCTCGGCGTGACGACGCAGGCCCGCTGCCAGGCGTGCCCCGGTGTCCTCCAGGCGCTCGTAGAAGCCCGGCTCTGCCACCAGATCGAGCGTCGCCAGTCCCGCCGCCATGGCCACCGGATTGCCCGACAGCGTGCCCGCCTGGTACACGGGTCCCGTTGGGGACAGGGACTGCATGATCTCGCGGCGTCCGCCGAGTGCGCCGACCGGCATGCCGCCGCCGATCACTTTGCCCAGTGTGGTGATGTCCGGAGTGACGCCGAAGCGCCCCTGTGCGCCCCCCAGCGCCACGCGAAAACCGGTCATGACCTCATCGAAGATGAGCACCGCCCCGTGCCGGTCGCACAGCTCGCGCAAGCCGTTCAGGAAGCCGTCCACCGGCGGAACGCAGTTCATGTTGCCGGCCACCGGCTCAACGATGACGCAGGCGATGTCGTCGCCGGCGTCGTTGAAGATGCTCTCCACCGACTCCAGATCGTTGTAGGTGGCCACGCGGGTGTGACGTACCACTTCGGGTGGAACCCCGGGCGAGTTGGGTTCTCCCAGCGTGAGCGCACCCGAGCCCGCCTGGACCAGCAGGGCGTCGCCGTGGCCGTGATAACAGCCTTCGAACTTCACGATCTGGCTGCGCCCGGTGAAGCCCCGGGCCAGGCGGATCGCGCTCATGGTCGCCTCCGTGCCCGAGTTGACCATGCGCACCATCTCCAGCGCCGGCATAAGCTCGCACAGGCGCTCCGCCATGCGCACTTCGAGCTCGCAAGGCGCGCCGAAGCTCAAGCCTTTGGGCAGTTGTTCGCGCACTGCCTGCAGCACGTGCGGGTGCGCATGGCCGACGACCATCGGCCCCCAGGACCCCACGTAATCGATGTAGCGGTTGCCGTCTTCGTCGAAGATATGGGCGCCTTCGGCGCGGGCGGCGAACCGCGGGGTGCCGCCCACGCTCTTAAAGGCGCGCACCGGCGAGTTTACGCCTCCGGGGATGCGCCGCAGGGCGCGTTCAAACAAGGCTTCTGATCGCTGCATGGGTGGTTCGGGCCTCCTCGTGCGGGAATGGTCGGTGAGCATGCAGCGCCCCGTATGGCGATCCGCATGCCCTCGTCTAGTCGGCCTCCGGGGGGAACAGCGCCGCCAGCCGCTCGGCCGCCGCCCGAGGACCCTCCGGCCGTGCGAACACCGCACTCACGACCGCAAGCAGATCGGCGCCGGCGGCGATCAATGACGCTCCATTATCGGCGGTGATGCCGCCGATTGCGACCACCGGACAAGCAAGGCTGGTGCGCGCCTGCGCCAGCAGCAA
>Ga0102962_1000170_pt1 | contig 37352 bp, 24 predicted proteins | sample SalPonF2_C_D2_MG_FD_84519 | JGI IMG/M metagenome (GOLD analysis project Ga0102962, IMG submission 84519) | Salt pond soil microbial communities from South San Francisco under conditions of wetland restoration - Salt Pond MetaG SF2_C_D2_MG ...
ATTCCAGGCCTCTTCGCTATTGCCGTCTTTATCGACCCAGTTGATATGGCTCTGCTTGATGAGACCAACAATTCTCTTGGCATAGGTTTGGCGTTCGTCCGCATCTTCGATTCGTGGCAGTGCGGCGATCATTAAATCAAGGTTATAACCACAGTCGTAGTCTTTGGGTTTTTTTTGATCTATAAACATGGATAAATGATTAGTTTAAAATGCTTCCGTAAGGATTTATAATATTTCAGAAATTTTTCTGATCACTTCAAATTATATAAAGTTAAGCAGTAAATCACATGAATACATTTCTTTTGTGATCCTGCGATAAGATAAGTGAAAATTCATGAACTTCAATAAGAGATTGTCAGGTAAGTGGGTATTCCAAATGATCATTTTTTAAAATTTTTGGGTTGAGGATTAAATTAAGTTATCATAAGTCATTGCACTACTGAAGATTTCAGATTCATCTTAAGGGGAAAATATAGGTTGAAATGCTTGGCTTTATCGTTGAAGTTAGTGCATTATTGACCTTACCCGGATTATTCGCCAAATTCATTTATAAACAATATGATATGTATTGTTTTCTATTTTTTAAGGGAACGATTCGGGTGAATGAGGAGGTCTTATAATAATATTGTATATTCCGACGAATTTTAGTGACTTTCAGTTAGTAAAAGATATTTCTGAGTAGAATTTTACCGTATTCCTGATGGATAACCCTTATATTATAAGATGAGATCAGGAATCGGTATTAGAGAGAATTAAGCATTTAACAAAAATTATGTGGTATAATTCAATTATTGAAACGATAGGGAATACGCCTCTTGTAAAACTTAATAATATTACAGAAGGGCAAACGGCTACAATATTGGCCAAAGTCGAATTTTTCAATCCCGGTCAAAGTGTTAAGGATCGTATCGCTCTGAAAATGATTGAGGATGCAGAACGTGAAGGTGTTCTCAATCCGGGAGCAACGATTATTGAAGGAACTTCCGGAAATACAGGGATGGGACTTGCACTGGCAGCCGCTGTTAAGGGATATAACTGTATTTTTACCACTACCGATAAACAGAGTATGGAAAAAGTAAATATGCTCCGCGCATTAGGTAGTGAGGTAAAGGTATGTCCGACAAATGTGGAACCAGATGATCCCAGAAGTTATTATTCGGTAGCGAAACGTTTAAATGAAGAGATTCCCAATTCATGGTATCCCAATCAATACGATAATCTCAGTAATTCAGAAGCTCATTATGAAACAACCGGACCTGAACTTTGGGAGCAGACGGATGGTCAAATAACCCATTTTGTTGCTGGGATGGGAACGGGAGGCACGATTTCAGGTACAGCACGATATCTCAAGGAGATGAATCCCGAAATAAAGATTATCGGTATTGATCCGGTTGGGTCTGTGTATAAATCGTATCATAAAACGCGAAAATTTGATAAATCGGCAATTGCTCCCTATTTAACGGAGGGGATTGGCGAAGATATTATTCCCCAAAATATGGCTTTTGACTTGATCGACGAAGTTGTTCAATGTTCTGATAAAGATGCTTTTCTAATGACCCGGGCCCTGGCAAGAAAAGAAGGTCTTTTTGTTGGTGGTTCCTGTGGCTCGGCAGTTTGGGGAGCTTTGGAGTATATCCGTAAGAACCCATTATCAGAAAAGGATGTTATGGTGATATTGTTACCAGACAGTGGTACACGGTATGTCTCCAAAATCTATAATGATGAGTGGATGGTTAATAATGGATTTATGGATGAATCTACGAGTCTTACTGCTGGTGATATCCTGTATCTGAAGGAAAACGGAGAACGCAGCCTGATTAAAGTCGATGCTGATGATACGTTAGGTAAAGCTATTCGAATTATGGGTGATGAGGATATTTCTCAGCTGCCTGTGTTTGAAGGCTCGAATGTGATTGGTAGTTTGTATGAAACGCAAATATTAAATCATTTGGTCGACGATTCCTCGGCGAAGGAACGCAAAGTGACGGAAGTGATGAGTAAACCATTTCCGGTTGTTTCCCGGGATATTCGCTTAACCCAAATCAGTAAAATGATGGATAAGAATACCCCGGCCGTCCTTATCAAAATGGATGATCATAATATGCAGATTTTAACGCGTAGCGATCTTATAAATGCAATTTCAAATACCAAAAACAAAGAATCTTAAAGGAGTATAACGGATGCAAGAAGAACAAGATGAAAATCAAATAGATATCGAATTAACCGAAGAAGAAGCTATTGGAACTTATGCAAACCTGGTAATGATTACGCATTCGCCGTCTGAGTTTATTTTAGATTTTATCTCAATGATGCCGGGAGTGCCAAAAGCAAAAGTGGTTAAAAGAATGATCTTAACTCCGGATCATGCGAAACGTTTGATTAATGCACTGGGCGATAATATTAAAAGATATGAGGAGCAGTTCGGTGAAATTCAAACGGAAAGCAAACAGGATATTAACATGTCTTACCGGGGACCAATCCCTGAAGCATAGTAAAAAGGTGAATTCGATTTAACCCGATTTATTCACGTTAATAATAAACATAGCATGTATAATATTGTAAATTAATAGTTTATGTAAATTTAATTGATATTCAATTTTAAGGACGTTAAAAAAGCTGCGAAATTTTCGCGTGCCCTGCCTATTTTTAATTCGCCGTGGTCACGATAAAATTTCTTGGTGAATAATCCGGGTTAACGGTATTTTATAGTTGCTAAATTTATATAGAACAATATCAATATATAATAATCCCATGCTTCAGAATGAATACCGTTCATGACCCACGTCTATCGTCATAAATGATATTCCATTCCTCCTTTATTTTTTCGCCTTGATAAATAAGAAAATACCCACGATAAAGAAAAAGAGGTGAGGGGCGATGGCTGCGATTAGCGGAGGCATATCTCCTTGGTTTCCAAATGGCTCCGTCATTTTCATGAAGACGAGATAAATAAAGCTAATGGTTAATCCATAGGCAATATGAACCCCACGCCCGCCGCGTCTTCTTTCCGCTGCAAGAGCAACCCCAATCAAAATTACAACGATGATGGAAAAGGGATACGCCAATTTGCTGTAAAATTGAACTTTGGGTAAATCAATATTACCGGCACCACTTCGTTCAAGATTTTGGATATAATGAATAATCTCCGGATAAGTCAGCTGATAAACATCCGTTGTTGTACGTGCCAAATCCCGTGGGTAAATGTTTAAAGTGGTATCCCGTTTCGTAAAGTGTTTGGAAATGACGCCGTGTTCTGTATAAATACGCCGTTTACCCTGATACATCATCCACTGATGTTTCTTTTTCTTCCATTCCATACGGATTAAGTCGAGTGTTTCAACGATTTTATTATCTTTAAACCTGAAGAAACGCACATGATAGGCTGTTTGTCCCTTGGGATCGAAGTAATTGATCATTAAAATGGAATTCTTCGATTCCTGACGAAAGATCTGACTTTTGTCAATTCTTTGGGAGGGCTTATTCAGGTATTTATGCTCGAAATCGATACGTTTTACGTTCGATTTGGGTACAATAAATCCATCCAGATAACTTATGACTCCAGCGGCAAAAAAGGCGAACAATAAATAGGGTATAAGAAGCCGGTATAAACTTACTCCGGCAGCTTTTAATGCGACTATTTCGATCCGGTCGGCCATCTGGCCTGTGACCAAAAGACAGGCTATAAATACAGCTACGGGAGTTACCAGGCGAATGATTTCAGGTACATAATTCGCATAATAAACCGTAAGCACCTGCTCAATAGTCGCTCCATGATCGGTAAATTCATCACTGTTTTGTGAAAAATCGATGACCACAAAAATAAATATCAGTACGACCAGGACGAACACGGTTATCGTAAACAAACGGGATATGATGTATCTATCGATTTTATTCAACAAAATGCTCTACTTCTACCGCGTGAAAAAATGTTCTCGTTGTATTTTTATTAGGAGTAATATACCAATAATTCCAAGGACAATATTACCGAACCACATTGACCAAAAAGGAGTGATGTACATGCGATCGGCCAGTTTTTCTCCTTGTATCAAACTCAGCCAGTAAAATGTAAATGTAATGGCACAAATTAAAGCGGCATATCCTAAATTCCCTTTCCTGGTTAATAAGCCCAGGGGTGCTCCAATCAGTACAAAAATAATACATCCAAAGGGGATAGAAAGTTTTTTATGAACCTCGACTTTATATTCTGCTTTACGTTTTTGCCGCCATTCCAGATTTACGCCTAAGTTTTCAAAATTGATAATGGTTTGCCTGAGTTGTTCAATGCCATTTTGGGCAAGATCTTCTTCTTGCTTTAAATTTTTTACCTGATTTAAAACGACAAATTGTGTCTTTACGGGTGGTTTGACCGATGTTGAATCCTTTTTATAGTAATGAGAGAAATTAGTAGCGTTCTTCGATTTCTTAAAATTAATCGCTAAAGGTGAATTCGTCTTTTCAAAATTTGACCTTGCATTTTGTATTTGCCCTTTTAGGGTATCTATAACAGCTACCATTGCCTGTGCACTCATGGTACGGTCGTCACGACTATATCGATCAGGATTGGAACGTGAGAAAGCCAATTGCGAAATATCGAAACTGATGCGATATTTTTTAAAATTAGTTACATCTGTAAGTTTAGGTTGACCAACCTGCTGCGGCAGATATCGAAGTAAATGTCCATGATATAAATAAAGTGTCAGGGTTTCTTCATCTTTTTCACTTTTGAGATATCCTTCTTTAGATTTAATGACTGCAAAATCATGATTTTTATTTTGCTCCTGGAACAGCGTGACATCATAGAGGGAATCGGTTTGAGAATCGATACGCTTTACAAGAAAAGTATAACCACTGATTCCATTATAAAATGTATTAGGCTTCAAGTCGAAACCAGGTTTTTTCATACGGATATCTATGAAAAGAGAACGGGCATGATAATTGGCTTCCGGCAGTACATAATTCGAAAACCAAGCAAGAGCCAGACTCAAAAGAACGGAAAGATATATTAGCGGTAAAATAACTTTTAGCGGACTCACACCACCGGCCTTAAGAGCCGTAAATTCATTTAACTCCGAAAAACGTCCGAAGGCCATAAGTGTAGATACCAATACCGCCATAGGGACAGCAAGGACAACCATATAGGCTAAATTGGAAAAAATGAGATCCAAAACGATTGATGTCGGTATTCCTTTACCTACAAGTTTATCGATATAGAGCATCAGAAACTGCATTAACAGCAGAAACATAATGGTCAGAAAAGTAAATATAAACGGACCAATATGCCGCTTGATGAGATCTCTCTGTAAAGCTGTGGGATAAAAACGCATACTAAAGTTTAAAAATATACTTGCCGTCTATTAAATTAACTGCTATCATAAAATCAGTCATTAAGTTAAATTGATATTGATGAGAGAATATTGATATTTTTCCTTCTTTAAAGTTTAATTATTTATTTAAAAACATTATAATCGTTTTTAAACAATATTTGAAAGAGAAGTTAATGCACAATCCTTTCAAAACCCAAAAGGAGAGCCTATAGCCTGATTGTTAACGTAGTTGCCCTGGATCAATAATTAATGATTCATATTAAATTAGTCACCAAGCAAAAAGTATATTGTAATCTAAGTGCGGCTCGTACATCAAAAAAAATTTAAGACATCAGGTGTTCTTTTGGTACTGGCTTTATTAAGCTTAATATCCTTTGATGTTAAGGCACAGCCTTTTTTAAAAGGATATCAATTTTCAGTCCATTTGTTACACAAATCCGGATATTTACCGTCCCTGGCTGATAGTTCTGTAAAAGCTGATAGCATTAAATTGCCGGAGCCACAATGGAAAGGTATTGTTTCTCCTTTTCCGAATAAACGATCCGATTTGATTAACTTACAGATACCTGAAGATAATATTGTTATACAACGTGACTCATCGGGTAATTATGTTGTACAGCGCGAAATAATGGGTATCCCGGCTTCCCTGCCGAGAGCTTATAGCTTTGACCAATTCAAAAAGTTAAGCCTGAAAGATAAACTGCATCAAAACTGGGTTTCTTTAGTCAGAGAATCTAATTTGAAGAGAGAGATACATCAGGGACTGCTGAATTTTAAGATCAATATACCGGGCGGAAGAAAATCAGCATTCACGACTATTTTTGGGAAACCGGAGGTCAATTTACGGGTTACCGGTACGGCTAATATGAATGTGGGTGCCTCCATTCAGAAAACAGCGGATCCATCTTTACCGCCGAGTCAGCAGAAAAGAGTAGATCCTACGTTCAATCAAAATCTGAAATTGAATATAAAAGGAACGATCGGTGATAAACTGAATATTATGACCGACTGGGATACCCAGCGTCCTTTTGATTATCAAAACAGGTTGAAAATTATCTATCAGGGTTATAATGATGAAATCCTTAAGTCGGTGGAATTAGGTAACGTTTCAATGGAAACGGGGAATTCACTGATTCAGGGTGGTAATGCTTTGTTTGGATTGAAATCGGTAGCCAAAGTCGGGCCATTAAAAATCACATCGGTTTTATCACAGCAACAGGGTAAAAATAATACACAGACGATTACCGGTGGATCGCAGGAACAATCTTTCGATATCCGGCCTGCCGATTATGAGAATAATAAGGATTTTTATATCGATTTTTATTCCTGGGATCATTTTGAGCAAGCTGTTTCCAATCCGCAGGTCATGACCAGTTTGTTTAATTTTTCAAATATTCGAATTTATAAACTGGATATTGGTAATGAAAATGTGACCAATCCTCAGACGGCTGTTGCTATTGCTGGTTTGGGTGTGCGAAAAAATGGAGACACCTATTTACCACCTGATCAGAAACTGGATAATATTAATGATAACATTCTTGATCAGGTCAGAAATTCAAAGATTGATACGATTGATGTGACTAATCTTGCACAAAGGCTTGGTCTTAAAAGTGATCGTGATATTGTAAAAGGAACCTGGATTGAGTTGAAACCGGGGGTCGATTATACCATGAATCAAGGTTTAGGTTTGATTTTCCTCAAAACGGCATTATTACCAAATGAAGCTCTGGCCGTTGCTTACGATTATACCGCGAATGGACAACAACATAATGTGGGGGATGTTCAGAGTCTCGGTCAATCAGTACAGATTTTACAGCTGGTACGGCAGCCGAACTTGACCAGCAGCTACACAACCTGGCCGCTTACGATGCGGAATGTTTACGCATTAGGCCCCACAAATTTATCACAAGACGGCCTGGATCTTGGAGTTTATTATACCGGACAGAATACCGATTCCCAAACATTGCCCAATTTCAATACTACATTATTAACAGATCTGGGGCTTGACCGTGTGAATCAGGATGGACAGAAAACACCGGACAATCAGGTCGATTTTATACCTCCGGTTATGGATGCCGTGGATGGGCGAATTATTTTCCCCTATCGGCAGCCATTTGGTCAGCATATCATCAATTTAATCAATAATAACAGTGCTGTACCGAATAAACAGGACGCCATTAGTAATTTGGCTTTTACCGATTTATATAATAAACCTAAAGAGATCGCGAGTCAGGAATCGCAGAATAATATTTATGAAATAAAAGGTAAAGCTAAAGGCGGCGCTTCCGATACGTATAATCTTGGTGTTGCCTTGGTTCAGGGTTCTGTTAAAGTCTTTTCCAATGGTGTTCAGCTGACGGAAGGGCTTGATTATACCGTCGATTATTCGATCGGAAATATTATCATAACAAATAAGAAGTATCTGGCACCCGGTCAGCAGATTAAAATTGATTACGAAAGTAATCAGATCCTCAAAATTCAGCAGACCACATTTACGGGTATTCGCGCGCAATACGATTTGTCAAAGAATATTGAATTCGGAGGTACATATTTCAAATTGAAGGACAAGCCATTAACCGATAAAATCCGGATAGGTGATGAACCTATTAATAATTCTGTCTTCGGACTGGATGCACGAGCTAAATTTGATGCCCCATGGTTAACCCGTGCTATCGATCATATTCCATTACTTCAAACAAAAGCCCCCTCAAGCATTTCGTTTAGCGGTGAATGGGCTCAATTGCGTCCCGGCGTGGCACAAACCAATGCCATGCGAAATGCGATACGACAAGGAGAATTAACACCGGACGAGAGGAAGGGATTATCATTTATAGATGATTTTGAGGGATCCAAAACGAGTTTCAGTTTTTTGAATCCGGGACAATGGCACCTTGCTGCCGCACCGGCAGCTGTTCCCGGTTACGATCAGGATTTGAGTCACCCAAGCGAGACGCTACAGGATAAAATCAAGCGTTCCGATTTAAGAGCACAGTTTTCCTGGTACATGCTTCCGATCAATATATCGAGTTTATTAGGAATAAAACGCGGACGGGCGACAGCAAAAGTGAAAGTGACGGATGTCTTCCCGCAACGACAGACGCTGCCACAGCAGAATACCATTCAACCTTTGGATATTTATTATAATCCGAGGAACCGAGGGCCTTATAATTACAATCCGGATTTAAAAAATCTACTTGAAAATCAGCCACAAAAAATGTGGGGAGGTATGACGGCGGTGCTGCCAAATGGATTGGAAAATCTCACATTAAATAATATTGAATTTGTGGAATTTTGGGTCCAACCAGTTCTTCCCGATCAATATCGTCAAAACGGAAATGTACAGCCTAATAATGTAGTGCAGGATTACAACGGACATATTTATGTGGATGTGGGAACCGTATCGGAAGATGTCATCCCTAATTATACCTCGAACAATGAAGACGGGCTTTCTCAATTAGGCGCAAGCGGGTTGGTTGTTGGACCATCCGACCGATCGTATGTGCCAAATGCACAGGTTACTTATGACGGACAATTTTCAACAAAAAGTTTGAAGCAGGAAGATGTCGGACTCGATGGCATTCCGGATAAAGGTGGATATAATGGGGTGAAAAATGAACAGACGCTGTTTTCAGACTGGCTCAATAAGATGAAATCGGAATTTGGCATAAATTCGGCTACGTACCAAAAAATGGCAAGTGATCCGTCCGATGATGATTATGATTATTTTGGTGAAAAGAAATTACGTCAGGAGTACGGAACATCGGGTATTCAGCCTTATTTTTACAGGATGTATGGATATTATGAGGGGAATTCAGAGCCGCCTACAGGTGATAAACGAGCCATCACTAACAAACCGGATGCGGAAGGTCTGAAAATCCCAAGTGAGCCGAATTATAGAAATTCATATTACGAATATCAGATCAACTTTAATCCGGCTGAGAAAAGCTCCTTGAAACCGGGTCATGATTATATTGTAGACCGTGTTGAGGACGGAAGCCATCCGGGTGATTATTGGTATCAGGTTAAGATTCCTTTAAGTGAGTTTACGCGAGCTTTTGGTGATATTAAAGATTTACAAAACGTATCACACATCAGAATCTGGATGTCCGGATATAAAGAGCCTTTTACTCTGCGATTTGCCAAACTGGAACTGGTGGGGAGTCAATGGCGAAAATCGGATAAAGTGGGTAATCAGGATGCACCCAACACCAATTTTCAAGTTTCAACGGTAAACATTGAAGAAAATTCAACCCGAACTCCGATTCCATATCGTCAGCCACCCGGTTCCATTCGACCGGTCAATCGAACGCAGCAGGGAAATATTCTTGCCAATGAGCAATCCCTTTCATTAAAAGTGAAAGATTTACGACGGGGTGATATGAGAATGGTCAGGCGTAATTATCCGGGAGGTCTCAATTTGCTGAATTATTCTAATTTGCGAATGTTTGTACATGGCGAAGGTTATAAGAATCGAAATAATCTTGAACTCGTGCTGCGTCTGGGACGTGATTTGAAGAACGATTATTATGAATATCGTCAACCCATCACTCCAACCGATTCCACACTTTTCAGAGGTAAAATAAATACCAAATCGCAGGCAGAATTGGATCAGCAGGCTCAGGAAATCTGGTTACCAAAACAAAATAGTGTTAATCTTGTATTAACTGCATTAAATCAATTAAAGCAGTTGCGTAATCAGGAAAATGGTGACTTAAATACCTTGTTTCAGGATTCAACTATTGCCGAAGAATTAGGAGCACCACCGGGTACCGTTATTGGTGTGAAAGGAAATCCTTCGCTGGATAAGATTACTGAAATTGGTATTGGTATAAAAAATCCCTCAAATCTTGCACCCGAGGGTACGACTATACCCTCTAATAAAGGAGTTCCATCATTGGACGCTACACTTTGGGTCGATGAATTAAGTGTTTCCGGTTACAACAATAAAAAAGGCTGGGCGGCTGATGCCAAGATGCACATGAACATGGCGGATTTTGCAGATGTTGATGCAAGTATGAATCGTTCTACGGATGGATTTGGATCGTTGGATTCGCACCTCGGACAGCGTCAGTTTTCTAATAAAACACAGTATAATTTCAATACTACAGTAAATCTGAATAAGCTCATACCCGATCGTTACGGCTGGAATTTTCCCGTTTCGTTTTCGGCGCGGCAAAATGTAAGTACACCCCGTTATTTGCCTCAGGAAGGTGATATCCGGTTATCGGATTTCAAAAAAGCAATTATGAGGCGGAATATTCCTCAGCGTGAAAAAAATCAGATCATTCAGCAAAAAATAACCGAGAGTCAGACTTATAACAGGAGTTATTCCATAAACGTCTCCAATATATCGAAAAAGTATTCCCGTTCAGGACTTGCCAAAGCCACACTCGATCATACCACGATGAGTTACGTTTATAATGCAGGTGATAGTCATGATCCAATGACTTTACTGAATAACTATTGGAATTATAATACGGGCATTCAATATAATTATAATTTTAACAAAGTTGGTTTGGTACATCCGTTCGGTTTTATGGAAAAAGTTCCGATTTTGAATGTCCTGTCGGGATTACGATTTGGATATATGCCCTCATCCATTTCGGCTTCTGCTGGTTTGAAAAGAAGCTATCAGGAAGCCCGTCAGCGTGCGTTTGGCGGACCAGCTCAGCCGTGGAAACAAACACATGATTTTGATTATAGTTCACAATTCGGGTTTTCTTATAATTTTATGCCATCAATCCCGATTTCATTTTCAAGTTCAACGAATTTCAAACTTGCGGATATCGCAACTCGCCCCGACCCAAGAGATTCCACACGATTCATCCCCATTCCGACATTTGATGTCTTCAAAAAAATACTCAATAATAAAAATGCGAAACCGAGAAGAACGACTTATGATGAAAAATATTCAACCAGCTGGCGTCCACGTCTGAGCCGGTCGAAATTGCTGAACTGGCTGAGTTATTCCGTTTCGTATAATGGCGGTTTTTCCTGGCAAAATACGCCGAAAGGTTCCAGTTTGGGGGCGAATATCAGTAACAGCATGAGCCTGGATCAATCGATGAGTTTGCGGGTTAAGGATTTATTCATGAAAATACCGTTTATTAATAATTTGCAGGAAGCTAATCAAAAAGCTACGCAGAAGAGACAAGAAGAAAAACAACGTCGAAAAGCAGAAAGGGAACGACAGAAAAAAGAGAACAACAATGGCAATGTCAGTTCAGAGGATCATGATAAGGGAAATCTGCTCGATGACATTAAATACTACGGGCGAAAGTTCTTACTATCTGCGTTAAGCATGCAGTCTGTCGATATTGATTATAATCATAACACAAGTGGGTCGCAGCAGGGATATGCAGGCGGCTCACAATTATTCAATATGTTCCGATCACCTGGAAGCGGCTCGTTTTCGCCCCCTTTTGGATATCGAATCGGTTTGACTAACCAACTGGATAATCTGATCCAAAATCCATATTCGGATCAGGCTCTTACCTTAAATTTAAACCGGACTGGGAATGATCAGATCACAATTCGAACGCGTCTCACTCCATTTCCGAATTTCACCATTGATTTGAACTGGACGACCTCCTGGAATAGCAATACGAGTCGTAATTTTACGCTCCCGCCAAATTCGAATGAAATTACAAATCCGTTGAAGAATGAATCGGGGAACATTAGTTCATCGGTTTGGGCATTTGGGAAAGGGTATAGTGAGTTGTTAGCCAAACAGATTAAAACCGCAAGACAGGATATCAATCCCAATGATCCCAATTTGATAAGTGATAAAACCGGAAATAAAGATGGAAGAACCGTGTTGAGTCCGGCGAGTTTAGAACAGGATTTTAGAGAAGCCTATTTGTCGGGCGCTGGGTCTACACTTGGAAACCTGGGATTTACTCCCATTCCAAAACCCGATTGGTCGGTACGATGGTCCGGATTGGAAAATAAAATACCATTTATTGGTAAATACGCTTCTCATATATCGCTGACTCATCAATATAAAAGTTCATATCAGATTGGCTGGAATTTTTATAATGATGCGGGTTCTACCGTAACGGGTAATCTTGGGAATTATACGGTTCAAAGTATTCGGGATCCGTATGAAGCCTCGGCAATCAATATTACTAAGAATTTCTCCCCGATGATCGGACTCAATATTACCTGGAAAAATAATGTAGGTACTAATCTGGAATATGATTACAGTAAAATCACGAGCCTTAGTTTTACCGGTCCAACAGTCGAAGATCGCATTTCAAAAGGTTTGAAGCTTACCATGAATTATACCAAACGTGGATTTCGACTGCCGTTTATTTTCAATCGTTTGAAAAATACATTGGATATCAGCTTTACGCTGAATTATTTGGAAGATATTACCGTGCCGTATAATTTGGGATTGGACCTGACACGATCGTTGCAAGGCGGACAATTATTAAATCATCAGAATGATATTAGAGGAGATGCCCGTTTACAGGCATCAACAATTATTGGATATCAGTTCTCTCAAACTCTGAAAGCCAATTTTGAATACTCGTATCGTCATACAATGCCCCGATCCTCACAATCATTTGAAATGACCGATCAGGAGATCAAATTTAATATCATCGTATCTATTAAATCGAACTGATTTTTTTGCCACAGATTTTCGCGGATTTACACGGATTTTAAAATGAGCGGTCATCGGTGCTAGTTCGTGGTCGACTTTGTGGCACTTATCTCGTTATACCACTTCCTGTCCTGTAACAAGATAAAAGGGCAATAAATGTTATTTAATTGTTGAGTTGATCTAATGAGTATTCGTAATCACGTTATTCTCTGGAAATGGTGGTCATTTCAGAAGGTTGAGATTTTGATACCAATTTTTTAATCACTAAAAACACAATTCCTGCGAACGTAATAATCATCGTCACATATCCCAGCCAATCACCATATCTGGTGTAAATCGTTTCATAATGCATTTCCGGGATTTCGCTTCTAAAAGCAACACGTGTCCAGTATTTGGTTTGCTTCAACACTTTCCCATTATTAGCGATTACGCACGAAATTCCATTATTGGCGCTTCGAACGACATATCGATGATTTTCGATTGCACGAAGCCGGGCGTATTCAAAATGCTGAATATATCCGGATGATTTTCCCCACCAGCCGTCGTTTGTGATCACAGAAATAACATCCGATCCCTTATTTACAAATTGCCGAACCCAATTTGGAAAATCTTCATCATAACAGACCAAAGCCGTAATTCTTCCAGAGCCGGTATTAAAATCCTTCACTTTACGTCCCCGTCCATACCCGGAAATTTGTCCCCAATCTATATTAAAAGGGATAACTTTTTTCAGGAAAGTCACAAAAGGAACCCGTTCAACGAGAGGGACCAGTTTGGCTTTCTCATAATACGTAATCGAACCATCAGGCTGATAGCCCATTGCCGCATTGAAGACATTGTAATAACGATGAGGACCTGCTTTTCTAACAACTAAAGGATGTTTGTTTGGCGGATAATAATAAAATAACGTTGCTCCAGTGATTAATGTCGTATGCCACTCCTGACTCTTTCTGCTCAACAGGTTACTGAATGCAGAATGTTGAGTGATACCTGCTTGAACGGCATTTTCCGGCCATAGTATGAGATCAGTTGAATCGGTCCGGTTGGAATCGGTAAAGGCAATAATTTTTTTTAAGGGAGTATAAGCATTACTGTAACCGGCAAGATCCAGGTAAGAATTATAATTGGGCTGTATGACGAGAACCTGCATCTTTTTGGGAGCAGTAATACTAACCGTAAAGTATTGATAAATCGATAAAGCTGCTGGAACTAATATTATAATTGCAAGAATGAGTGATAATGTTCGATTAGCTTTCAGTACTAAGCGGTACAATAAAGTTGCAATAATGAGAATCCAAAACGTGATTCCCAGTGGTCCGGTTATGGAAATGTACTGAATTAGCCAGGGAGTGCTAGAAAACGCATTCCCCAAAGACAACCAGGGCCAGGCCAAATCCCATCGATGATGCAGGAATTCATACGTTACCCAGCTCGATGCTGTTAATATGGAAAGAAGATAAACATTTTTGGTTCGGTCTCTGAAATACTTGATTACTACCATGGGAAGAGTCATTACCACAGAATTAGCAAGAATAGCAGCTATTCCACCGGCTACGGTAGCCATGCAGAGCCAATAAGTAACGATTATATTCCAAAAAACAAATCCGACATACGAATAGTAAGCCAGTTCTTTTAAGCTATTCGTCTTGTCACTTAGTCTAAAAAGTAAAATGAATGCAAAAGGTATCAGATAGGGAAATGGAAACGGGGGGAAACTTAATCCCAGAAGCAGACCGGCTGTAAGTGATAGCCCCCATTTTGTGTTCCAGATTTTCGATAATAATTTCATTCGCTGTAATTTTTACCTGCTATAACAAGCGTCATTTCACCCTTAATATTTTTGTTAGTAGCGATCGCATCCCGGATTTCAGCAAGACTTCCCCGAATGATTTCTTCGAATTTTTTTGTCAATTCGCGTGTCAGGGCGGCTAACCGGTCTTCTCCAAAAACTGGAATGAGTTGATCAATAAGCTTTTTTATTCTATACGGACTTTCATAAAGGACTATTGTCCGTTCTTCCTGAGATAATTCTTCAATACGTGTTTTTCTGCCTTTTTTTGCCGGCAAGAATCCTTCAAATACAAAACGATCGCATGGGAGTCCACTGGCAATGATGGCTGTAATTACGGCACTTGGACCAGGAATGACGGTTACTTTATGCGAGGCCTGATGGGCAGCCCGAACAGCCAAAAAACCGGGATCAGAAATTCCCGGCATTCCCGCATCTGAAATTACGGCTACATTATGTCCGGAATTTAGTAAATCAATAATTTTTTTTACTTTGGCATGCTCATTGTGTTGATGAAAAGAAAACGTGGGTTTTTGAATTTGAAATTTATGAAGTAAGACAGATGAAGTCCTTGTATCTTCACAAGCAATAAAATCAACATCTTTTAGAGTTTGAATAGCCCGGTTTGAGAAATCATCAAGATTCCCAATCGGTGTCGCTACGATAAATAATGTTGCCACAATTGATAATTGAATTTAATGATATAAGAAACTATGATAGAAAAATATTATAATCATTTTGTGTTGCGAAACGTAGTAAATATTTGAAACGTATATTTTGTTAATATTAAAAAATAATTAATTGGTTAATTATGAATAAGTTTAAACCATCTGGAATCAATCATATTACACTTAGAGTTAATGATATTAAACGGGCAGAACATTTTTATGGTGATATTTTAGGTTTCGAACTTGAGAAGAAGATGGGGCAAAGTATGAGCGTTTACCGTATCGGGGAAGATTCTCTCGTAATTGTAGAAGCCGAAACCAGTTATGATGTAACATCAAGAGATTATCGTGTAGATCATTTTGGCTTTTATGTGGATTCAAAAGAAGATGTCGACGCCATTACCACTTACTTGGGCGAAAACGGTGTGACCATTTTAAGCGGGCCTGCCAATCGTAAAAATGGCCGGTTTGTTTTTGTTTCAGATCCTGATGGCAATATGATTGAAATCTTTTACGAAGAAAATAAATCATGAGAGGGTGATATCGATTTGGGAAAGCACTGAATCATATTTTGTTGTTGATACGGCTTAGGTGTGAGTTGCCAAAGGCAAGAATAAGAAACGTAATACGTTATTTAAAAGATAGTAATATAAATTAAGCTTCAGAATTTGAAACAATCTTCCTACAAAAAAAGCTATAGAATTGGTATCTTATAGGTTTGTATTCAGCATGAAAGGAGGAAACGAATAATGGATGCAACAGATTATCCGGATTTAACAAAAAGAGAACGGGATGTTCTCCAGTATGTTATTCAGAATTTTATAATAACGGCTAATCCTATTGCATCGAAAACACTCGTTAAAAAGCATAAATTACCGGTTAGTTCGGCAACAGTACGAAATGCGATGAATAATCTGGAGCAAAAGGGATATCTCGATCATCCGCATACTTCAGCAGGCCGCATTCCAACAGAGCTCGGTTATCGTTTTTATGTGAATTCTTTGATGCAGTCAACACAACTTTCTGTTGAGGAAAAAGAAGTTTTAGACCAATGGGAAGAGATTCTGAATAATGGGATGGACGATGCTGTTCAGTCGGCAGCTCGCATTCTTGCTAAATTATCCAACTTATTAGCAGTTATTATTTCACCAAAATACGCTAATGGTATTTTTAGGAAAATCGAACTGGTTAGTTTAAGTTCGACACGGCTAATGGTTATCATTACCATCGAAAGCGGGCTGGCACGAACCGTTAATGTTGAGGTGGAATCGGAACTGACCCGTGATGATCTCGATAAAGTATCCAGAATTTTGAATGAACGGCTTTCCGGTTATAAGTTGTCGGAGATTTCAAACGAAATAGAAGAGATGTTAGCGGATTATGAATCGCATGATGAAACCGGATTGATACGTGTTTTCATTGATTCGGCTGATACTATTTTTGAAGATCATCAGTTCCGGCGATTTCATTTTGGTGGTGTGGAATATATAGCCATGCTGCCCGAATTTAGCGATTTAAGTAATTTTAAAAGTATTATTGAGCTCGTTGAAGATGAGGATTTGATCATTCATCTATTTGACAGTGATCATGATATTAACAAAGTGAAAGTTCGTATCGGTAGAGAAAATAAAATACAACAAATAGAGCAATGTAGCGTTGTTTCAGCGAATTATGCGATTGGAAATATTAAAGGTACGATTGGTCTTGTCGGACCAACAAGAATGAATTATCCAAGAATGATTAATTTAGTGGAACAATTGGCTTATCGTTTCAAAACTTTTAATAAACTCGATTCATAACTTTATGTTTAATAAGAAGAAGCGTATGGAAACGAATGAATCAAAAAATATTGAGTCATCTGAAAAGGAGAAGGAAGAATTGAATCAGGTAGAACAAGACGAAAAACAAGAACAAGAGGATAACAATCAAGAAATCTCTGAAGAAAAAATTTCAGAGGAGAATGAAGAGATTGTAGCATTAAAGGCGCAGCTTGAACAAAAAGAAGAAGAGATTTCGCAGTTAAATACCGAGCTGAAGGAAACCAATGAGAAGTTACTGAGAAAAGCTGCTGAATTCGAAAATCTGAAAAAAAGAACGGCAAGAGAACGAATTCAATTCTTTGAAAATGCCAAAATTGAAGCTCTTCGTGAGTTTTTACCCATCAATGATGATTTAAAAAGAACCCTGAAAGCCGCCGAAGAAGTTGAAGTTGAGAATACCTTTTTAGAAGGTGTTAAACTGGTGGCAAATAAATTTAATGAAGTTCTGAATAAATACGGTGTTGAAGCAATAGATGAGGTAGATGTGCCTTTCAATGTCGATTTTCATGATGCTATGATGAAACAGAAAGCAGCATCTGATGATGTTGAAAGCAATATGGTGCTTCAGGTACTTGAACCGGGTTATAAAATGAACGACAAAGTTATTCGACACGCTAAAGTTATCGTAAGCGAATAAGGAAGAATATGGCAGAAAGAGATTATTACGAAGTACTGGGAGTATCACGTGATGCTTCTCAGGATGAAATAAAAAAAGCATATCGCAAAAAAGCGATGAAGTATCATCCCGACCGGAATAAGGATGATCCTAATGCGGAGGAGAAATTTAAAGAGGCTGCCGAAGCTTTTGATGTTCTGAAAGATCCGAATAAACGTGCACGATATGATCAGTTTGGGCATTCCGGACTCCATTCTGGCGGATTCCAGGAACAAAATTTCCATGATATAAATGTCGAAGATATTTTCAGTCGTTTTAGCGATATCTTCGGATCAGATATTTTTGGTGGTGACATTTTTGGAGGCGGAGCTCGTACTCGCAGTCGCGGACGCCGATCAGCTGGAATCACCGGTGATGATATGAAAATCCGGCTGAACCTCTCTCTCGAGGAAATTGCATATGGCGTTGAAAAAACACTCAAAGTTAAAAAATACATCGAATGTGACGAATGTCACGGTACCGGTGCCAAAACGGATGAAGATTTCATGACATGTCCGACGTGTAATGGCATGGGTGAAATCCGGCAGGTTTCACGGACGATGTTCGGTCAATTTGTAAATGTGCAGCCATGTCCGAATTGTCATGGTGAAGGCCGGATCATCAAAAATAAATGTTCGAAATGTGGTGGACAAGGACGAATTCGGGGAGAAGAAACGGTACGTGTAAAAATCCCAGCCGGTGTTCGTGAAGGGAATTATATAACACTTCGAGGTCAGGGTAATGCAGGTGTCCGTGGTGGAGATGCCGGGAATCTGATCGTGATGATCGAAGAAAAACCACATGATGAATTTGTCCGTAAAGACGATGATATTTACTACGATCTTCACATTAGTATACCTGACGCTATTCTTGGTACGGAAGTAAAAGTCCCGACTTTAAAAAATAATGCAACTCTTAAAATAGAACCTGGCACACAACCGGGTAAACTATTGCGAATGAGAGGAAAGGGAATTCAAAAACTCAATTCGAATCAGGTAGGTGATCAGTATATTCGTGTGAATGTCCATATACCACAGGATCTTTCTGAAGAAGAAAAGATTCATATTGAGGCTTTGCGAGATTCGGAAAATTTTAAAGCCAATAAAAAGAAAGGCACTAAGAAAGACTTCTTCTCAAAAATTAAGGATGTCTTTACATGAGTTTTAACCGTTAAATAATCGGTTTTTATTTACATTTTCTGAAACCAAAGGCTGTTTGATACTTAATCAGACAGCCTTTTTTTTGGCAAGATTACGCATCATTATGGAAAGGGGCACAACGGCCAGCGATATAATTAGAGGATCACTCGTTCAAACTGGCACAATGACCTCCGAAATAACTGGCACAACATGCTCCGAAATGGGTGGCACAATGACCTCCGAAATAGCCAGTTAATTCCTGAGAATTGTTTTAAGAATGATGGGAAAAGAGCTGGCAGGTTTGGAAAACCTGCCAGCTCTCAACTTATGGAATGTTATTAGATTAAAAGATCCGCAATGTTTTGAAAATTTAGCAGATGTCAATTCAATATTTTCCAAACCACCTGTCGTTTTATCTTTATTTATTGCTTTATTTGATCATTGATTGTTATCATCTATCCCGATAGGGATAATATATCGGTAGAAAACATTTGATGTGATACCCAAATCCTGTGCCTTTTAGGTACCGAAGATGTACTTACGTTTTTGGTGAGGATGCCTTTTGATGTTATTGGATGTATTTTCATATGCTGTACCTTACGGCACAGTAGGAATTATTACGATATTCACGATTCCACCAATAGATGGTCAATGCGGGACAAGTGCGCTTTGTGAGGTTATGGTATTTCAGATGACGTTCATGATTCTCAGATAGAAACAATCTTGCAAACACCTCTTTTTGTAGTTGAATCAATATTTCAAATGATTGCAATAGTTGGAAATTTTTTATGTTGATTAAAGACGATGCTCCTTGTCTTTCATTTCAAATTCCCGGATCTCATTACGACTCTTATCTAAACTTCGCACTAATTTATGTTAGCATCGATTTATGGAAGGCTTTGCAAAACCAGGACTTATGTTCAAGATCAAAGCGAAATTAAAAATGTGCATGAAAGGCACTCTGGTGCCTTGATTAGGCATTTTTAATTTCAACGCAGAGAACGGTCAAATTTCGCAGCTCTTTTTAACGTCCTCAAAATCGAGCATCGTTTCATTTTTTATAAGTTACTTAATTTACAATATGATATTTAACGTGAGGATTTCGAAGTTACGAAAATGCAGGTATTGGGCAAAAGAACGGTTTTGCATAGGCTTATTACAAATAATTCAATGCCGTAATGTAACGTGAGTTTGAGATTAGATAAGCAATTAATATTTCGAACGTGAGATGGTTGACCGTGGAGCCTGTGAAAAAATAACAATGCAAGCGACATGGACCTTAATTTTTTAATTGTTTTTGATTTTTGTTGAAGTGCCTCAAGCTGTCTAAAAAGTATTTTTATGAATATGAAAACCTAAATAATTTAGGAACATTGCTATAACTTGAGAGCAAATGTCCTCCCTATTGTTAGGGAGAGCCTGTCCCACATACTTTCGGGAATTAAGGTGGGTAAGAACGTGAAAAATACTAAGATTCTGACATTATTATTCTTACGATAATAAACAAAGTATCACAATGATTTTTAAAATTTGAGAAATTGTTACGAAACCTAAATTTTTTAATCATAAGAATTCAAATTTATACTTTTGGGACAGCCTCATTGAGAGTGGGTAAGCAAAGCGAAATCTCGCGAAGCACCTAAATTATTTAAGGCAATTGAATTTGTATTATAGTTTTTTTACAAGGTCCGTGAACGATGGTCATTTTGAAACGATTAACGGGTTCGTATTCCCAATTGCTGTATTTATATATTTTTCGATTAACTAATAACGGCTGATAAAAGTATCCGGATAGGTACTGTCTACAGCCTCTATCGTTTTTCGTCATTAATTTATTTGGGACTCAGGCTCCATAATCATCTTATGTCGAATTCGCTATAATATAAGTTCAATGGAATTATTTGCTTATCGCATGCATTTAATACGATGTACAGGTGGGCGGCATCGTTTAGCTCCGTATTTTCCTGATTTCCGGATGATGCTGTGTAATAATAAAGATACCTGACTTTTTACCGGTTTATCCTTCAATTCTTTTTCTGTGCTCTTAGAACGACGGAATAGTAAATAATATTCAAATATTGTAAAAAAAGTAATCATAATTATAAAAGAAAAGGGTCCCTTGCCTTATTTGAATTTAAAATATGACCTTGTATACTCAAATAAAATCACTGTTTCGATCAAAAAGAGATCTTATGTTATTAATTAATAGCTTTTTACAGGAGTCGTCTAAGCGAAAAGTATATAATGGAATAAACAATACAATTCGTTTGTCAAATGAACAGAGGTTTAAGTTCTAATCCAATATTATATGAGATGAAGTGATGCATTTTAATTCACAAAAATTTAAAGTGACATATTGCTATTAATTTTTACTATGACGTTACTAACCATTGTTCAGTATCTATTACTATTATTTCTTCCATTATTAAGATTTCAAACTCATTCATCTAAACCTGGTTCAAAAAAGATTGAAGCGGTAAAAATTAATCGAAAAATTAAACTTACGGGTCACCTTTCCGATCCATTATGGTCAAAAGCTCATCGTGTACAATTAAATAATGAAGTTAAGCCCAATGATAATGGCAAAATCTTGCAAAATACCTATGCGATGGTGCTTTATAACAAATCAACATTGTATATTGGTTTTATTTGCAAAGATACCCACCCGGGAAAAATAAGAGCGCATATAACCGATCGGGATCATATATCAAGTGATGACTTTGTAGGTGTGATGATTGATCCTTATGATAATAATCAGACCGCCTTTGGCTTTTTTGTCAATCCGGATGATATCCAAATGGATATGCGAGGTAATGGGGTTCAATTAGGTCATAGTCACAGCTATTATCATGATAAAAGCTATAATGCCTTGTGGTATTCCAAAACGGCTGTGAATGATACGGGGTATACGGCTGTAATAGCTCTTCCATTTAAGAGTTTGAGTTTCCCAAACAAGAATGTACAATCGTGGTCTATACAATTTATCAGGAATTATCCGAGAAATAATGATTATGAATATACCTGGTCTCACATCAATTTAAATCAATCCTGTCAATTATGTCAGAATGGAGAAATGACCGATTTAAGGAATATCAAAAATCATAATACGATTGATTTTTTACCGTATATAATTGGAACACAAAGCTCCGCGCTTAATAATCCGGATGATCCGACATCGGGTACTGATAACGGTCCTGTGAACATACGAGCGGGGGGGAGTATATCGTATTCTCCCACTTCCTCTTTATCACTGAATGCTGTTTTCAATCCGGATTTTTCTCAAGTAGCTACCGATGCTACACAAATCAGTGTAAATAACACATTTGCTGTATCTTACCCGGAAAAAAGACCTTTCTTCATGAAGGGAGCGACCTTGTTTCACACACACATGAAGTTATTTCATTCCCGTATCATCAGTGACCCGATTATGGCGGGGAAAGCCACAGAGAAATCCGGAAATTTTACATTGGCTTTTTTAACTGCTTATAACCGAAATGCCGGTTTCATTATTCCGGGTTTGCAAGGCAGCGATGTCGTAAATACCTCACTCAAGGGATATGACAATATCCTCAGACCAAGTTATAATTTCGGTTCCAATTCACATATTGGCGGTATATTGACGACTCGGAATATTGGCAAGGGGCATAATTATGTCTCGAGTATGGACTGGAATATTCAATTGATCAAACATTACTATTTTAATGGAGAATATGCGTATTCCGATACTAAGGAATTGAATGATACCTCGTTAACTTCCGGTATAGATAATCGGGATTTTGGTCATTCTACATATGATTTAGCTTTTAACGGGCAACATTATCATGGAAATGGTCTACAACTCCAGTTTCGGCGCCGTGCTAAATTTTATACGTTTCGGTTTCGATATCACAGTTATTCTCCAACATTTCAGGCTCAGAGTGGTTTTATAACAAATACCAATGTACGCCAATATAGTGGAACCCAGCAGTTATCCTACTATCCTTCCAATAATATTTTAGATCATGGTAATATTCAGTTTCAGGGTAAAATGATGTACGATTACAGCGGTCGGTTAATGGCCCGGAATTTTTCTATCAATATGTTTAATCAATTTACACATCAGACCGGTGTATTTATGGGATATGATTTGTTGAGTGATCAAAGATACGATAACATCATGTTCAAGAATTTACGTCATTTTCATATCGGGATGCATTCCAATCCGACAAATTTCTTATCCTTTGGTGGTCATATTAGTATGGGACGATTCATTTATCATGATGATGCTACTGTGGGGAAAGGATTTAACGTGTCTGGCGGAGTTAGAGTAAAACCCACGCCAAGACTTAATCTGCACTTATCGTATGATTATTCTACATTATCGTCAGTAGCAACCGGGGAAAAGTATTATAGCGGGAATATCACTCGTTTGGTTGGCATGTATAATTTCACGAAGCGATTATTTGTGAGAATGATAAGTCAATACGATACTTTTAATAAACAAATACAGATTTATCCGCTTGTTTACTATAAGGTTAATCCGTTTACAATTTTCTATGCCGGAATGACGGATTACGCCGAGAATTTTGGCTCTCCTTATGGATTCCGCAGGACTAACCGTGAATTTTTTGTCAAGTTTCAATACTTGATTCGTAAATGAAGTACGAAACTATATAAAAACTTAACCACAGGGTTCTCAGAGATTTCCACAGTGAACATAGAGAGAAAATTATTTTTAAGAGATATTCTCGTCAAAAGACAACAGTTAGCCGTCTAAATCTATTTCAGGTTTTTAGTCTTTTGGCGTGATTCTTCCTTCATTTCCGTCCGGTAATTATCCAATTTCGAAGCCAATTTATCATCATACATGGATAACATTTGAAGTGCCAATAGACCGGCATTTTTGGCATTTCCAATAGCGACCGTCGCGACAGGCACCCCTTTAGGCATTTGTACGATCGAATAAAGGCTGTCGACCCCATTTAAATGTCTGCTCGCTACAGGCACACCAATGACCGGTAAAGTTGTATGTGCCGCAAGCATTCCCGGGAGATGAGCGGCTCCACCGGCTCCGGCTATGATCGTTTTCAAACCTCTCTCTCTCGCGCTCTTACCATATTCAGCCATATCTTCTGGTGTTCGATGTGCCGAGACTACACGGGCTTCGTAAGGAATATCAAACATTTCGCATACTTCAGCGGCAGCCTTCATTGTCGGCCAATCGGAATCGCTACCCATAACAATTCCAACTAAAGGAGAATTTTCATCAGCCATATCAAATCTCAATATTTTTAGTCAATTTTTGTGCTAATTCATAGGTCTCATCCAAATCCTCACCTAAGAGAGTCATATGACCCATTTTACGACCTATTTTACTCTGTAACTTGCCATAAAAGTGAAGGTGAGCATCGGGTGTTTTCATAATTTCTTCGTAATGATCAATTTGAGCCGGACGTCTATGTTTCGTTCCTAAAAGATTGATCAGAGCCACAGCTGGTTTACGTAATTCAGTACTACCCAAAGGTAAATCGAGTACAGCACGTACATGATTGCCAAACTGTGACGTCGCACATCCCTCTATTGTATAATGTCCGGAATTGTGAGGGCGGGGTGCCGATTCATTTAGTAAGATCTCATTGTCTTCGGTAAGGAAAAATTCATAAGCGTAAATACCTTTCCCATCAATGGCTTCTGTGGCTGCGATTGCTAACTCCTGTGCCTTTTTCTGTAACTTAGGATCAATAGCAGCCGGAGAAAGTACAGCGACACAAATATGATTTTCCTGTATCGTTTCACAACAAGGATAAACCATCGTGCCGTGATCATTACGAGCAACCTGAACCGCCAGTTCTTTGCGGAAATTAACGAATGCCTCAGCAAGGATTTCTCGTCCCTGAGTACCTCCTAAACTTTCAAAAGCTTTGAAGGCGTTATCCATATCCGTAACTGTTTCATTTCCGTATCCGTCGTACCCACCTTTTGAAGATTTAAGAAGATATGGCCAGCCATGTTTTTCACCAAATGCAGCTAAATCCTCTTTATTAACAACTACGGCATAAGGGGTTACCGGTATACCGGCATTTTCAAATGAACCCTTTTCAATCTTCTTATTTTCGATGAGCTTGAAAGTCTCCGGACTCGGATAAAGCGGTGTTCCGCTTTGATCTCTCATTTTCATTAAAAGGTCGGAATCGATAAATTCATTCTCGAGCGTAACGACGTCGCATGATTTTGCAAACGCCACCATATCCTCCAGATTATCGAATGAAGACCGGGTAACATGCGGGGTCATAAATTCAACTGGTTCTGTATCTTTTGCCGTTGCAAATACTGCAATTTGAATTCCAAGGTCAAAAGCTTCGCAGGAAGACATTCGTGCTAATTGTCCTCCGCCCAGAAAACCAAGTTTAAAATCGGATCGAATCGGTGATTTAGTCACTTAATATCTAATTTTTATAAGGTTGTATCGTTTATTAAATAACAAGTATGATAAATACCTGAGAAAATTAGTATTTTACATTGCTGAATGTACAAAAATAGCGAATATCATCATAAATGAATATTGAGAATAAGTTACAACAGATAAAATCGCGATACGAAGAACTTAATAATATTTTGGCAGATCCATCAATATATGATGATCCCCAGAAATATGCTGAATTGAGTATTGAACACAGCACACTGGATGATCTTGTCAAGGATTTTGAAAAATGGCAAAAGATTAAAAATGATTTAGAAGGGAACAGAGAGCTAATAGAAGTTGATCCGGATTCCGAACTTGCTGAAATAGCCAGAGAGGAAAACCGGGAAATGGAGAAGCAGCTTGAAGAGCTCGAGAGTGAGATTAAATTCAAACTCGTTCCGAAAGATCCTGATGATTCTAAAAATGCTATCATTGAGATTCGTGCAGGTACAGGTGGTGATGAAGCAGGGATTTTCGCTGGTGATTTGTTCAATATGTATCGACGCTACGCTGATGATCAGGGTTGGAAAATGGAGATTTTATCTGTTAACGAAGCTCCCAAAGGTGGTTTTAAAGAAATTGTGTTTAGCTTGAGTGGGAATGAAGTCTTCGGTAAAATGAAATTTGAAAGCGGTGTACATCGAGTTCAGCGTGTACCGGAGACCGAATCGCAGGGAAGAGTACATACGTCAGCGGCTACCGTCGCTGTTTTACCGGAAGCGGAAGAAGTGGATATTCATATCAATCCGGCTGATCTGGAGTTTGAAGCTTACCGGGCCTCGGGTGCCGGTGGGCAGCATGTCAATACTACGGATTCTGCCGTAAGAATTCGTCATATTCCATCCGGAGTTGTGGTAACCTGTCAGGAAGAACGGTCTCAGCATAAAAATCGTGATAAAGCCATGAAAATGCTGCGATCCAAATTATATGAAGCAGAGTTAGAGAAAAAACATTCGGAACGAGCCGCAAACCGGAAAAGCCAGGTTTCCACGGGAGATCGCAGTGCTAAAATAAGAACATACAATTTCCCACAAGGTCGATTAACAGATCACCGCATTGGACTAACGCTGTATAATTTAGATGACATTATGAAAGGTAATATTGAAGAAGTGATCGAAGCCTTGAGAGTTCAGGACAATCTGGAAAAGTTAAATGCTCAAGCCGCAGAATGATTTCAGTGATCATTTATCAATAAATAGTGATCAGTAAGGAATTTACAAAAATAAAAAGGCTGGGTTTTCGTACCCAGCCTTTTATGCTTAATCAGGAAAGCCAGTTGTCAGACACGTGGTCCGGCATTTATAATTTGCTCGCTGGCTTCACTTTTGAACTTTTTAAAGTTTTCCTTAAACATTTTAGCAAGTTCATACGCTTTTTCATCATAAGCACTCCGGTCGTTCCAGGTATCACGTGGATTCAAAACAGCCGAAGGAACATTTGGGACTTCGACTGGAACGAGTAACCCAAAAATTTCGTCTTCGCGATATTCAACATCATCTAATTCACCCGCGAGGGCGGCAGATAACATAGCACGCGTATAACTCAGTTTCATTCTATTGCCGACGCCGTATGGTCCACCCGTCCATCCGGTATTAACCAACCAAACTTTGGCGCCGTGTTTATTGATTTTTTCGGCCAGCAATTCGGCGTAAACGGTTGGATGCATGGGCATAAAAGGAGCCCCGAAGCAAGCTGAAAAGGTCGCCTGCGGTTCCGTAACACCCCGTTCCGTACCGGCAACTTTAGCAGTATACCCACTGATGAAATGGAACATCGCTTGTTCCGTTGTGAGTCGGGAAATAGGTGGTAAAACGCCAAATGCGTCAGCTGTTAAGAAAATGATATTTTTAGGATGTCCTGTAAAACCGGTATCACTTGCATTGGGAATGAAATACAATGGATAAGAACAACGTGTATTTTCCGTGTATTTATTACTGGTAAATATCGGATTACGATTTTCATCCAAAGGCACATTTTCAAGAATCGTACCCGGCATTTTGGTGGTTGCATAAATCATCGGTTCGCCATCTTCCGATAAGTTAATCGTTTTGGCATAACATCCCCCTTCGAAATTGAAGATGCCATCGTCGCTCCAACCATGCTCATCATCACCGATCAACGTTTTATCCGGGTCAGCAGAGAGTGTTGTTTTACCAGTTCCCGAAAGCCCGAAGAAAATAGCCGGGTTACCATTTTTATCAACATTAGACGAACAATGCATGGGCATTACACCTTTTTTAGGTAATAAATAATTCATTACCGAGAAGATGCCCTTTTTGACTTCTCCGGAATACAGCGTACCGCCTATCAGAATCAATTTTTTTTCAAAATTGACCAAAATAAATGTTCCGGTACGAGTTCCGTCTACTTTAGGATCTGCAAAAAAGGAAGGTGCGGCAAGAATCGAGAATTCCGGTTTATGTTCTTTTAATTCGGATTTAGTTGGTCTGCGGAACATATTATAGGAGAAGAGGGCATGATAAGCAGCTTCACTTACAACACGAATCGGCAAACGATAATCGGGATCTGCACCGGCAAACGTATCCATCACATAAAGTTTCTTATCTTTAAGATAATCTAACATTTTAAGATGCAGATTGTTAAAAGCATCGTTCGAGATGGGTTGATTAATCGCGCCCCAATCGATATCATCATGTATAGAGGGTTCATCGACAATAAATTTATCTTTTGGTGAACGACCTGTGTATTTCCCTGTTAACACCCTCAAGGCCATATCTTTGGTTAAAATGGCTTCACCGTTACAAATGGCCTCTTCGTATAATTCGGCCGGCGTCATATTCCACTTCATGTTTTTATTCTCTCTTAAACCTAAATAGTCAAGACCTACTAAACTATGTGTATGAACTTTTGTTGTCTTAGACATTTAATAATCTCCGTTAATTTACTCATTATTAAAGACTTTAAGGTCTTTAATAATATTTTACAAAATTATTGATCACTTCACTTCTTGACTTATGAATGAACGTATTATAGAATATAAGTTGAAGTGTACGATGATAGCCACTAAATATCAAAAAAAATAATACTAAAATTGGCTAATACTTATCAAAAAAGCGCTTTTATGTGGATGAGAGCAGAATGGTAGATTAAATTATTTAAAATCATCATTTTATAATTCATTATAATTCGTGAGTTATACAAAATCTTTGTATTTATTGCGACTTTGTTTACACATTTTACATCAACGGAAAGACAAATTAATGACAGATAAATCGATTAGAGTAGGTTTAATTCAAAATAAATGTGGGGCTGACATCTCTAAAAATGTTGAGCATGTCATTTCTAAGATAGAGGAGGCAGCAAGTAATCAAGCAAATGTTATCTGCTTACAGGAGTTATTTACCACAACTTATTTCTGTAAAGAGGTAAAGGAAGTGTATTATGATTATGCGGAATCCATGCCTGGCTCTCTTAGTGATCGATTTTCAGAGTTAGCTAAGAAACACAATATCGTATTAATTTTACCTTATTTTGAGCGTGCCGCAGCCGGTTTATATTTTAATTCCGCTGCCGTTATTGATGCGGATGGTTCTTATTTGGGAAAATATCGCAAAATGCATATTCCGGACGATCCCGGATTTTATGAAAAGTATTATTTTACCCCAGGAGATACCGGATTTAAAGTTTTTAATACGCAATATGGAAAAATCGGCGTTCTGATTTGCTGGGATCAATGGTTCCCGGAGGCGGCACGTATCACGGCATTGAAAGGGGCGGACATTATTTTTTATCCGACGGCAATAGGGACTTTACCAGAAGAAGGAAAAGAGGAAAAACGAAAATTTTTGAATGCATGGCAAACGATTCAAAAGAGTCATGCGGTTGCTAATGGATGCTATGTTGCAAGTGTAAATCGGGTTGGTACAGAGGATACTATTTCATTTTGGGGACATTCGTTTGTAGCCGGACCGTTTGGTGAGACTTTAGCGGAGGCAGGAGAGGATGAAGATATTCTTATTGCAGAATGTGATTTTAGCAAAATCGAAACTCAGCGTCGAACATGGCCTTTTTTCCGTGATCGAAGAATTGATTCATATGAGGGTATTCAACGACGATATATTGAAAATGAGTGAATAGCCCGATGATGTAATCAATAACCAAGGGATATTTTACCCACCTATATTTTATTTATGGAAGGCTTTGTAAAACCAGGGATTTCGAAGTCGGGAAAATGCAGATTTTGGGCAAAAGAACGGTTTTGCATAGCCTTCTTGTGATACGTTAAGAGAATATTTATGAGTAACTGATGGGTAAAATGATCGTGTTGATATGCTATTTTGGATGTAGTTTTAATTCTGATTCAGAATGTTTTCAGAATTGGCTTCTATGTTTTGAATAATTCATCAATTATAATGAATCAACTTAAATATAGATGTGACTATGAGTAAAATAATAAAATTAACAGCATTATTGACGCTAACGCTTTTATTTACAAACAGATCAAATGCACAAAAAGTTAATCCAAAAGTACGGGAAGCGTTTCATCAAAAATTTCCTGCCGTTTCTACTGTCCATTGGGGAAAAGAAAATGCTCATGAGTATGAAGCTGAATTTCATATGAATGGTCAAACTGTTTCCGCCAATTTTAATTTGAACGGTACATGGATGGAAACAGAGACCGATATTAATAAAAAATCTTTGCCGGTTGCTGTTGTTGAATATTTAAATAAGCATTACTCCAATAAAAAACTTGGTGAAATCGCGAGAACGGAGTCTCCAAAACAGACTGTATATGAGGTTGCTGTTGAAAAAGGAGAGCAAAACATCACTTTAATATTTAGCATCGATGGTAAATTGATTCATAAAGAAGCAGGGGGAGATGCAGATTAAATAATAAAGTTTTAAAAATTGTATAAACAGAAGCTGGGCATGCAATATGGCGTAAGCGAGATACGTAAACTATGTGCATGTTTAAACGGTAAAATCAGCCCAAGGTAAATGACTGATTTTATCGTTTATGATTTCGATAAATATAAACTGAAAGAAGGTTATTTATGAGAAAATTGATAGCTATATTCCCCTTGCTTTTTGTTCTGACATTTGTTGGCTGTAATCATAAGAAATCAAGTGATATTCCCAGTGCCGTAACTCAGGCTTTCTCATCAAAATTTGCTAATGCTCAGAATGTTAAATGGAAAAAAGTAAATGAGTTTGAATACGATGTTACTTTTTCGAATGATAATAAAAAAATGAAAGCTTCCTTTAGTGAAGATGGTGGTTTGTTATCCACAACCAAACAAATCAATGAGAGTAAACTTCCCAAAGAAGTTATGAGTGCCGTAACTAAGAATTATAAGAAGTCTGATATCGCTATGGCATATGAGATCACAAATAAAAAAGGTACTCAGTATGAAGTCGATGTAAGGCAAAATGGAAAGGTTTCCGATCTGACTTTTGATGATACCGGTGATCTGATTCAACAAGGATCTTGATGTGTGTTAATTTAGTGAATGATTAATTCCCGTAAATCTGATAAATGACTTTAAAGTTGATCAATTAACTAAGATTTCATAAGCGTTAGCCGGTAATATTAAAAGAAGGCTTTGCAAAACCAGGTATTTTGTTCAATATCAAAGCCTGAGCTAAAAATAAGTAAGTTACCGGCTATCGTTTTGTTATATATATGCAACGGCATTCGGATCTTTCTTTGGGAATTAAAATTAAGGAGGGGTAGGCCTATCTTTTCGAAAGAAATCTGAATTTGATGTTTTTTCAAAATTTAACGCAGTGCACGGCCAAATTTAGCAGCTCATTTTAGATTCCTAAAATTTGAGGAAAGCGTTATTATTTACAAGGTATTGTTTTTCAATTTGGTATGTATTGATTCTTGTAGTTTATGTGAATAATTCGGTTTAATGGCGACATGATGAGAGTTTATTATAAATAAGTCTGAAAATAGAGCCTTCTTCTAATCAGAGTTCAGAATTTATTCAGATTTGGACCTTATACTATCAAGGATTGCATAGAAAAGTTAAAATTTGTGCAGATAGTAAAGTGTTGTATATCAGGATGATAAAAACATTTAAATATTAAAGGATGATTTTACAACACGAACTTGGTTATTATTTTCAAATCAACAGCAAAATTTGTGTTGATAAATCTTTGGCATAATAACCTGAAATAAAGTAGTTACATAATTCATAGCTACTATTAAAGTATATTGTATTTCTCTTTATTATGAGGCAAATACTAACATTATAAAGGTTCTGATTTGTGAGTTTTTTGAACATTCGACATTTATTAATATTTGGATTATTTCTGGCATCATCTGCTTTTATTGATCCGTCGGTATCTTATAGTCAAAATCATTCGCTATCCTATTTCCTTAATCAGGCTTACAATAACGATCCACAGATTGCATCGTCACAACGAAACATTAAAATTGCCGATCTTGGAAAACGGATTAATAAAGCGATGTTCCAAAAACCTGTGATATCAGGAAATGGAATGGCATTATATGCTCCAGGGACATCGAAATGGGGCTTTGGTAAAGCAATAACAAATGGCGGTGAATACGACGCATTGCTGAATTTGACCTATCCACTTTGGCAGAGTAAGGATCTTAGGGCCTATAATTTACAAAGCAATTCAAAAGCCCGGCGTGCCAATTATAATCTGAAACTGAGGAAGCATAATCTGAAATTTCAGGTCACGCAAGCGTATATTCATGTTTACGGTGATCAGGAGAATATTCGTTATTTACATAATCTGCATCAATTATTACAACAACAGATCAATCAGCTGTCATCACTTGTTAAAAGCGGGATCATAAAAATTACCGATTTGCAACAAGTCCGGCTTGAAGATTCACAGATACGAATTCAGCTTAAACAAGCAAAAAATCAATTGGTGAAAGATCAGTCTTCGATGAATCAGCTTTGTGGTATTCAGGATACAACTATTTATACAATAGCTAATCCTGGTCTGCAAGTCCCCTCGCTTAGCAAAAAATTAGAGAATGTGAGAAGTAGCCGGTTTCTGCATTCTTATGGTATAGACAGCCTTTCTGTAGAAGCGCAGCAAAAAATCCGGGATACCAAATATTTGCCTCAAATTAGCGCTGTAGCGAACACAGGCTTATCCACTTCAAATTTGGGTGATGCTGCTAATAGGTTTGGATTTTCTTTAGGACTTCAGCTTCATTGGAGATTGTGGGATGGACATCAACAATCGCTTCAGCGTCAACAGACGAAACTGAATCTTGAAAATATTCAGGATCATAGAAAATTTGAGAAAAGGCGTTTGTATCAACAGCGCAATTCACTTATGAACACTTTAAAGGATGTTCAGGATCAGATAACGGATCAGAAAAAGCAGGTTAGCGATTATAGTGATTTATTAAATGCCTATCGGACAGAAATTGATAAGGGGATTCAATCGGTGACTAGTTACGTTACCGTATTTCGCCAATATTTAAATGCTAAAAACAAACTGAATAATTTAAATATTCAACGGCTACAGACAATTAATGATTTGAATTATTGGAATTGGTAGTATGAAAAAACGCAATTTTATTAGTACAGGTGTCCTTTTTCTGATGTTTATCATAGCCTGGGGATGCAGTAAAAAAACACAAAATGAAAGTTCGGAAGACCCCGAAACGATTGCACCAGTCAAAGTGACTCATGTTCAGTACAAAACACTTGCCGATACTTTGACAGTAAATGGTCAGGTGATGGAAGGGGAACATTTTATTATTCGGGCACCATTAACAGGATATATTACAAAAGTATGGATTCACTCAGGAGAACATGTAAAAGCTGGTCAGCGTCTGTTTACATTAAGAACCAGGGAACAGGAAGCACTCGGATCAGCGAACCAAAAAAGTTCTCTACCCAAACCTATGGATGTCGTGGTGAAAGCACCGGTTAGTGGTCAGATTACTTCACTTAATATTGGATCCGGTATATATGCAACAGGTGGATCAAAAATGGCAATGATGACCTCAAATCAAAGTGTTTATCTCAAACTATTTATTCCGATGAAATGGAGTAATGAGGTGCAGATGGGAGATTCTGCACTTGTTCAATGGGCTGATGGTAAGATGAGGTGGGCCAAATTAGGAACCAGAATGGTTCAGGCCGACAGTCAGAGTCAGTCCGCAATGTACATTGTCAATGATTTACCCACTGATCAATTATTGGCTGGTGAACGTTTGACCGTACTTATTCCAATAAATAAAATCAAAAAAGGACAGGTATTACCACAAAAAGCCGTTTTGACGGATGAGTCCATGAGTTCCTACTGGGTTATGAAGCTGATTAACGACAGCACGGCCATCAGAGTTAATGTGAAACCGGGTTTATCAACCAATCAGTGGGTCGCAGTTACCAAACCCAAATTTCAGAAGACGGATCGTATCCTGGTTGAGGGAAATTACGGGCTTCCAGATACTGCCCGGGTAAAAGTTATTAAATAATAGCCGCTTAAATGAGTTTTTTCAAGATGGAGCATTTTTACAACCGGTTTAAAAGTCCGCTCACCTATATCACAATCTTGATTTTGATAGGTGGAGTAATGGCTTATCGAAGTATCCACAGTTCATTATTCCCACAAATGACCTTTCCAAAAATTAAGGTCATTGCCAATAATGGTGAGCAGCCCGTTCATAAAATGATGATCAACGTAACCCGGCCGCTCGAGGAGGCTATCAAGCGGATACCCTATCTCAAACGTGTTCACAGTACAACCAGTCGTGGAAGCTGTGAGATATCAGCTTATTTGGATTGGAAAGCGAATATTTTTACAAGTCAGCAGTTGATTGAATCGCGTATCAATCAGATAAGAAATCAACTACCGGCAGGTACACAAATTGATGTGGAACGGATGAATCCATCGCTTTTACCGGTTATGGGTTTTATTCTTCAGGGAAAACATCGAACTCAGATTGATCTTAAACAAATAGCCAAGCATATTATCCGGCCCTATTTATCGCAATTGTCCGGTGTGGCGATGGTTCAGGTACAAGGCGGAAGAAATAAGGAATATTGGCTGGAATTGCAGCCTAAAAATCTAAGTCGTCTCGATATCACACCTACGCAAATCAAAAATGCCATTCAAAACTCAAATATTATTAAATCGAATGGATATGGTGAGGCGCACCGTCGATTATATCTGTCTTTGACAAATGGAAGTGTAAAAAACATTGGTCAATTAAAGAATATTGTGATTACCTATCGAAATAATCGACCAATTTATCTTTCAGATGTGGCCAATATTAAAGTACATCAGGCTATTCAATATGTGAGGATTAACGTAGATGGGAAGAGTGGCGTATTATTTAATATCGTGAAACAGCCGAATGTGAACTTAATCACTCTGTCGAACGATGTTAATGCCAAAATAAAATCGATGCAGTCCATTCTACCTGCAGGAGTAAAAGTCACACCCTATTACGATCAGGCAAAATACGTATCACAAAGTATTCATAGTGGTAAGGATGCATTATGGATTGGTATTGCTTTTGCATTAATCATCGTCATTATATTTTTACGATCGATTCGAGCTACCTTCGCTTTATTAATGGCCGTTCCTGTGTCGATGGCGCTCACAATGGGGATGTTGTATATCTTTGGTTACACTCTGAATCTGATGACTCTTGGAGCTCTTGTTGCAGCCATAGGTTTGGTCGTTGATGATGCTATCGTGGTCATAGAATTTATACATCGTGTTAATGAAGAGCATCCCAATGAACCTATTAGAGTGCATATACAAATTGCCATACCACGTTTATTACCGGCTATGATTGCCTCTTCATTAAGTACGATAGTGATATTTTTCCCATTCTCATTAATGAGTGGAATTGCCGGCGCTTATTTTACAGTAATGGCGCATACGATGATTATAACTCTGGCTTGTTCATTCCTTGTTAGCTGGTTACTGCTACCGGTCGGTTATCTTTTTATTGAACGAATGAAAAAGTCGAAAGAAATTGAACCCAAACCCGAACCATTATATAAATGGCCGTTATTTTTCCTGAACAACTGGTGGGTTGCCATTCTTTTATCAGCCGGATTAATAGGAGGGATGATATGGGCGGTACCCCGAATGAAATCAGGTTTTTTACCACATATGGATGAAGGCAGTATCGTACTTGACTATAATACACCTGCGGGAACATCTCTGGATCAATCAGATTATATGTTGTCAAAAATCGACAGTATCGTTCATACTAATCCATATGTCACGCATTTCTCCCGTCGAACGGGTACTCAAATGGGTTTCTTTATTACAGAACCCAACAGGGGAGATTACCTCATTCAGCTCAAAAATAATCGGAATGTGACAACTGATGATGTGATTAATCAACTTAGAAGGAGTATTGCGGCGACGGTACCTTCTATTAATGTAGATTTTGGTCAGGTTATCGCCGACCGGCTTGGTGATCTTACGGAGCAGCATGCACAGCCGATAGAGATTAATTTATTTGGTAATAATACGGCCACTTTACATAAATACGCTGAAAGAATTGCTACACTTCTGAAAAAGGTTCGAGGTACAGCTGATGTGTTTAATGGTATCATTGTGGCAGGACCGTCTTTTCGGGTAAAACCTAAAGAAGCTGAGCTGGGTTCATTTCATCTGACGCCGGCCAATTTGCATTTACAGCTTCAAACGCAGCTGAGTGGTGTGGTTGTTGGTGATGTATTAGAACAAAATCAAACCACTCCCATTCGGATGATCTATCCAAATGGTATGAGGTACAATATTAATGATCTGAAGAAAGCCGATGTCCTGTTACATAATGGAGCCAGAATTCCTGTAGCAACGGTATCAAAAATTAAGATTAATAAAGGTAGTACCGAGATCGATCGACAGAATTTACAGGAGATGATATCCGTGACTTCCCGCTTGAGTAATCGCGATTTGGGTAGTACGGTAAAAGCCATTAAAAAAGAATTAAGACAAAATCTACATTTGCCTAAAGGTTATCATTACGCAATATCTGGTGATTATGCTAAACAGCAGCAAAGTTTCCATGAATTACTGATGATCATGATACTGGCAGCCATGCTCGTGTTAACCGTCATGCTCTTTCTGTTCCGGGATATTAGGATTGGACTGATTATCCTGTTTATTGCCGTTTTAGGGATTTCCGGAGCGATTCTCGCACTCTATTTTACCGGAATACCGTTAAATGTTGGAAGTTACACTGGTCTGATTATGATTGTGGGAATTATAGCGGAAAATAGTGTGTTTACCTGCAGGCAGTTTTTACAAAGGTTCAAAGAACATGGAGTAAAAACTGCTCTTCAAAGAGCTATATCAGCTCGATTTCGGCCAAAGATCATGACCGCTACGGCTGCTATTGCGGCTTTAATGCCTTTAGCTTTGGCTATTGGTACCGGAGATGATTTACAACAACCTATGGCGATAGCAGTGATTGGCGGATTTTTGGCTGCAGTACCGTTATTGCAAATAGCTCTTCCAACGTTCTTATATCTTGTCTTTAAATGGCAGGATAAGAAAAAAGCTTAGAATCATAGACGTATATATCAGAATACAGAGAGGGGTATGGTGGAAATCATACTCCTCTTTTTTTACCTGATTAACCAGGATTATTTACCAGGAAATTTTGTTGTGATCGGGGCGAAGTTAAAAATGCGCATGAAACGTACAAGGGTACATTGATTTACGTGAAGTTTGGATAAGAATGGAATGAGAACCTCAAAGAAATAAAACGAAAACGTTGTGGATCTTTGAATATAATAAGGCGCATTTCATAGAGACGTAAGGCCGTCCAAAAAGTATATTTATTAAATTGAAAACCTAAATAACGTGAGGTTCGTTTAAGCTTATAATCTATCTACTTAATAAAAGTAGCTGTTAAATTAGATTATTCTATGACCACGGACCACGGACCACGGACCACCGACCACGGACCACGG
>Ga0102962_1000171_pt1 | contig 37249 bp, 35 predicted proteins | sample SalPonF2_C_D2_MG_FD_84519 | JGI IMG/M metagenome (GOLD analysis project Ga0102962, IMG submission 84519) | Salt pond soil microbial communities from South San Francisco under conditions of wetland restoration - Salt Pond MetaG SF2_C_D2_MG ...
GCGTCGAAGGGCGTGGTGATGGCGGGTAGGACGCCGCGCCAGTCGACGCGGTCGCTCGAGGCTCGCGGACTCGGAGCCGGGGAACTGGACACGGGGGAACTGGGCGCGGGGGAACTCGACACCGGCGTGGGCGTCTCCGGGGGGCTCGCTGGCATGCGCGGTCTCCTTTCGAGCTGGACGACAGGACGCCTGCCCGCGGGGCGCGCGGTGTCCCTGTTCCCCCGCGCGCCGTCGGCGCCGGTCGGGGGCGGTCTGACAACGGTAGACTATGGCCCGCGTCCGCGATGCATCAAGGCCGCGCGTCGAGCGCGGATGCCGCGATCGCGCATCGCGAGGGGCGCGCCCGCTCCGTGCGGGGAGCGCATGGGCCTCACGCGAAGGTGAGGGCTTGCGGTGCCGGGCGCGCCCGCTCGGCGCGGGGAGCGTGAGGGACGGACATGGACCTCCAACGCGTGCAGGTCGTCGATTCCCACACGGCTGGCGAGCCCACCCGGGTCGTGGTCGCCGGCGGCCCCGAGCTGGGTGGCGGCACCATGGCGGAACGCCTGGAGCGCTTCCGCCGCGAACACGACGCGTTCCGCTCGGCGGTCGTCAACGAGCCTCGCGGCTCCGACGTGCTGGTGGGCGCGCTTCTGCAGCGGCCGGTCGATCCCGCGGCGGCGGCCGGTGTGCTCTTCTTCAACAACGTGGGCATGCTGGGCATGTGCGGGCACGGAACGATCGGGCTCGTGCGCACCCTTCAGTACCTGGGCCGCCTCGGCCCCGGCCGGCACCGCATCGAGACGCCGGTGGGGCCGGTCGAGGCGGAGCTCATGGGCGACGGTCGGGTGAGCGTGCGCAACGTGCCCGCCTACCGCCACCTCCAGGCGGTGCGCGTCGAAGTGCCGGGGCACGGGGCCGTCACCGGGGACGTTGCCTGGGGCGGCAACTGGTTCTTCCTCACCGACGATCACGGGCAGCCGGTCGAGCCGGCACGCATCGGGGCGCTGGCCGACTACGCCCGTGCGCTGCGCGCCGCCCTGGCGGGCGCCGGGGTGACCGGTACCGACGGCGCCGAGATCGACCACATCGAGCTGTTCGCCGCCGCTTCGGCGCCGGATCTCGCCGACAGTCGCAGCTTCGTGCTCTGCCCGGGCGACGCCTACGACCGCTCGCCGTGCGGCACCGGCACCAGCGCCAAGCTCGCCTGCCTGCATGCCGACGGCCGCCTGCGACCGGGCGCGATCTGGCGGCAGGAGAGCGTGATCGGCAGCCGTTTCGAGGCGCGCTACGAGCTCGACGGCGAGGGCCGGGTGATCCCCACCATCACGGGCGAGGCGTTCGTCACGGCCGAGGCCGCCCTGCTGTTCGACGCGCGCGACCCGTTCCGCGAGGGCATCCGATGAGCCGGCACGTGGTCGTCGTGGGAGCGGGCGTGGTGGGGCTGTTCAGCGCGCTGTACGCGCGCCGGGCGGGGCTCGAGGTGACCGTGGTGGACCGCGAGGGTCCCGAGCGGAACACCACCTCCTACGGCAACGCGGGGCTGGTGGTGCCGAGCCACCTGGTGCCGCTCGCCCAGCCGGGCGCGGTGGCGCAGGGGCTGCGTTGGATGTTCGACCCGGAGAGCCCGTTCTACGTCCGTCCCGCGCTCGACCCCGAGCTGCTCGCGTGGGGATGGCGCTTCTGGCGCGCCTCGACGCCCCAGCGCGCGCGCCGGGCCGGACCGCTCTTGCGCGATCTGCACCGCGCCGGGAAGGCCGGCTACCTGGAGCTGGCAGAACGGCTCGGCAACCCCTTCGACCTGAAGGAGACGGGCGTGCTGGGGATGTGCGTGACGGAGGAGGGGCTGGAGGACGAGGCGCGTGGCGTCGCCCGCGCCGTCGCGCTGGGGATGCCCGCCCGCGTGCTGAGCAAGGCCGAGGTGGAGGAGCTCCAGCCGGGCGTGGAGGTGGACGTGGTCGGCGGCGTGTACTTCCCGGAGGACGCCCGGCTCGACCCGGGCCGGCTGATGCGGGCGCTGCAGGCGCATCTCGTCGAGCTCGGGGTGACGTTCCGCTGGGGCGCGCGCGTCGAGGGGCTCGCGATGCACGGCGACCGCATCGAGGGGGTGCGGGTGACGGAGGCGGGCGCGGCCGCGGTGCGAGAGGCTGCGCCGGACGGGAGGACTGCCGGAGCGGCGCGCGACCCGACGACCGCGACGCCCACGGCGCCGGCCGGCACGCGCCGGACCGCGTCGATCGCGGCGGACGAGGTGGTCCTCGCGGCCGGCGTGTGGACGGAGGGGCTGGCTCGGGCGCTGGACCTGCGCCTGCCGCTTCGCGCGGGCAAGGGCTACAGCGTCACGCTCGCCGACCCGCCGCAGCGCCCGTCCACGCCCGCGCTCCTGTCCGAGGGGCGGGTAGCGATCACGCCGCTCGAGGCGGGCGTGCGCTTCGGCGGCACCATGGAGATCACGCGGGCGCAGGAAGGCGTCAGCGCCAGCCGCATGCGTGGCATCGTGAAGTCCGTGCTGCGCGCCTTTCCCGCCTTCACGGCCGAAGCCTTCGCGAGCGCGCCGGTGTGGTACGGGTTCCGGCCCTGCAGCCCGGACGGCCTCCCCTACCTGGGCCGGACCGGCCGCGCCCGCAACCTGATCGTCGCCACCGGCCACGCCATGATGGGGGTGTCGCTGGCGCCGGTGACGGGCCGCCTGGTGGGGGAGTTGCTGGCAGGGGAGCGCCCGAGCCTGCCGCTCGAGGCGCTCAGCCCCGACCGTTACGCCTGAAGGCCGCGGCGCCCGAACACTGCGGCGCCCGAACACTGCGGCGCCGAACGCCGAGCCCGGCCGGGAGGACGAGGCCGCATTCCGAAGGGAGACGCACGTGAACAAGGTTCGTTGGGGCGTTCTCAGCACGGCCAACATCGCCGTGAGCAAGGTGATCCCCGCACTGCAGAAGAGCGAGCTCGTGGAGGTGAGCGCCGTCGCCTCCCGCGACCTCGGCAGGGCGCAGGCGGCGGCCGACAGGCTCCGCATCCCGCACGCCTACGGCAGCTACGAGGAGCTTCTGGCATCGCCCGATGTGGACGTCGTGTACAACCCGCTCCCCAACCATCTCCACGTGCCCTGGTCGATGAAAGCGATCGAAGCCGGGAAGCACGTGCTGTGCGAGAAGCCCGTCGGGTTGAGCGCCGAGGAGGGGGAGCGGTTGCTGGAGGCGGCACGCGAGCACCCAGAGCTGAAGGTGATGGAGGCGTTCATGTACCGCTTCCACCCGCAGTGGCGGGAGGTGAAGCGCATCGTCGACGAGGGCGGCATCGGCGAGCTGCGCACCATCCAGTCCTTCTTCTCGTACTTCAAGCTCGACCCGGACAACATCCGCAACATGCCCGACATCGGCGGCGGCGGACTGATGGATATCGGCTGCTACAACATCTCGTTGTCGCGGTTCCTGTTCGGCGCCGAGCCCAGGCGCGTGGTCTCGACCGTCGAGTTCGACCCCGACCTCGGCGTCGACCGGCTCTCCTCGGCGATCCTCGACTTCGGCCGAGGGACCTCGACCTTCACCTGCAGCACACAGCTGGCGCCCTACCAGGCGGTGAGCGTCTTCGGAACGCAGGGGCGCGTCACCCTGGAGATCCCCTTCAACGCTCCGCAGGACGGCCCCACGCGGCTCTGGCACCAGCGCGACGGCGAGACGGTGGAGCGCGTGTTCGATCGCGTCGACCAGTACACCCTGCAGGGCGACGCCCTGTCGCGGGCGATCCTCGACGGGACTCCGGTGCCTACGCCGTTGGAAGATGCGGTGGCGAACATGCGCGTCATCGAGGCGGTGTTCGGAAGCGGACGGTCGGACGGATGGGTGGACGTCTGATGGGCGGCAGCGGTCTCGTGGTCCGGACCGCGGCTCCAGCGCCTCATCGTCCGGTCGGTGCGGGCGGCGCCTCCGATCTGCTGATCGACGTGTTCGGCCCGCGTGGCAAGCGCGCCAGGAGCGCCATCGGTACGAACCCGTCGCCGTTCGGCATCCCCGTCGAGATCGAGATGATCGTGGCGCTCGAGAGAGGGGCCTGAGGGACCGTGGCGAGGGGAGGCGCGCAGAAGGATCGAGCGCCGGGAGGCGTCCGTTCCCGCCCTCCGGAGCGCCGGTACGACGTTGCCACCTTCGGCGAGGCCATGATCCGCCTCTCGACCCCCGCCGGGGTGCGGCTGCCGGTCGCCGAGGCTCTGTCCGTCCACGTAGGGGGCGCCGAGAGCAACGTCGCCGCCGACCTCGCACAGCTCGGCCGGCGCACCATCTGGTACAGCGCCTTGCCCGACCACGCGATGGGGGAGGCGGTCGTGCGACGTCTCGCGGCCGCAGGCGTGGACGTATCGCACGTCAAGCGTGTTCCCGGAGCGCGCGTCGGCGTCTACTACCTCGAGGGGGGGCTGGACGCGGCGACCCCCGAAGTCATCTACGACCGGCAAGCGACCGCCTTCTCGTGCATCACGCCGGAGGACTTGCCCCTAGGGGCGCTTCTCGACACCCGTGTGCTCCATGTCAGCGGGATCTCGGCGGCGGTGGGGGCGGGGCCTCAGGCGGCGCTCGTTCGGCTCGTGGAGGAGGCGCAGCGCGCCGGTGTCCTGCTGAGCGTCGACGTCAACTACCGGTCCCGGCTCTGGGAGGCCGACCGGGCGAGCGAAGCGCTCGCACCGCTCGCGGCGCGCGCCGACCTTCTGTTCGTGAGTGCGTCGGACGCGTCCACGCTGTTCCGTCACACGGGTGACCCGGAGACGATCGTTCGCGCACTGGCCGAACGTTCGCAGGCGAGGGTCATCGTCCTCACGCGGGGCGAACAGGGCGTGCTCGCATCGATCGACGGGGCGATCCACGCGATCGCCGCCATTCCCGTGCAGGTGATCGATCGGCCAGGGGCCGGTGACGCGCTGGCGGCAGGTGTCCTCGACGGAGTGTTGGATGGAGACGCCCTTGCTGGCGTCCACCGCGGCCTGGCCCTCGCCGCGCACGCGCTCACGCAGCGGGGAGACATCGTCACGACGGGTCGTGGCGATCTCGAGCGCTTCATGGCGAAGCCGCGTGCGACGATCGCGCGATAGAAGCACGCTCGAGCGACGCCTTGCTTCCCCTCTTCAGGACGCAGCCGGCAATCGATAGGCGCGCATCGGGCCGGCAGCCCTGGAGTGTCGGGACGCGGCCGCAATCGGTGTTAGCATCGACGACGGAAATGAAAGCGTATGCACCGGTCGCGCAGGGAACGGCGAGGCGCAAGGCCCGCGCCGACGCGCTTCCCGACGCGACCGGCACATGCGTTGTGGGGCAGTTGGCGGCGCGCACGCGCTGAGCGTCGACGGGAAGAGGCACGGCATGGGCGAGGCGCCCGCGCACACGACGACCGGGAGTTCGGGGACGGACGCGTCGACGCGCTCGTCGCCGGAGGACGCTACGGAGGACGAGTCGCCGGTCGATCGCCGCGCCCCAGGCATGGTCCCCGACACCGTCACTCCGCCGGGGGTCAGCCTTCGCCTCACGCTGTATGCGGTCCTGGTGGGCCTCATCGCGGGCCTCGGCGCGGTCGCGTTCCGCGGGCTCATCGCGCTGTTCCACAACCTGTTCTTCTACGGCCGCATCAGCACCGTGTACGACACTCTGAAACATGCGGCGGGCAGCCCCTGGGGTGTCGGCGTCATCGCGGTCCCGGTCGCGGGAGCGCTGCTCGTGGCGTTCCTGGTCCGAACGTTCGCGCCGGAAGCCAAGGGGCACGGCGTTCCCGAGGTGGTCGACGCCATCTACTACAACGGCGGACGGATCCGCCCGGTGGTCGCGGTCATCAAGTCGCTGGCGTCATCCATCTCCATCGGCTCGGGCGGCTCGGTCGGCCGCGAGGGACCGATCATCCAGATCGGCGCGACCTTCGGGTCGGTGCTTGCGCAGTGGGCGCGCCTCCCGGAGTGGAAGCGCCTCACCCTGCTGGCGTGCGGGGCGGGTGCCGGCATCGCCGCCACCTTCAACACCCCCATCGGCGGCATTCTGTTCGCCGTGGAGATCATGCTGGTCGAGATCAGCGCCCGCAGCCTGGTGCCGGTGATGATCGCGACCGGCGCTGCAAGCTTCGTCGGGCGCCTCTTCTTCGGCGCCGATGCATCGTTCCTGATCCCGTCGCTGACGCTGAACTCGGCCACCACCACGTCGCTGCCGGTGTACGGCGCCTACGCCGGCCTGGGCGTCGTGATGGGCCTGCTCGCGGTGGTCTACACCCGCTCGATCTACGCCTTCGAGGACCTGTTCGACCGCATCCCCGGCAGCTACTACCTGCGCCACGCGTTCGGAATGGCGCTGGTGGGCGTCACCATGTTCCTGCTCTACCGCACGCTGGGGCACTACTACATCCAGGGGGTCGGCTACGCCACCATCCAGGACATCCTGAACGGGGCGCTCACCACCACCTGGATCCTTCTGCTGCTGGTGGTGTTGAAGCTTCTGGCGGTTTCGTTGACGCTGGGTTCCGGGGCCTCGGGCGGCATCTTTTCGCCGGCGCTGTTCATGGGGGCGACCCTGGGGGCGGGACTGGTGCAGGTGGGGCACGCCGTCTTCCCCGGGCTGCTGGTGAGCCTGGCGGGCGGCGCAGTCATCGGCATGGCGTGCATGGTGGCCGCCAGCACCGGCGCGGCCGTGACCGCGGTGGTCATGATCTACGAGATGACGCGCGACTACAACGTCATCATCCCGCTGATCATCGCCGTGTCGCTGGCCTACGCCATCCGCCGCTGGCTGCTGGCCGATAGCATCTACACCCTCAAGCTGACGCGCCGCGGCCGGGTCATCCCGTCGTCGTTCCAGAGCAACCTCTACCTGATGCGCGACGCGCTGGAGCTGATCCAGGCGCCCTTCCTGCGGCTCGACGCCGCCAGCCGGGTGGAGGCGCTGAGGCAGCAGGTGCACTTCGGCCAGCCGGTGCCGCACGTGGTACTCGTTCGCAAGGAGAGGATCATCGGCATCGTCACCGCCGACACGCTTCGTCCGCGCCTGCGCAACGGCGTGGGCTCGGGCTCGATGCCGCTGGCCGATCTCGCCGACGGACACTACTCGGTTCTGGACGACACCACGCAGGTCGTCGACCTCATCGGGCGGCTGCGGGCCGAGGCCAGCCGTGTTGCCGTGCTCATCCACGGCGACACCGACCCGATCGACCCCACCTCGGTGGTGGGCATCGTGTCCTGGGGCGACGTCATGCGGAACGCGAACCTGCCGGTCAACCTCAACCGCATGCGCAAGCGCTGAGGCAAGACCCTTTGGCTAGGGCTTGTAGATCAGCTCCCGCGCGTTGTTCGTGTCGGCCACCAACAGCATGCCGTCGTAGACTTGGGCGCCCCGGGGGCCGGCAAGGGTGTTGGCGTCGGTCCCGGTGCCCCGGTTGGCGGCGGTGTGGGTGAGGTCGGCCTGACCGAGGACGCCGTTGGCCCCCGCGTGACTCGAGGCGGGGAACGTGTTCCAGATGAGCACGCGGTTGTTGCCGGTGTCCGCGACGAAGAGCTGGTTCCCGTTCGAGGTCACCGACGAGGGGCTCGTCAGCCCGTTGGTACCGTCGGCCGGCGTGGCCGCGGTCATCGTCGCCTGGCCCAGCACGAGGTCCGCCGCTTGGCCGTTCGACGTCGGGAAGCTCGTCCAGATGAGCACGCGGTGGTTTCCGGTGTCGGCCACCACGAGGCGCGTGCCGTCGCTCCAGATGTCGCTCGGCGTGAAGAGCGTGCCCGCGGAGGGTTGCGCCGCCCCCCGGTTCGCCTGGCAGTACTGCACGTCGTTTGACGTCACGAGCTTGCTCTGACCCAACACTAGATCCGCCGGAGCGCCGTTCGCGTTCGGCAGGGTGGACCAGATCAGCACGCGGTCGTGGGCGGTGTCGGCCACCAGGAGCTTGCCGTCGGGCGTCACGAAGGCCGCCCTCGGTCCCGCGAGGTGGACGTCGTCGCAACTGTTGGTCGTCGCGATGAGGCTCGTCTGCCCAACGGCCCAGCGTGCGGCGGTGTTCTGCACCGTCGGTGCACGCTGGTATACGAGCACGCGGTTGTGCGCGGTGTCGGCCACCAGGAGGTCGCCCCCTCCTTCGGCTACGCCGGAAGGGGACGTCATCGAGCTTCCCGTCGTGGTGGTCCCGGGCTGATCGCCGAACCACGTCGTCTGGCCGAGCAGGATGTCGAACAACGCCCCCGTGGTGGTCGGAACGGAGTTGTACCCCACCACCCGGTTGTTCCCCGTGTCCGGCATGTAGAGCTTCCCGTCGACCAGCGCCGGCGCGCCGGCCGGGCTGTCGAGGTTGTGTTGCGTCGCCGCTCCGGTCGGTGTGGCGGTGAAGCTCGTCTGACCCATGACCACCTTGGCTGCCTCGCCGTTCGTGAAGCTCAGGAACGGGTAGTAAAGGTGCAGCGTCGCCATCGAGGTCTCGCCGGACGCCGTGGCGGTCGCGACGAGCGTGTTGGTGCCGTCGCGGTCGAGCGTGACCGAGGTGGAGAAGGCGCCCGAGGCGGGCAGGGCGATGGGGACGTCCTTGCCGTTCAACGTCAGGCTGAAGGTGCTGGGGGTGACGCCGTGGAGGACACCGCTCACGGTGACGGTTCGTGACCCGACGATGCGTTGCCCGTCGGTGGGCGAGCTGAAGGCGACGGTGACGGCCGGGCCCGGGAAGTCGCAGGCGGCGGGGACCAGCACGAGGAGAGCCCCGGCAAGGGCGATCAGCAGGGGGCGCAGATGCGGGCGCAGATGCGGGCGCAGTTGCGGGCGCGGAAGCGGCATGGCGTTCCTCCCTCGGACACGTGCACCATGACTCGTTGCGTCGATGGTAGCACTGGCCCAGCGGTTCCGCCGGGGCGCTCTTCTCAGCGGCGGGTCACCTGGACCCGCTAGGGTGGTCCCACGCCGGCGGCGCACCCGGCGATGGACCCGCGGATCGAACGAGAGGAGCGGTCGAGCGTCATGGACCGAGCACGGAAGGTCGACCTCTACAGCCAGGATTTCAAGCGGGACACCTACCGCACCTTCGCGGAGCTTCGCGCCCGCGAGCCGGTGCTCCATCAGTTGACGCTCGACGCCAGCACCGAAGGCTGGTTCGTGAGCCGCTACGCCGACGTCGAGGCGGCCCTGCGCGACGACAAGCGCCTGGTGCGTGACCCCGCGCTGGCCGGCGTGGCCTTCCCGACGTCGCCGCTCGACGATCTCCTGAACAACCACATGCTCACGCGGGACGGCGAGGACCACCGGCGCCTGCGCACCCTGGTGCAGCAGGCGTTCACGCCGAAGCGCGTGGCGGCCTTGCGCCCGCGCGTGCAGGCGCTCGCCGACGCCCTGATCGACGCGGTGGTCGAGCGCGGCAGCATGGACCTGATCGGCGCCTTCGCCTTCCCGCTGCCGACCTCGGTGATCCTGGAGATGCTGGGCGTTCCCGTGGCCGACCGCGACCGCTTCCGCGCCTGGTCCAACGCCCTGATCACCCCCGTGCTCGACGCTGCCGGCGGCCAGGAAGCGATGGAGCTGCTGACGCAGTTCACCGACTACCTGCGCGGCCTGTTCGAGGTGCGCCGCCGCGATCCGCAGGACGACCTGCTGAGCGGCTTGCTGGCCGCCGAGGAGGCCGGCGATAGGCTCAGCGAGAGCGAGCTATTCAGCACCATGGTGCTGTTGATCGTGGCGGGACACGAGACCACCGTCAACCTCATCGCCAACAGCGTGCTCGCGCTGCACCGAAACCCCGAGCAGCGCGCCCGGCTCGAGCAGGCGCTGGCGTCCGGCGACCCCCGCGCCATGCCGCGCGCGGTGGAGGAGTTGCTGCGCTACGACGGCTCCGTGGAGCGCGCGCTGGTGCGCTGGGCGGCCCAGGACATCGAGATCGCAGGCCACCGCATCCCCCGCGGGGACGGCGTGATCCTCATCCTGGGCTCGGCCAACCACGACCCGGAGCGCTTCGACGCGCCGGAGCGGCTCGACCTGGAGCGCGAGCCGAACGCGCACCTCGGTTTCGGGAAGGGGCCTCACTACTGCCTCGGCGCGCCGCTGGCAAGGCTCGAGGCCGACGTGGCCCTGACCACGCTGCTGCGCCGGCTACCGGGCCTGCGTGTGGCGGCTCCGGCCGGGGAGCTGCGCTACCGGCCGCTGCCGATGTTCAAGGCCCTCGAGGAGCTGCCGGTGGCCTGGGACGTCGCTTAGCCTCCTGTGCGTCCGTCTCGCCGGCGGACGTCGGGTAGCCTGAGCCGGTGATCGACCTGCATTCGCACCACCAACGCTGCGGCCACGCCGAGGGCACCCTCGAGGAGATGGCGCGCGCCGCCTGCGCCGCCGGCGTGACGGTCTTCGGCTGGAGCGACCATGCGCCGCTCTTCGCCGAGGCCGACGACCATCCCAAGCCGGGCGTCCAGATGGCGCGCTCCCAGTGGCCCGGCTACCTCTCCGAGGCCGAGGAGGTGCGCGCGCGCCTGGCGCGCGAGTTCCCGGGCTTCGACCTCCGCATCGGCGTGGAGGCGGACTACCTGCCCGGTACCGAGGCATCCTACCGGGACGCGCTGGACCGCGAAGCGCTCGACTACGTTCTGGGCTCGGTGCACGAGGTCGGGCCGTGGCATATCTACAAGCCCGCCACCTTCGCCGATCTCGACGACGTCGACGCCTTCCACCGCGGCTACTGGCGCGCTCTGCGCGGAGCCGCACAGAGCGGCCTGTTCGACGTGCTCTCGCATCTCGATGCCATCAAGGCGATGGTGCCACCGGCCGAGAGCGACATGACCGACGAGATCGAGGCGACCCTCGACTGCGTCGCCGACAGCGGCGTGGCGGTGGAGATCAACGGCTCCGGCCTCAGCAAGGCGGGTGAGCTCTTCCCCGGGCCGGCGCTGGTCGAGGCGCTGGTGCGCCGGGACGTCCCCATCACGCTTGGCTCCGACGCGCACCGTCCGGTGCAAGTCGGGCGCGGCTTCCCCGAGGCCACGGCGCTGCTCGGCCGCCTCGGGCGCGACCGGGTGATCACCTTCCGGAATCGGGAAGCCGTGTGGGTCGATCTCCCCTAGGAAGGGAGCGTCCGCGCCCTTCCCCGCGCAGCGGGCCGTTGCGCATAATGGCGGCATCCCGCGGCCGGACCGTGCCCCGAGCCGTGCGAGGCGGCGGCCTGCGGGCCGAGAGGGGGAGGGGACGATGGACGAGAAGGTGCTGGGAGGTATGGGCTGGACGCGCGACCTGCCCGACGTGCGCGACTACGGCCTGGACACGCCCGAGGTCGAGGCCGTGCTGGCGAGCTCCAAGCCGCTGAAGAAGGCGCGCAAGGGCGTTCCCGCCAGCGTCGACCTGCGCGTCTCCTGCTCGCCGATCGAGGACCAGGGGTCGCTCGGCTCCTGCACCGCGAACGCGGGCGTGGGCCTGCTCGAGTACTTCGAACGGCGCGCGCACGGCAAGTACCTGGACGGCTCGCGCCTGTTCCTGTACAAGGCGACGCGCAACCTTCTCGGCTGGAAGGGCGACCAGGGCGCGTACCTGCGCAGCACCATGAAGGCGATGGCGCTGTTCGGGGTGCCACCGGAGGAGGTGCGGCCCTACGATGTTTCGGCGTTCGACGACGAGCCGCCCGCCTTCTGCTACGCCTTCGCCCAGAACTTCAAGGCCATCCGCTACTACCGCCTCGATCGCGCCGGCACGCCCGGCAAGGACGTGCTGAGCGCGGTGAAGCGCAACCTCGCGGCGGGCCTGCCGTCGATGTTCGGGTTCACCGTCTACAGCTCCATGCCCGGCATCGGTGAGGGCTCCGGCGACATCCCCTACCCGCAGCCTGGCGAGGCCGTCAAGGGCGGTCACGCCGTCGTGGCGGTCGGGTATGACGACGCCCGGACCATCGGGAACGAGGAGGGAGCGCTCCTCGTCCGCAACTCCTGGGGCGTCGGTTGGGGCGAGAAGGGTTACGGCTGGCTGCCCTACCGCTACGTGCTGGCGCAGGTCGCCGTCGACTTCTGGTCGCTGGTGCAGGCGGATTTCGTCGATACCGAGCTGTTCCGCTGACGCGGGCGGGGCTCACGGCACCACGCTCGGTTCGCGCAGATCGGGTCGCTCCCCAAGCGTCGCTCCCTGGACACCGCGCGCCAAGCGCCGCGCCTTGGCGCCGAGCGCTTCGCGTCGCGCGCTTCTTACGCCACGAGGCACACGCCACGACGCACACGGCAGGCATCACACCACGCGTCGCCGCGCCTGCGACAGCGCCATGCTGACGAGCAGCAGGGCCGCCGCCGCCAGGGCCACCAGGCCGCTGGCCTCCTCCTTGCGCCACGTCCATGCCACGCCGTGGCCGAGCCGCCGGTAGACCTGGTCGAGCTTGCTGGCGGAGTCGACGAACACGTACTCGCCGCCGGTGTCCGAGGCGATCGCCTTCAGTGTGGTCTCGTCGAAGCGGCCGGCGTAGCCGAACCGACCGTAGCCGAACGGGTCGGACCCCGCGCCGTTGACGGTGCCCACGCCGATGGTGTCGACCACGACCTTCTGGTTCTTCGCTTCGGCGGCGGCCTCGAGCGGGTCGATGCCGTTGCGGTTGCGCCCGTCGGAGAGCAGCACCACGGTCGCCAGGCCGGAGGGATCGGCGCCCCCCTTCTGGCGCTCCGCGAGGCTCGGGAGGTCCTTGACGCTCTCCAGGATGCCGTCGCCGATCGCCGTGCTGCGCCCCAGCGTGAGCAGGTCGACGGCGTCGAGGACGCGCTGGTGGTCGGCGGTGAGCGGCACGACCGTGGTGGCGTAGCTCGAAAAGGCGACCAGGCCTACGCGCGCGCCGCCGGGCAGCGAGCGCACGAACGTCTTGAGCGCCTCGCGGGCGGCCTCGAAGCGGCTGGGCGTGATGTCGGTGGCCGCCATCGAGCGGCTGACGTCGATGGCGAGCATGATGCCGGCACGCGGGTCGGCCTGCGGGACGGGGAAGGTGGGTCGCGCCAGGGCGGCCAGCCCCAGCGCCACGGCGGCCAGGTAGAGGCCGGCGGGCAGGTGGGCCGTCCAGCGCCGTCGCGGTCCGGCTGCGCGGGCGAGCAGCGCTACGTCGGGGTGGAGCGCCACGCTCCGGGCGGGCCGGCGGAGCGCGCGCCGGTAGGCCCACACCAGCAGCGGGACCAGCGCCAGCAGGACCAGCGCGCCGGGCCAAAGGAATCCGGTCACGGCAACCTCCGGTGAACGCTCAGGCTCAGGGCGCCGGCGCCGAGCATCAGCAGCACGGCGACGGCGGCGAGGGGCGCGGAGACCTCGAGCTTGCGCGGCACCCAGCGGATGACGGTGCCCAGCTTGTGCGCCAGCTGGCGGACCGCCCGGGTGTCGCTGGGGGAGACGAGGCTGCCCTGGCTCAGCTCCGTGAGGCGCTCGAGGTTCTGGGGCGTGTAGGGCACGAAGTAGTCCTGCCCGTTGAGGCGCGTCACGGCGCCGCCCGCGCGGCCGAACGGCAGCGCGTCGATGGTGACGCCGTGGTCGCTGGCGAAGCGCGCCGCCAACGTAAGGGCCAGGTCCTCCGGCAGGGCAGGGTTGCTGCTGACGTTGCCGGCGCCGTCGGAGAGCAGCAGGATGGCGCCGGGCGCGGTGCGCGCGGCGCGATCGGGCGGGTTCGCGGGGGCCGGGGAGGGGGTCGGTGGCGGCGTGGGCGCGCCGGGGGCCCGCGGCGCGAGCTCGGCAGGCAGGGCGACGCCCTTGCGCCCGGGCAGCATCCGCACGCCGGCCACCACGGCCCCGGTCAGCGAGGTGTTCTGCCCCGCCTCTACCTTCTGGAGCGCGGCCAGCACCTCGGCGTGGTCGGTGGTGGGCGGCACCAGCAGCGACGCTACGTCGGAGAAGCTGATCAGCCCGATGCGTGCCGAGCGCGGCGCGTTCCGCACGAAGGTCTCGGCCAGGGTGCGGGCGGCCTCCAGCCGGCTGGGCGCGACGTCGTCGGCCAGCATGGAGCGCGAGGCGTCTAGCGCGATGACGGTGGCAGCCTCGTTGGTCGGGAGTGGCGGGGATGCCTGCGGCCGGGCGGCGGCGAGCAGCAGCAGCGCCAGTGCGGCGAGCTGCAGGCCCCACACCCAGCGCGAGCGCGCCGGGGGGGCGCGGCGCACCACGGCGCCCAGCAGCTCGGCATCGGCGTAGGCGTTGGGGCGCCCGGCCCGGCGTGCCTCGAACAGCCACGACAAGGCGCCTGCGGCGGGCACGAGGAGTAGGAGCCACAGCATCCACGGGGCCTGGAAGGTCATGGCCGCGCCTCCCCCGCGCGCCGCCCACGGCGACGGCGGATGAAGGCCACCAGCGGGCGCACGATGTCGTGGGCGGTGGAGAGCTCGAGCACGTCGGCCCCCGAGGAACGCAGCGCGCGGCTCACCGTACGCTCGCGCGCGCGCACCAGCCGGGCGTGCGCCTCACGCACGCGGCGGTCGCCGGTGTCGATCCACAACTCACGGCCGGTCTCGGGGTCGCGCACGCGCAGGTCGCCGACGTCGGGGAGGGCCTTCTCGGCCGGGTCGCTGACGCGCACCGCGATGACGTCGTGGTGCGCGGCCAGGCGCCTCAGCTCGCCGGCCCAGGCGGGGTCGCGCTCCGGCGCCCCGTCGCCGGCGGTCCCGCTGTCACGCTCCAGGAAGTCCGACACCAGGAACACCAGGGAGCGCCGCCGGACGGTGCGGTTGATGTGCGCCAGGGCTGCGGCGAGCGGTTCGCGCCCGTCTGCGCCGGCCGCCCCGACCGCTCCCGCGCCGTCGCCGGCGCCGCCCTGCAGCGCCTCCAACACGCGCAGCACCTGCATGCGACCGCTGGCTGGGAGGGCCACGCGGGTGCCCCGCGTGCCGAAGGCCAGCGCCCCCACCTTGTTGCCCTGACGGGTGAGCACCGAGGCCACCGCAGCGGCGAACTCCAACGCGACCTGCGACTTCAGCGCGCGGCGTGTGCCGAACGCCATCGACGGGGAGTCGTCCACCACCAGCCAGCCGCGGATCTCGCGCTCCTCCCGGTACTGGCGGACGTGCAGCACGCCGGTGCGCGCCGTGACGTGCCAGTCGATGCGCCGCACCTCGTCGCCGGGCTGGTACTCGCGCACCTCCGCCAGGTCCAGGCTGGGGCCGTAGAACACGCCGGTGACGTCCCCGAAGAGGTAGCCGTCGAGGCGCCGAAGCACCTTGAACTGCAGCCGCCTGAGCAGCTCGGGAGGCGGCACCGTCCCGGGCGCTCCGCGGCTCGGCGCCTCCCCGCGCCGGTGCGTCGGCGACGGCGCACCGGACACGGGCCGGGGGCGCCTAAGCGGAAGCCGCGCCCTGGCCATCGTCCCGTGGAGCGGCGGTGTCGCGGTGCGGGTCGCCCAGGTGGATGTGCGGGGGCCGCACGGCATCGACGATGCGCCCGAGCACCTCTTCCAGCCGCGCCTCGTCCGCCAGCGCGTCGTAGGACAGCGTCAGGCGGTGGCGCAGCACCTCCGGGGCGAGGTCGCGAACGTCCTCGGGAAGCGCGTACTCGCGGCCCCGCAGGACGGCGAGCGCCTTGGCGCCGAGGACCAGGTTGACGCTGGCCCGGGGGCTGGCCCCGTAACTCACGTAGCGGGTCAGGTCTGCCAGACCGACCTCGCCGGGATCCCGGGTGGCGCGCGCGAGCCGCACGGCGTACTCGGTGACGGCGGGGTGCACGTGGACGGCGTCCGCCATGCGCTGCAGGTCGCGCAACGCCTCGGCCGTCACCTGGACGGCGACCGGCGGGAACGAGGTCGAGACGCGCTCGACGATGGTCATCTCCTCGTAGAAGGCGGGGTAGTCGATGACGATCTTGAACAGGAAGCGGTCGACCTGCGCCTCGGGGAGGAAGTAGGTGCCCTCGGACTCGATCGGGTTCTGGGTGGCCAGCACCAGGAAGGGGTCGGGGAGCGGGTGGGTGTCGTGACCGATCGTCACCTGCCGCTCCTGCATGGCCTCGAGCAGGGCCGACTGCACCTTGGCCGGTGCCCGGTTGATCTCGTCGGCGAGGATCAGGTTTGCGAAGATGGGGCCGAGCTCGACCTCGAACGCCGCCTCTCGGGGGTTGTAGATGCGGGTCCCCAGCAGGTCGGCGGGCACCAGATCGGGCGTGAACTGGATGCGCTTGAAGCTGGTGCCGAGCGCCTCCGCCAGCGTCTTGATCGCCAGCGTCTTGGCCAGCCCCGGCACGCCCTCGATGAGGATGTGCCCGCGGGCCAGCAGCGCGACCAGCATGCGCTCGAGCATCCTGTCCTGCCCGACGATCACCTTCTGCGTCTCGAGCAGCAGGCCGCGCAGGCGCGCCGCGGCGTCCATCACCGTCTGCGGGTTGAGGGCCGTTCGGGGTGCTTCCATCGCTCAGCTTCTCCCTTCACCGGGGCGGGAGGGGGTCCCGGTCGGCGGCGTCGCGGTCCGTGGCGTCGCGGTCGGTGGCGTCGCGGTCGGTGGCGTCGCGTTTGGCCGCACGGCGCTTGTTGGTACCGCGGCCAGCGGTATCCCGGTCGGTGGCGCCGCGCTCGGTGACGCCGGGCCCGTTGGCGGGGTTGCGCTCGGCGCCTGGCTCATGCGCGGGGGCGGCATCGGCGCGCTTGGCACCGGGGGCGGGACGTTCGGTGTCGGCAGGCCGGGTGAAGGCGCGGGTCGCAGCGGGTAGAGCTCCTGCGGGCCGCCCGGCCCCCCGCCCGGACCGGTACCCGGGCCGCCGAAGCCGAAGGGGAACGCTTGCCCGCCGGGCGCTCCGGGCGCGCCGGGGCCGCCGAACTGGAAGAGCCGGCCGTCACGGAACATGAACAGCATGCAGTCGCCCTGTCCGGGGACCTGGCCCTGCCCGGGTGCGGGCGTCTGCCCCTGCCCGGGGGTCTGGCCCGGTCCCGGCCGCTGGCCGGGGCCGGGGCCGCCGGGGAGCGGGATGAGCTCCTGCGGGCCGGGGTCGAGGCGCTGGACCTGGGTGGGAAGCGGTGCCGGCGCGGCCGTCGTACCGGTAGCGATCGTCTGGGCCGGGCCCGGCGCCGCCACGCGGCGGGGCACGTCACCGGTCTCCGGCGGCTCGCCGGGGTCCACCGGAGCGCTCCAGCGTCCCAGCGCGAAGCCGGCCACCAGCAGCAGCGGTGCCAGCACCAGGAGCGTGCCGGCTCCAACCGTTCCGCGACGGGCGGCGTCCACCGCTTCCGTCCTGGTCGTGAGCGTGCTTCGCAGGGTCGGGCGGGCCGGAGCCGCCCGACCGTGCAATGCCGTCCGTCGTGCTCGGCGCGTGCGCATGGCGTCGATCGTCACCTCCCTCGGGAGCACCGTCGGGGAGAGGGCTCCCGCGCGGGGACCGGCCGCGACGAGCGGCCGCCCGCTGAGCTGGTCCCGCTTGCACGAAGCGACACACGTTGGGGGGGTGGCGTTAGCTTAGAGCACCCGTGTTGAGGAACCGTGAAGCCGGGCCGACGTGACCCCGGCCCATGCGCGCCGGACGCCGGTCGTGACCGCGCTCACGATCGGCTTCCGCCGGCCGTCGCCAGCCGCTCGCGCGCGCGGCGGATGTCCCCGCGATGTGGGCGCAGGCTGAGGGTGGCGACCAGCCCGAACACGCCCAGCGTGAACAGGCCGGTGCGGACGCCCAGGTGTCCGGCGAGCTGCGTCGCGAGCAATGCCCCGAAGGGGATCAGGCCGGCGAACACCAGCATGTACACGCTCATGGCGCGCCCGCGAAGCGCATCGGGCACCATGAGCTGGACGGTGGCCTGCGCGTTGACCATGGTCAGGATCATCCCCAGGCCGCACGCGACCAGCACCAGAGCGGCCGTCCACAGGCTGGGGGCGAGCGTGAACAGCAGGAACGAGATACCCAGCACCAGCACGCCGCGCCGCATCAACATGAGGCGGGCCTCGTCGGGGAAGGCGGCGTTGACCAGGAAGGCGACGAAGGCGCCGATGCCGAGGCTCGAGAGCAGCAGGCCCAGACTGCCGACCGTGCCGTGCAGCGCCTGTCGCGCGAACAGCGGCACGATGGTCTGGAAGTTGACGATGGTGAGCGACAGCGCCCCGACGAGCAGGGTGGCGATGCGCACCTCCGGGGTGCGCCACGTGAAGCGCAGACCCTCCCGGATCTCGCTCAACACGCGATGGGGCACGATGGTGCGGCGCGGGAGGGGCGCCCGCGCCAGGACCACGATCACCCCGAGGTAGGAGGCGGCGTTGACGGCGAACGCGGGCCCGTAACGCAGCAGGGTCGCGCTCCCCAGGAGGTGCCCGAACAGTCCGATGGCCGCGGCGGCCACGACCGGCCCCAGCAGGCGGGCCAGGTTGAACGACAGCGAGTTCAGGGCGACGGCGTTGCGAACGTCGTCACGGGGCACCAGGTCGGGGATGAGGCTCTGGCGCGCCGGTGTGTCGAAGGTGCCGGCGATGCCGTTGAACGCCGCCAGGACCAGGAGCAATCCGTAGCTCAGCGTGCCCGTGAGGGTCAGGACCGCCATCGTCGCCGCCGAAAGGGCCAGCGCACTCTGGGTGGTCAGCAACACCTGCTTGCGCGACCGGGCATCGATGACCACGCCCGCGAACAGACCGAGCGCCAACGTCGGCGCGAACTGGATCGCCCCCACGTAGCCGAACTTGAGTGCGGCCTCTGTGGGGTCCGGGATCAGATCGAACACCAGCCAGGACTGGGCGGTGATCTGCATCCACGAGCCGACGACGCTCGCCAGCTGCGCGAGCCAGTAGCGTCGGAAGAAGCGGTGCTTCAGCGCGTCCAACGAGCGAGGGAAGCGGCCGATGATGGGACGCGCCATGGCCGCCCAGCATACTTCCGATCGGTAGCGAAGGGGGCCTTCTACGGACTTCGTCGAAGCCCCCGTCGGTGCCCCCATCTTCCGCGCGCAGCACCATCACGATGCGCGCGCCAGGACTGCGATGTGCGTGTCCCGTGCGCATGCTGTAAGAATTCTGTAAGAGTCCCGTAAGGGCCATCTCCTATCATGACCGCACTCATGAAGCGGATCCGTTCTCAGCCTCCAGTGCGCCGTCGAGTCGCCGCGTTCAGCCTGATCGAGTTGCTCATCGTCCTCGCGATCCTGGGGTTGATCGCCGGCGTCGTCGCTATCAGCGGCCGCCGGGTGCTGGCGGGCCAGCAGGAGAAGGCGGCCCTCACCTCGGTCCAGCAGAGCGTCTGGGAGGGGGCGACCGCCGCCGCGGCGCGCGGAACGGACACCGAGCTGGTGCACACCACGTCGGGTCTGGAGGTCCGCGAGGTCGGGAGCGCGACGCCGCTCCGGACGTTCGCGCTCCCCGCCTCCGTGGCAACCAATCTGCCCGCACCGTCGGGAAGCACAGGAACCGTGGTCCTGAAGTTCACACCTCCCGGCAGGGTCGACCTGGCGACGCTCCAGAGCCTCCCCGATCCGCTCACGCTCACTGTCAACGGGCACACCTTCAAGCTCCAGGTCTCGCTCATCGGAGAGGTCAAGGTGACGTCGTGAAGCGCTCCATCGCCGCCCAGGGTCTCACCGTCGTCGAGGTGCTGATCGCGCTGGCCGTCATCGGCGTCGTCACCGCGGCGTTCACGACGGCGGTGGTGTCCAACCTCCATCACACCTCGGTCACGGGCGCGCGCACCGAGGCGGTGCAGGTGCTCAACTACCTGGGTCGTCGCACCGCCGGTGGGGACACCACGGTGCTGCCCGCGGCCGGAACGCCCAACGTCTGGGCGTACGGTTCACTCGCCACGAGCTTCCCGGATCTCACCAATCAAGGCGGACTCTCCGACCCCGCACGCTACCGGGCTTCGATCACCAACGCCGGCACCGTCACCCTGGCCGGGGCGAACTCCGTCGAGTACGACGTGAGCGTGTGCTACCAGGCCGGCGGCGGCGAGCACTGCGTGCAGGGCACCACCATGGGCCCGGCGCCGTCGTCCGGGGGCGGCGCGCCGACCCTGCCGGGGATCTACTAGGAGCCTGCGATGCGACGAACCCAAGGTTTCACCCTCCTCGAGGCGCTCATCGCGCTCGCTATCTTCGGGCTCATCGCGGTCATGGCGACGACGGGCGTGAGCGGGGCGTTGCGTGCGCAGAGCCTCAACGAAGCGGTGACGACGTCCCAGTCGCGCTTGCGGCGCGTCACCGAGGTGTTCACGCAGGAGCTTCGGGGCGCCGTGCTGGGCGGGGTCACCAACGCCCCCTACACGTCGAACGATCACCAGGTGTCGTTCGTCACGCTCATCGGAGGCGCCGGCGACCCGGTCCTCCCGCACGATTACGGGAACAACAACAGCTTCCCGAACGCCGAGAACCTGTATCTCCTGTGGGGGCAGTCCGGCGTCGACCCGGCCACGGCCCTCGAGGGACATCACCTGTTGATGGTGAACAACAACGGCGAAGCCATCGTCTTCGAGATCACCAACGTGCAGGCGAAAGGCAACGGTTCGTACAACGTCGTGCACGCGGGATGCAGCAACACCATCGCCTACACCGGGAACCGGACCATGACCATGCAGAGCCGGTCGGTCGGGTTCCGGTTCGACGCGGCCACGGGGACTCTCTACATGAAGGAGGGGTCGAACCCCGAGGCCCCGATGGCCTTCGATCTGGGCTCGGTCGCTATCCAGTACGTCTATCTGACCGATGCGGGCACCACGGTCGTGCGCTCTGCCCCCCTGACGAACAGTGCCGGCGAACCCCTGCGCGTGGGAACGATCAGCGGACAACCCGCGACGTTGCAGCGGATCGGGCTCGCCGTGTCGGCGTCCACCCGCGCAAGTCGCGGCCAGGTGAAGCGCACCGTCAGCGGCCAGGTCGAGATGTCCTCGCGACATAGCTTCTCCATCAACCAGGTGACGACATGCAACTGAGAGAACGCGAGCAGGGAATCGCCATGTTGTACGCGTTGCTGTTGCTGGTCGTCGTGATGGGCGTCGCCACGCTGATGTTCGCGCGCACCCTCGGCGAGATCAAGCACAGCGGCGACGATGCCGGCATCGTGCAGTCGCTGATGTTGGCGCAAGGCACCGCCAACCTTGGCGGCACCATCCTGCAGCAGCCCGTGCGCAACGCGCTGCAGACCATCGTGCAGGCGAAATCGAGCACGACCTCCCAGTGGTCGTTCGGGTCCAGCTCGGTCAATGCCTCGTTCCCGGATCCGTCCACGGTGATGACCGCGCTGAGCTCCGGCTCGTCGAGCGTCGCGGCCGCCCTCCAACCCGAGATCAATAAACTCATCTGCGACAAGCCGATCACGCCGAGCGGCGGCGGCGCAGGGGCGCTCGAGATCTTCGTCACGGACCACGGCTGCCCGACGCCCGCCCAGCCTTCGGGCAAGCCGCTGCCCTCGGGCATCACGTTGCCGGCCGCCCACTTCGTCGAGGGGCAGCCTCGCAACGGCAGCAACTCGGACACCGAGCAGACCTATGCGCTGCCGTTCGTGCTCGTGGCGACGGGCACCGTCGGCGGGTACACCCGAAACGTCGTCATCCAGGGCGAGTACGACTTCAAGGTGGGCCGTCCGAGCTTCGCGAAGTACGCGCTGTTCACCAACGTGCACGAGCTGCCCAACAACGGCGGCAACGTGTGGTTCACCGACAACACCCTCTTCGACGGCCCCGTGCACACCAACCAGTACTTCCGCTTCTTTCACAAGCCCTGGTTCGGCGGCGAGGTGACGAGCGCGGGCTGCGCCAACCCGGGCCCGACGAATTGCAACGGCAACCCCACCCGGATCGGCGCCGAGTTCTACGACGAGGGCTTCGTGAACGATCCCGGCCCGACACCGTCGTACTCGAACGGCTACGGCACCCACGCGCCGCAGCTCACCGCGGGCGTCGACTGGAGCAGCGCCTACGTGCAGCTCCCCCAGCAGTCGAACGACCAGAGCAGCGCCGCCCAGAACGGAGGGCTCTACTTCGGTGGCGACGTGAGCTCGCTGCAGATGTGGGCGGCCGACGGTAACGGCGACCCGCTGACCAAGGACGCCAGCGGCAACTGGGGACCCGCGGCGACCTACCAGTACATCCAGAAGTGCACGACGAGCGGCAACCGCTGGCGCCCCACCACCACGTGTACGACCTACCGCTACGGCAGCGACAACGTGCTCTACGTGCAGAAGAACGGGAGCTGGCAGCAGGATCAGGCCGCCTTCAACGGTGTCATCTACGCCAACGGCTCCATCGACCAGCTCACGGGCCCGCCCCGCACCCCCTCGTACAGCTCCGATCCCAGCGACGCGCCGCCCGCACTCGCCTCGTTCGCGCAGGTCACGGTGGCCTCGGAGAACACCACCACCATCACCGGCGACCTGACCTACGAGAACCAGCCCTGCCAGGGCGAGCTGCACCGCGACAGCAACGGGCAGGCGGTCCAGGCGAACTGCAACAACCTCGGCGCTTCGAACGTGCTCGGCGTCTACGCCCAGAACGGGAACGTCTACATCGGCAACAGCAATCGCGGTAGGGCGCCCAAGAACGTGAAGATCGACGGCGTGCTCATGAGCGCGACGGGGACGGTCAGCGTCGAGAACTACGCCTACGGCGCGCCGCGCGGCGACGTCCACCTCCTCGGCGGCGTCATCGAGAACGACTACGGCGCCTTCGGGACCTTCAACCCCGACACCGGCAACGACGTGTCGGGCTACAGCCGCAAGTTCACCTACGACCCGCGCATGGGCAAGGGCCTGGCGCCGCCCCACTTCCCTACCGTCGGGGGCGACGAGGTCCAGAAGGTGGCGCTGTTCACCTACGGCCAGCGCGAGCAGGTCTACTGAAGGCGCGCTCCCGCCAGAGAGGCACGACGAGACCAGAGGAGCGCGATGCGCGGCCCCGCTCGACGAACCGAGCGGGGCCGCGGCTGGACGTGCGCCTCACCTCATCCGAAGCACACGCCGGCCTCATCCACGTGGCGGGGCGTGATCGCTTGCGAGTGGATCGAGGCGCGTGGATCGGCCCGTCGTCGTCGATGCCGCCCATCCCGCCGCAGTGGCGGGCGGAGCTTGTCGCCTTCGTGTGAAGAGACTTTGAAGGATGAGCATTTACGCCGTCCAGGACGTAACTCATGAGGTTGAAACGGCGCCGTCCCGGTCCTAAGGTGCGGACGTTCCCAAGCGGTGCTGCCGGGGCACCGGGGGAAGAGACGGGCGCCGGAATGCCGGCGCAGCACGTCACCACTACGAGCGAAGGGAGAGTGCTCGACATGGACACGCGCCAACGCGATCTCGTCACGCCTCGCAAGGGACGCCTCGCCAGGATCATCGTCGGTCTGGCCGTCCTGATCGGGATGACTCTGGTGGCCGCGCCGTTCGCGCTGGCCGACACCAGCATCCAGGTCGGCAACAACGTCAAGGACATCACCATCGTCGAGAAAGACTACTCGTTCACGCCCAACCAGCTCACCTTCACGGCCGGGCAGACCGTGCGGATCACGCTGGTCAACAAGTCCACCGACAAGACGCACGAGTTCCTGATGGGCAAGAACCTGAAGAAGTGCAAGGACAACTTCGGCAAGACCTACGCCTGCGGTTGGCAGAACCCGCTCATCCCGAAGGACTCGATGGTGATCTACGGCCAGGGGCACGGCATCGACGAACTCCAGGTCGACCAGCCGAGCCAGGTGGCGCTGCTCGACAAGGGCGGTACGGTCACCATGCAGTTCACCGTTCCGAAGAACGCTGCCGGCGACTGGCAGTTCGGTTGCTTCGAGCAGAAGGGCTCGCACTTCACCGACCACGGCATGAAGGGCACCATCAAGGTCAAGCCGGCGAGCGGTTCGTAGCCGGCCGAACGTCATCGGGGGCGTGACGCGCCTCCGTTCGATGCGGGCGGGCGTCGCTGGTTGCGGCGCCCGCCCGTTGGCGTGGCACCCCGATCAGATAGGTGGCCGTCATCGGTGCCCGTTCGGCGCGCACCTCGCCGGCCTCCCAGCGGTAGCTGCCCAGCCCGTCGGCGAGCTCCAGAAGCTCCGTCGGGGTGTAGGCGCGAAGGCACGAGGCCACGCCGTCCACGGCGAGGAGGGCGGGCGTCGCCGGCAGCAGGTAGCTCCACAACATCCGCCGCCATGTGAACGGCCTCAGCCGAGGGGCCACCACCAGGTAGGGCAGGGGCAGCAGCGCCGCCAACAGGACGGGTAGGGGCCTGCGCTGTACGGCTTCGAGCACCGCGATGCCCTCGTGCCGGCGCACCGCATCGGCGAGCACGCGCCGGGCTTCGGGTGGCCGGAGATGGTGGAACGCGCCGCACAGCGTCCGGAAGCCGTGGAGATCGGCCGGCACGTCGGTGGCGTCGACGGGCTCGGGGTGGTAGCGCACGCGCGGCTCATCGGCCCGCGGCGCGCGCCCGGGCGGGAACCTGTCGGTCAGCACGATCTCCACATCGGCTCCCAGCGCGGCCAGTTGCGGCCGCAGCGTTCGCCAGGGCCCTCCGGCTCCCGCCGCGAGGTCGACGATGCGCGTCGCCCCCGTTGAAGTCACGGCCCTCGCGAGCCTGGGGGCGAGCGCGTCGTACGGGCGCCCGACGTCTGCCAGCAGGGCGAGGAACGCCGTCGCCGCATCGCGCGCGGGTTGCGGGCACCATGCGAGATCCTCGATCTCCGGAAGGTCGAGCCGCGGCATGCGCCACCGTAGCAGGCGACGCCCGCGGTTCCCGATAGCGGAGCTGCGACGGTCGGCGCCGTCGACCTGCGAACCGTCACGCGGCCCGCCGGCGGGCGCCGCTATGCTGGGCGCACGGAGGCATGGGCGGAGAGGGGCCCCGGGGCGGGGGTCGCCTCTGCGGAATGGGAGGTGGGCGATGGTCGTGAGGCGCCGCCGGCGTCCGTTGCTCGTCGCGTTGGTCCTGGCAGCGGCCGTGGCCCCGGTGGTCACCGGGTGCGGGCCGTCGCAACGCGAGCGCGAACTGCAGGACTCCAATCGGCAGCTCGAGCACGAGGTGAGCGGCCTGCAGAACGATGTCGCGTCCGCTTCCAAGGCGCGCGACCAGGCGCTCGCCGACCTTGCGAAGGCGGAGCAGGAGCGCGACGCCGCCAGGAAGAGCCTGGCCGACGCCGAGGCGCACGCAGCCATGCTGAGCCAGGACCGGGCCCAGGCCGCGAAGGAGCTCCAGGCGGCGAAGGCCCAGGTCGACACGCTCACCAAGCAGCGTGACGAGGCGCATGCGGCGCTGGATCAGGCGAATGCCGCCTTGACGCAAGCCCGCGCCGACGCAGCCAACGGTTCCCCTTCCTCCCTCCCGGCGCAGCCGGGCGCGGCGTCCGGACAGGCCTCCCTCGACGCGGCCAACACCCGCGCCAGCGCCGCCGAGGCCGATGCGGCCCAGCTACACGCCCGGCTCCAGAAGACGGAGGCGGAGCTGGTGAAGGCCAGCGACGCCCTTGCCGCCGCAACGCAGTCCCGCGACGAGCTGCAGAAGACACGCAGCGCCCTGGAGGCGCAAAGCGTCGAGCAGGCCAACGCCCTGGCAGCCGCGAAGAAGCAGGAGCAGTCGCTCCAGGCCCGGACGTCCGACCTCGAGGGGCAGGTGGCCGACCTCGAGGCTCAGCTCGGCGATGCGACCCGGACGCTCGCCCAGCTCCGGGGCCGAGCGGCCGAGAGCGAGGCTGCGCTGGCGACGGCTCTCAAGGAGCGTGACGCCCTCCAGAGCCAGCTGGCTACCGCCCGTCACGACCGCGACTTGTTGCAGGCCCGGCTCGACGCCACGCAACTGCACAGCACCAACCTCGCCCACCAGTTGCAGCAGACGGCGGGCGATCTCCAGGCCGCCCGCGGGCGCGCAACAGAGTTGACGCGCAGCCTCGAGACGCTGCTGGCCAGCCATCAGGGATTGCAGCAGCTCACCGACGCGCAGCGCAACGAGCTCGCCGGCGTGCGCCGCCGGCTCGAGGATGCCCAGAACGAGGTCGCTCGCCTCACCGGGGCGCGCGGCATCTACACCGTGCAGCCGGCCGACTCGTTGTCGTCGATCGCCGTCTTCTTCTATCGCAACGGCAACCTGTGGCCGGCCATCCTGCGAGCCAACGCCCACCTCATCGACGATGCCGACCTGATCTTCCCGGGCATGGTGTTGATCGTTCCCGAGCTCGCCGGCGCAGGCTGATCGCTGCAGCTCAGTCGGGCTTCGCCAGCTCCGCCAGGCGCTGGGCGGCGCCCTGCTCCACGACGCCGCCGTGGTAGGTGATGGCCGAGGCGATGTCGAGCGGGACGAGCCTGGCGAGCGAGCGGACGGCCGTGTCCATGTCGGGTGTCGCGCCCGCACGAGGCCCCTCGAGACGTCCTCCCTCGGAGGTGAGGGCGTCGCCGGCGACCAGGGTGCGACTGCGCTGCAGGTAGAGGCTGATGTGCCCGGGGGTATGTCCCGGCGTGTGGATCACGGTGATGCCGCCGCAGTAGGGAAGGACCTCGCCGTCCTCGACGGTGCGGTCCACCTTGGCGTGGGGCGGGTGCGCCATGACGGACTCCACCTGTGCGCGGCGGTCGGCGGGCAGGTCCTTGATGCGCTCGGCCATGCGTTCCGGGTTCATCTTGATCGGGGTCTTCTCGCCTTCGATGTAGGGCCGGTCGAGCGGGTGGGCGAGGACCTCCACGTCGGGCCCGACCGCTCCCAGGAGCTCGGGCAGTCCGCCGATGTGGTCGATGTCCTGGTGGGTGAGGACGATGCGGGTGAGGCGCTCGAGCGGCACGCCCGCCCGCCGGCAGGCCTCACGGAGGGCCTCGAGCTGCCCCGGCATCCCGGTGTCGATGAGGATCGCGTCCTGGTCGTCCCACACCAGCGTGGGGTGGATGACGCTGGGGCCTCCCATGAAGTCCATCGTCAGTTCGAGCGCTTCGACGCCGTCGGCTACGCGCATGAAGGTCTACCCCCTAACGGCCCCAACGTACGGCGGGGACGGGGCAATCCGCGTATCGCGCCTACCCTGACGGGGGCGGTCGCCGGGCGGCCGGCTTGGGTGCCGGGAATGCTAGGGTTCTGTGCACGCATGGACGCCTCTTTCGCATCGATCGAGGCCGTCGAGCGAGCCTGCCTGGTGAAGCCGGGTGCGTTCCTGGATCGGCCGTTCGGCCCCGAGACCCTGGTCTACAAGGTGGCCGGCCGGATCTTCGCGCTTGTGGCCTCTCGCGCCACGCCGCTCCAGGTCAGTCTGAAGTGCGACCCCGAGCTCGCCGTGGCGCTGCGGTCGAGCTACCCGGCGATCACGGCGGGCTATCACCTGAACAAACGCCACTGGAACACCGTGCGCCTGGACGGAAGCGTGCCGGAGTCCACCGTGCGCGAGCTGATCGACCTCTCGTACGATCTGGTGGTGGCACGGCTGCCGGCAGCCGCACGGCGCTCGCTGGCCCTTTAGCGCCCGCGCACCGCGCCTTGCAGGAAGTCGTACGGGTAGGGGAGCGCGACGTCACTGGCCGTGGTCAACTTCGTCATCTGCTCGCCCGACAGGCTCCAACCGACCGCGCCCAGGTTGTCCTCGAGCTGCCGCATGGTGCGCGCACCCAGGATCGGCGCCGTGACACCGGGCCGTTGGAGCAGCCACCGCACGGCGACCTGTGCCGGCGTCCGCCCGGTCTCTTCGGCGACCTCGAGCAGGGCGTCGACGACCGTCCAGGTGTGTTCGTTGGCGAGGTTGGGCCAGCTCTCGCCCCAGCCCTTCTCCGCCGCGATCTCCACCCGCGTGCCCTTCGGGGGTCGCTCCATGCCGCGCCGGTACTTGCCGGACAGCCAGCCGCCCCGCAGCGGGCTCCAGGGGATCACCCCGAGGCCCTCGTGCTGCGCCACGGGCAGGAGCTCCCACTCGGTCGAGCGGCACAGCAGGTTGTACTGGGGTTGCAGCGAGACGAACGGCTCGTAGCCGCGCTCGCGGCTGAGGTCGAGGGCGCGCTGGAGCTGGTACGCCGCGAAGTTGCTGGCGCCCACGTACCGCACGCGGCCGTCGCGGACCACCGTGTCGAGCGTGCTCATCACGACCTCGAGCGGCGTCCCCGGATCCCAGGCGTGGACCTGCAGCAGATCGACGTGGTCGGTCTGGAGGCGGGCGAGGCTATCCCGCAACGAGGCGAGGATGTGCTTGCGGCTCAGGCCCACATCGTTGGGGCCCTCGCCCATCGGGAAGCGCACCTTCGTGGCGACGACGAGATCGTCCCGGTTCTGGCGCTTCAGCCAGCGGCCGACGATCTCCTCCGAGACGCCGCGCGAGTACACGTTGGCGGTGTCGATGAAGTTCCCGCCGGCGGCGACGAAGGCATCCAGCATGCGGTGGCTCTCCTGCTCGCTGGCTTCGCCTTCGCGGCCGAAGGTCATGGCCCCGAGGCAGAGCTCGCTGACCTTCACGCCGGTCGTTCCTAGATAGCGGTATTCCATGGCATACACTCCCTTGGGGCCGGGCCTGGCGTGGGGGCCTGGCGTGGGGCCCCGGCCGCGCCGCAACCCCATGCTAGCGCCGTGCACCGCGACGGGCCGGCGGCCCGGGTGTTCTGCGGGTGGGTCGGCCCGGACGGGTCGCGCGTCGCCCCGCCCGGCCGGAACTTACGAGCCGCCCGCCACCAGCCGGGTGCGGAGGCGCCCCAGCGGGCCCACCTCGACCTCGACCTCGTCGCCCGCACGCATCCAGCGCTTCTCCTGCATCCCGAGGATCACGCCTTCGGGGGTGCCGGTGGCGATCACGTCGCCCGGCTCGAGGGGGAAGTAGGTGCTGGCGTAGCTGATGATCTGCGCCACGCTGAAGATCATGTCCGCGGTGTTGGAGGCCTGCCGGAGCTCGCCGTTGAGCCAGCAGCGCACGTCGAGCGCCTGCGGGTCGGGGATCGCGTCCGCGGTGTGGAGCTCCGGGCCGAGTGGCAGGAAGCCGTCGAGCGTCTTGCCCAGCAGCCACTGGCCGGTCCGCTGCTGCAGGCCGCGCTCGCTCAGGTCGTTGCCGTTGGTGTAGCCCAGCACGTAATCGAGCGCTTCCGCCTCGCTCACGCGGCGGGCCCGCCGGCCGATGACGACCACCAGCTCTGCCTCGTAGTCGAGCTTCTCCACTTCGGGAGCGACCGCGACCTCGGCGTCGGGGCCGGTGACCGCGTTGCCGAACTTCGAGAACAGCACCGGGCTGGTCGGGATCTTCATGCCGGTCTCGTTGGCGTGGCGCCGGTAGTTGAGGCCCACGCAGAGCACCTTTCCGGGTCGCGGGATGGGCGGGCCGAGCCGCAGGCGGGCCGCTTCGATCGGAGTGCGCCCCTCGTCGGCGCTGCGGGCGAGCTCGGGCAGGGCGGACGCCCCCCGCGCGCCCAGCTGGTCCGCGGTGAGTTCGGTGCGCACGACGGTGTCGCCTTCGCGCACGCCGACGCGTAGGGTTCCCGCGGAGTCGTAGTAGCTGACGAGGATCATGGAGCCTCCCAGGTGCGGCCGGCACCGCTGCGGGCGGCCGGCAGAGTCTTGGCGATCGGCCCCAAGCCTACCCGGCGTGCGCGGGTAGCGTGGTCGTGCGCCGGTTCCGGCGGCGACCTCGTCCCCGGAGGCGGCGGGACCCTCAATCGGCGACGTCCGCTGCCGGCTCGCCTTCGTCCGGCAGCGGCATGGGCACGTCCGGCAGCGGCCTGCCCGCTCGGAGGGCGCGCACCAGGGGCAGCAGATGGGCCTCGACGAAGGCGGCGTCCGGATCGTGGCGGTACTCGAAGGCGCGCTCGTGCCCGCCGAGCTGTGCACGTACGCTCTCGGCGCCGCTTGCGAAGACGACGACATCCGCCGCAGCGAGCATGTTCGGGAGGTGCGGGTCCGTGACCAGGCAGAAGTCGACGTCCGGGATGTGAGGGGCGTACCGGGCGATGCCGGCCTCGAGCGCCGGAAGGAAGGCGGGCAAGCGCGCCACACCGAGGACGCGTTGACGGGGGTCGGTGTCTGCGAGCGACACCCGTGTCTGCCTGCTGGGGAGGAAACGGAGGTAGGTGACCGGAGCCGCATCGCCCACCAGGTTCCGGAGCTCGGACACCCGGTAGGGCAGCGTCACGTAGAGATCGACGCGGTCCGTCGATAGGGGATCTCCCGCCTCGATCTCGTCGAACGTCGCGCCCCTGACGCGCGCGAGCCCCGCAAGCCCCGACTGGAGGCTGTCGGCGTACCCCTGGGTGGCCGCCGCGAAGACGCCGACGACCAGGACGGTGACCTCCGGCGCGCGTTGCTGGTTCCGCTCCAGATGGTCCGCCAGATGGCCGACGATCTGCGCGTCGTCGAGCCCCATCCGGCGGCCTTCTGTTGCGACGGCGTCCATCAGGGCGTCCATGTGGCGCCCACCGTCGTCGCCGACAGCGACGCCGATCGTTTCGGTGACGAAGGTGCCGCGACCAGGGCGAGCGATGAGCAAGCCAGCCCATTTCAGCTCCTGATAGACCTGTGAGACCGTGACCGGCGAGACCCCGAGGTGCTCGGCCAACTGTCGGACGGTGGGGAGACGGGCGCCCGGCGCGAGCTCGCCACAAGCGATGGCGTACTCGACCTGGCCCTTGAGCTGGACACCCAGCGCAACAGTACTGGCACGGTCGATGAAGGGTCGAAACGGCATGATCGTTCGCGCTCGAAGCCGACGCATGGATCGATTGGGCGCTGTTACAAACGACTGTAACGACTCGCGTGCGTAGCGTCAAGGTGGGGGCGCGAGGCCCGTTTCGGCACGAACGGGGTTCGTGAGGAACGGCGCTGACAGGCTTGGGGCAACGTCGCCACCGGGTGGCGTTGACGGCTACGCGCCTTTGTCCTATATTCGTGTAACAATTTTCGTCGTTCCAACGCACGTGCGACGGGGAGGGAGACCCACCGGTCGGGTGGAGCTCAGCACCGCTCCCGAGTTCCTTGGACCACCTCGCGGCACCGTACTCGCGCACTCGCGCCCTAGGAGGCAGGATGAAACGTACACTCACGCTCGTCGTGGCGCTGCTGGCGCTTCTGGGCACCACCGCCTTCGCCCAGAAGACGCTCGTCATCGCCATCCAGGCCGATCCCACCGGTTTCGACCCCGAGGCCGTCCTGAACAACACCTCCGGCTTCATCATGTCGGCCGTCTTCGACAGCCTCGTTCGCTACAAGCCCGGCACCGTGGACGTCGAGCCCGGGCTGGCCGAGAGCTGGGACATCTCCAGCGACGGCCTCACGTACACCTTCCACCTGCGTCACGGCGTCTCGTTCTCCGACGGCACGCCGTTCAACGCGCAGACGTACGTCAAGAGCCTCGACCGGCTCTTCGACAAGAGCGACCCGGCGTACATCTACAACACCGGTCCGGTGGAGAGCTACATCGACTTCACCTACAACGCCGTGGACAGCTACAAGGCCCTGGACGACTACACCGTCCAGTTCACCCTCAAGCACCCGTTCGCTCCCTTCCTGACGAGCCTCGCGATGGTGTGGAACGGCGTCGTCAGCCCACAGGCCGCGCTCAAGTACGGCAAGGACTTCCGGAACAACCCCGTGGGCACCGGCCCCTTCGTGCTCAAGGAGTGGGTGCACAACGACCACATCACGCTCGACGCCAACCCCGACTACTGGGGTGGCAAGCCCAAGGTCGATCGCGTGATCTTCAAGGTGATTCCCGATTCGCAGACCGCGGTGCTCCAGATGAAGCAGGGGCAGGTGCAGATCCTCGCCGACGTCTCGAGCCAGGTGATCCCGGCCATCAAGTCGGACGCGCACCTGAAGCTGGTGACGCAGCCGGGCCTCACGGTCAACGGCATCGCCCTGCCGACCGACACCAAGCCATTCGACGATCCCCGAGTCCGCCAGGCGCTGAACTACGCCATCGATCGTGCCGCCATCAACAAGTCGCTCTACAACGACCTCGCCGTTCCCATGACGTCGCCGTTGCCCGAGGCGCAGTGGGGGTACGATTCCAGCTTGTCGCCCTACACCTACGATCCTGCCAAGGCCAAGCAGCTCCTCGCCGAGGCCGGTTATCCCGACGGCTTCAAGGCCGAGCTCCTGGCCTACAACTCGGCGCGTGGCTACAACCCGGCCGGTGCGCAGATGGCGGTGGCGATCCAGAGCTACTTGAAGAAGATCGGGGTGGACGTGTCGATCCAGCAGATGGAGTTCGGCTCGTTCCTCGCCAAGGTGCGCTCGGGCGACTATCACGGTATGGCCATGACCGGCTGGTCGGGCGACAACGGCGACCCCGACAACTTCCTGTACGAGCTGTTCGACTCCGAGACGATCCCGGTCGGCGACACCTCGCACTACAAGAACGACCAGGTCGACAGCCTTCTGGCGCAGGCCCAGAAGGAGACCGACCACGCCGCGCGCGTGAAGCTGTACAAGCAGGCGCAGCAGCTCATCTGGCAGGGCGCTCCGTGGCTCTTCCTCAACAACACCCTGCAGGTCCGCGCCACGACGGACAACGTCACCGGCTTCGTGCTCAACCCCACGCAGATGTTCTTCGGACTGGAGAACGTCGGGCTGCAGTGACCCCCGCCGGCGTTCTCACCCGCTCCACTGCCGTCCCCCACCCTCAGGAGCAACGCCTGAGGGTGGGGGACGTCCTCCTCGGTTGATCGCCCGCGCTCCCTGATGTTCCAGTACACGGCCCGGCGCCTCCTCCAGCTCCTCCCCGTGATCGTGGGGGTGAGTCTGTTGGTCTTCTTCGCCATGCACATCCTTCCCGGCGACGTGGCGACCCTTCTCCTCGGCGACCGCGCAACCGCCCAACAACTCGCCGACCTGCGCCACCAGCTCGGTTTGGACCGGCCCATCTGGGTCCAGTACTGGAACTTCCTGTCCTCGGGCGTGCAGGGCGACTTCGGGACCTCTCTGCGGACCAACAAGCCCGCGATGGACATGGTCCTGGGCGCGTTCCCCGTCACCTTCCAGCTCGCCGTTGCCGCGCTCGTGATCGCGCTCTTCGCCGGCATCCCGATGGGGGTCGTCGCGGGCGTTCGGCCGGGAGGCTGGTTCGACAACCTCCTGCTGGCGTTCTCGCTGATCGGCGTGTCGATGCCGATCTTCTGGCTCGGCCTCATGCTCATCCTCGTCTTCGGCGGCCACCTGGGGTGGCTCCCCATCGGGGGCGTGCTCGACATCGGACAGAGCGTGCACCGCATCACCGGCATGCCGGTCCTCGATAGCCTCCTGGAGGGGAACGGGAGCGCGTTCGCGAGCGCACTGCGCCACCTCCTGTTGCCGGCCGCAACCCTCGCCACCATCCCCCTCGCCCTCATCACGCGCATCACCCGCGCGGAGGTGGTGGGCGCATTGAGCCACGACTACGTGCGTACGGCACGCGCCAAGGGCGCCCGCGAGCGAGCCGTGGTGCTACGCCACGCGCTTCGCAACGGCATGATCCCCGTGGTCACGGTGGTGGGCCTGCAGTTCGGGCTGCTGCTCTCCGGTGCCGTGCTCACCGAGACGATCTTCTCGCTTCCGGGGTTGGGCCGGCTGATGGTCGATTCCATCCTCAACCGCGACTATCCCGTCGTCCAGGCGGGGGCCATCCTCGTCGCCCTCGTGTTCGTGTTCATCAATCTTCTCGTCGACGTGTCCTACGCCTATCTCGATCCCAGGATCCGTTACCAGTGACCACGACAGCCGCCGCCACCGACAGGCGGGGCCGGAGCGCGCGCGCCCGGCAGGTGCGGCGCCTGCTGCGCAAGCCGAACTTCATCGTTGGCTCCCTCATCGTGATCGCGTTCCTGGTCGTGACGGTGCTCGCGCCGCTCCTCACGCCGTTCGATCCCACCGAAGGCGACTTCCTGAGCGCACAGTCACCGCCCGTGGTCGGCCACCCGCTGGGCACCGACCAGTACGGCCGCGACCTGTTGACCCGCGTTCTCTACGGCACGCGGACGGCCTTGCTCGCCATCCTCGTGGCCGACGGCATCGCGCTGGTGGCCGGCAGCCTCCTCGGCCTGATCGCGGGGTTCTACGGCGGGCGCACCGACAGCATCATCATGCGGGTCGTCGACGTGTTGCTGGCGTTCCCCTACCTGTTGCTGGCGCTCATCATCGTTGCCGCGCTGGGCCCCAGCCTCTTCAACGCGATGGTCGCGATCGGCATCGTGTACACGCCGCAGTACGCCCGCCTGCTGCGGGGCAAGGCGCTCTCGATCCGCCAACAGGAGTACGTGCAGTCGGCCCGCGCGCTGGGCGCGCGGGACATGCGCATCATGCTGCGCCACGTCCTGCCCAACAGCCTGGTACCGATCCTGGTGACCGCCACGCTGCAGGCCGGCACGGTCATCGTCGAGACCGCGGGACTGTCGTTCCTCGGGCTCGGGGCGCAGCCGCCCACGCCCGACTGGGGCGCGATCCTGGCCGACGGGCAGAGCTACTTCCTGACGTCCTGGTGGATCGCGACGTTCCCCGGGCTGGCGATCCTGCTGGTGGTCCTGGGGTTCAATCTCGTGGGCGACGCCCTTCGGGACACGCTCGAGGGGGCCTGAGCCGACGGTGCGCCCGGGGGCCGTCGAATGCAGGACAGGATGTGGTGGGAATCGACCCGACGCCGCGAGGCGGCCGGTCAGCCGGGCTTGCGGTAGAGCGCGTTGACGGTGGTGCGGTGGCCGCGCTCCGTGGCCACGCGCACGGCCTGCGTCGGCTCGGCCGGCTCGAGCCCGTGCCGCGCGAAGGCCGCGTCCAGCGCCTCCGGCGCGAGCAGCGTGATGCGGTCGTGCGGTCCCCCGAAACCGTAGTAGACGTCGGCTTCCCCGGGAACGCGCTCGAGCGCCACCCCGCGGGGTTGCGAGTCGGGGGCGAAGTTCGCGACCAGGCAGTGGCCGCCGGGCGCGAGGAGGCGCGCCGCGCCCGCCAGGGTGCGCTCCCACTCGTCGGCGCTGCCGGCGTTCTGGAAGGCGCCGAGCGCGATCACCAGATCGAAGGCGCGGTCGGGGAACGCACCGAGGTCATCCATGGCGCCGCGCACCACGCGCTGCTCGGCCGCGGCGGCGCCGATCGTCGGCGCCAGCCGCGCGCGGGCGGCCTCGACCATGGCGGCGGAGCTGTCGAGCGCCCACACCTCGGCGCCCGCCTCGGCCAGGACGAGGCTGTTGCGTCCGGCCGCGCAGCCGATGTCGAGGCAGCGAAGCGCCGTGGCGTCGCGCTGCGACAGCCACCGCGCCAGCCGCCGGTCGGGCTCCCGGGAGCCGAAACGCTCCACGACGTCGGGGCGTTCCCAGAAAGACGAAGCGTTCATGCCTGCATTGTGCCGCACGCGTGTGAGAGAGCCGCGGCGGATGCGCCGGGGTGTCCCAGGCCGTTGACGCGGCGTGGGCGCTCCCCTAGGCTTTGACTGTTCGGTCAGGAAACCGCCTGCCGGCTCACGAGGCGCGTGTCCCGCTATCGGAAGGAGCTCATCATGAGATCAGGATCCGATCGCTTGTCGGCATTGAGCATGTTGGCCGCCATCTGGCTGTTCTTCTCGCCGTGGATCGTGAGGCCCTGGCACCAGCTCTACGCTGTCGACGCCTGGATGGTCGGCGCCGTCACGATGGTGGTCCTCACGAGCGCCATGCGTGCGCCGCGGCCGCCGCTGTCCGACATCGTGGCAGGGCTCCTCGGAGCATGGATCGTCGCTTCGCCGTGGGTCCTGAACTACACCGACGCCTTCGGGCCGGCTTGGAACTCCTGGATCATCGGGGGGATCATCGCCGTGTTCTCGCTGGGCGCCGCCGTCATGGGGCTCGCGGCGGGCCGCAACGCGGTGCCCGCCTGAGCAGCGGCTCGAGCGTGCGGCGGGCGCCCCAGGCCGGGGCGCCCGCCGCGCCCGTGACGTCCGCTGGGGGCGGCGCTCGTCCCGCCTCGCCGGGCCCGCCGCCGCAGCGCGTCAGCGGGCGCCCGGCAGGAGCGGGAAGAGCACGTGCCAGACGATGTCGGCCCAGAAGTGGACGCCGCTGGCCGCGAGCAGCCCGTAGCGCAGGAAGGCGCGCCCGGCCAGCAGGCCGAGGGCGCCGTTGAGGACCAGCAGCTCCAACAGCTCCACCGCGGGAAGGCCGAGAGGCGAGCTGGCGCCCGCCAGGAACATGGCGCTGCCCAGAGGCCGGCGGCAAACGTCAGCGCCGCCAGGATGTTGGCGGTCCACAGGGCCGCAGGCCTCAGGCCGGAGCGGCGCAACCAGCGCAGCAGCGAGGTGAGGAGCCATGCCCACAGGCTGAGCACGAAGAGGCGGAAGGCGATCTCCTCCCCGATGCCGGCCGTCAGCGAAGCAAGGATGGACGAGGGGAACGCGGGGTGCGGGAACCGGGAGAAGGTGGGGCTCGCGGCAGCCGCGAGGCGGTCGAGCGCGACCAGGCCCACGGCCGTGCCCGCGCCGGCGGCCGCGCGTGGCCGCCCTCGCTCCTTCGAGCGCCGTTCACAGCGCCGCTCGGCAGCGGTATCGTGAACGCGTGAACGTTCGCCCGCTCTCTACGACCAAGGAAGCCCAACCATGAGCACGATCTCGCGATCCGCGGGGAAGCAGCGCGGCCTCGAGGCCTGCGCCACGGAACGAGGCATCATCGCGGCGCTGGCCATCGACCAGCGCGGGAGCCTTCGCAAGGCGCTCGCCAAGGCCGCGGGCAGCGAGGCTGCGGCCGTGACCGACGAGGATCTCGCCGCGTTCAAGGCGGCCGTGACGCGCGTGCTGACGCCGCAGGCCTCGGCGGTGCTGCTCGACCCGCTCTACGGCTGGCGGGCCGCCGAGGGGCGCGCGCCCGGGACGGGGCTCATCGTCGCCTACGAGAAGAGCGGCTACGACGCCACCGACGAGCACCGCATGCCGACGCTGTTGCCGGAGTGGTCGGCCGCTCGCCTGAAGGCGTCGGGAGCGGACGCCGTCAAGGTGCTGGTGTACGACGATCCGGCGGGCCCCGCCGAGATCAACGAGCGCAAGCAGGCCTTCGTGCGGCGCGTCGGCGAGGAGTGCCGGGAGGCCGACGTCGCGTTCTTCCTGGAGCCGGTCACCTACAACGGCGAGGGGGGCGGCGCAGGCGTCGACGGGGCCGAGCGCAAGCCCGAGCGCGTGACCCGCAGCATCGCGGAGTGGACGCGCCCCGAGTACGGCGTGGACGTGCTGAAGGTGGAGGTGCCGGTCGATCCGAGCTGGCTCGAGGCCTCGGTGCTGTCCTCCCAGCGCGACCGTGTGCTGGCGGCGTTCCGTCAGGCCACGGAGGCGTCGACACTGCCGCTCATCTTCCTGTCGGCCGGGGTCGACATGCAGTTGTTCGTGCGCTCGCTCGAGCTCGCCGGCGAGGCGGGCGCCCGCTTCAACGGCGTTCTGTGCGGCCGCGCCACCTGGAAGGGGGGGATCGCGGCCTACGCCGGCGGCGGGGAACCGGCGCTGGAAGCCTGGCTGCGCAGCGACGGGCTGGCCAACATCGAGCGCCTCAACGAGGCGCTGGAAGCGGCCGCGACCGCGCTCTAGCGCCGCTCACCGGCCCCCGCAC
>Ga0102962_1000173_pt1 | contig 37163 bp, 28 predicted proteins | sample SalPonF2_C_D2_MG_FD_84519 | JGI IMG/M metagenome (GOLD analysis project Ga0102962, IMG submission 84519) | Salt pond soil microbial communities from South San Francisco under conditions of wetland restoration - Salt Pond MetaG SF2_C_D2_MG ...
ATGGCGGATGAGTGGGACATCGAGGCGCTGAGCTACGACGAACTCGTCGCGCTCAACCGGCGCGTCGTCGCCCGCCTCAAGCAGCTCAATGCCCTTCGCAGCCAGTACCACATGCTCGCGCTCAACCGTGGCCAGCGCGTCAGCTTCGACGCCGGCCCCCAGCACGGCGGGCGCCTCATCGCCACCGTACTCAAATTCAACCGCAAGACGGTGAGCGTGCTCACCGACGAAGGCGACCAGTGGAACGTCTCGCCGCATCTGCTCTCGCCGGTCAAGGACGTCACCCCACGGCCGCCGCCACCCAACTCCAAAACCGCTCGCCAAGGCGACCGTTAGCCGCACCGTAAAACTCCCTCCGGGCGACAGCCCAACCCCAACCGCCCGCCGATTGTCAATACGCCTTGTTTTAGCCGCTTACGGAGGGTAAGCGATGGAGAATCGACAGTCTTGACTAGGCGGGGGCCGTGGTGCTGGTTCGCTCGGCGGAGAGATCCACGTGCCACGGCAGGAGGCATTCGAGTTTGTCCGCCGTGTCCGCCTCGGCGATGCGCTCCAGCACGTGGCGGATATAGGCTGAGGGCTCCAGCCCGTTCGCCTTGGCCGTCTCGATCAGCGAGTAGCAGCACGCGCTGGCCCGGGCGCCGCGGGCGGTGTCGGCGAACAGCCACGCCTTGCGACCGACAGCGAAGGGGCGGATGGCATTCTCGGCGAGCACGTTGCTGATACGCAGATCCCCGCGCTCGCAGTAGCCGATCAGAGACGACCACTGGCCGAGCGTGTAGTCGATGGCTTTTCGGGTCAGTGAGCCTTTGAGCACCCGGCCGGCGTTGGCCTCCAGCCAGGCCTTGAACTGCTCGAGCACCGCCACGCTCTTGGCTTGGCGCAGCTGGTAGCGTTCGCCGTCGCTCAGGTCTTTGGCCTGTTGCTCGATGCGGTAGAGCTTGCCGATATAGCTCAGCGCCGTAGTCGCCTTGCTGGGCTTGGCCCTGGCCGGTGCGGCGCGCACGGCTTCGACGAACTTGCGTCGCGCATGGTCCCAGCAACCGATGCGGGTGATGTCGTTGCCGCGACACACCTGGGCATAGCCGGCGTAGCCATCGGCCTGCAGGATGCCGCTGAATCCCTCGAGCAGGCGCACCGCGACACGGCCGGCCCGGGAGGGGTCGTAGTCGAACAGTACCGAGACCTGCCCCGGCGGACCGCCCCGGGTGAGCCACATCCATTTGTCGGACTGCGCTTTTCGCCCGTCTTCCTTGAGCACCTGGATGCGGGTTTCATCAGCCTGCAGGTAGTCGCCGCTGTTTTGCACCGCACGCAGCCGCTCGACCAGGGGCCGCAGCACCGGCTCCAGGGCGATGATCCAGTGCGCCATGCTGGTGCGGCTGAGCTCATGGCCCAGGCGCTTGAACTGCTGCTGCTGGCGGTACAGCGGCAGCCCGTCGGCGTACTTCGAGGTGATGAGGTGAGCCAGCAGCGCCGGCGTGGCGATGCACTTGCCGAGCGGATGCACCGGGCGCGGCGCGGCGACGATGCACTGTTGCTCGTCGCCTTGATCGAACACGGCCTTTTCCTGCCAGTATTCGAGCACCTTGAGCTGCGCCGGGATGAAGTGCAGCTCTTCTTTGACCTTGGTGAAAAAGACCTGGCTCGCGCCGGCCTTGTCGGCCTCGCTCAGCCTCAGCTCGATGCGCTCGCGCACCAGCTTGTCGGAAAAATCGCGGCGACGACGCTGGCGCCGCTTGGGCGGGGCTTGCTCTTCTTCCTCGACACCGTCGGGGAATTGCTCGCGCAGGGCCTCGATCTCGGCCTGAAGTTCGGCCTCATCGAACAGCGCCCCCTGATCGGGATTCTTTTCGCTGCGGGCGGCGAACTGCTGGATCTTTTTCAGCCGCAGCCGCTCTTCGAGCACCTGGATGTAGCGATCGCGTTCCTGCAGGGCTGCTTCCCGTGCGGCCAATTGCTCCTGATAGCCAGCCACCATCGCGCGCAGTTGCGCCGCCGACAGGGTGGCTGGATCAGGCTTTGAAAGGGCTTTTGAAGGCGCTCTATTCACCCGATAATTATAACAGAAACAGTGCCCTGAAACACTTTTGAAAGGCTATCCGACGCTGTCGTAATGCAGCACTTTATGCCCCTTCAGCAGGGTGATGTCATAGCCGTCGAGCAGCCAGTTGATCTGCTCGCCGCTCAGCACCATCAGCTCCTCGGAGGGACTCGGCCACTTGAACCGCTCCTCGGCCAGCGCCTTGTAGTAGAGCACAAAGCCGTTGTCCTCCCACAGCAGGCATTTGATGCGGTCGTGGCGGCGGTTGGTGAAGGCGTAGAGCGCGCCGTCGAAGGGATATGTGGCGCGCCACATATCCCTTCATATGTGTCGCGCAAGATTATGTGGCGGCCACGCTACCCTGGCCGTTGTTTCGCGGTCGCGGCCTGCTTGGCCGCCACATAACATCGTAAGCAATTTCACATGACACTTTCCTCTTGGAACTCGGGATGGTCCTGAGATCCCCACGATGGAGAAAGTCATGTTGGAGCTATATTTCAAGTATCCGAAGGTGCTGCGGCGTCTTCGTGGCGGCGTCCTTGGCCTGGAGATGGACCGCGTTGCGCTGCATTTGTCCGAACTCGGCTATGCGCACAACTCAGCGAAGATCTATCTCAGCCGGCTGGCCCACTTCAGCGCGTTCGCAGCTCCCCATGTCAAAGGGGAGGCGATCAGGCCGCAGGTCATCGATGACTACCTGCGCAGCCGACCGACGCCGGCCTCGCGCATGGCGGCGCTCACAATGATCGGGCACGCGCGCCGGGCGGTGCCCGAACGCTTTTCGATCCCGCGCCGGCCAACGCCTGCGTACCAGCCGTTGCTGGATGCCTATCTGGAGTATCTGCGCGAGGTGCAGGGCCTGGCGCCCAAGACCTGCGAAGGGTTGCTTCTCGGCGCGCGGCGAGTGCTTGCCTGGTGCGATGAGCACCTTGCGAATCAACCGCTGGCCGCCATGACGGGAGCCCAGGTACTGGCTCTAGTGGAACACCGCCTGCGCGGGTCTTCCAACCGCGACACCCAATCCTCAGCCATATCTTATCTGCGCCGTTTTCTTCGGTTCTTGCATGGGGCCGGCTACACCGAGCAGGATCTGGCGCGGTTGGTCCCGCGCACACCGGCTGTCCAGTTGACCCATATCCCGCCCCGACTGGCATGGGGAGACGTCAGGCGCGCTATCGACGCGATCGATACGACGACGCCTGTAGGCGTGCGCAACCGCGCCATTATGCTTTTGGTTGCTACGACCGGGTTGCGCAACAAGGAATTGCGCTCGCTTGAGTTGGCCGATATCCATTGGCGCGAGGCCGCGGTGCTTATCCGCCGGACCAAGGCACATCGCGACCGCATCGTGCCCCTGCTGGCCGAAGCCGGCGAAGCGCTCGCCGATTATGTCCTGCGGGCCCGGCCCAAAAGCGACAGTCCGCGCGTGTTTCTGCAGCATGCGGCCCCGGTTCGTCCGATCGACTGCAGTGACGTCATCTCCAGGATGGTGCGTTCGGTATTGGAACGAAGCGGCATCACACTACCTCGCGTCGTTGGCGCGCATCTAATACGGCATAGCCTGGCCACGCAACTCGTTGGTCAACGGCGTCCGATCAACGAGGTAGCCGACCTTCTGGGCCACCGTAGCATCGACACGACCGCCATCTATGTAAAGGTGGCGGTAGCGCAACTGGGTGATGTGGCCCTCCCGTTCCCAGGCGGTGCATCATGACACGCTTCACCGAGACGCTCGCCGAACGAGTCGAGAACTACATCACGCTTCGCCGCTCGCTGGGCTATGCATTTTGCAACCAGGCGGGAACCTTGCGCGCGTTGGTTCGTTACGTCACCAGCGAACGGCTCGAGGGACCACTGACGCAGGCGATGGTGCTCAACTTTGTCGTATCGTGGAACGGCTCGGCCAACGGCCGCGCCATTCGCTACGGCGTTGTCCGTCGCTTTGCGGATTATCTTGCCATCCACGATCCCGAGACTGAGGCGCTCGACCCCAAGGCGCTTCCTCGATCCCGCGCGGTAGCGCCACCGCGCATCCTGAGCGACGCCGAACTGAGCGCCTTCATGTCAGCCTGTCGGCGCGTGTCACCGGGCTATCCGGGACGGGCGATGGTGCTGACACCGCTGGTCGGGTTGCTGGCAAGCACGGGCTTGCGTTCGGGCGAGGCACGTCGCCTCGATCGCGGCGATGTCGATCTGGCCGGCGGCGTGCTCTCGATCAGGCGAACCAAGTTTCGCAAGGATCGGCTGGTTCCCGTCCATGCGACGACGCTTGCGGCGCTGCGCAGCTACGCCCGGCAACGGGATCGGACCTATCCGGTGCCCAAGGATCCGGCGTTTTTCCTCAGCTCACGTGGCAATCGGCTGTCACCAAGGGGGCTGCAGGCCGCATTCGCTGCCGCGTGCAAGATGGCTGGCCTTGACAGCGGCAAGGCACTGCGACCGCATGACCTTCGCCACAGTTTTGCGGTGATGCGTCTTGCCGCCTGGCATCGAGAACAAGCCGACGTGCAGGCCCTGTTGCCCGTGCTGGCCACCTACCTCGGTCATACGCGCTATAGCGACACCGCCTATTATGTGCACGCAACGGCCGAGCTGCTTGGCATGGCGGCCGAGCGGGCATGGGGAGGTTACGCATGAGCACGCGTTCTGTCCTCCCGATGTTGCTCGAGTCGTTCTTCCATCACCGCATGACCCAGCAGCGCAATGCGAGCCAGTCGACCCTTGCCAGCTACCGCGACGCCCTGCGTCTGCTGATCCTGTTCGCCGCCCAGCGGGTGCAACGCAAACCGTGCGACTTGAGCGTTGCCGATCTCGATCGCGATTGTGTGCTCGCATTTCTGGACGCGCTCGAGGATCAGCGACACAACACGGTGCCTACCCGCAATGCCCGCCTGACAGCGATCCGCTCATTCTTCCATCATGTGGCCGCGAACGACCCGGCGGCACTGGCCGTCGCCCAGCGCGTGCTCAGCATTCCGATCAAGCGGACCCATACGCCAATCACGCAGCACCTCACCCCGCAAGAGTTCGACGCGCTGGTCGCGGCGCCGGACCAGCACACCGCGCGTGGGCGTCGCGATCGGACCCTGCTACTTTTTCTCGGGCGCACCGGCGCGAGGGTTTCCGAAGCGCTGGGCGTTAATGCGTGTGATCTGCAGCTTGATCGGGCACGAGCGCAGGTGCTACTGCGCGGCAAGGGGTGCAAGGCGCGTATCGTGCCGATGTCCGATGATCTGACCCAGGCGGTGCGAGCACTGATGCGCGAGCGCGGCCTCAAAGGACACCAGGAACAGCCGCTGTTCTGCGGCACCCATGGCGAACGCCTGACTCGGTTTGGGGCAACGCACATCGTACGCCGGGTGGTTGCCGTGGCCACTCTCAGCAAGCCGGCATTGGCGGCCAAGACCATTTCGCCCCATGTGCTTCGCCACACGCTGGCCATGACGTTGCTTCAATCCGGGGTGGATCTTCTGACCATTCAGGCCTGGCTCGGCCATGCGCAGGTGGCCACCACGCATCGCTACGCGGCCGCCGACGTCGAGATGATGCGCCGCGGCTTGGACAAGGCCGGCGTGGCCGGCTGCCAGCCGGCTCGGTTCCAGCCAAAGGATGCCGTGCTGCGATTGCTGGAGTCCATCTGAATTATGTGGCGGCCAAGCAGGCCGCGACCGCGAAACAACGGCCAGGGTAGCGTGGCCGCCACATAATCTTGCGCGACACATATGAAGGGGTTATGACCCAACTCCTGCTCGACCAGCAGGGCCAATCCCTGGGCTTGCTTGCGGAAATCGATAGGCACCCGGTACAGATAGATCTCGGGCAGGCGCGGCGACGGGCGCAGGTAGTGGTTGCGCCTCACAGCTGCCTCACAATGGCGCCCAGCAAATCCACGTTGCCGGCGTGCAGCCCCGTGATCGACACACCATTCGGCAGCGATACCGTCAGCCCATCAACGGCCTCTGCGCCCGGTGGCGCCAGCGCCACGCGGGCAAATCCGGACCGCGCCTCGCCCGCATCCCGACGCTCGGCTCCACTCTCCAGCTTTCTGCGCCAGTAGACGAACTGATGATAGGTGAGCGCGTGCTGCTTACAGAAAGCGGCGCCGGACAGACCGGACTCACGCCACTCGCACAACCTCCGGTGCCAGTATTGCTGGCGCTCGGTGTCGGTCATGTCGATTCCTCCAGACGGACTCAGGGGGAATCAGTCTCGCGGATCAAGGCTGGCGAATATAGATGCGGATTTGTTGGCGCTTACGTCGGAGGAGTTTACACTGCGATGATCCCATGCGTCCGAGTTGGACGGGGCGTCCGCATATCGGCGCTATGACCGCGTTAATCAGCTTGCAAGGTGCCTTCGGTCGGCTTTAGAGAGTATATAAGTTTTTGCCTGCTATACTCCGAACCTAGAAAAAGGCTCGCGAAGGGCTTGAGGATGGCACAACCACAAGCTGGCCATAGGAAATGCGTTAGCGGTAAGGGCTTTGGGAGAGCGGGGCAACAACACGAAGAGATTGCAGGGCGAGGAGCAGTACCTCCGGGTCAATACGCTGATAAAGGGCTGGCGCTAGATCGACGGCCAATGCGCTCTTATCGGTCTGTATCTGGGGCTCGCGCCTGCCCTATCCCTCATTGGATGTGCCCGTTTCTCCCGACGCGGCCCGGGATAGGCGCTCGTGAGTCGGCTTCCCCGAGGTTAGGGCCCAGCGGGTTCGATCGGCGCGGCGCGCGGCTTTCGCAGGGTAACGCGCTCGCGGCGCGGCCCCCAGTTTTCAAGCTAAGTGCTTCGGGCTGAGCACAAGGAATGATAGCCTCTTATGGATACGATTCGGCTTTTCCGGCATCACATCCACGCGAAGCTACTCCTGTTGGGGCTGATCGAGCTGGGCCTGGTGGTGGCGGCGGTCTACGCCAGCGCCTACGTGCGCTTTGGCTACGACGCCGTGGACCAGGCGTATCTGCACCATTTGTTTTGGCGCGCCATGCTGGTCGGCGCGCTAGTGGTTTTCAGCATGCAGGCGATGGGCCTGTACCACCGTCACCTGCGGGCGAACGGATTCCAGCTGCTGGTGCGGATCGCACTGAGCTTTGCCAGCGCGGCAGTCGTGCTCGCCGTGCTGTTCTATATCGCACCCTCGCTATACCTGGGGCGCGGCATCATGGGATTGGCCACGATCGCCGCATTCGGGCTTATTGTATTGACGCACGGATTTGTTTATGCGGGCTTGGGCAAGGGCGCCACACGCAAACGCGTCCTGATTTACGGGGCGGGGCGCAATGCGGCGAACATCCTGGCGCGGATGCGCCGGCGCTCGGACTGGATCTCGTTCAGACTGTTGGGCTGTATACCGGCGCCCAGTGAGCCTATCAATATAGAGCAGGCGCGGCTGCTGGCGCCGGAGGACAGCCTTGCGGCGTTCGCGGCCCGCCAGGGCGCGGATGAAATTATTGTGGCGATGGACGAGCGGCGCGCGGCGTTTCCCGTCGACGACCTGCTCGATTGCCGGCTGAACGGCATTGCCGTCACCGATATGCTCACCTTTTACGAGCGCAGCGCCGGCAAGATCAAGACGGATCTGCTGCGCCCGAGCTGGATCATCTTCTCCGACGGCTTCAGTCAGAGCTGGCGCTGGCGCTGGTGCAAACGCGCCCTGGATGTTGCCGCCGCCGCGCTGCTGCTGTTTATCACCTGGCCGATCATGTTGCTGGCGGCGCTGCTGATCAAATGCGAGAACGGCTGGCGCGCGCCCGTTCACTATCGACAAGTCCGCGTCGGCCAGTATGGGCGCGAGTATACGATCCTCAAGTTCCGCAGCATGAGCGTCGATGCGGAATCGGGCAAAGCCTGCTGGGCGAGCAAGAACGATGCGCGGGTGACCCGTGTCGGCCGTTACCTGCGTAAGTACCGGATCGACGAACTGCCGCAGCTTATCAATGTGATACGCGGTGACATGAGCTTTGTCGGGCCGCGCCCGGAACGGCCCGAGTTTGTCAACGAACTAGCGCAGGAGTTGGCCTTTTACGATATCCGCCATCGGGTCAAACCCGGCATCACAGGGTGGGCGCAGCTCAGCTATCCTTATGGGTCGTCGCAAGACGATGCGTTGGAGAAACTGCAATACGACCTTTACTACGTCAAAAACGGCAGCCTGTTCCTGGATCTGGTGATCATACTGGGGACCGTCGAGGTGGTGTTGTTTCGCAAAGGGGCGAGGTAGGCGGGTGCTGCGCAGTGCAATACGGCAAGCCCTGACTTTGATAGCCCACTCGGGCGCTGAGCGGAAGGCGCTATGTTGAGCACGGCCGGCACGGTCAGCTACGGAGTCTGCGGCGTGGTTTTTGTCGCGCTCACGCTCTGGGTTGGCCTGAGTCCGCGAAAGCAGAACGCCTCGCGCCATGATCGTTTGTGGTTCCTGGGGGCGTGTGCGGGCAGCGCCCTGTGGGCATTCGCTGTGGTGCTGGACATGCATGGACTGCTGCCGGCGCCGGCTGTGCAGGTGGCGGAGGCGCTGCGCGACGGGCTGTGGCTTTGGTTTTTGGCGGCCGCGCTCCCGGCCGCGGCCGCGGACGGATGGACTTGGTGGCTGCGGCGCCTTGCGGTGGCTGTCCCTGCCGTGTGGCTGGCCTACAGCGTATGGGTGTGGGCTGCGCCATTGCTGGCGGTGCAGGCCGGCGGGCGTGTCGGCTTAACTCTGGTGGTCGGCGGGCTTTTGACGGCGTTGCTGGGTCTGGCGCTCGTTGAGCAGATCTATCGCAATTTAAGACCCGAGAAGCGTTGGGCCGTCAAATATCTGTGTCTGGGTCTGGGCGCGATCTTCGTCTATGACCTGTATCTGTATTCGTACACCGTGCTGCTGCACGCCATCGATCCGACCGTATGGGACGCGCGGGGCGCGGTGAATGCCTTGGCGGTGCCGCTCATCGCGGTCTCGGCGGCGCGCAACCCGCGGTGGTCGGCCGACGTCTTCGTCTCCCGGCGCGTGGCTTTCCACACCGCCACCTTGATGGGCGCCGGGCTCTACCTGCTCGCCATGGCCGGCGGCGGCTATTTCGTACGCGAGGTCGGCGGTACCTGGGGACGTTTTGCCGAGATCCTGTTTTTCGCCGGCGCGATCGTCGTCTTGCTGGTCATTCTGTTCTCGGGGCAGGTGCGGGCGCGCCTGCGCGTCCTGCTCAGCAAGCATTTCTTCACGTATAAGTATGACTACCGTGAAGAGTGGCTGCGCCTGGTGGGCCAGCTTTATACGGACAAACTGTATAGCGACCCGTATGAGCGGGCGATCGTCGCCGTGGCCGACATTGTGGAAAGCCCGGGCGGTGGGATCTGGATGCGCCGCGAGAGCAACGGGTTCGATCTCGCGGCCGGCCACAGCTTGCGCGTGCCGGATTCGGCTCGGGTCGAGGCCGAGGCGCCACTGATTGCGTTCCTCCGCGAGCGTCAATGGATCGTGGATGTGCGCGAACTGGCTGACAAGCCCGCCCTTTATGCGGGCCTGACGTTGCCGGCATGGCTGGCGGACGCGCCTCAGGCGTGGCTGGTCGTGCCGTTGCTGCACGAGGAAGCGCTGGTCGGCTTTTTGGTGCTGGCGCGCTCGCGCGCGCCCATGGCTCTGACCTGGGAGGACCGGGACCTGCTCAAGGCCGTGGGACGTCAGGTCGGCGGGTTCTTGGCCCATTACGAGGACGCGCGGGCGCTGTCCGAGGCGCGCCAGTTCCAGGCGTACAATCGCGTGACGACTTTTTTGATGCACGATCTTAAAAACGTCATGGCGCAACAGTCGCTGTTGGTCCGTAACGCCGAGCGGCACAAGACCAATCCGGCCTTCGTCGACGATATGATCAGCACGGTGGAGCACTCCGTGCAGCGCATGGGGCGGTTGCTGGAACAGTTGCGCCGCGGCGGTGGTCGCGACGAGGTGGAGCGGGTTGACGTCGGTGAGATTGTGCAGCGCGCGGTCGCTCGGTGTGCTGATCGTGAGCCGCGCGCCCGGGTTGACATCGACTCGCAGGCGGGGCGTATTCGGGTTGAGCCCGACACGCTTATGATGGTGGTGAGCCATATCGTGCGCAATGCGCAGGACGCCACGCCGGTGGGTGGCGAAGTATCCGTGCGCGTGGCGAGCCGCGGCGAGCGGGTGCTGATTGAAGTGCAAGACAACGGGTGCGGCATGGACGCGACGTTCGTGAGGACGCGCTTGTTCGAGCCGTTCTATACCACCAAGTCGAGCAAAGGCATGGGGATCGGCGCTTACCAGGCGCGCGAATTTGCGCGGGGCGCGGGTGGCGACGTCGAAGTCGACAGCGAGCCGGGGCGCGGCACGCGTTTTCGCCTGTGGTTTCCCGCCGCGCAGCCGCAGCCCGAGGCCGCCTCGGCAGGGGTCGGGGCATGAATGCATCCACACCGACCTTGTTGATCGTGGAGGACGATCCCGGGCTGCGCCGGCAGCTGCGCTGGAGCTTCGAGCGCTACGACGTGCAGTTTGCCGAGGACCGGGAGAAGGCGCTGGCACAGGTGCGACGCCACCGGCCCGCCGTGGTTTTGCAGGATCTTGGGCTGCCCCCGGACGCCGAAGGCGTCGAGGAGGGCATGCGCTCGGTGTCGGATATTCTCGCAATTGCCCCGGATACCAAAATCATCGTGGTCACCGGTAACGGCGACGAACAAAGTGCGGTGCGCGCGGTGGGCATGGGCGCGTGGGATTTTTATCAAAAGCCGGTGGATACGGACGTACTGGATCTCATCGTCTCGCGCGCCTTCCATATCTGGAAGCTGGAGCAGCAGAACCGGCAGTTGCTCGAGGCACAGCGCTCGCCCCTGCAGGGGCTGATTGCCGGCAGCGATGCCATGTTGCGGGTGTGTGCCCAAGTGGAGCGCGTCGCGGACACGGCGGCGAGCGTGCTGCTACTGGGCGACACCGGCACGGGTAAAGAGCTGCTGGCGAAGGCGCTCCATCAGCTCAGCTTGCGCCGCGATAAGCGCTTTGTGGCCATCAACTGTGCCGCCATCCCGGAGAATCTGCTGGAAAGCGAGCTTTTCGGTTACGAAAAAGGCGCGTTCACCGGGGCGGCCAAGCAGACGCCGGGCAAGATCGAGACGGCGGACGGCGGTACGTTGTTTTTGGATGAAATCGGCGATATGCCGGCGGCGCTGCAAGCCAAGCTGTTGCGCTTCCTGCAGGAACGCAAGGTGGAGCGCGTCGGCGGACGCCACGAGATCGCCGTCGATGTGCGCGTGGTTTGCGCCACCCACCATGATTTACAGGCGCTGATCAACGAAGGCGGGTTTCGCCAGGACCTTTTCTACCGCATCGCCGAAGTCGTGGTGAATATCCCGCCGCTGCGGGCCCGTGAGGGCGATGCCGTGCTTCTGGCCCGCACCTTCGTAGAGCGCTCGGCGGCGCGGCATGGGCGAGCGGTGCGGGGGCTGGCGCCGGACGCGATTGAGGCCGTGCAGGGCTATGATTGGCCGGGCAATGTGCGTGAGCTTGAGAACAAAGTGAACAGCGCCGTGATCATGGCCGAAGGGCGGATGCTGACCGCCCGTGACCTGGGGTTGGCCGGGACGGAGTCGGCGAACCCGGCCCTGACGCTGCGCGAGGCGCGCCACGAGGGCGAGCGCCGGGCACTGGACCGGGCGCTGGGCACGGCGGCGGGTAATCTGTCCCATGCGGCGGAGCTGCTCGGCATCTCGCGGCCCACACTTTATGATTTACTTCGTAAGCATAATATTAGTGCATCCTGACGACCCGATAGGCGCGCTTTCGGTCTGACATATTGATCCTTCACGCTTTGCCGGTTTTGCCACCGCGGTTGCAACCAGGCCGCAGCCAGGCCGGCGTATAGCCGGATACAAAGGCGATTATGATGACGCGACGCAGGCTACAGTCCGCACTGGTTTCGATCTTGTTGCTCTCCATGGGCTTGGCGCTCGCCGCTTGCGGGGGTGGCTCGGTCTCCTCGCATTTGGCCAAGGCGCACCAGTTTCTCGGCGAGGGCAAATACCGCTCCGCCATGATCGAGTATAAGAACGTGCTGCAGAAGAAACCGGATCAGGCGCAGGCGCGTTTTGGCCTGGGCCAGGCGTATTTGGCCTTGGGCGACGCCGCGGATGCCCAGGAGCAGCTTCAGCGCGCACAAAAGCTGGGTCTAAACGCGGGCAGAATCACCCTGCCATTGTCCAAGGCTTTTATTCAACAAGGAGATTACGACAAGGCCTTGTCCCTGCTCAAGGGCGATACGGTCAAAGACCAAGCCGCGGAGGTGGCCGTGCTGCAGGGGAAGGCCTTGCTGGGGCAGGGCAAGATCGGCGCAGCTCAGAAGGCCTATTCTCATGCCTTGTCGATTAACCCGAAGCTTGCCGCGGCGCATGTGGGGCAGGCGCGTATCGCGGCGATGCATCAGGACTGGGCCAAGGCCCAGTCCTTGCTTGCCGCCGCCTTGAAAGCCGATGCCGGCAATGCCCCGGCCTGGATGCTGCGTGGGCAGGTGGATTTTCAGCAGCATGACCTCAAAGCCGCGCAGGCTGCCTTCCAGAAAGTCTCGTCGGGCAAGGTCAAGCACGACAGCACGGCGCAGCTTCGCTTCATGGCCCGGGTACATCTTGCCGACGTGCAGATCGTGCAGAATCAGATCGAGACCGCTCAGAAGAGCGTCAAGCTGCTGCTGAAGCAGGCGCCGAAACATCCGTTGGCCAATTACCTGCAGGCGCTTATCGACGTGCGCCAAAAGAAGCTGTCCGACGCGGCGGATCATCTGCAGACGGCACTACAAGGCACCCCCAAATATGTGCCGGCACTGGCCCTGCTGGGTGCGGTCAAACTCCAGCAAGGCCAGGGCGCGCAGGCGCAGATGTATCTGTCGAGCGCTGTTTCTATTGATCCGAATAACGCGCGGGTGCGCCAGTTGCTCGCCGATGCGCAGATGAGTGGCCAGGCGCCCGCACCGAATCTGGACAAGACCAGCGCTCAGCTGGCCCAGGCGGGCGCGGCGCCGCTGCATGAGGTGGCGCTGACGCAGAAGCCGAATAAAAACAATACCGGTGATCTGGCTCAGCTGCAGCAAAAGGCCTCGCAAGCACCGAACAATCCCGGCCTTCAGTTCACGCTCGCGCAAGCGCTGCTCGAGCGCGGGGAAAATCAACAGGCTTTGTCCGTGCTCAATCGTATTCCCGATGCGGCCAACGCCACCGGCCTGACGCGGGACCGGCTGACAATTGCTGCCTATCTGCGCACGCAAAATCTGCCGGCGGCGCTGGATGCGGTCAAGAAGATGCTCAAGGCGCATCCCAAAGACGCCGATGCCTACGTGCTGGCGAGCGATGTCTATATGATCGCCAATCACAATGACAAGGCTAAGGCGGCCATTGATAAGGCCAAAGTCATTGCCCCCCATGCCTCGAAAGTCCTGCTCACCGCCGCGGTGCTCGCGGTGAGAATGGGCAACCAGGCGCAGGCGAAGACGGAATTCCACGCCATCCTCTCCGAGTCGCCGAAAAACGTCGAAGCCCTGATGGGCCTGGCGCGCCTCGCTGCGATGGCCAACGATGCGGCGGAGACCACCAAGTGGCTTGAGCAGGCGCGCAAGGCCGCGCCCAAGGCGCTGGCGCCGCGCATCGTTCTGGTACGGCTCTATATGCTGCAAAAGGAGCCGGACAAAGCACTATCGGTGGCGCAAGAGACCGCCAAAGCAGCCCCGCACAATGCCGTGGCGTTGAATCTGTTGGCGGCGGCGCAATGGGCGGCAGGCCATAAGAAGGACGCCTTGGACAGCTTCGGCAAGGCCATCAAGGCGGCGCCGAACAACATGGCGTTCCGGTTGCACTTGGCGCGCGCCCAGATCGCGATGAAGCAGGACCAGGCGGCGGAGAAGACGTTACAGGCCATTATCGATCGCCAGCCGAGTCTGGTGCAGGCATCGCGTTTGCTTGCCCTGGTGCAATTGCGCCAAGGGAACAAAAAGGCCGCGTTTGCCACCGCGAAGCACTTGAGCCAAGAGCCCGGCGCGCAGGCGGCCGCCGCGCAACTGGAAGGCGACCTGCATATGGGCGAGAAGCAGTACCAGCAGGCGGCCGAGGCCTATGACAAGGCATTGAAGAGTCACAGCAGTCGCGCCGTGGTGGTCAAGGACTTCGTCGCCCGCGTGCGCGCCGGCATGAAAGACCCGCAGCAGCCGGCCACGGACTGGCTGGCGCAGCACGGAAAAGATGTCGCCGTGCGCTCGCTGTTGGCGCAATGGTATCTACAAAAGAAAGATATGAAATCCGCCGCCGAGCAATATGAGGCGATTGTCAAGGTCGATCCCAAGGACCCGTCCGCACTGAATAATTTAGCCTGGATCTATGGTCAGCAGAACAATCCCAAGGCCTTGGAACTCGCGCGCAAAGCCCATCAGGCGGCGCCGGATAACGCCAGTGTCACCGACACCCTGGGATGGATCGAGCTGCAAGCGGGTCATGCGGATAAAGCCTTAAAGCTTCTTCAGGACGCGGCGTCGAAGAATGGAAAGAATCCCGGCATTCAGTACCATTTGGCCGTCGCGCAGGCGAAGACCGGTCATAAGGCCGAGGCCAAAAAGACCTTGCAGCAATTGCTCGGGACTAAAGCAACCTTCGCAGAAAAATCCGACGCCCAGCAGTTGCTGAAGCAGTTGAACAAAAGCGCCGCGCAATCTACGACTACACCGGGAAGCGGTTAGTCAATAGTAAAGCGGCGCCACAGTAACACTTGTATCTGATGCAGTAGTGGATATATTCGCCCCTGATAAGGGTGTTTACAAAAAGAGGGCTCGAAGTTACGAAACATACTGATAGTGAAGAGAGTTTGAAGACAGTTTACTGTCTAGCGGACGGAAGAGTAGGCGGCTAAAAGCTCAGTATTTTCAGTCGACTACTGATTTTTTAAAAACCCTCTTAGAAGTTGTTGAAGGACCGTCGCGAGCGAAGGCAATCCGTGGCCGCCCGGAGCGCAGGAACCGCAGTGTATGCGCTCGATACATGAGAATTTCGAGCACCGGACGGCCGCGACACATGCCGAGCGCAGTAGGTTATCAGACAGCTTCTCAGGCTGCGACGATTTTAAACTTAGCTGCCTTGGCAACCGGGCGAACATGACGGTTCTCACGCTTTAGCTCAACAATGCCATACCGAGACATTGTGCTGAGCGTTCTGGAGACATTACTCTGGTGTCGGCCAGACTCCCTAGCAAGGTCCGAAATCGACCCCGGATTGCTGTCTCGGATAAGCTTCAGTAGTGCGCGGTTCTCATCGCTCAATACCTCGCTAACGGACTTCATCGACGTAAACCAGATCGTCGGTTCTCCGCGCTTTGGCTTGTAGTCCCCACGCGCTATCGCGAGCATGCGCTCGCGAATTTTCTCTTGCGGCATGATGCCAATCACTATGGTTTTCCTCACTTTTCCACCTCCTGCAGGACTCGATCTACATCGTCAAAAAAGTCCTTGACCAGCTGATAAGCATCTTTGAATTCGTAGGGAACACCTTTATCGGACCGGTGCCGATGCTTATGATCGTGCGACAGTATCTGCCCAGCATACTTGAATTTTTTAGGCCGCTTGACCGCATGCGCGTTGTCATAGCCAAGGATTCTCTTTCCGTCCGGGTTATGCAGCGTCAGCGAATACCGAATCCCGTGGGGTACCTGAGGAGTTGGATTAACTCGCCACGCCTCGAACTTCATCCAATAGCCGTCACTCCGGACGATGGTCTGCCCATTCAGGTCGAGAAGATTATCGATTCCGCGGTCGCCCACGGAATTTATTATATCAGCAGCTGATATTGATGGCGAGGACCAGCTTTGTCCATAGCGACGGTACGGTGTCGGCGCGGCCGTTTATCCACCACGCCGCCGATGTCGACCGCCGGGACAAGGGGCTGAGCCGCATCCGTGGAAGGGCGCGTCAAACAGGCAGTGTCGGCGACGGATTCTGCCGCGGGCTCTACCGCAAGGGCCTGCACCGCAAACTCGAGATCAGCCGGCCGTACGGCCCGGGCTTTGAATTCGCTCACGACCACGGTGCCAAAGACTTTGTCGGTCTTCGAGGGTCTCCGTGCCAGGCGCCCCCGGGGCGGGAAAAGGCGCAGTACGCTCAAGCAGCGCTTCCACGGCTGGCTGCACCGGGCGCTGGTCAAGCGCGTGGAGAGCATCGCACAGGAGCGCGGCCTGCGCGTGGCGTTCGCCAACGGCAAGCGTTACTAATGCCGACCTCAACGCCAGTATAATGTCGGGGCGCGTTATTGGTATCAACGACTGACCGGCGGAAACGACCAGCAGACGTGTTCGGGCAAAAGCGGCCGGCGCGTACCCGGAACCCGGGTGATGTTCTCGACGCTGTGGGAGCGGGCTGAGGCCGGCGCCTGAACCACGGTGGCAGTGGTAGGGACATCACAGTCTCGTCATGACCACGGCGAGCAGATGCCGCGACTACAACCGCGCAGCGGTTTAGTCGGCGGAGGCTTCACGGTGCTCATGCATCCGCAGCACCCGAGCTGTAGTGGGGCCTGGTGCGCCGTGGCGCGATGGTTGCTCTACCTGCGTGGTCACTATTTGCACATGCCGCTAAGGCTATTGGTGCCACACTTGGTGCGAAAGGCGTGGCGACAGAGTCCCGAAAGGCCGTGAGATGGGACCCAAAATGCGGATAGACGCATCAATTCAAGGCTCCGAGACCAAGGCTCCGAGACCAAGGTCGCACCGACTGAGGCGTTCAAAAAAGTTGCGGCGACCTGTCGGCGGGCGGAGGATACAATGCAGTGCACCGCTCGGCAATGATCAGGGCCCGCCGGTATCACAGTGAAGAAAAAGACGAGCGACAAAGTCAGGAGTAGTTCTTCCCGGCACGAACATGTCCCGCAGGTGGAGGTGGTCATCGAAATCCCACGGTGGAGCTGCCTGAAACGAGGCTCTATGGGAAGCCTCGATTTCATCTCACCGCTGCCGTGCCCGTTTAACTACGGCTCCGTGCCGCAGTATGTGGGTTTAGATGGGGACTTGCTGGACGCGGTCGTGCTCGGTCCTCGGTTGCCGAGAGGGACAAGGCTTCGGGTGCCTGCGATCGGGGCCATCGGGCTGTCGGAGCGCGGCATGTACGATGATAAGCTCATATGTGCTCGTCGAGCCGTGACGGACGGCGAGCGGCGCTATATCGTCGCTTTCTTCCACTTTTACGGCTTCGCGAAACGCATCCTGAATCTGTCCCGACATCGCCCCGGCGGATCGCACTGCTGGGGCTGGGGTGACGCCGGTGTGGCGATTGCTCGCGCGCGTGTCCGGGATTCATCGTGGCGTGGGCCCCGAGTACCCTTCTGAGCCGCGATCGCGGCTGGCACGGGTCCGCCATGATCGGGGCTTATCTGCTGTACAACCGGCGCGCCTTATGCTCCGAACCGCCAGGAATCACCGACGATGACTGGCGACGTCTGGTGGCGCGACAGCTCCGCCCGTAGCGGTCAGGATCTATTGAGACGGCTGCCCACCAAAACTATCGCGCGGCGCTGCAAGGCGGCGATTCACAAGCCGGTAGCCGCTAACAGGTGCGGGAGGTGCGATGGAAACGCGTGGAACGAGGCATGTGCGGATGACGATGAATGGCTCGATTCGAACGACTCAGAAAATAGGGAGTTTCTTGGCGTGCGCCTCGACAGCCGTGATGACATCCTTGGGAAGGGGGAGATCATTTTTCTGTCTAGCCCAGTTCTCATAGAACAGCGCTATTGTCTCGCGCGCCGTATCGAGGACGAGCGTTTCCGGCAGTCGCGCCCGTGCTGCCAAGTGCGAAAGCTCGTCGGCGGTGAAACCATCAAACCGCTTCGTGCGGCTGAACCTGAGGCCCGCTTTGTCGTCTGGGATGTAGGCAATGGTGGATACGAAGTCATAGGCCGGCGCCAGCCGGGCGGTGCGGCGGTCGGGATAGGTCAGCGACCAGTTCTTCACGTGCATGTCGGCATTCCCGATCAGCGTATTGAAGGTCAACCGCCGCACAAACTCGGCGATATCGACCTCATTGCTCTCAGCCGCGATAACGGCGGCGATGTTCATCAAACTCGCCTTAGCGTACTTCTGATCAGGGTAAAGCCCGAATACCTGGGCGAAGTCCTCGATATGCACGGCGGTCCCGTCGCTTAGACGGTCGAAGCGCTCGATCGCAAGTGCGCGCTGCCCTTTAAGGCCCTCGATTCCGTCGGGCAGGTTTTCAATGTCATTGATGTCAACGAGCTCTATGGCGGGAACGTCCATGCCGAGCAGCCGCGCTAGCGTGAGCATCGAATATTCGTTCTCGGGTACACCGGCAAATTTCTCGGACGGGAGCTTAACGATCCACGATCCGCCGACACCTTTAGCAGGAATGCTCAGCCCGCCTGTCGCTTCCGAAACCGCGGAGAATTTAAGTTGCACACCGGCTAGTGAAAAGCGCAGCGCCTTGGCGCGGCGCTCGTCATCATCGTCATGGCGATCTTCTTCGCTATCGGCCAGCGGCGGTAGCGCTTCACCATCGGCAGGCCGGATGGTGAGCGCGCCGGGTAGATCGGCGCCAAGCAGCCAGAGCAGGAAGAATTCGCTCTTTTCGCTGACGCCGCCACGCGCGGCTAGGTACGTGCGCAGGTGTCCTTCCGGCAGCAGGTTCGAGAAGAACGGCATTACCGCCGTCTGGTAGGGCCGGAACTCCGTAATGAGCTGCCCGAGGCTATCTTTAAAGTTAAGCCCCAGCACCGGCCTTTGGCTGTCGGCAATATAGTCCTCGTTAAAGGCGAAGAGCGTGCGGTCACCCTCGACGCGCGTCAGCGTGCCGATGGGCGTGTCATAGAGGAGGACTTCCAGAACGAACACGTCAGCCATGATCGTCCTCTTCAAGGCCGTAGGCGGGCTTTACGGTCCCCACGCGGGGCACTTCGTGCACAAGCGCGTTACGCAAGTGCTGCAAGCTGGAAAGCGCGCGCCTCAGTTCATTTAGATGGCCAGTGTTGCTCGTGATCGCTTGTACGGCTTTGGTCGCCTCGCGCAGAGGGCCGGGATCCGGCAGCGGTACGGCGAGCCGCTGCAGCTCGCGGACTTGCCGCTGAAGCTGCGCGAGTTCCTTGACTGCCGGGTATTCATGGAGGGCAAAGCCGAGGCTATCCTGCAGTTTCCTGAGTTCGCGGCTCGATGACGGGTCGGGCGCGCCCTGCCGTGCAGGCTGCTCGCTACTCCGTACAATAGACTGAACGGCGGCGAGGTGTTTCTTCGGCACGAGCGTCACTTCGAGGTCAAGCGCGCGCGCGATCTCAACCAGGCTGGACAGACGCAGATCGACGGCGCCGCTCTCGATCTTCGAGATATGGCTTTGCGGCACGCCAGCCAGTTTGGCGAGCGCACGCTGGCTGAGGCCTTTGCCCTTGCGGGCAGCCTTTAGAGCCGACGCTATCTGTTCGGTCGCATATGTCATCCTGTTCTCAAATATCGATCTATATTCATAGATCGTATCGCAATAATAATATGTAATAATATATCAACTAAAGGCGAAGAAAGCAAGTGCCGATATAGTTTAATAGATTATTAGGAATAGAGTATATATAAATGTAGATCATACAGACAGAGGGCGGGGAGAGTTTGTCAAGAAAGATGTCACGTTTAGGGTCACGCAACCTTGTAAAGCCTGATCGGCACCGCCAGACATCCCCGTTTCCGGATTGAGCCAGATGTTGTCACTCACGGTAAAACGCTGGCCACCGGCCTTTTCTTCCGGCAATGATCGCTCACCTTTTAGCTGTTGAAGGTGAGAGAAAGTGGCAGGGGCAGAGGGGGCGAGAGTGGTTGAGCTCAGCCTTCGCCGGCCTTTGTCCGCCGGAGCGGCAGATAATGCGCAGGGAGTGAAAACCTGAAAATGAGGAGGCGCGCCACGGGACCTACGCCCGGCACCCGTATCGCGCGCTGGTACTGCCCGCGGGGCCACTCACGTTCTCGCTGCTGCCCGACTGTCTGGCCGCCTCGTGGGCGGGCGTCGCCCCCTTGGTGCTCGCGTTTTGCCAGGTGTTCGCCGTCGCGCCCCTGCTGCCGGCGATGCGGCGATTCACAAGGCGTAGCGGCGTCGACGGACAGGTTCCAGAGGAGGCTACCAGCACCGATACCGCATCGACTATTCCAGCAACTGGCGGTCAAAGAAGGCCCCGATACGCTCGACAGTCTCGGACACCGTGTCAAACGCATCCGGCGGCGCGCCGTCGCCTTGCTCCCGCAGGATGGCCAGCAGCGCCAGTGCCTTGTCATCGAGACCCGCTTTCGGGGCAAGCTCCGAGCGCACCTGGCCGAGTGGTATCGGGCTTGCTAGCTTCGCCTCGGTGCTATCCCCGAGAGCGGCGAGCGCCTCTTCCAGTGCCTGGCTTAACGGGCCGAGCGCTTCGTGCTCGAATCCGCCCTGGGTGAGCACCCGGGCCATGCCCAGCTTGCGCTCGGCGGCGCTCAAACGCTTGCGGGCGGCCTGGAGCTGGCGCTGACGTTTGTTGCCTTCGGATTGCGCTAGCTTCGCCGCGGCGCCGTGCAGCATCTGTTGGGGCGAGTGCAGCGACAGGACACCGGCGTCGGCCAGGCGCTGGATGACTGCCAGGGTGTCCCGATCCACCACCTCGACATTAGGCTTTGCCTGGGTGCGGGCCGCGGTGGAGAGCAATTCCTCGCGCCGCGCTGTCGCATCGCCGTGGACGACGGCCAGGACCGTCTGCTGCCCGGAGGACGAAGCGTAAACGCCCATCGCCTCCAAGCCTTGGGGGTGGCGGGCTTCCAGCTCGGGCGGCAGATCCTCCAATTGCACCGCCGTCGACGGCGCCTCCGTCGGAGCCGGTTCCGGAGCCGCCAGCCGGGTGCCCATGAGCGATTCCAGCCGTTCCATAAGCTGACGGCGTCCAGAAGGCAATGCCATTTCGGGCTCACCGGTGCCTTCCAGCACCCCTTCGGCGAGCGCGCGCTTTTGGTCGAGCAGATGCAGGATGCGGTGCTCGATGCTGTTCTCACAAACCAGGTTGATCACGCTCACGTGGCGCTGCTGGTGCTTACGCCACGCCCGGGCGATACGCTGTTCGAGCCGTGCCGGATTCCAGGGCAGGTCGAGGTTGATTACCACGTTGGCGGCTTGGAGGTTGAGACCGGTAGCGCCGGCATCACTGGAGAGCAGGAGGCGGCAGGCCGGATCCTGCTTGAAGCGGTTGATCTGTTGACTGCGCTGGCGCTGCGGTACTTGCCCCGTATGCAGCGCGTAGCCAATGCCCGCGGCCTCCGCGCGCTCGCGGACCAATTCGAGCATACGCGTCCACTCGGAAAAGACGATGATTTTGTTGTCGGGTTCGGACAGTTGGTCGTCGAAGATCCGGATCAACTCCTCCAGTTTGGGTGAGACCCGGCAATCAGAATCCAGAATGTAAGGCGTATCACAGAGCATGCGCATGCAGGCGAGCTGCTGCTGTAGGCGCTTGAATTCGTCGGGGGAGAGCGGGCGGCGGCGCGCCGCCTGTGCGAGTCGCGCGACGCTGGCGCTGTATTCCTCGTAGCGCGTGCGCTGTTCCTCATGCATGGCGACGAAATAGGTGTTCACCGTGCGCTCGGGCAGTTCGGACTCCACGTCGGCCTTGCGGCGGCGCAGCAGTATCGGGCGCAAGCGCCGATGAAGCTCGTCTAAATTCTTGTAGCCGACCGGTCGGCCCTTTGCGTCGAGTTCATGGAAGTCGCGGTTAAAGCGGAACAACGGGCCGAAGATATGGGGATCCACAACCTGGGCGATGGAGTAGACCTCGTCGATACGGTTCTCCAGCGGAGTGCCCGTCAGTACGAACGCATAGGGGCTAGACAAGCGCTTGACCGCGTCCGCGGTTTTGGTCTGCCAGTTCTTAATGCGCTGCGCTTCGTCCAGGATGATGACATCGGGCGCCAGCAGGCGCTGGATATCGTCACCGTCGTAGAGAATCTGCTCGTAGTTGGCCAGGTTGAAAAAGGCTGGTCGTTGGTACTCACGCAACCGTTCCGCGCGCCGTCCCGCGATCACTTGCGTCGCCAGATCGGTGAAGCGCTCGATCTGTTCCTCCCATTCGGTCTTGAGCGACACCGGACTGATGACCAGCACCCGCTCGATCCCCTGCAGCCGGCGCAGCAGCTCACAGGCCGCCACTGCCTGCACGGTTTTTCCAAGCCCCATATCGTCTGCAAGGATCGCGCGGCCGCTAAAGGCCAAGTGCAGCATACCTTCCTGCTGATACTCGTAGAGCGGGCTACGCAGCACGTCGAGATCCCGTTTGCCGGCAGCGACGTCGGCGAGGAAGTGGGTGCGCTCCGATTTGCAGCGACGCTGGCGCTGCAACCGCTCGACCCACGGCGCGATATGCGCTGAGAGGCGGACAACGTCAGGGCCGAGCTGCGCTTCATCCAGCGTGCGGCGCAGCGCCGGTATCGCGTCTGCTGGGTCTCCAACCAACACATCGTCATCGCCGAAGAACGGCCCAACCGCTTGATGAACGGGGTCGTCGGCGGATAGCCGATCCGCCCACTGCACACGCACCTTCGGCCCAGCTCCGTATTGGTCGCTGCGGTCCAGAAAGACCTCGGTAAGCACCCGCTCCGCCGGAACCCGTTTGTTCCGCACGTGTCGGCGCACCGCTTCGATGTGTTTGCACGTGCCGAGCCCGTTGACCTCGTAATCCGGGCAGTCGCAAGAGTTGATCGGCTGCTCGGTGGAGCGGAACTCCACACGGTAGTTGCGATCTCCGCGCGACTGTACCGAATAAGCGCCGAACAAGGCGCCGTCGGGCGTGTCGGCGCTGACCTGGAGCTCCTCCGAGTCCGCTCGCTGTCGGCGGCGCTCGATCTCGTCCGCATCCGTGGTTCGCCAGCCTTGCCCAATCGCCGGCCGACGGGATCTGCTGTTGCCAGCCGCCTGCTTCTTTGTTGCCATCGTCGCCGCTGCCCGGACGTTGCCATGTTGATAGGCGCTGATCCTAAAGGAAACAGTCCGGCTCTGCATGAGCTATAAGCTGGACTGATCCGCACGCAGGGTTGGGAAGCGGTGCAGCGTGCGTTCAGGTGTGCGCTGATCGCGGCTCGCCTTGGTGCGTATGATGCTAATAAAAGTGTACGTCAAAGAGTGCGTAAGTCAGAATCTGATTCAGTTTCTTGCCTTGGAGCGCGCCGGGCCCTCGACGAGGTGCATGGGCACCGCAGGAGCATCGAGGCAACCGAAAGTGCGCTACTGACTGGAAGGCGGCGGAATCTACTTCCGCTATTGCGAAAAGAGCTCGCGCCGCCCTGGATGCGCTCTGCCGAGCCGGGGTCGTGCCAAGTGTCGGACGTCTTGTGCTTGACTTAAGCAGCGCCAACAGCCAACTGGGTTTATACTGAACTGGTCGATTGACTAGACGACACTGGTGGACATGTCCGACGTACAAGAGATCCAAAGCTACGAAGCGCGGGTCCGCTGGGGCAGCGTGCTTGACCAAGTCAGCGCGGGCCGTACTTACGTCATTAGCAAACGCCATCGCGCCGTTGCGGCCTTGGTGCCGCTCGAGCAGTGGCACGGACGCGACGACAGCGACGACGCACGAGAACTAGACGCACTGCTGCGCGAATTGCATGCGCGCCATGCAGACACTGTTGCGGCCTTGGATGATGCCTTCGCAGAGCTTACACGGATGCGTAAGGAACTCGCCGCACTGCGCACCGATCGCGCGAACGGCCGTTCGGAGGAGGCTGGCCGTGCTCGGCGTGCGTGACGCCATCACGGCGATCAAGCAAATGCTAGTCATTGAGGAGCGCGTGGGTAGATTGGCCCGTGACGTGGCCGGAAACGCACGGGAGGTAAATGCAGAGTTGGCTGCCGTGCGAGCAGAGCAGCGTGAGCTGCGCGATCGTGTCAGCCGCATTGAGGGGGCCTTTGCCGTACTGGATAGGCTGCGAATTTCAGAGAACAAACAGTGACCAGGTGCGTGCTACGCTTTCGCTTTGCGCACCGGCAATATGTCGGCCTCGGCCAGAGGCACGCTGGCCGCGCGGGCGAAGGCGATGCGTCAGCCGGATTCAACCGTGCTGCCCTGGACCAAGGCAGAGGTGCATCCCAGCGTCAACTCGATTACCAGTTCACCCGGGCCGGCGGCAACCGTTCCGCGTGGCGCCGGCCTGCACCAGCCAGCGTTGTTCGATCTGCGCGCCCTCTGTGCTGATGGCGTAGAATTCCCCTACTTTGGAAGGGGAGGAGGACGTCAGATGCATGCCTCCATCGATGCTCCTTGGTAGATCTCCACGCAGCCGCCCCCGCGATGCTTAGCTGCATACAATGCAGCATCCGCGGCCATCAAAAGATTGTCCGGCGTGGTCGCAACGTCGATATGTGCCGGCGTCACGAGCCCGATGGACGCTGAGGTGGCCAACTGGCGGCCGCTATGGTGTTTAATGAGACAACACTCGACTGCTTTCAGCAGACGATCGCACAGTTGCGTAGCGTCGTCAGCGTCCGTGCCTGGCAACAGAAGGACGAATTCATCCCCTCCAAAACGGGCCAGCACGTCCGTATCGCGTGTATGGGTTTGTAACACTTTGGCGACTGCCTGGAGAAATCGATCACCCAGGGGATGCCCATAATTGTCGTTTATCTCCTTAAAACCGTCGAGATCGATGAGTGCAAGACTGAATGTCGCGCCATGTTTCTTTACGAGGCTGGACTCGCGGTCCAGGACCTCGCCAAAGTAGGCGCGACTATAAAGCCCCGTCATGGCGTCGCGTTTGACGGTTTCTTCGAGCATCTGATTGCGCGCCTGCAGATAGGTCGACTGTGCGCTCATTCTTTCGAGCGTGCGCTGCTTGTGGAAGTGCCTCAATCTGAGAATGAATCGGCGCTGTCGGTGAAATGTTCGGCGTTGTTGTGCGGTCCAGGCTTGCCCTAGTGTTTCGCTTTGCAGTTTTTCAGTTTGGGCTGTGATTTCCGGCAGGCAACTCATCACGGTCGATAAATCGACGCCGAAGCGATTAGCGAGTACCTGTACGCGCCTCAACAACGTGTTGATGTGAGTAAAAGCGCCCGATAGAGCTTTGTCTTGCGCATTCCGAGTGGCCGCCAATTCGACGCACCAGTCCGCGATGACCCGGCCGAGAGCCACACTGGCGAGGCGACTGCGATTTGCTTGACCGACGTCGTCGGCGGGTTGTCCGGCATCATGGCTTTTCATGCTGCTGATGATAAAGGGCGGGAGCCGCCACTCACGCGCTAGCCAAATGCCAACCTCGAGATGCGTAATTCCAAGTTCTGTTTGCTCGTTACCGATGAGCGATTCGAACGTCTCACTGCGCGCCAGCAATGGCACGTAACGTTCTCGCTCCGCCTTTAGCAGAGCCAGAATGCCGACATTCTGAAGCAGTCCTGCGAGGAAGAGTTCGTCCGGCCGCTCATGCCCCAGAGCGCGGCCGACGCTCCGGCTCGCTGCCGCACAGAGCTGTGAATGAAGCCAGATCAGTTCGCCAAGACCTTGCAGCCGTACCGCCTGCCGATTAATGGGGTCAATACTCTCCAAGATAATCGATAGGGCCGCTCGCTCAGTCAGCTCCCTCAGCGCTTGGCGAGCGCTCGTGCATATACGCCGTTGTGCGTGCAGGGGGGAATTGGCGACACGCAGTAGCATGCATGCTATTGCAGGATCATCTTCCGCCAGGCTCAGGATTTCGTCGGGAGTAGGGTCAGGATTTTCGCCCAAAGCCAGCACACGTCGGGCGATCGGTTCCGGGCTGTTCAATGTGATCAGCCTTGCCAGCCGTTCCTTCACTGCTTCTTCTACGGTCATGTCCGCGTGCCTAGCTTCCCAGTGGCGTCAACGAACGGCAGAGGAACTCCGGGCATCAGAGCATTATAGTGCCAGTGAGCGTGGCGCCCCGTGTGGATGCGTCTGGATGTACGTGCCCCGGTTTCCTGCAGTGGACCGAGCTGTCCGTGCTATGCCTGAGGGCGTACCCATTTGAACCCAAGTCAATGAGTTGCCCAAGGGTGCCCTATAGCCCTCTCGGCCCACATGCCGTCTGTTTGATTGTTAGATACAGCCCTTGTGCCTATATTTGTATCAGGACTCAACCGCTTGTTCAATGATCTGAGGGCCCGGCCAGCGCCTGTCGTGGTGCGTTCGTCCGGTCCGCCGCATGTGGGACCTGTGCCACGATGTGAGGTGGGCCCAGGGACGGAGAGCAAGATGAAAGTTACTGCAAAAACAATATCGTATTTGAGCCGCGCTGCGTAACCTCTGCCAGGGTCTTTTGCCCCCCCCTGCGCGCCAGTGGGCTTAGTTGGTCCGGTTGGCAATAGGTAGGGTTGCGTTGCAGCATGGCGCGCCCCGAAAAGGCAGCGACGTCGTTCCACCGGGCAAGCGTCGCCGATAATTCCACGGCGTCCTTTGGCAGCGCACCGTGGGCAAATCAAGCCAAACCGCTGGCTTCCTCTTCAAGCGCATCGGTAGTCCCCTGATGGAGGATAGCCGCGCCGCGCGCCAGATCTTCCGGTGTGCCGTACAGCACCAGCACGTCGCCCTCTTCGAGACGGGTGTCCGGGGAAGGCTGCTTTCCGACGATGCCGTGGCGGCGCAATGCGGTCACCACGACCGCCTGTTGATCCAGGTTGAGCTCGGCGAGCGAGCGCCCCGCCGCGAAATCCTGTGAACCCAAAGCAACCGTGCGCAGTTCTTCGCGAAACGCGTGGCGTTCGTCCAGCGGTCGCGCACCCTGGCGGCGGAAGATGTTGCGCAGCAGCCGGTAGCGCGTATGACGGACTTCTTCGACGTGGTCCATGATGCGCAGGTGCGGGACGTCGAGCAGCATGAGCACATGCGCGCCTACCATCAGGGCCGCCTCCAGCGCTTCGGGGATGACTTCCGTCGCCCCGGCCTGGAGCAGGCTGTTCAGGTCGCTGTCATCGCGGGTGCGCACGATCACGGGCAACTGAGGACGTCGGCTGCGCACGTGCTGGAGGGTTTTCGTTGCGTCGGGCATCTCATGATGGCTGATGACCACGGCGCGTGCATGCTCCAGCCCCACCGCGTCGAGAATCTCCGGGTGCGAGGCATCGCCGAAGAAGACCGGCTCGCCCGCGGCGCGCGCGGCACGCACGCGAACCGGATCGAGGTCCAGGGCGACGTACTCGAAGTTCTCCTGTTCCAGCATGCGCGCAACGTTCTGGCCCACCCGCCCGTAGCCGGCGATGATGACGTGGTGCTGGCCGTGATAAGGATGGCGCTCGACGTCGTGTGCCAACTCGTCCCGCGGCGAGGCTTCGGCGCCGCCGAACAGCCACTGTGCGATACGGCGGTTGCTTTGAATGAGCAGCGGGCTCGCGATCATGCTCAGCAGGATAACGGCCAGCAGGAACTGCGTCGCCGGCGGCTGCAGGATATGCAACCCCAGAGCCAAGGCGAGCAGTGCGAAGCCGAATTCTCCGCCTTGAGCGAGCACCAGCCCGGTGCGAAGCGCCGTGGCTTTGTCGGCCCGCAGCAGACGTGCAATCAGCGCCACGCTCAGCACTTTGAACAGCACCAAAGCGGCCACGGCCGCGAGCACCCAAAGCGGGTGCTCGACGATCACGCCCACATTGACCAGCATGCCGATGGTGGCGAAGAACAGACCCAGGAGCACGTCGCGGAAAGGTCGGATCTCGAGTTCGACCTGGTGGCGGAATTCGGTTTCGCCCAACATGATGCCGGCGAGGAAGGCACCCAGTGCCAGCGACAGCCCCAGCGCTTCCGTCAGCCAAGCGGCGGCCAGCGTGAAGAAAAGCACAGCCAGGGTGAACAACTCGGCCAGCCGTGACGAGGCGATCTCCACGAACAGCGGGCGCAGCAGCCAGCGCCCGACGGCCAGAATGATCGTGAGGGCGAGCAATCCTTTGGCCAGGGCCCAGGCGAGACTGGCCGCGAGAGCGCCGTGTACGCCCGGGGCCAGCGTCGGAATGACGATCAGGAAGGGGATGACGGCCAGGTCCTGAAACAGCAGCACGGCCACGGCACGCCGCCCGTGCCCGAGCGCCATCTCAGACTGCTCTTTAAGCTGTTTGATGACGATGGCCGTCGATGACATCGCCACCGCTCCGCCGAGCGCGACGGCGCCCGCAGGCGATACAGCGAAAAAATAGCCGACCGCCCCGGCTGCCAGCGCGGTGACCAGCACTTGTGCGCCCCCGAGCCAAAGCACGTCGTGGCGCATCGCGATCAGCTTGGGCAGCGAGAATTCCAGTCCCAGCGTGAACAGCAGGAAGACCACGCCGTATTCGGCGAGTACCTGGGTTTCCTGCGGATTGGTGATCCAGCCCAGCCCATGGGGTCCGACCAGCATGCCGGTAAACAGATAGGCGAGGACCGGCGGCATGCGCACACGCCGCAATGCCCCGACCGTAATGACGGCGAAACCGAGCAGAATGATGGCCAGGTTGAGGTCGGTATTGGCCAAGCGTCAGCCCTCCATGGGTCGGTCGACGACGCGCCTGTCTTTAGAGTATATCGGCACGCCGTGACAGCACGCCGGCACCATGTCCCAGTCGCTGATGGGCTTGCGCCAGTCGATGGATCCCCGCCTCGACGGCGTCTTCGCAGAGCGTGGCGTACCCGAGCAGGATAGCGCTGCAATGACCGCCATCCATGAAATAGGGTTGCAGAGGATACGCCCGCACGCCGGATGCGAGCGCCGCCTTGCACAACGCTTCGACCTGCGGCGGCGGCAGGTCGCGAAACCACACCGTGACGTGCATGCCTGCGTGTGCACCCATCACCTGCACGCCGTCGCCGAACGCCCGTTCCAGGGCCTGCAGCAGCGCGTCGCGTTGGCGCTGCAGGCGGTTGCGGGTGCGCCGGATGTGTCGGTCCAAGTCCGTGTTCTCAATGAAATCGGCCAGCGCCGCCTGGTCGGCGAGGGCGCAGCCGCGGTCGCTGACAAATTTGGCGGCCAGCATCGGCTCCACCAAGCGCTGTGGCAGCACCATGTAGCCCAGGCGCAGGGCGGGGGTGAGTACCTTGGCGAAGCTGGCCAGGTAGATGACCCGGTCGTGCGCGTCGAGTGCGTGCACGGCCTGCAGGGGACGGGCGAGAAAGCAATAGTCGCTGTCGTAGTCGTCTTCGACGACGAAGGCGTCGTTTCGCGCCGCCCAGTCGAGCAGTTCCAGACGCCGCGCGAGAGGCAGCAGCGCACCTGTCGGAAATTGGTGTGAAGGCGTGACGTAACACAAGCATGCCTGCGCTTGCGGCGCGGGCAGAGAAGCGCTGTGCAACCCCTGCGAGTCCACCGGGCAACCCCGTAGCCGGGCCCCGGCGGCGGCGAAGGCCAGACGGGCGCCCGGATACCCCGGGTCTTCGAGGGCTGCCGTGCAGCCGGGGTCCAACAGTACGCGCGCAATCAGGTCCAGCGCCTGCTGCGAGCCGTTTACGATGAGCACGCGCCCGGCGTCGACGCGCATGCCGCGGCGCCGCCACAAGAAGTCCGCGATGGCCTCTCGCAAGCGCAATAATCCCTGCACGGGCGGGTAGGTGGTCGGCATGTCCTGTGCGCGCCGGCTCAAGTGACGGCGCCATGCCTGCCACGCGGTTCGATCGGCCATCGGTTCGCCGTACTGGAAGTCGTAGGGCGCGGTGCGGGACGAGGGCGACCGCCGTTGCCAGGCCGCAGAGAGCGTCGGCGCGCCTTGCCGGGCGCGCTGGGCGAAACGGCTTAGGCGCAGCGATCGGTCAGCCGGCACCCGCGACGGGGCGGGCATGGCGGGCACCACTCCACGGGCGACGAATGTGCCGGCGCCGCGCCGGCATACCACATAGCCTTCCGCGCCCAGGCGTTCATAGGCATGCAGGACCGTGTTGCGCGACAGTCCCGAAATGGCCGCCATCTCGCGGCTCGGCGGAATGCGCTCGCCCGCGGCGAGTCGGCCGTCGAGCACACTGGCGCGGAGCCAGCGATAGAGCTGATCGTGCAAAGGGCCGAGTCCATCCAGGGTCGGCAGCATGTCGTAATTGGCTCCCCGTTCGCGGGCAGAATTGGCTCTGTAAGGGAGCCAAAGGCTGGCGCTATTGTAGCGGCAAACCCTGAAGAGAGAATTCGACTCTATGTCCGCAACGGATACCAATGATCGTAGCCGCGTGCGTCAGGCGCGCGAGCGGGCCAGCTACGAGCGCAGCGCAGCCTACGCCATCCTCGACCAAGCGCTGGTCTGCCATGCCGGCTTCTGTGTCGACGGCCAGCCCTTCGTCATTCCGCTGTTGCATGCGCGCGACGGCGACCGGCTGCTGCTTCACGGTGCCATCGCGAGCCGCTTCCAAGGGCGCGCTGCGCGGGCGATGGAGATGTGCGTGACGGTCACCCTGCTCGACGGCCTGGTGCTGGCGCGCTCCACGTTTCACCATTCCGCCAATTACCGTTGCGTGATGGTGTTCGGGCGGGCGCAGGCGGTCACCGATCCCGCCGAGAAGGCGGCGGCGCTGGAGCGGCTGGTCGAGCATATCGTGCCGGGGCGCGCCGCCGATGCGCGCGAAGGCAACCGCAAGGAGCTTAATGCCACAGGGGTGGTCGCGTTGCCTATCGAGGATTTTTCAATCAAGAGCCGCACGGGCATGCCGGAAGACAACGTCGCCGACCTGGAGCTGCCGATCTGGGCCGGCGTTCTCCCGATGGGCCTCGCGACGGGCGCGCCGCAGGCCGATGCGCATACGCCGTCGTCGCTCGCAGCGCCCGAATACGTGCGGCTTTATCGCCGAGGCTGCGCATGAGGCCGAGGCCCCGGCGGACTCAAAGAAGTGGTGAAGGACAGCAGCTTGCGCCGTATCGCGCACATACCCGGTTGCGCGCCGTGCGGATCCCTCGACGTGGCAGGCCATATTCGGGCGCACAGCCGGTGCGGTGAGGCGGGCGGCTTACGCCAACATCGGCGTGTTTGAGGCGACCGTTCTCAATCGAGCAGATCCAGGTTGCGCACCGCCCCGCGATCGGCGCTGGTGGCGAGCTTGGCAAAGGCCTTGAGCGCGGCGCTGACCCGGCGCTTGCGCGGCGAGCTCGGCTTCCACGCTTGTCCGCCCTTGGCCTGCATTGCGTCGCGCCGGCGAGCCAGTTCCTCGTCCGCGACATCGACGCGCAACACGCGGTTGGGAATGTCGATGACGATGGTATCGCCTTCCTCGACCAGGGCGATCGCGCCTTTCTCCGCCGCCTCCGGCGAGATATGTCCGATCGACAGTCCCGAGGTGCCGCCCGAGAAGCGCCCGTCGGTGATGAGCGCACAGGCCTTGCCCAGCTTTTTCGATTTGAGGTAGCTGGTGGGGTAGAGCATTTCCTGCATGCCGGGCCCGCCGCGCGGCCCTTCGTAGCGGATGAGCACGACGTCGCCGGGTTGGATCCGGTCGGCCAGAACGGCCTCGACCGCCGCGTCCTGGCTTTCGAAGATGCGCGCGGGGCCGGTGAAGGTGAGGATGCTTTCGTCCACGCCGGCGGTTTTCACGATGCAACCGCGCTCGGCCAGGTTGCCGTAGAGCACGGCCAGCCCGCCGTCCTGGCTGTAGGCATGGTCCACGTCGCGGATGCAGCCATTCGAGCGGTCGGTGTCCAGGGTATCGAAGCGCGTGCTCTGGCTGAAGGCTTGCTGGGAGGGAATGCCGGCCGGCCCGGCGCGGAAAAACTGCTGCACCTCGGCATCATCGCTGCGCTGTATGTCCCAGTTCGCGAGTGCCTGCTCCAGGCTGGCGCTGTGTACGGTGTGCACGCTGGTGTCGAGCAGCCCGACGCGCGAGAGCTCGCCCAAGATACCTATCACGCCGCCTGCGCGGTGCACGTCCTCGACGTGATACGTCTGTGTGGCCGGGGCGACTTTGCAGAGATTGGGCACGCGTCGTGACAGTTTATCGATGTCTTCCAGCGTGAATGCCACGTCGCCCTCCTGGGCGGCGGCCAGCAGGTGCAGCACCGTGTTCGTGGAACCGCCCATCGCGATGTCCAGCGTCATCGCGTTGGCGAAGGCCTGGGGTGTGGCGATAGTTCGCGGCAGCACCGACTCGTCGTCATGCTCGTAGTAGGCCTTGGCCATGCCGACGATCCGCCGCCCGGCTTCGGTGAACAGGCGCTCGCGGTCGGTATGCGTTGCCACCAGGGTGCCGTTGCCCGGCAAGGCCAGCCCCAGCGCTTCGGTGAGGCAGTTCATGGAGTTGGCGGTGAACATACCGGAGCAGGAGCCGCAGGTGGGGCAGGCCGAGCGCTCGTAGGCCATGACGTCTTCGTCGCTTAGGGACGAATCGGCCGCGGCCACCATGGCGTCGACGAGGTCCACGTGACGCTCCGACTGGCCGGCAAGGCGTGTTTTGCCGGCCTCCATGGGGCCGCCGGAGACGAAGATCGTGGGCACGTTGAGGCGCATGGCCGCCATCAGCATGCCGGGCGTGATTTTGTCGCAATTGGAGATGCACACCAGTGCGTCCGCACAGTGGGCATTGACCATATACTCGACCGAGTCGGCGATGATGTCTCGCGAGGGCAGGCTGTAGAGCATGCCGTCGTGCCCCATGGCGATGCCGTCGTCCACGGCGATGGTGTTGAACTCTTTCGCCACGCCCCCGGCGGCCTCGATTTCCCGCGCCACCAGTTGCCCCAGGTCCTTGAGATGAACGTGGCCGGGGACGAACTGGGTGAACGAATTGGCGACCGCGACGATCGGTTTGTTGAAATCGCCATCGGTCATGCCGGTGGCCCGCCACAAGGCGCGGGCGCCCGCCATGTTGCGTCCGAAGGTCGAGGTCTTGGAACGGTACTGGGGCATGAGCGAGGTCCCTGCACAAGTGGGTGGCAACACTTTCTGACGGACGCTAATGCTAGCACCGCTCGTGTGCGGGCGCATGCGGGCGCATCCCGGCCAGTGCGGCCCACGGGGGGACAGACGGCCTTCCCACCGCATCACACGGTGGGGTGCCGGCGTTACAATAACGAGGTGGACCGGCTGGGTTACGACAATGAATTTAGATCGAATGCAAGAACACAATCCTTATGACCATGCAGCACGCGAGGCGGTCGAGGTCGGCAATCGCATTGCCGATGCGGACGAGCAGGCCGATCTGTGGGATATCGCCGACGGGTTGCTGGCGGGTGCGCTCCAGTACTGGCTTTACTCGCGCGAGCCGTGCGGCGATCCCGCCTGCGAGGAATGCGCCCCCGTCTGCAACGCCGAATGGCGTCTGCAGGAGTTGATGCGCTACGTGGAGGAATGTGCCCGGTCGAGCGAGTATTTCCACTCGCCCAAGGATATGAGAGCCGGCAACGCGTGAGGAGGTGGAGTCCCCGAGGAGGTCATTTATAGCGTTTCCGGCCGTTCTTTGCTCAGGTGCGTATGCTCACCTTCGGTAATGCGTGAATGGATGTGTTCGGCCAATTGCGCGTAAAGGTCGGCATATGCCTCGATATGTTGCGCGGAATTGATCCCAAAATGAGCGAGCGCGTCGTGCATGGCTCGGTAGGTGGTTGTGAAGTCCCTGTTGAGCGCGACCTCCGGTCGACGTCCTGCCTGTCCGCGTTGGGATTTGGCCCATGGGATCAGCGCGTGCGCGGGCATCGGCTTTGCTATAGCAAAACCCTGACCCCAGTCCGCGCCGAGTATGGCCGCGGCGTCCACTAATGCAGGATTCTCCAGGCCCTCCACACAGACTTTCAGGCCGAGCATATGCGCAAGATGGGTGATGCCGGTCACAAAGGCCAGAATTTTTCGAATTGTCGGCGGCTCAGGCCGTTCCGCGAGGCGAATCAATCCTTGGTCGATCTTGACCACATCGAACGGTAAGCGATGAAGGCGCAGTAGTGAGCTGTGTCCGGTCCCGAGGTCGTCCTCGGAAAACCGCACGCCCAATGCAAGCCACGGCTCGAATGCGTTCAGCAAGGAATCGAGATCGCTTAGGTCGAGGGTCTCTGTTTCCAGCAGTTCGAGATAGATGTGCATGCCACGGGGCAGTGGCGAGGCCGCCAGGGTCCGCGCCGTCGCTTCGCGGTAGCGCGGGTCGAGCAAGCCCTGCGGCGGTAGGTTGACCCCAAGGCTGGGGGATAAACCGGCGTCGGCCCAAACCCGTGCGTCGTTGAGCGCTTGATTCAGACCCAGATTAAATAGCGTCAGGAGTTCTTCATTGTCGAGCAGCGGTAAAAACTGATTCGGCGTTAACAGCCCGTCGCCTTCGCGCAGCCGTGCCAGCGCCTCCGCCTTCACCAATTGTCCGGTCGCTAGGTCAACGACCGGCTGGTAGTGCATGGTGAGGGCACCGCTGCCGAGAGCGGCGCGGCGTCGCCGGCGCTCGGCGACGGTGAATATGCCCGGGTCCGGAAGCTGGCCCCAACCCACCGACAATAAGTGCCCGATATGCCTGAGAAAGGTCTGCTGGTCGGCGCTCGAAAAGCCGCCTGGCCAACGGCTGAATAACCACAAGTGTCCTTGCACGCGACCATCGGGCCAGCCGATCACGGCCGCGGAGCGCAAGCCCATGCGATACAGGTCGTCTCGCATGAACTGGGGCAGCGTTTGCGCGGTGGCGAAATTCAAGCAGTGACCGAGCGCATAGCTTGCAGCCTTTTCACGCGGGATCTCCGGCAGCGCGGCGACGGCGAGTTTGTCGAGTACGTCAGGCGCGACGATATCTTTGAGCAACGCAGCGTCAATTTCGCCGGCTGTCTCGAGGGCCGTAATCCGCGACTGGCCGTCGCCGGTTGTGCGAGTGGCGCACACAGCGGCTACTTCGTCGAGTCCGCACAGGGCCTCGACGAGTACTTCTGTCAGTTGGAGGCAATCACGCGCATGTCCCAGATGTCGCGTGAGCGCATCGACAACCGCATTGCGCGCAGCGCTAGCCTCTTGGTAGCCGGCCAACTGTTCGTCCCGGTCGCGCGCCAGCCTAGCCGAGAGTACCGGAAGAGCTTGACGCAGCCGTATGGCATGCTTTGGCAGCGTGCTGAGAAGAGTCTCGAGATAAACTTCGTGACTGGCGGTGATCCAGGCTTCGTCCAGGCTGCAGCAAGCGTTGATTCGCCCTTCGCGACGCGCGTTCAGCTCGTGGGTAGCCTCATCCAGGTTCGGTTCGGTCAGGGCCGTGAAATATCCGCGTTGGCGGGCCTCAGTTCGCTCGCGCTCCGCGCGGGTGTGGGCCCGCATCGGTGGCGATACCACTGGGCGTGAAGGGTCATTGCCGCATAGTACTTTGGCGAAGTGTTCCGTAATCGGCACCAGTAGATCCTGGATAGGCCGCAAGACACGCGCGGCTGATTCGCCATAGGGTGCGATGGAGAGGGCCGCCGTATCCATCGACGGCAGGCTTTCAGTGCCCGGGGTGTGCATGTGCCACCACTGGGTGCGCGTAATCTTGTCGCGCTTGGCCTGGTACAAGGCCAGATCGGCGCGGCGCAGCAGCGCGGTGGAACTGAAGTCAGGCTCCTCTTCGAGCGGACTGCATAGCGCAAGACCGAGACTCGCATCGACCTGCACAGCTTCGTCGTCGCCCAGTTCCACAGGCGCGACTATAGTCTGGTGGAGTTCGGCGAGCCGTGGCGCCAGATGGTCGGGATTCGCGAAGCCGTCGAAGACCACCACGAATTCGTCCCCGCCCAAGCGCGCAACGAAATCATCTGTACGAAGACTCGAACGCAGCCGTTGCGCTAGGCACTTCAGCAGCTTATCGCCCGCCTCATGTCCGAGTCTGTCATTGATCGGCTTGAAATCGTCCAGATCGATAATACCCGCTGCAAAAGAGCTTCCGCTGCGACGGCCCCGGGCCAGGCTGCGTTCAAGATAGGCTTCAAGGGCGCGCCGGTTAGGCAGTTCGGTGAGCGGGTCGAGCCGGGCAAGTTGCTCGAGTCGATGGCGCAAATCCCACTCCTCGAGGATCAGCCCGAATACGGAGGCCATATGCGCGATCACGCTGGGCCAGGGTGGCCTCGAGAACCAACCCGCGCAGCGGCTGTGAAGAACAAGCAGTTCGTGGGGCGCGTCACGCCCATGCAGGACGATCGCCGCGGACGCAACGACGCCGGACTGAGCCAATGCGCCTCTCCAAGGTCCAACATTTGGGTGCTGGCGCCAGTCGTCTACCCATTCCATGCGGCGATTGCGCCACGCGCGCCCGATAGGCCCTCTGCCTTGAGGCGTGTCGTCTACGCGAATTTCTATACTGTCCAGATAAGGCCGGATCTCTTCATGTGAAAGCACGGAGGGGACGACGCGCCCGTTGGCATCCGGACGACCCATCCAAGCGGCACAAATTCCCGGCAGTTCAAGAAGACCTTCAACCAGGATGCCCCGCGGATCACTATCCTCTGGGCACCGAACCATCCCCTCGAGCAAAGCCAGTACCCGGCTCTCAAGAGGTGTAGTGCTGTCCGCCGCCTCGGGACGGTCCCCGCGCTCCGTGCTACTGGCCATTATCGTCAACTAGCTCGGCAAACGTTAAGACTATATTGTTAGAACAACTTGTGCCGCATGGTTGCGTTGCAGTTCACGCTTATGGCCCATCAAGTTTGAATACGAGCACGGAACAAAGTTGCCCGGAAAAATAAGCCGGCTTGAACTCCCACTGCGTGATGGTTGTGGCAACGAAACGCACGGTGATAATAGGCTGCGGTGCAAAGCTTGGCATGCACACCGAATGATGGGCGGCAGACACCGGGTGATAAGCGCGGTGGCGTTGAGTCAGCGCAACTCCGGACGGCCTTTAGAAGCGAGGCTTTTGCCATGCAAAGCGGTATCCAAGGGAGGGAGCGGACCCGGTCCGCTCCCTGAACGTCTTTCAGTGGTCGCGGTGCCGGAACCCTCGCGCCGCGTGCCTGTGGGGCGCTTCCAGATCGAAGATGGTCTGCTGCGTCGGGCTCAGTTTTTGGTAAAAGGTCTTGGTGGCCTTGTCGAGTGCCTTGAGGGCATCGAGGCATGCCTGCAGCGTCTCGACCTAGGCATCGAGGCGCGCGGGTGTACTCATACGCCTGTTGCCCGCATGCTCTTTATCAAGGTCGCGCGCAAAACCACCTCCTTCAGGGGGTGGATGTAAGCGCGTGCTCAGTCGGGCCGATCCTGTTGCTCGATGTATTCCTTCAGCACCTCAAGCGGCGCACCGCCGACCGATCCCACGAAGTAGCTCGGGCTCCACAGCA
>Ga0102962_1000174_pt1 | contig 37039 bp, 34 predicted proteins | sample SalPonF2_C_D2_MG_FD_84519 | JGI IMG/M metagenome (GOLD analysis project Ga0102962, IMG submission 84519) | Salt pond soil microbial communities from South San Francisco under conditions of wetland restoration - Salt Pond MetaG SF2_C_D2_MG ...
GCCACCACCTTACGCCCGTATGCCGCTGAGCAGCTTGGTGCATCGTGCCGACCCGCGGTGTCCGCGCATGCCGGAACAGAGTTTCCGGGGATCATGCGGGCTCCGCCGCGGACGGCGGCTCAGCCGTCTTCCGGCACACGCTTGTCCAGGATCTTGAGGCGCCCGCCCGCGGCCTCCAGGCGATAGCTGATGGGCACTCCGGTGGGGATCTCCAGGCCGGTGATCTCCTCGTCGGAGATGCCCTCGAGCTCCTTGGTCAGCGCGCGCAGGGAATTGCCATGGGCGGAGATGAGAACCGTCCCGCCCCGCTCCAGCTGCGGGATGATCTCGCGGCTGAAGTACGGCAGGACGCGTTCGCAGGTGTCCTTCAGGCTCTCGCCGTTGGGCGGCGGCGTATCGTATCCGCGGCGCCACTTGTGGAACTGCTCCTCGCCGTGGCGGCGGCGGACGTCGTCCTTGTTCAGGCCCTGCAGGTCGCCGTAGTGGCGCTCCGCCAGAGCCGTCACGTGCAGGTGCACGGGGTATTCGGGCTCCTGCAGGCGATACCGCTCACGCGGAACCGTGCCTTCGGCGGGGATGAAAATGGGCTGGCGGTCGCTGCGGTTCTCGCGCAGCACCACTTCGAGGGTGCAGATGGCGCGTTGCAGGTGGGAGGTGTAGGCCACGTCGAAGGCCACGTCGGCGAGCTGGCGGCCGGCGCGCTCCGCCTCCCGCCAGCCGTCCTCCGCCAGCGGCACGTCGATCCAGCCGGTGAAGCGGTTCTCCGCGTTCCAGACGGACTTGCCATGGCGGATCAGGATCAGCGTCGCCTGCATGATTCTCCCCGGGGCCGAGAATGAGCGGCGCTAGTCTAACGCATCGGCCCGTGCCCCGCACGGGCGCCGGCGGTAACATAACCATGGGCGATTCGGAATTTCCCGCGACGGAGTCCGCCCGGGGGCGAGCGGACAGAGCGCGCAAACGGAACGGGGGCATGATGCGGAAGACGCCGATCTCGGGCATGTTGGTGGCGGCGCTGCTGGCCGGCTGCGCGGGCAGCGGGGGACTGTCTTCGGTTCACGGACATCCGGACGCCGCCGTGCGCGAGGCGGTCCTGCGCTACCAGTTCGATCATGTGCCCCCGCTGACCGGCGGCCCGGCCAAGGTCTACTTCATCCGGGTCTCCGGTCACGATCCCTCAGCCGGTTTTCTCGCTCGGTTCAAGGACCACGACCCACCGGTCCGCCCGGCGTCGGCGGCGCGGACCAACGGGCCCGGCGGCGTGGTGGGACGTGCTCACGGCAAGCCCGGGATCCTGTTCCAAGTGGGGCGGGTGCGCTGGCTCGACAGCAGGCACGCGGAGGTCACCGGCGGCTTCGTCGAGCGCCGGCGGGCCACGTCGGGCGACATCTACCGGGTCACCCGCAATGGCAAGCGCTGGGTGGTCACGGGTGACCTGATGCGACAGATCCAGTCCGGGGAAAAGCGTTGAAGGGATGCCGCGCGAGTGCCGGATCGGCTCGCGTGCGGTGCTGCCCGCGGCGCTGGCGCGCACGGGCATGGCCCGGGCCGGGGGCTGTCCGCAGACCGGGACAATCCGGAACGGGCGGGACGGCCGGACGATAACCTTCCGCACCCTGGCCTGCGGCCAGGCGGGCCGGCGCGGAGGTCCGGGGCGAACCCGGGGACCCCGGGCACCTGCCCCTGACGGGTCGGTTCCACCGGGTTCTCGAGGATTACGCGTGGGGAAGAAGCCGCGCGCGGGCGCTTCCGGGGCGGATGGACGCCGCGGGTTAAGGCGCGGGGAGTGGCCGGGCGCCGGTCCCGTGCCTCAGCGGTACTCGATCGCCAGAATCAGCTGCCGGCCCACGGGCTGATACAGGCCCCTCCCGGTGCGCCAGGCCGCCGTCACGCGGCGCGGGATGCGATAGCCGTCGGCGCGCATTTGCTCGTCCACGTGCAGTGCGAATCTCGCATCCGGCACGCCCCGGCGGGGGCAGCGCACGCTCGCGGAACGCAGCTCGCCTCGCGGGGAGATCTCCAGGGTCAGCGGTATCGCCCGGCCGTCGATGTCGAGTATCGCGACGGCGCGTCCGGGGTCCGCAGCCTTCCACTGCACGCCCCGGAATGGCAACAGGCTCGCCGGGTCCCAGATGCTCTGAAGTGCAAGCAGGGCGCGGTTGACGGCGGAGGCGTCGGCTCCGTGCCGGCGGTGCCAGGGCAGCACGCCCAGCAACGTCACGCTGCGCCGACCGGCGCCGTCGAGATAGGTTTCGGTTCGTCCGTAGGCCAGTGGCGCGCCGTGCATCCGCGCCCGCCAGACGTAGCCCCGGCCCGGGACCAGGATCTCGTCCGCGGAGAACGGGTACCAGCGTCCGCCCGGGCGCGCCGCGATCTGGCCCGCGATCTCCAGCCGCACGGTGGACCTGAGCGGCGTCCCGGACGCGATCGCGCGAGCGAGATAGCGTCGGGCGGGGGCGGGGAGGCTCGCCACCATCTCCGGTCGGAAGCGCGGCGGATCAACGCTCACCGTCGCGGCCAGCGCGTCCCACCGGGATTGCAGGTCCTTCAGCTCGTGCGCCCGGTGCCACAGTGCCAGGTCGGCCGCCGCGAACAGCAGCGCAACTGCGATCAGGGCGACGATGAGCCGGCGATGCATGGTTCCGTCCGCATGCGTGAGCCGCTTTCCGGTACGCGCTTGCCGGCGCGCCGGGATATGCCCCCATGGATGCAGGGTAGCCCGCAGGCGCGCTCGCCCCTTGACGCCGGTCAAAGGGGCGCAGCGGGCTCAGCTCAGGCGCGAGAAGACCAGCACGGCGTTCTGCCCGCCGAAGCCGAAGGAATCGGAGAGGGCGTGCTCGGCCTGCTGCTCACGGGCGGTGTTCGGGATGTAATCCAGGTCGAGCTCGGGATCCGGGTCATCCTGGTTGATGGTGGGCGGAAGAACCCCCGAGTGCAGGGCCTGCAGGGTCGCGATGGCCTCGACGGCCCCGGCGGCCCCCGCCAGGTGACCGATCATGGACTTGCTGGAAGACACCGGGATGCGGCGCGCATCGTCGCCGAAGACGTGCTTGAGCGCCAGGGTCTCGGCGGCGTCGCCGGCCCGGGTGGAGGTGGCATGGGCGTTGATGTACCCGACCTGGCCGGGCGCGAGCCCCGCGTCCGCGAGCGCCGCGCGCATTGCCGCCGCGGCGCCGCGGCCCTCGGGGTGGGGGTCGGTAATGTGCCAGGCATCGGTGCTGCGGCCGTAGCCGGTTACCTCCCCGTAGATGCGTGCCCCCCGCGCGCGGGCGTGTTCGTATTCCTCCAGCACCACCACTCCGGCGCCCTCGGACATCACGAAGCCGTCCCGGCCGGCCGTGAAAGGACGGCTGGCACGCTCCGGCTCGTCGTTGCGCGTGGACAGCGCGCGCATTACCCCGAAGCCGCCGATGGCCAGCTCCACGATGGTGGCCTCGGTGCCGCCGCCGAGCACTACGTCGGCCTCGCCGATCTGGATCATGCGCGCCGCGGTGCCGATCGCATCGCTGCCGGTGGCGCAGGCCGTTACCACGGTGGAGCTCGGCCCCTGCAGGTTGTGCCGCATGGCCACCTGGGCGGAGGGCATGTTGCCCAGGATCATGGGAAAGAAAAGTGGTGACAGGCGTCGGCTGCCCTTCTCCACGAACACCCGGGTCTGCTTTTCCCAGGTCGCGGCGCCGCCGATGCCGCCGGAGCCGATGATGGTCCCGATCCGGGTGGGATCGGCGCGGTCGAGATCCAGGCCACTGTCCTCGAGCGCCAAGTCGGCCGCGATCATGGCCAGCTGCACGAAACGGTCAGTGCGCTTGATCTCGCGCGGAGCGAGCCAGTTGCCGACCGCGATGTCCACCTCGCCGGCGATCCGTACCGGCAGGTGGGAAGCATCGAATCGGGTGATCCGGCGGATGCCGCTGCGTCCTTCGAGTTGGGCCTCGTGGTAGGTGGCGGCGCCGGTGCCGATCGGAGTGACCGGGCCGAGCCCGGTGACGACCACTCTGCGCATGGAGTCCTCGTCCGTGTGAGAATGCGATGAGTCCGATTCTACCCGACCGGCGGAGCGATCCGAAGGTGCGCCCGTAGACCGGTGCGCCGGCCGGACCTGGACACACAAGGACGGCAAGAGGGGACCCTTGACGAGCACCCGCCTTTCGCATGTGATCGGCTTCGACGACGCGCCGTTTCCCCGGGCGCACCGCGGCGACGTGCTGGTGGTGGGGGCAGTCTTTTCGGGCAGCCGGCTGGACGGTGTGCTGAGCGGCCGGGTCCGGCGGGACGGCGCCAACGCCACCCGCGTGCTGGCCGATATGGCCGCGCGGTCGCGGTTCGCCCCGCAGTTGCAGGCGATCCTCGTGCAGGGCATCGCGCTGGCCGGGTTCAACGTGGTGGATATCGAGGCGCTGCACGATCGGCTGGGCGTACCGGTGATCGCGGTGGCACGCAAGCAACCGGACCGGGAGGCGGTGCGCCAAGCGCTGCTGGAGCGGGTTCCCGGCGGCAAACGCAAGTTGCGGATCATCGAACGGCTGGGTCCGATGGAGCCCGCGGGTGGCCTCTGGGTCCAGCGGGCCGGCACCGACATCCCGACGGCTGCCGCGCTGCTGCAGCGCTTCGCCCTGCACGGACGGCTGCCCGAGCCCCTGCGCACCGCGCACCTGATCGCCGGCGGCATCGGCACCGGGGAGAGCCGGCACCGGCCCTGATGCCCGGGCAGCACACGGTCCCGCGCATGTGGCGGCCTTGATGCAGGTCAACGCCCGTTCCGGCGGATCCTCTAGCATAAAGTCACGATCCTGCCCGGTGGCAGGACCGGCATATCGTCGTGCACTGAGTCGACAAGGAGGGTTGCATGATGGCCACCAGGGGCAAGAAGCAGGAACAGAAGGAACAGCCGGTACCGGAGGCGCAGCCGGCCAAAAGCGGCCAGCTGATGACACCGTTCGAGGAAGTGGAGCAGATCTTCGAGAACCTGGTCCCGCGGGGCTGGATGCGTCCGCGGATGTGGGACTGGCCTCGCCTGGGCGAGTTCGGACGTCCGCTGCAGGCTATGCGGGTGCCGCGCGTGGACCTGATCGACCGCGACGACGAGGTCGTGCTCAAGGCCGAGATCCCGGGGGTCAGGAAGGAAGACCTGGACATCTCGGTGAGCGACGGCAGTGTGATCATCAAGGGGACCACGAGCCGCGAGGACAAACAGGAGACAGGCGACTACTTCCGCTCCGAGATCTACCATGGCGAGTTCTCGCGCTCGGTCGCCCTGCCGTCCGAGGTCGATAGCGACAAGGCCAAGGCGAAGTTTGCCGACGGCCTGCTGGAGATCTCGATGCCCAAGCTGGGGAAGGCAAAGCGACGCCGGATCAGCGTCCAGTAAACTCCCTTGCCGGCAGCATTGTGCCCGCCGACGGTCCGTGCTGTCGGCGGGCATCGAGCCGGTTGAGGCTCGTGCCGCCTGCCGGGAGACGCTCTTCCCGGCGCCCCTCAGCGGATCGGCTTGCCCCAGTCGATTCCTTTGCGCAGCCGCGGCTTGAGGACCTTGCCGCCAGGGTTGCGTGGCAGTGGCTCCTGGCTGAGCGCGATGTACTGGGGGACCTTGAAGTCCGCCAGGTGCTTGCGGGCGAAGGCCACGACGTCGGCCAGGTCGGGTTCCTTCCCGGGGGTCGGGACGATCAGCGCGCCCACCTTTTCGCCCATCATCTCGTCCGGCACGCCCACCACGGCGACCTCGAAGATGTCGGGATGGGCGGAAAGGGCATTCTCCACCTCCACGCAGTACACGTTTTCGCCGCCACGATTGATCATGTCCTTCTTGCGGTCGACGATGTAGCTGAGTCCCTGCTCGTCGATGCGCGCCATGTCGCCGGTATGTAGCCAGCCGTCGACGAAGGTCGCCGCGTTGGCGTCGGGCTTGTTCCAGTAGCCGGAGACCACGTTGCCGCCCCGGATCAGAAGCTCCCCCACGCCGTCCTCGTCCGGCTCAAACAGGTCGAGATCCACGATCGGCGCCGGGAAGCCCACGCTGTCGGCGTGCTCGGCGGCGTACTCATGCGGCAGGTAGGTCGCGATCGACGAGGTCTCGGTCAGGCCGAAGCCGTTGCCGAGCCGGGCGTTAGGGAAGCTCTGCATGATCCCCCGCACGAGCTCCGGGGCGATGGGTGCGCCGCCGTAGGTGACCCAGCGTACCCCGGAGACGTCGAGCTCGGGGAACTCCGGCTGGTTGATCGCCAGCCAGAAGATCGCCGGTACCGAGGTGAGCAGGTTGATGCGCTCGTCGCGCACGGCGGTGAGAAAGTCGTGTACCTCGAACTGTGGCATGATCACCGTGGTGCCGCCGATCCGGGTGGTCGGTAGCAACTGGCTGTTGCACCCGGTGACGTGGAACAGCGGTACCGAGATCAGGTTGCGGATGCCCTCCCCGTCCTCCGGCAGCCCGACCACGCGGCGGGCGTTCTCGACGTTGCTGAGAAAGTTCTCGTGGCTGAGCATGGCCCCCTTGGGGAAGCCGGTGGTGCCGCTGGTGTAGAAGATCGACGCGAGATCGGACAGCTGCAGGCCCTCGGCGACGGTTGCGCGGCCTTCCGGCAGCGGGTGGTCCTGGCGGAAGACATAGCGGGCGCCGGAGTCGTTGATGACGTAGTCCGCCTCCTGGTCGGTGAAGCGGGTGTTGACCGGCACCGATACGGCACCGGCGAGCAGGGTGCCGAAGTAGGCCAGGACCCAGTCGATACCGTTGGTCAGCCGGATGGCAACGCGATCGCCGCGGCCGATCCCCTCCGCCTTCAGGCCACCGGCGACGCGCGCAGCGCGTTCCCACAACTGGTGATAGGTCAGCCGCTCGCCGCCGATCTCCACCGCCGCCTCGGCGTCCGGAAGGCGCTCGACCGTGTTGCGGAGCATCTCGGTAAGCGAGGCCGGCAGCGCCGTGTAGTGCCTGATGCCCTGCGCGTCGCGCTTCGTCGCACTGGTGTCGAAGGGATAGTCGTCCATCAGCAGGCTCCCACATTCCTGAAGATCCGGAGCGGATTGCCGACCAGCATCTGGCCCATCTGCCCGTCGCTAAGTCCCTGCCCGCGCGGCGCCGGCAGCGCGTCGTGGTGGTTGTGCTCGGAGCGCCGGTTGGGGGCGATCTCGTGGCCGCTCTCCTCGATCTCCCTGTTCCGCACGGACACGCGCTCGTGCATCAGCGTGGTGCCGAGCGTCACGGGATTCAGTTCACCGGCAACGGTCTGAATCGTGCCCATGGCCGCTCCCCCACCGTATCCTCGGCGGGACCGTTTTGATTGTTTGAGCCGGCGGCATGCTGGGCCCCGAAGCCGTGCATTCCGGAAGCCCTTTATAGCCTAGGTGCGCGGGGCACGACAATTCCGGCGGGGCGGCCGGACCGATCACTGAATGCCGGTGGTGCCGCTGGCCGGGGTGGCGGCAGGCGCGCCGAGGCAGGCCTCGATCCCCCTGCGGTCCAGGGTTTCCTGCTGTTCCAGGCGGCGGATCAGCGCGTCGAGCTGCTGGAGGTGCGCGCGCAGGGTGTCGAGCGCCTTCTGCTCGGCCTCGATCAGGAGCTCGCGCACCGCCTTGTCGACGGTCTCGGCCGAACGTTCGCTGAAGCGCCGCGGCTGGGCGATCTCGCGGCCCAGGAATGGATGTTCGTCGCTGTCGCGCAGGTCCACCGGGCCCACCTCCTCGGACATGCCCCAGCGGGAGATCATCGCGCGCGCCAGCGTGCTGGCCTGCTTGATGTCGTCATCGGCCCCGGAGCTGATGCTGCCCAGAAGCTCCTTCTCTGCCGCCCGGCCGCCCAGCATGACCGCCAGGCGGTCGCGCAGGTATTCCTCCGGCAGCGTGTGCCGCTCCTCTTCCGGGAGCTGTTGGGTGCCGCCCAGGGCCCGTCCGCGGGGGATGATGGTGACCTTGTACAGGGGGTCTGCGTGGGGCAGGAAGTAGGCCGCCACGGTGTGCCCGGACTCGTGCACCGCGAGCCGGTGGCGTTCCTCCGGCTGGATCGCCAGGGTGCGCACTGTCCCCAGCAGAAGCTTGTCGCGGGCCTCGTCGAAATCGCGCGGTTCGATGTGCTGCCGTCCCTCGCGCACCGCGTTGATCGCGGCCTCGTTCGCCAGGTTCTTGAGGTCAGCACCCGAGAAGCCGGGCGTGCCGGCGGCGACCGTTTTGAGGTCGACTTCCGTTGTCAGCGGCAGCTTGCGCGTGTGGACGGCGAGGATCGCAGCGCGTTCGCTCCGGTCGGGAAGGTCGAGCGTCACGTGACGGTCGAAGCGGCCGGGCCGCAGGAGCGCCGGGTCCAGGACGTCCGGGCGGTTGGTCGCGGCCAGCACAATCACCGCCTCGTGGCCGCTGAAGCCGTCCATCTCCGCCAGGATCTGGTTGAGCGTCTGCTCGCGCTCGTCGTGGCCCCCGCCAAGGCCGGTGCCGCGCGTGCGCCCCACGCTGTCGAGCTCGTCGATGAAGATGATCGCCGGCGCATCCTTCTTGGCCTGCTCGAACAGGTGCCGCACCCGCGACGCCCCGACGCCGACGTAGACCTCGATGAACTCGGAGGCGGAAATACTGTAGAAGGGCACGTCCGCCTGGCCCGCAAGCGCCCGCGCCAACAGGGTCTTGCCGGTTCCCGGCGGCCCCATGAGGAGGACTCCGCGGGGGATCTCCGCGCCCAGGCGCCGGAAGCGGTCGGGATCGCGCAGGTAGTCCACCAGCTCGGTGATCTCGCGCTTCGCGCCTTCCTGCCCGGCGACGTCCTCGAACGTGACCTTCGGCACCTCGGCCTGGTGCGTGGGGGACTGCAGGAAGCGGTTGAGCTCGCCGGGGCCGCCCAGGCGGCCGCCCCCCATGCCGCGGCTGGCGCTGCGCCAGGCCCAGTAAAAGAACGCCATCAGCAGCAGCCACGGCAGCAGGCCGATGAGGATCGTGCCCATGCCGGTCTCGCTCTCGGGCTTGACGTCAACGCTGACGTGGTGGGCCTCCAGCAGCGCCATGAGGTCGTCGTTGCCGAAGGACGGTACGCGGCTGGTGAATGCCTTGCCGGGCTGCTGCGCCTGGCCCAGGCGCTGCGGCGAGACCAGCTGGCCGCTGACCCGTGGTCCGCGCAGCTCGATGCTGGCGACCCGGTTGTCCGTCACCAACTGGCGGAAGGTCGTGTAGGGGATCGCCGGGGTCGGTTGCTGGGATCCCGGATGGGCCAGCAGCAGATAGCCGAGTACGGTGACCGCGATCAGCCCGGCGACCATGGTCCAGCCGAGCCGGATGCGGTTCTGCTGCGGATCGTCGGCCATCGCTTCTCTCCCTGCGCGCCGGTCAGCGGCGCCGCATGGACTCCTGCCGGATCTCGCGCCGCGGCAGCCGGGCCAGGTCCGACATGCCTTCCGCCAACAGCTCGAGCACGTCGTCGGCGGTCAGGATCCCCTCCAGCAGGCCCTCTTCGTCGACCACGGGCATCCGGCGCAGGCCCAGCGACCGCATCCGCATCAGTGTCTCCCACAAGTCGTCACCGGCACGGGCCAACGCCAGGTCGAAGCTCATCACGTCACCGGCGGCGATCGCATCGAGATCCACGTCCTGCGCCAGCACCTCGATCACCAGGTCACGGTCGGTTACGATCCCGATCGGACGGTTGCCGTCCCCGTCGCGGTGCACCACGACCAGGTCACCGACGTGATGGGAGCGCATCAGGCGCGCCACCTCGCGGATAGCGGTGTCGCGGTCGCAGATCACCACCTCGCGGCTGCAGTAGTCTCCCACGGACATCCCTGGCACCTCCCTCGCGACTCGTCCTTTCCCGGATGGTGCCGGCAGCGACTCCGGGGCGCCTTGACCTGCGTCATCGGTGCCGCCTGCCAGCGGTGGCATGCTCGTACCTCGGCCGACATCGTCCGCCGCGGGCTGGAGTATGGCAGCGCAGACACACAGGGATGCTTTCCGGGAGCCGGTCTCCCGGCACGTGTGGGAGAGTCGCTACCGCTGGCGCGACGCGGGGCGGGTGCGCGATCGCGACGTCGCGGCCACCCGTGCGCGGATCGCGTCGGCGCTGGCGGCCGCGGAGGCGCCCGAGGCGCGGACGCGCTGGCAACAGGGCTTCCGCGCGGCGCTCGAGGATTTCCGCTTTCTCCCCGGCGGGCGGATCATCGCCGGCGCCGGCACCGGGCGCCGGGTGACCCTGCTCAACTGCTTCGTGATGGGGCTGATCGAGGATTCCATGGAAGGGATCTTCCGGGCCCTGCACGAGGGTGCCCTGACCATGCAGCAGGGCGGCGGGATCGGCTACGACTTCTCCACCCTGCGCCCGCGCGGCACTCCCGCCCGCAGCACCGGCGCCACCGCCTCGGGCCCGGTGTCGTTCATGCACGTGTGGGATGCGATGTGCGCCACGGTGCTTTCCACCGGCGCGCGGCGCGGCGCGATGATGGCGACCCTGCGCTGCGACCATCCGGATATCCTGGAGTTCGTCGACGCCAAGCGCGAGCGGGGTGCGCTCACCCGTTTCAACATCTCGGTACAGGTCACCGACGCCTTCGTCGAGGCGGTCCGCGCGGATGCCGATTGGCCACTGGTATTCCCGGAGCAGGCCCTGGGCGGATCCCGGGGGACCTGCCTCGATCGCCGCTGGCCCGGTGAGCCGGGGCCCGTGCGTTGCCGCGTGCTGGCCAGCATGCCGGCGCACGAGCTGTGGGACCGGATCATGCGCGCCGCCTACCAGCAGGCCGAGCCGGGCGTGCTTTTCATCGACCGCATCAATGAGTGGAACAATCTGGGCTACCGGGAAAACCTGTCCGCGACCAACCCCTGTGGCGAGATCCCGTTGCCGCCATACGGGGCCTGCGACCTGGGCTCTGTGAACCTGGCGCGGCTGGTGCGCGGGCCGTTCACGCCGTCAGCGTCCATCGACTTCCGGGCGCTGCGGGCGCTGGTCCCGTTGGCGGTGCGCATGCTGGACAACGTCATCGACATATCCCGCTACCCGCTCCCGCAGCAGGCCGACACCGAGCGTGGCTGCCGCCGCATCGGGCTGGGTCTGACCGGACTCGCCGACGCGCTGATCATGCTCGGGCTTCGCTACGATCGCGCGGCGGCGCGGCGGCTGGCCGCCCGCGTGATGCGCGCGATCTGCTACGAGGCCTACCGCGCGTCGACCGCCCTGGCGGCCGAGAAGGGCGCTTTCCCGCAGCTGGACCTCGACGCCTACCTGCAACGTCCGTTCATTCGCGCCCTGCCGCAACGCCTGCAGGCGGCGATCGCCCGGCACGGCATTCGCAACAGCCATCTCACGGCGATCGCGCCCACCGGGACCATCAGCCTGTTTGCGGACAACGTCTCCAGCGCGCTGGAGCCGGTGTTCGACTTCCGCTTCCGCCGCGCCGTGCGCCAGCGCGACGGCCGCCTGCGCAGCTTCGGCGTCCGCGACGACGCCTACGTCCACTGGCTCGGGCGCGGCGGCGACCCGGACGGGCCCCTGCCGGCCCCGTTCCTGACCGCCCACGAGGTCGCGCCGCGGGATCACCTGGCGATGCAGGCGGCACTGCAGCCCTTCGTGGACAGCGCCATCTCCAAGACGATCAACGTCCCGGCTTCATTTCCGTTCGGCGACTTCCGCGACCTCTACCTGCGCGCCTGGGAGCTGGGGCTGAAGGGCTGCACCAGCTTCCGTCCCAACGAGGTCACCGGGGCCGTGATGGAGATCGGACGCGGCACCGAGGCGGTGCACTGCTGCAGCCTCGAACGCGAGGCGGATTGACCACCCCTGACGGGGGCCGTTACCGGGCAGGAAACATGGCTGCGCGCTGGGAACATTTCGAGCATCAGGCGGACATCGGGGTCCGCGGAATGGGGCCGACGCGGGAATCCGCGTTCGAGCAGGTTGCCCTGGCGCTGACGGCGGTCGTGGCCGAGCTCCCGGCAGTGCGGCCGCGGGAGCTGGTCACGGTCCGCTGCACGGCGCCGGACGACGAGCTGCTCCTGTGCGACTGGCTGAATGCCCTGGTCTATGAGATGGCGGTGCGCGGCATGCTGTTTTCCCGTTACAGCGTCACCATCGAGAATGGACACCTGGAGGGCCTTGCCTGGGGCGAGCCCGTGGACCGCGCGCGCCACCGCCCGGCGGTGGAGGTCAAGGGCGCGACCCTGACCGCCCTGCGGGTCGCGCACGCGGCGGGCGAGTGGCTGGCGCAGTGTGTCCTGGACGTGTGAAGCCCGGAATCCCGGGGAGGTTGGTGCGCCATGGAAACAGTCCTTTTCGAGCGACTCGGGGAGTGCGAGTGGCAGGTTCCGGCCTCGCCCCCCATGCGCGTGCCGGCGGTGATCTACGCCGGCGAGGCGCTGATCCGGGACATGGACGACAAGGTCCTGGAGCAGCTGTGCAACGTGGCGGCGCTGCCGGGCATCGTCGGCCGCGCGTGCGCGATGCCCGACGCGCACTGGGGCTACGGGTTTCCCATCGGCGGCGTGGCGGCCTTTGATCCCGCCAACAGCGGCGTGGTCTCCGCCGGCGGGGTCGGCTTCGACATCTCCTGCGGCGTGCGCATGCTGCTCACCGGGCTGCGTCGGGACGCGGTGGCGGCCGTCGCGCAGCGGCTCGCCGGGGTCCTGTACCGGGCGATCCCGGCCGGGGTGGGCAGCACCGGATTGATCCGCCTGAACGATGAGGAGACGGTGGCAATGCTCACCGGGGGCGCGCGCTGGGCCGTCGAGCGGGGCTGGGGCGAGCCCGCGGACCTCGAGCGCATCGAGGAGGGCGGCTGCATGGCCGGCGCGGAGCCGGCGCGCGTGTCGGCCCGGGCGCGCAAGCGCCAGCAGCGGGAGATGGGGACGCTGGGTTCCGGCAACCACTACCTGGAAGTGCAGCACGTCCGCGAGGTCTACGATGCTGCTGCCGCCGCCGCCCTGGGCCTGGAGCAGGGGGACGTGGTCGTCAGCATCCACTGCGGCTCCCGCGGCCTCGGGCACCAGATCGGCACGGAATACCTGCGCGAGATGGCGATCGCTGCGCCCCGTTACGGCATCGAACTGCCCGATCGAGAGCTCGCGTGTGCGCCCATCGACTCGCCTGTGGGGCGGGCCTACCTGGGCGCGATGCGCGCCGGCATCAACTGCGCTCTGGCCAATCGCCAGATCCTGCACCAGCTGACCCGGGAAGCGTTCGCCGAGGTGCTGGCGGACAGCCGGCTCGACCTGCTATACGACGTCTCCCACAACACATGCAAGGCGGAGACCCACGAGATCGACGGCCGGCGGCGCAACGTGTTCGTCCACCGCAAGGGCGCGACGCGCGCCTTCGGCCCGGGGCATCCCGACCTGCCGGTCGCGCTGCGCGGGATCGGCCAGCCGGTGATCATCGGCGGATCGATGGGCACCGCCTCGTACGTGCTGACCGGCACGCGCGAGAGCGAAGCGCTCTCCTTCGGTTCGGCCTGTCATGGCGCCGGACGCCGTATGAGCCGTCGCCAGGCCACGCGCATCTGGAACGGCCGGCAGGTCGTCGACGAGCTCGCCGCGCGCGGGATCATCGTGCGCAGCCCCTCGCAACGGGGCGTGGCCGAGGAGGCGCCCGGCGCCTACAAGGATGTCTCCGCGGTGGTTGAGAGCGCCGAGCGCGCCGGGCTGGCGCGTCGGGTCGTGCGGGTCGAGCCGATGATCACCATCAAGGGCTGAGGGCGGGGCGCTGGCTCAGGCGTCGGGCCGTCGTTCGCCACCGCGGTGCTCCTGCACGCGCCGCTCCAGCGCGGCGATCGTGCCGGGCTCGGCGTCGGTGAACACGGCGGCGACCCCGTCGTCGAAGGAGCGGGTCACGCGGGCGGGGATGCGATAGCGCTCGCCGGTACGCCCGACGTCGACCCGCAGCTCGATCACCAGCCGGGCGTTGGCCGGCAGCGGCGCGGACAGGCCGCGCACGGCCACGCCCCCGCGACTGAAATTGCGGGTGCGACCGAAGTCCACCGGCGCACCGTCACTGTAGAGAACGCAGTCCAGCGTCACCGGCACCCGCGCGTATCGCCGTTGTTCTGGCTGTGCCATCGAGATACCCCTGTCCCCCATGCTACAGCCTAGCAGTACTGACCCGGTCAGGGGTAATGCCGGGTCCCGGAAAGCGGGTGCGTGGTGAGGACAAGGCGCGCGAGCGAAGGCGTAGCTTTGCCCCGGCGAGTGAGCGCAACGCGCTCCTCGCCGCTCACGCGCTCTCCCGCAGGGCGCTCGCGTAGCGCCACTGCACTCCATTCCTCGCGCCTTGCCAGACAGACCGACTACAGCGCAGAGATGCGGCATTACCGCTGACCGGATTGGCAATTTCCGGCAGCGGGCCGAAGGCGGTCGGCGCGCCGGGATTGAGCCAGGTCAATGCAAGGCCCGCCGCGCGGACTAGAGTGAATCGGGACCCGCCCCAGCGGGGCAACCGGAGGACACGGAGATGGTCACACGAACGGAGCCGGCCGTCGGCGCCTGGTATCGGAACCGGGAGACGGACGCGCGCTTCGAGGTGGTCGCCGTGGACGAGCACGCGCGCACGGTCGAGGTCCAGCACTACGACGGCGATCTCGAGGAATACGACTTCGGCGCCTGGTCGCGGCTGGACCTCGAAGAGCTCGTGCCGCCGGAGGACTGGAGCGGCCCCTTGGACCTGGGTGAGCGCGACGATCTCGAATACGGCGAGGAGCCCGGAGCGGAGGAGCCGCCGGAGGAATCGGTCGAGCGCCTGCGCGGCGAGTGGCGCGAGGGCGGCTCGGAGAGCGGGGATAACGAATGACGGGACCACAGGCCCGCCGGGATGCGCCATGCCGGATGCACCGCTGCTGTTTGCGTTGAATGCCTCACGGGGTCTGGGCGAGGCGGTGGCGCGGGCCCTCGGGAGCGGGCTCGGCGCGCATGAGGAACGCGCGTTCGAGGACGGCGAGCACAAGGCACGGCCGCTGGAGAACGTGCGCGGACGGGACGTCTACCTGATCCAGTCGCTTTACGGCGAGCCCGGCGCCAGCGTGAACGACAAGCTTTGCCGGCTGCTGTTCTTCGCCGGCACGCTGCGCCAGGCCGGCGCCGGGCGCGTGACGGTGGTGCTGCCGTATTTGTGCTATGCGCGCAAGGACCGGCAGACCAAGCCCAGGGATCCGGTCACCACGCGCTACGTGGCGCAGCTGGTGGAAGCGGTGGGGGTCGACCGGGTGGTGACCCTGGACGTGCACAACCTTGCCGCGTTCCAGAACGCCTTCCGCTGCCAGAGCGTTCATCTCGAGGCGCGCCCGTTGCTGGTTGAGCACTACGCTTCGCTGCTGCCCGCGGACGCCCGCGTGACGGTGGTCTCGCCCGACGTCGGCGGCGTGAAGCGGGCCGAGGCGTTGCGCGAGGCGCTCTCACGGCGGCTGGATCGGCCCGCGGCCCTGGCGTTCATGGAGAAGATGCGCAGCGAGGGTGTGGTATCGGGCGAGGCGGTCGTCGGCGACGTCGCCGAGCGGGACGTGCTGATCGTCGACGACTTGCTGAGCACGGGCACCACCATCGGGCGCGCCGTGGACGCCTGCAACGCGCGTGGTGCCCGGCGCATCCACGCCTGCGCCACCCACGGGCTGTTCATGCCGGGCTCGGACGAGGTGCTCGAGAATCCCCATCTGGCCGGGATGGCGGTCACCGACGCGGTGCCCCCGTTCCGCTTGGACCCCGCGCTTGCGCGGGAGCGGCTGACCGTGCTCCCGGTGGCGCCGCTGCTGGCCGACGCCATCGACCGGCTGCATCGCGGCGGATCGGTCGTCGCCCTGCTGGATGTTTGAGTCGGCTCAGCCGGCCGAAGCATCCGCCCCGGCGCGGACGATATGCTGCTCCGCCAGCTCCAGGTAGCGCACGGCCCGGTGATGCCAGCGGAGGGGGGCGTGCCGGGGGCCCAGGGTGTTGTGACGGATCGCCAGCAGCGCCCGGATCGCCGCGCGGTAGCTCGCATAGAATGCGACCAGGACGGGCGGCGCCACGTCCCCGGCGGCGGCCGCGTAGCGCTCCAGGAGCTCGCGTCCGGTCTCCGGCGCGCCGAGCCGCTCGCACTCCAGGGCCAGGAACGCGATCTCGTCCAGGCCGTCGAGCACCCGGAGGTCGCGGTCGAACTCCAGGCAGTCGATGATGGTCGGTTGCCGCCGGAAGCACACGTGCTCCGGGCGCAGGTCACCGTGGCCTTCGACGATGCGCGCCTCGCATACGCGTGCGTCCAGCAGCGCGGTGTGTTCGAGCACGAAGGCGTACTGACGTCGGGCGAGCCGGATCACGCGCGCAGCGTCGAGACCGGTATCCGGTGCGGCGAGTTCTTCGCGGGTCGCGCGGATGGTGCGCAGCAGGCGGGCGCGGTACGCGGTCATCGACAGCGGCTCGTGTGCCAGACCGCGATGAAAGCGGGCGAGGCGTTGCGCCAGCGCCTCGAGGTGGCGGGATTCGGGGCCACCGGCAGCGATCAGGTGATCGAGCATGCGATCCGCCGGCAGGCGCCGCATCCAGACCAGGTAGTCGACCGCTGGCCCGGGTCCGTCCAGTGCCAGGTGTCCGTCTGTCATATCCCGCGTGAGCCGGCGCGTGCCCAGGTACACGTCGGCAGCGAGGCGGCGGTTGAGGCGCACCTCCTCGGCACAGTGCCAGCGCCGTGCCTCGAGGGCCGCGAGGTCGCGGGAGTCGATGCGCAGAGGTTTTTTGAGCTTGTAGGCGTGGCGCGCCGTGAGGAATACCCACGACATGTGGGTTTCGATGGTCTCGACCGGTCCGGCCTCGCCCCCATGCAGGTCCGGGCAGGCCAATGCCGCCACCTTACGCTCCAGTGGCACGGGCTCGCTTGCGGACCGCACCCCGCGTTGCCGCCCGGCCTCAGTCCGGATGGTGCAGGCGCCGGTCATCCGGGGACTCCAGAAGCACCAGGTCGAAGGCCGCCCAGGTTTCCGGTTCGATCATCTCGATGTCCCCGTCCTCGTACTGGACCTCGATGAGCCCGTCCTCTTCGTCGATCCCGAGGACCTCGATGTCCTCGTCCCGGCCCGCGTCCCGGTAGAACCGGCCGGGGAGGGGTGCGGTGTTCGTGGCCATCTGCGACTCCCACGTGCTCGCCAGCGACCCTCCGAGCCTAGTCCCGTGCGGGGGCGGCGCGTCATGATGTGCGTCATGGATCGGGGCCGTCGCATGGCGCAGATTGGACGCAGGCCGGGACCTCCGGCCGGGAGCGCGAAATGAGACCGGTTCTTCATCCGAGCCTGGTCAACGGACGCGGGGGCGATCCGCTGCTGTACGTCGACGTGATGTTCGAGCGCCGGGCCCTGCTGTTCGACATGGGCGAGCTGTCGGCCCTGCCGCCGCGCAAGCTCCTGCGGATCAGCGACGTGTTCGTGTCGCATGCGCACATGGATCACTTCATCGGCTTCGACCGCTGGCTGCGCGTGCTGGTGGGACGCGGCCGGCGGGTCCGCTTGTTCGGCCCCGAGGGATTCATCGACCGGGTCGGCGCGCGCCTGGCGGGCTACAGCTGGAACCTGGTGCAGAACTACGCCGAGGACCTGGTGCTGGACGTGCACGAGGTCCGGGGCGGCGGCGCCGGACGGCGGGCGTGCTTTCGCTGCCGCAACCGCTTCTGTCGCGAGCGGGAGGGGGCGGTGCGTTTCGACGGCGGGGTCCTGCGGGACGAACCGATGCTGCAGGTCCGCTGCACGGTGCTGGACCACGGCATTCCCTGCCTGGGCTTCCGGTTGCAGGAGAGCCGCCACGTCAACGTCTGGAAGGACCGGCTGGCGGCGATGGGCCTGGCGACCGGGCCGTGGCTGCGGGAGCTAAAGCGGGCGGTGCTGGCGGGCGCGCCGGACGACACGCCGGTTTCGGCCCCCGAACGGTCGGGCAGCGGCACGCGGGCGCTCACCCTGGGCGAGCTCCGGGGCCGGATCCTCAAGATCGCGCCCGGCATGGCGCTGGCCTGGGTGGTGGACTCCGCTTGGACGCCGGGCAACGTCGCCCGCATCACGGAGCTGGCCGCGGGCGTGGACGTGCTCTACATCGAGAGCGTGTTTCTCGAAGCGGATGCCGCGCGTGGCCGGGAACGCGCGCACTTGACGGCGCGCCAGGCGGGAGAGATCGCCCGGCGCGCGGGGGCGGGGCGTATCGAGCCGATGCATTTCTCGCCCCGCTACGGTCCGGAGACCGCGCGGCTCGAGCGCGAAGCCCGCGCGGCATTCGGCGAATGCCCGGACAGGGAACAGGGAGCAGCTGGATGAGCACACATCAGACGAGGCTGACGCGCCTGGTGCTCGACGTACTCAAACCGCATCGCCCGGGCGCGCTCGAGTTCGCCCGCGCAATGGCGGCGCGCAGTCCGGGAGCCAGGGTGAACCTGAGCGTGGTGGAGATGGACGAGCGGACCGAGACGATGGAGCTGGTGGTCGAGGGCCAGGATCTCGATTTCGAGCAGATCACCGGGGTGATTTCAGAACTCGGCGGGTCGCTGCACAGCATCGACCAGGTCGAGGTCGTCTCCGGTTCCGGCCCGGCACGGGACCGGTAGCGGCGGGGTCGGCTCATGGCACCGCTGCGCCGGCTGCGTTCCCTGCTTGCGCTGACGCGCTCGCGCGGCATCGTCCGGCGCTACTTCGTGGTCAACGGCTTCGACGGTGCGCTCACCATGCTCGGGCTGATCATCGGCTTCCATGCCGGCGGCGGCGTGCCGGTACCCGTCGCCCTGGGTGCCTGCGCCGGGGCGGCGATCGCGCTGGCGGTGAGCGGCGTGACCAGTGCCTATCTCAGCGAGACCGCCGAGCGGCGCCGGGAGCTGGCCGAACTGGAGAGCGCCATGGCCACCCGCCTGGATGCCAGCGCGCTGGGGCGCGCGGCGCGCGTCGCGCCGATGCTGGTCTCGGCGGTCAACGGCCTCGCCCCGCTGGTGATCTCGCTGGTGATCATGCTGCCGCTGGTGCTGGCCCGGGCCGGCTGGTGGCCGCCGGGCGAGGCGCTGCACTCGGCGATCGCCGTGGCGTTCGCGGTCATCTTCCTGCTGGGGGTGTTCCTGGGGCGGGTGGGCGGCGTGTTCTGGCTCTGGAGCGGCCTGCGCACGCTGGCGATCGGCGGGGTCACCGCGCTGGTGATCTTCCTCCTGGGGCACGCGCTGGGATGAACGCGAGCCCGGAACCGGGGGCATCGCCCGGCTCCGTCGACGCGACGGAAGCGCAGCGGTGGCATGTACTGGATGCCGTCCGGGTGGCCCGGCGCCTGGCGGTCGACCCGGACCGTGGCCTGGCCGAAGGGGAAGCCCGCAAGCGTCTCGCCCGCTTCGGGCCCAACGAGATCCCGGCGCGCGGGATGCGTCCGCCGTGGCGGCTGCTGCTGGCCCAGTTCACCGATTTCATGATCCTGGTGCTGCTGGCTGCAGCCGCGGTCTCGGGCGCGGTGGGCGACCTGATGGACGCGCTCGCGATCCTGGTCATCGTGGTGCTCAACGCGCTGGTCGGCGCGCTGCAGGAATACCGCGCAGAGCGGGCCGTGGCCGCGTTGCGGCGCCTGGCAGCGCCGCACGCGCGGGTCCGTCGCGAGGGCCGGGTGCGGACCGTCGCGGCGCGATCGCTGGTCCCCGGTGACCTGGTGCTACTGGAGGCGGGGGAAGTCGTGCCCGCCGACCTGCGCCTGCTCGTCGCCAGCTCGCTGCAGGTCGACGAGTCGCCGCTCACGGGCGAGTCCGCGCCGGTGGACAAGGACCCCGGGGTCCTCGCCGAGGCCGACGCCCCGCTGGGGGACCGGCACGGCATGGCCTGGCGCGATACCCGCGTCACCCGCGGCAAGGGATGCGGCGTCGCCGTGGCAACCGGGCCGCGCGCCCAGACCGGCCGGATCGCCGGAATGCTGGAGGAGACCGGTCAGACCCGGACGCCGTTGCAGCGGCGCCTGGCCGCCTTCGGTCGTCGCCTCGCGCTGGCGGTGCTCGCGATCTGCGCGGCGCTGTTCGCCACCGGCCTGCTGCAGGGCCAGCCGCCGGTGCTGATGTTCCTGACCGCGGTGAGCCTGGCGGTGGCGGCAATCCCGGAGGCCCTGCCGGCCGTGGTGACGGTGTCGCTGGCACTGGGCGCGCGACGCATGAGTCGGCGCAACGCCCTGATCCGGCGGCTGCCCGCGGTCGAGTCGCTGGGATCGGTCACCTGCATCTGCAGCGACAAGACCGGCACGCTCACCGAGAACCGCATGCGGGTGGAGCGCGTGTGGATCGCGGGCACGGAACGGGAATCCGTGCCGGCGCCTGGCGAGGACGGGCAGGCCGGAGCATGGCTGGGGCCGGCCATGGTCCTGTGCAACGATCTGGCGCCGGGCGGGGGCGACGAGAGCGCGGGCGGCGATCCGACAGAGCGTGCGCTATTGCGCGCTGCCGCGGCCGCCGGCTGGGATGGCGCGGCGCTGATCCGGCGTTTGCCGCGCACGGGCGAGGCCGCGTTCGACACGGCGCGCAAGCGCATGTCAACCCTGCACCGGGACGGCGGCGGCCATGTCCTGCTCACCAAGGGCGCACCGGAGTCGCTGCTCGCGGCCTGCGACGCGGTGGCGGGTCTGGACTCGCCCGACGCGCTCGAGCAGGCGCGGCGCCGGGCGGAGGCGCTGGCGAACCGAGGTTACCGGGTGCTGGGCGTCGCCTGGCGCCCCCTGGCGCGCGGGGTATCGAGCGCCGATACGCAGGCCCTGGAACAGTCCCTCACCCTGCTCGGTCTGGTCGCGCTACTGGATCCGCCCCGGGAAGGCGCCGCGGACGCGGTGGCGGAATGCCGTTCCGCGGGCATCGTCCCGGTAATGATCACCGGCGACCATCCGGGGACGGCGCTCGCGATCGCCCGGCGCCTGGGCATCGGCGACGACAGCCGGGTGGTGACCACCGGGCGGCGGGTTTCGGTGCTGCCTGACCGGGAGCTGGCCGAGGCGGCGCGGCGGCTGCGCGTGTATGCCCGCATGAGCCCGGAAGAGAAGATCCGGGTCGTCGACGCGCTGGAGCGCGACGGCGAGCTGGTGGCCATGACCGGCGACGGCATCAACGACGCCCCGGCCCTGCGGCGGGCCACGATCGGCGTGGCGATGGGGCGCCGCGGCACCGAGGTCGCGCGCGAGGCGGCGGACATGGTGCTCCTCGACGATGACTTCTCGACCATCGTCGCCGCGGTGCGCGAGGGGCGTCGGATCTTCGACAACATCCGCAAGTTCATCCGCTACACCATGGCCAGCAACGCGGGCGAGATCCTGACCCTGTTCCTGGCACCGTTCTTCGGTCTGCCGATCCCGCTGCTGCCGTTGCAGATCCTGTGGGTGAACCTGGTCACCGACGGTCTGCCCGGGCTGGCCCTGGCCGGCGAACGTGCCGAACGGGGCGTGATGCAGCGTCCGCCCCGACCGCCCGGCGAGAGCGTCTTCGCCCGCGGTACCTGGCAGCACATCCTGTGGGCCGGGAGCCTGATCGCCGGGCTTTCCCTGCTCTCGCAGGCCTGGGCGCTGGCCACGGGTGCGCACTGGCGGACGGTGGTGTTCACCGTCCTGACCTTCTGCCAGCTCGCGCACGTGCTCGCGATCCGCTCGGAGCGGGACTCGCTGTTCGTCCAGGGAGCCAACCCGGCGCTGTTCGGCGCGGTGGCCGCGACGGTCGGGCTGCAACTGCTGGTGATCTATCTGCCGGCACTCAACGTCGTGTTCCGCACGGCGCCCCTGGGTCCGGGCGAGCTCGCGCTCTGCCTCGGGCTGCCCGTGCTCGTGCTCGTGGCGGTGGAGCTGGAGAAGTACCTCGTGCGGCGCTTCGCCCTGTATGCCGCGCCGGCTCGGCCGGACTTCGGTGAGGCCGGCGACGGCCGGGATTCGCGGCCGTAGCCCGGCGACTCGCCGCGCATCAGTACCCAGGCGGCGGCAAGGATCAGCGCGGCGCCCGTGGCCCTGGGATGCCGCGCCCGTTGGCCGAAAGCCCCTGCCGGTAGCGGCGCAGGCGCCGGATCCGGGCGCGATCGGCCACGGCGGTCCGTGCTGGTTTGCGGCGAATGGAACCGTCGGGCCGGTGTCGGCGTCAGAAATCGAGCAGGAACGGCGCCGCCGCGAGCGCTGCACCGAGTCCCAGCATCACCCAGACGTTCGAGACGAACATCGGGTACACGGCCATGGCGCCGCCGGATAGCAACGCGGCCCCGCGCGACTGGCGCTTTCCGTAGATGAAATAGCCCACGCCCAGGGAGCCGATGAGCAGGGACAGCAACAGCGATGCGGTATGCATGACTCTCCTCGCACCGGGAGCAACGAAGATACCCGTCGCCACGGTCGCGCACAACGCCGACGCCGCCTTTTCGCCGACCGGCGGCGCGGGTAACATGACGACATGATCATCGACATCTACTCCGATACCGTCTGCCCGTGGTGCTTCATCGGCAAGCGGCGCCTTGAGAGTGCCCTGCGGAACTGGCGGGGGGCCGCGCCGGAGATCCGCTGGCGCGCGTTCCAGCTGAATCCGGATATGCCCGCCGGGGGGCTCGACCGCGATTACTATCTGCAGCTCAAGTTCGGCACCGCCGACGCCTCCCGGCTGTTCGGGCGGGTGGCCGAAGCCGGTCGCGAGGTGGGCATCGAGTTCGCCTTCGAACGCATCCGGCGCTCCCCCAACACGCTCGACTCGCACCGTCTGGTCCGGCGGGCCGGACGCGAGGGGCGCCAGGACGCCGCGGTGGAAGCGCTGTTCCGGGCCTACTTCCTTGACGGACGCGACATCGGCGACCGGGACGTGCTGGCGCGCGTCGCCGGCGAGCTGGGCATGGACGAGAACGACGTCCGGTCGTGGCTGGACACGGACGAGGGCGTGCAGGCCGTACGCGACGAAGACGCCGAGGCGCGGGATCTCGGCATCGGCGGCGTGCCGTTCTACCTCCTCGACGGCCGGTTCCCGGTGACCGGTGCCCAGGCGCCGGAGGTGTTCATGCAGGCCTTCGAACGGGTCGTGGGTGTCTGAGGCGGCGGCCGGGGACCCCTCCCTGACCGGCCAGCCGGTGCGCCGCGTGTCCTGCGCGGGGGCGGAGCTCACCCTGCTGGGCACGGCGCACGTCTCCGCCTCGAGCGCCCGCGCCGTGGAGCGGCTGCTCGCCTCCGGCGACTACCAGGCGGTCGCGCTGGAGCTGTGCGAAAGCCGCCACGCCTCCCTCACCGACCCGGATAGCGTTGCCCGCATGGATCTTTTCCGGGTGATCCGGGAAGGGCGCGCGGGGATGGTAGCGGCCGGCCTGGCCCTGGGCGCGTTCCAGCAGCGCCTGGCGGAGCAGTTCGGCATCCGCCCCGGCGCGGAAATGTTGGCGGCGCTGCAGCAGGCGCGGCGCCAGGACATGCCGGTGCTGCTGATCGACCGCGAGCTCGGGGTCACGCTGGCGCGGCTGCGCGCGAGCCTGCCCTGGTGGCGTCGGCCGGCGCTGCTCACGGGCCTGGCGATGAGCGTGTTCAGCAGCGCTCGGGTCGAGGAGTCCGAGATCGAACGGCTCAAGCAGGGGGATATGCTCGAGTCGGTGTTTTCCGAGTTCGCGAGCCGTTCGGATGGGCTCTACCGCACGCTGATCACCGAACGCGACCGGTTCATGGCGGCGCGCCTGGTCCGAGAGATCGCGGCGCGTGGCCTGCAGAGGGTCCTGGTGGTGGTCGGCGCCGGGCACTTGGCGGGGCTGACCGCCGCTTTGGAGGATCCACCGGCCGCCCCCGGGGTCGAGCTGGAACGGCTCGCGCGGGTGCCGCCGCGTCGGCGCTGGCCGCGCTACCTGGCCTGGGCGGTGGTCGGGGCGGTCCTGGCCGGCTTCGGCGCCGGGTTCGCACGCAGCCCGGGCGTAGGCTGGGCGATGGTGGTGGACTGGGTCCTGATCAACGGCGTGCTGTGTGCCCTGGGCGCCGCGCTGGCGCTGGCGCATCCGCTCACCGTGCTGGGGTCCTTCGTCGCGGCACCGCTGACCTCGCTTAATCCCACCATCGGCGCCGGCTTTGTCTCGGCGGCGATCGAGCTGTCGCTGCGCCGGCCGCGGGTCGGGGACTTCGCCCGTCTGCGCAACGACGTGGCGCGCCCGGGCGGGTGGTGGCGCAACCGCGTGGCGCGGACCCTGCTGGTGTTCCTGTTCTCGACCGTCGGCTCGGCGCTGGGCACCTGGCTGGCCGGCGTCAGGATCGCGGGCCGGCTGCTTGGCCACTGAGCCCGCGGGGCCGGCGGTCTCTCACGGGCGCGCGCCGGGGCGGCCGCTGCGGGTGGCCGTTAGCGGTGGCGCCTGTGGTATTCGAGCAGGGTCTCGATTTCCTCACGGGAGCCGAACATCGCGGCGATGCGCTGGTGCAGGTGCTCAGGCTCGACCTCGAGAATCTCCCGGTAACCCGTGGTGCCGCGGCCGCCGGCCTGTTCGCAGACGAACGCCATGGGGTTCACCTCGTACATCAGCCGCAGCTTGGACGGCTTGTTCGGGTCCTTGCGGTCGCGGGGGTACATGAATACACCACCGCGGCTGATGACCCGGTGGCCGTCCGCGACCATGGAGCCGATCCAGCGCATGTTGAAATTCCTGCCGCGCGGCCCGTCGCTGCCGGCAATGCAGTCGTCGACGTATTCCCGCACCGCCGGTTCCCAGAAGCGCGCATTCGAGCTGTTGATCGAGAACTCGGTGGCCTGCTCCGGGATGCGCACGTCCCGGCGCGTGAGCACGAACTCGCCGATGTTCCGGTCCAGCGTGAACACGTGCACTCCGTGGCCGGTGCTGACGACGAACACGGTGGAGGGCCCGTACACGGCATAGCCGGCGCAGACCTGCCGCAGCCCGGGTTGCAGGAACTCGGCGGTCGCCGGCGCGCCGTCCCGCCGCGTGCGCGGCAGGATCGAGAAGATGGTCCCGATCGAGGCGTCGACGTCGATGTTGCTGGAGCCGTCCAGCGGGTCGAACAGCAGCAGGTAGCGTCCGAGCGGCGCGCCTTCGGGCACCTGCGAAATGTCCTCCATCTCCTCCGAGGCCATGCCCGCGACGCGGCCGGTCCAGCCGGTGTTCTGCAGCATCAGGTCGTTGGCGATCAGGTCGAGCCGCTTCTGGGTTTCGCCCTGCACGTTGACGTCGCCATGGCCGGCGAGGACCTCGCCGCGCAGGTCGCCGTGATCCACGATGTCGGAGATCATCTTGCAGGCCCGGGCCACGTCCGTGATCAGGCCGATCAGATCGTTCGCGATCGCCGCGCCGCCGTGCTGCTGCTGGGTGAGAAACTGGGTCAGCGTTGTTCCGTGGTCCATGCAGGTGTCCCCGACTTCCGGTGTTCCCTCCGCGAACAGGATGTCCGCGGGACATCCCTCCCTGCCGGGCGCCGGCCATGCGGCTCCGCGCGGCGGCGGCGTGACTGCCCCCGGTTCGCGCAAAGAATTCTAGCAACTGGCGCCGGCGCCGACGACCGGTCGCGCGACGCGGTCCGCCTGGTGCATCGGCCCGGCGTTGATCCGGGTCAACACGGCTGTAACAGGTCGCTGTCAGGCTGGTCCGCGCAAGGGTAACCGCCGCGCGCGAGCCCCCATCGACATACGTCAAATGGAGCCCGTCATGTCCGCAGTACCCAAACAGCCGGCGCGGAATCTCCAGGCGCACACGCCCGGCCGGCGCAGCTTCACCGCGCGCAAGTGGCAGATCCGCGCGATGCAACTGCAAATGGGCATGGAGCCCTGCTTCTCCACCGAGTACCGGCACGTCTGCCGGGATACCGACTGCCCCTGGCGCGACCAGTGCAAGGTGCTGCGCGCGGAATGGAGGCGCTGACACGGCGACCGGGCAGGGTCCGGTCGAAGCGGGTCGAGGATGCCCGGATTTCGACACGGTTGGTAGTGTCGCTTCAGGCTTTAGGTTTAAAACCTAAAACCCCCTCCCTCCACTACCACCGTCGCCGGGCTTCAATGGCGTCAGCATACAGATCGGCATAGGCAGCGGCGCTGCGGTTCCAGCCGAAGTCTCTTGCCATCCCGGCGCGCATGATCCGGTACCACAGGTCGCGGTTGCGATAGAGCTCGATCGCGCGGGCGACCGCGTCGATCAGGGCCTCGGGTGACGCCTCGTCGAACACGATCCCGGTCGCCCGGTCCTCGCGCAAAGCCTCCGGCGTGGCGTCCACGACGCTGTCGGCGAGCCCGCCGGTGCGGCGCACCAGCGGCACGGTGCCGTAGCGCAGGCTGTACATCTGGTTCAGCCCGCAGGGCTCGAAGCGCGACGGCATCAGGAACATGTCGGCGCCGGCCTCGATGCGGTGCGCGAGGTCGTCGTCGTAGCCGAGCCTCAACGCGATGCGGCCCGGGTAGCGCTCCGCCAGGGCGCGCAGATCGCGTTTCAGCGCCGGCAAGCCCGAGCCCAGCAGTACCAGCTGCAGGGGCTGCTCCATCAGGCGCGGCAGTGCCGCCAACAGGAGATCGATGCCCTTCTGCGGCACCAGTCGTGTCACCATGCCGGCCACGGCGCAATCGGCCGCAGTGTCCAGCCCGGTCTCCTGCTGCAATGCCCGCCGGTTGGCCTGCTTTCCGTCGAGGCGGTCGGGGCCGTAGTTTCGGGCCAGGCGGGGGTCGGTCTCCGGGTTCCAGACCCCGGTGTCGATGCCGTTGAGGATCCCGCTAAGGTCGCCTGCCCGGTCTGCCAGCAGTCCCTCCAGCCCCTGGCCGTGGGCCGCCGTGCGGATCTCGCGGGCATAGCCCGGACTGACGGTGGACAGGCGATCGGCGAACACCAGACCGCCCTTGATGAACGAAAGCATGCCGCGGAACTCCAGTGCCTGGTAGTGCCAAAGCCAGGCGGGAAGGTCCAGCTCGGCGAGCGTGGCGGGCGGAAACAGGCCCTGATACTGCAGGTTGTGGATGGTAAAGACGGTAGCTGCCGGCACCCGGTGCAGCATCATCCAGACCGGCGTCAGGCCGGTCTGCCAGTCGTTGCAGTGCACCACGTGCGGCCGCCAGCGCAGCCCTGCGGCGTCGTCGGCGACCGCTGCGGCAACCCGGGACAGGGCGCTGAAGCGCGCGGCGTTGTCCGGATAGTCGGTGCCTTCGGCGTCGTGATAAGGATTGCCGGGGCGGTCGCCGAACCCCGCAGCCTCCAGCAGGTACGCGGGCACGCCGGAGTCGGGCATCCGGCAGCGTTGCAGCGCGGTTCCCGGCGGCTTCGCGGGCGGCCGGTAGCGCGCGACCGCCCGCGGCGCCGGGGCTCGGTCGAGCGTGTCGGCGTAGGCCGGCATCAGGATCCGCACGTCGTGGCCCAGCCCGGCCAGGGCGGCGGGCAGCTGCGCCGAGACGTCGGCCAGCCCGCCGGTCTTCATCAGCGGCTCGGCCTCGCTGGTGACGAACAGGATTCGCAGCGTCATGCCGGCCCGGCGGACCCGCCGGGGGCGGCGGCCTCCGGGCGCAGCACCAGGGCGCCGAGCGGCGGCAGCCGCAGTGTGAGCGAGTAGGGCCGACCCATCCAGGGCTCGCTGACGGCCTCGAGGCGCCCCAGGTTGCCGACGTTGGAGCCGCCGTAGTGTGCGGAATCGGAGTTGAGCGCCTCGGCATAGGGCCCGGCGACGGGCACCCCGATGCGGTAGCCCTCGCGCGGCACCGGCGTGAAGTTCAGAGCGACCACGACGAAGCGCGGACCGTCGCGGCGGATGTAGCTGATCACCGACTGGGCCGCGTCATGACAGTCGATCCACTCGAAGCCGGCGCCCTCGAAGTCGCGCCGGTGCAGCGCCCGCTCGCCCCGGTAGAGGGCGTTGAGATCGGCGACCAGGCGCAGCAGGCGGGCGCGTCCGGGGTCCCGCACGCGCGCCCAGTCGAGCGCCCGCTCGTGATCCCACTCGTTTTCCACGGCGAACTCGCTGCCCATGAACAGCAGCTTCTTGCCCGGATAGGTGAACATGTAGCTGTACAGCAGGCGCAGGTTGGCCAGCTTCTGCCACGCGTCCCCCGGCATCTTGCCCAGCATCGATCCCTTGCCGTGGACGACCTCGTCGTGGGAGAAGGGCAGCACGAAGTTCTCGGTGAACGCATACAGCAGACCGAAAGTCAGGATGTCGTGGTGGTAGTGGCGGTAGATCGGGTCGCGCGTCATGTACACCAGCGTGTCGTGCATCCAGCCCATGTTCCACTTCATGGAGAAGCCCAGGCCACCCAGCCACGTCGGGCGCGTGACCTGCGGCCACGCGGTGGACTCCTCGGCCACCATGACGCTGCCCGGGCAGCGGCCGTGGGTGACGCTGTTGAGCTCGCGCAGGAATTCGACCGCTTCCAGGTTCTCATTGCCGCCGTAGCGGTTCGGGATCCAGTCACCCGGCTGGCGCGAGTAGTCCAGGTACAGCATCGAGGCCACGGCGTCCACCCGCAACCCGTCCACGTGGAAGGACTCGAGCCAGAACAGCGCGCTGGAGATCAGGAAGCTGCGCACCTCGGTGCGGCCGTAGTTGAAGATCAGCGTGCCCCAGTCGCGCTGCTCGCCGAGCCGCGGGTCTTCGTGCTCGTAGGCGGCGCTGCCGTCGAAGCGGGCCAGGCCGTGGGCGTCCTTGGGGAAGTGCCCGGGCACCCAGTCCAGGTACACACCGATGCCGTTGCGGTGCAGGTGGTCGACGAAGTAGCGGAAGTCGTCCGGGCTGCCGTGCCGGCTGGTGGGGGCGAAGTAGCCGACGGTCTGGTAGCCCCAGGACGCATCCAGCGGGTGCTCGGTTACCGGCAGCAGCTCGACGTGGGTGAACCCGGTGTCGTGCAGATGGTCCACCAGTTGACGGGCCAGTTCGCGATAGTTCAGGAAACCGCCGCCGGCGTCCCGGCGCCAGGAACCGAGGTGCACCTCGTAAACGGAGACCGGTCCATCCAGCCAGTGGTCGCGGCCGGCCATCCAGTCGCCGTCGCCCCACTGGTGAGTGGACGGCGCCTGGACCACGGAGGCGGTGGCGGGCCGCAGCTCGAAGCGCCGGGCGTAGGGGTCGGACTTGACGTGAATGGTCCCCCGCGGGTTGTTGCGCAGCTCAAGCTTGTACAGGGTGCCGGCGCCCAGCCCCGGGATGAAAAGCTCCCAGACGCCGCTGCCGCCGCGGCAGCGCATCGGGTGGCGGCGGCCGTCCCAGGCGTTGAAGTCGCCGATCACGCTCACCCGCTCGGCGTTGGGCGCCCAGGTGGCGAACAGCGTGCCCGCGACACCGTCGATCTCCACCGGGCGCGCGCCCAGCAGTTCCTGGGCATGGTGGTTGCGTCCCTGGCTGAAGCGATCGATGGCCTCGGCCGGCAGCTGCGGCCCGAAACAGTACGGGTCCCATTCCTCGCGCGCGTGTCCGGCGGCGTTGGTCCAGGCCAGGCGATAGTGCCACTCGATTTCGCCGGGCTCGCCCTGCCAGACGAACAGGTCCGTTCCCGGCACGCGCTCCATCGCCCGGCCGGCCGGCTCGATCGATACGCGGCGTGCTCCCGGGATCAGGGCACGCACGATGCAGACGCCGTCCTCCTCGTGCCGGCCGAGAAGGGAGGATGGATCGTGGTGGCGCGCCTCGATCAGCCGCTGTAGCGCGCTCGAGGCGTGAACGTCCGGGGTACTGGGCATGCGCAGGGATCTCCGATCATCCTGTTCGCGAGGATCGCGTGCTCGGTGCCATGATACGGCAGGTGGAGCACGGGCGTGTAGACTCGGCTACCCGGGCGCCCCGCGCGTGCCGGCCCGTTGACGTCGGTCAAGCCCGTGCGGTGTCCGCCCGGGCCAGAATGTCGCAACATCGGGAATGCTCCGCGATCTCCGGGGGAAGGCTATGGAATTCAGGCCGTCGCAGCGCTTCGTCAGCGTCATCACCCGGGACACCCTGGCGCTCATCCTGGCGGGGGGCCGCGGCACCCGTCTCGGCGCACTGACCAGCCACCGGGTCAAGCCGGCCGTCCCCTTCGGCGGCAAGTTCCGCATCATCGATTTCGCCCTGTCGAACTGCATCAACTCGGGCATCCGGCGGGTCGGGGTGCTCACCCAGTACAAGGCCCATTCCCTGATCCGGCACCTGCACCAGGGCTGGGGGTTCCTGCGCGGAGAGTTCGGCGAATTCATCGAACTGCTTCCCGCCCAGCAGCGCACCGGCCCGTCCTGGTATAGCGGCACCGCCGACGCGATCTACCAGAACATCGACATCATCCGCTCCCACGAGCCCCAGTTCGTGCTGGTCCTCGGGGGCGACCACGTCTACAAGATGGATTACGGCACCATGCTGGGCTATCACGTGGACAACGGTGCGGACATCACGGTCGGCTGCGCGCAGGTCTCGCTGGAGCAGGCGCGGGGCTTCGGCGTGATGGCCGTGGACGACACCGGACGGGTGGTGCGCTTCGACGAGAAGCCCGAGCACCCCGAGCCGATGCCCGGATCGGCGGACCAGGCGCTGGGCTCGATGGGCATCTACGTGTTCAACACCGACTACCTGATCGACTGCCTTGAGCAGGACGCGCGCAATCCCAATTCCAGCCGCGATTTCGGCAGGGACGTGCTGCCGCGGGCGATTTACAGCGACGCGGTGTACGCCTTCCCGTTCCGGGACATGGAGACCGGCGGCCAGGCCTACTGGCGCGACGTGGGCAATCTCGACTCCTACTGGGCCGCGAACCTGGAGCTGATCGGGGTCACCCCGGAGCTCAACCTGTACAACCAGGACTGGCCGATCTGGACCTACCAGGAACAGGCGCCGCCGGCCAAGTTCGTGTTCGACGAGAAGGACCGCCGCGGCATGGCGGTGGACTCCATGGTCGCGGGCGGCTGCATCGTCTCCGGCGCCCTGGTGCGACATTCGCTGCTGTTCTCCAATGTCGTGGTGGACCAGGGTGCCACCGTGGAGGAGTCCGTGGTGCTGCCCGACGTGCACGTCGGCGCGGGCTGCCGCATCCGCCGGGTGATCGTGGAAACCGGCTGCCGTGTTCCGCCGGGTACCGTGATCGGTCACGATCCGCAGGCGGACGCCAGCCGCTTCGAGATCAGCGCCGGCGGCGTCGCCCTGGTCACCCCGGAAATGCTCGGCCAGGACCTGCCCTACGTGCGTTAATGCCGGAAAAGCGCCACCCACCTAAAGGCTGAGCATGCAGCCGGTCTCGAACGGGTGCGACAGCAGCGGGTGGTTGGGGAACAGGCGGATCTCATAGCCCAGTAGGCCGTTGCGCGAGATGTGCAGGTCCAGCCCGAACACGGTGCGATCGGCATCGCTGTCGCCGGGGCGCAGGCGGTGGCACTCCAGTGGCCGTAGCTCCCGGCCGGGGCCGGCCGTGCCCAGCACGCATTCGACGCAGACGTCATCCGGGTCGAGCCCGTTCAGGTCCACCGCCACGCGCAGCGGCAGTGCCTCGCCGGTCGACAGCGTCGCGGGTGGCATTCCCGCCCATTCCGCCGCGACGCCCGGCCACAGCTCGCGCACGCGCGCCTTCCAGACCGCAAGCGCACGTGCGCCGGCGGCCCCGTCGTCGGCCAGCTGCTTGCCCCGGCGGATGGCCGGCAGATATTGGTCACGCAGGTAGTCCTGCAGCATGCGCTGCGCGTTGAAGCGCGGCAGTACAGTCTGCATCGCGCGCTTGGAGCGTTCCACCCAGCCAGCGGAGTAGCCGGCATTGCCGCGATCGAAGTACAACGGGATGACCTCGTTCTCCAGGACGTCGAGCAGCTCCTCGGCCTCGGCGCGGTCGCGAGCTTCCGGGTCCGTGTCCGGGTCATGGGGCACGATGCCCCAGCCGTTGTGGCCATCCCAGGCCTCCGCCCACCAGCCGTCGAGGACGCTGAGATTGAGCACGCCGTTGATCGCGGCCTTCTGCCCCGAGGTGCCGCTTGCCTCGAGCGGGTACTGGGGCGTGTTGAGCCAGACGTCGACCCCGGTGACCAGCTTGCGGGCCAGCGCCATGTCGTGACCCTCGACGAAGAAAACCTTGCCCGCGAACTGCGGCTGAAGTGCGAAGTCGAACACCGCCCGGATCAGGTCCTGTCCCGGCCGGTCCTGGGGATGGGCCTTGCCGGCGAACAGGATCACCACCGGGCGCGCGCGATCGCCCAGGATGCGGGCGAGCCGTTCCGGGTCCCGGAACAGCAGCAGCGCGCGCTTGTAGGTGGCGAAGCGCCGCGCGAAGCCGAGCACCAGCACGTCGCTCTGGGTCGGCGACAGCGAGGCCGTGAGGCGGCCCAGGTGCGCTGCACCCATGCGATAGCGTTTGTACTGGTCCCGGATGCGCTGGCGCACGTCGGCCAGCATCTCGGCTTTCAGGGACTGGCGCAGGCTCCAGAACCGGTGCGCGGGCACGTCGTCGATGCAGCGTTGCCAGAAATCCGCGTCGCACATCCGGTCGCGCCAGCCCTGGTAGCGCATGTCGAACAGGTTGGTCCACTCCCGTGCCAGGAAGGTGGGCACGTGCACGCCGTTGGTGACGTGGCTCACCGGGTTCTCGTCCGGGGGAATGTCGGGCCAGATGTAGGCCTCCATGTGCGAGGCCACCCCGCCGTGGATGCGGCTGACGCCGTTGTGGTGGCGCGAGCCGCGCAGGGCCAGGCCGGTCATGTTGAAACGCGCCCCGTCCTGGGGCGACGTGCCGAGCGCCAGGAAGCGCTCCAGCGGGATGCCGAGCTCGGCGGCATAAGCCTCGAAGTGCCGGGTCATGAGCTCATGGCTGAACAGGTCGTGGCCGGCGGACACCGGCGTATGGGTGGTGAACACCGTGGCGGCCGCCACCAGCTCCAGAGCGCTGTCGAAGTCCAGGCCTGCCGCGACCGCCTCGCGACACCGCTCGAGCACCATGAAGGCAGCATGTCCCTCGTTCACGTGCCACGCGGTGGGTTCGAGCTCCAGCGCACCCAGTGCGCGCACGCCCCCGATGCCGAGCACCATTTCCTGGGCGATCCGGGTCTCGTCGCCGCCGCCGTAGAGCTGGTAGGTGATGGCCCGGTCCGGCTTGGCGTTCTCCGGCAGTTCGGTGTCGAGCAGCAGCAGTCGCACGTGGCCCACCCGGGCCTGCCAGACCTTCACCCACACGCTGCGCTCCGGGAACGGAACCTGCACGCGCACCTCGCCGCCTTCGGTGTCCAGCGCGGCGGCGATCGGCAGATCGCCCAGCCGCGCAGGTTGGTAGTGGGCCACCTGCTGGCCGGCGGCGTCGAGGGTCTGGGTGAAATAGCCCTGGCGGTACATCAGGCCCACTGCGACAAAGGGGATGCCGAGGTCACTGGCGGCCTTGCAGTGATCCCCGGCGAGGATACCCAGGCCGCCCGAGTAGAGCCGCAGGCTCTCGTGCAGGCCGAACTCGGCGCAGAAGTAGGCCACTAGGTCCCGGTCCGGCTCGAGCTGCTCCCGCAGCGCCGGCGCCAGCCCCGCGGTGACCTCGTGGTAACTGTCGTAGATCGCCAGGACGTGGTGATACTCCTCGAGGAAGGTGCGGTCACCCGCCAGCTGCGCCAGCCGCTCCTGGTCGATCCGGCGCAGGAACACCCGCGGATTGTGCCCGCAGGTCTCCCACAGCTCGGAATCCATGTGAAAGAACAGTCCGCGGACACGCCGGTCCCAGCTGTAGAGCAGGTTGCCGGCGAGCTCCGGCAGGCGTTCCAGCCGCTCTGGGATTTCCGGCTGGACCTCGACGGTATAGCGGGTCGTGGGCATGGTGCGCGGCCTGGTTCCCGGTTGGTTGACGCGCCGCGGCCGCGGCGCCCGCACAATATACGCGATGGCGCCGGGAGGCGGAACGCGCCCGGCTCGTCGCTTCGGGTCGCCATGACCCAGGTCAACGCCGTACGTCCCCCGGTGCGCTATAAAGTCAGCCATAGATCTTTCCGCGCCGCGCGGAAGCAGGGTCGGACCACCGGGCTGCAAAGGAGCGAACAGCGCAGCCCGGACGCTGGGCGGCACACGGAGGCGCCGCCCATGGTTCTTTGTCCCCGCGAGCCACGGACCGGAGCTCCATCTACAGGGAGTCGTCATGTTTCCCGCCCGTACCACTCACCTGGTCGGTACCCCGGCTGTCGCCCGGCGGCCCGATTGCGTGCACATGCGCGTGAACGGGTTGCGCGCGGGCTGCGCCGGGCTGCTGCGCCAGGGGCTGCTGGAGCTGGGGGGTGTCGTTCACGCGGTGGTCGATATCCGCCGGGGTCAGGTATCCGTCTACCAGCACGGACCGGATCTCCCCGCTTTGCGCCGGTTGGTCCGCCGAAGCGGGGGCATCCCCGGCGCGGCGACCGTGTACCTGTTTTGAATCCGATGGTGCGCCGGAGGCGAGTGCGCCGCGGGAGACGGCGTTGAAGCCGATTCGCACCTTCTATGTCAAGCCCAGGCTGCCCACCGGGCTCGAGCGGCTCTCCGATCTCGCCTACAACCTGCGCTGGGCCTGGGACCCGCAGGCGCGCTCCCTGTTCCGGCGCCTGGACGACGACCTGTGGGAGCGCAGCGGCCACAACCCGGTGTACATGCTGGGCGCCTTCGAGCAGACCCGGCTGGAGGAGGCGGCGCGCGACCCGGCATTCGTGGCGCATTACACGCGCTGCTGCCGGGACCTCGACGACTACATGCAGGAGCCGGCGACCTGGTTCCGGGCGACCGCGGAGGGCTCCGAGGGTCTGCAGGTGGCGTACTTCTCGGCGGAGTTCGGCATCACCGGGTGCTTGCCCGGGTATTCGGGCGGTCTCGGCGTGCTGGCCGGAGAGCATCTGAAATCCGCGAGCGACCTCGACCTGCCGATGGTCGGTGTCGGGCTGCTGTACCAGCGGGGCTACTTCCGCCAGTACCTCAATGCCGACGGCTGGCAGCAGGAGGGCTACGCCGAGTGCGACTTCCACACCATGCCCGTACGGCCGGTCGCCGATGCCGCCGGTGCGCCGCTGCGCATCGACGTGGAGATGGCGGGCCGGCAGGTGACGGCCCAGGTCTGGTATGCGCAGGTGGGTCGGATCCAGCTGTACCTGCTGGATACCAACATCCCCGGGAATCCGCCCTTCGACCGCGATATCACCGACGAGCTCTATGGCGGCGACGGGGAGATGCGCCTGCGCCAGGAGATGCTGCTCGGGATCGGCGGCATGCGCGCCCTGGGCGCCCTGGGTATCCGGCCCATGGTCTGCCACATGAACGAGGGTCACACGGCGTTCCTGGCCCTGGAGCGGGTCCGCAGCCTGATGCGGGAGGCCGGGATCGACTTCGGCCAGGCGCGGGAGGCGGTCGCGGTCGGCAACGTGTTTACCACCCACACGCCGGTGGCGGCGGGCAACGACTTTTTCGCTCCCGATCTGGTGGAGCGCTATTTCGGTACCTTCTACCGGGAGCTGGGACTGGATCGCGACAGCTTCCTGGGCCTGGGCAGGCAGGATCCGAAGGACCGCCGCGAGGAGTTCTGCATGACCACCCTGGCGCTGCGGCTTTCGCGCCACAACAATGCCGTCAGCCGGTTGCACGAGCGCGTCGCCCGGCGCATGTGGGCCTCCCTGTGGCCCGGCGCCCCGGTCGACGAGGTGCCGATAGGCCACGTGACCAACGGTGTGCACATCGAGTCGTGGATCTCGCATGACATGGGCGATTTGTTCGATGCCTACGTCGGGCCGCGCTGGCGTGATCAGCCCGGGGACCCGAGCGCCTGGACCCGGGTGCCGCGGATCCCGGCCGAGGAGATGTGGCGCATCCACGAGCGGCGCCGCGAACGGATGGTGCACTTCGTGCGCCGCCGGCTGCACCGGCAGCTCGAGAACCGCGGCGTCTCCAGCGCCGAGCGCGAGGTCGCCCGCGAGGTGCTCGACCCCGGCGCGCTCACCATCGGATGGGCCCGGCGGTTCGCGGCCTACAAGCGCGGGGACCTGCTGCTGCACGACCTCGACCGGCTGCAGCGCCTGATCCAGGATGCCGAGCGCCCCGTGCAGCTGATCTTCGCCGGCAAGGCGCACCCGAAGGACGAGCAGGGCAAGGAGGTGATCCGGACCCTGATCCACACTTGTCGCCGGCCGGCTTTCCGCCCGCACATCGTCTTCCTGGAGGACTACGACCTCGACATCGCCCGCTTCCTGGTACAGGGCTGCGACGTCTGGCTGAATACGCCGCGCCGGCCGCTGGAGGCGAGCGGCACCAGCGGCATGAAGGCCGCGGCCAACGGCGTGCTGCACGCGAGCGTGCTGGACGGCTGGTGGGAAGAGGCCTACCAGCCCGATCTCGGCTGGGCCATCGGGCGCGGCGAGGAGTACGGCGACAGCGAGTACGTGCTGCAGGACCAGATCGAGTCGCAAGCGCTGTACGACCTGCTGGAGAAGGAGATCGTCCCGCTGTTCTACGAGCGCGATGACAAGGGCGTGCCGCGTGGCTGGGTCGCGCGCATGGCTTCCGCGATGGAGGCGTTCAACGGGCACTTCGCGAGCCATCGCATGGTGCGCGAGTACGGGGAGCGCCTCTACATCCCGGCCGGTCGCCGCACGCGTGACATGGCCGACGAGGGATACCGCCGTGCGAAGGCGCTCGCCGCCTGGAAGACGCGGGTGCGCCAGGCCTGGCCCCGGGTGACGGTGGCCGGCGTGGAAATCGTTGACGGGCCACCGCCCGGGGGCTACGGCGCGGCTCCGCCGGAGGTGCTGGTGGGCGATCAGTTGCGGGTGCGTTCGCGGGTCCAGCTGGGTCAGCTTGCGCCCGATGACGTGCTGGTCGAGCTGTACATCGGCCGGGTGAATGCCGGCGGCGAGATCGTGGAAGCGGGCACGGTGGCCATGGAATCCGCCGGTGACGCGGACGGCGCGGTGCTGTTTGAGACTACGGCCGAGCCGTGCCGCCGCAGCGGCCTGCACGGATACACGGTGCGCGTCCGGCCGCGGCACGCGGATCTGGTCGACCAATGGGAAATGGGCCTGGTGTGCTGGGCCGACGGCGCCGTGCAGGTACGCGCGGCGGCCGCCGGATAATGAGGACGGGAGCAATGGCCGGCGAAGGTGACACGAAGGCCACCGAAGGCACGGAAGAGGTACAGGACCCCTACCGGGCCGCGGACAGCCGTCCCGAGGGGCTGAGCGCGCAGGAGGCTGCGCGGCGCCTGGAGCAGTACGGGCGCAACACCCTGCGCCAGGAGGAGGTCGGGCTGCTGCGGCGCCTGGCGGGCTATTTCTGGGGC
>Ga0102962_1000175_pt1 | contig 37036 bp, 26 predicted proteins | sample SalPonF2_C_D2_MG_FD_84519 | JGI IMG/M metagenome (GOLD analysis project Ga0102962, IMG submission 84519) | Salt pond soil microbial communities from South San Francisco under conditions of wetland restoration - Salt Pond MetaG SF2_C_D2_MG ...
AACCCCAGCTTTGGCACCGATTCCGATATGCAGCCTATTTACGACAAACCTGCATTATAATTCACTGCCTCTTTAATCTTTTTCAACTTCTCTAACTAAATAAATTTATATCACTATGAAATCTCTCGCTCACAAACTGCTCGCTCTCACTTTCGTTATCGCCCTGACCACCGGATGCGCCTCTTCGGTCACCGACGCCGGGCTGGCTTCCCAACCGGATAACACCGCCAAGACAGCTGTCCAGAAGCCCAAGCCCCACAACCCCAGCTTTGGCACCGATTCCGATATGCAGCCTATTTACGACAAACCTGCATTATAAGCTTAATTCAAGAAGTCCTCACTTTTTAATTATTGCTCCCATTGAAGCTTCATAGGTTATTTTTAACAATATTATAAAAAATTGTACATATGGTATTATATAAGAAGAATTAATCGGTCATTGTTAATAACAGAGGAAATCAGATAATTATCTATATTTAATGTCTTTTGATATTTTATACTATCTACTGGCTGAGATTATTTAACTACTAGTAAACAATTTATGTTTCTGTTATTCCTCGGTTTTTTACAAATTGCTGCGCCTTCAGACAGGGTTCTTATCCAACGGTCCAAAAATCAAGCCAACTATTATATTCAGCAAATTGACGAAGGCACAAACGTGGAGGAGAATCTTTGGGCCTTGATAACGCTTGGGATAACAAATGAGAATATCAGATCTTATATAGAAAAAGAAGTCACAAAGAAAAGGGATTCAAACAATTTATTGAACCTTTTTAAAAAGATTAAACCTTCTTTTCAAAATCAGCTTAAAAAAGTTGTCTTCAAAACGGGTTCCAGGTCACTGTTCGTTGCTCTTTTGCTATCAACTAAAGAGAAGCGACATCAAAAGAGATTGTATCGACAATTTATTTCAAAATTTGATATAAATAATAATAGAGGGATAAATTATTATGCGCTCTATCAATCAATTATAGGCGGGAAGAAAATTACTAAAAACATCCTACCTACCAATAATTTCTTATTAAGTCATTTTTTATTGCTCTACTATGACCACAGTGGGCAATTGCTATCCCAAAAATATATTTTGGACGTAACAAAAAAATGGGAGCTTAACAGACAAGTTCCGAATAAACTTAATTCCATCTTATATAATGTCAGTTTATTGCAAATATATTATAGATTGAATAAATATTCTCAAACTACCCCACTATATAATATTCTTATCAATGATAAACTCTTTCCAAATTCATCAATTAAGCTAAAAATCTATCGATATTTGGATTACTCCATGTATCGTTTGGGATATTATGATCACAATTTGGATATCGCTAGAAATTTCACACTCCCACTTGCTAAATATTTAGACAAAAAATCCACTGAATTACGTATTAAATTTACATTTGGTATTAATCTCTACAGCATTGGTAAAATAAAAAGAGCGGAGCAGGTATATCAAGAAGTACTAAATGAGATCAAAAACAAAAAAACCAATATAAAAGCATCTTCGTTGTATAATAACCTTGCATTAACTTATTATAAGCTTGGTAAGTACGATAAATATTTAGATTTACAGCTCCAAGCTTTAAAATATGCACGAGAGAAAAAAAACTATTCCCATCAAATAAATATTTTAAATAATCTCTTCATCTATTACAGAAAATCAAATAATGAGCAAACAGCACTTGGTTATCTTGATCAAGCTCTGAGTTTAGCTAAAGAGATGAATAAGGCCACTGATTTAGGTACAATATATATGCTAAAGGGTTCTTTTTATAGAAGATTCAAGAAAAATTTTGAAAAGGCTCATTACTATTTTTCAAAAGCTCAAAAGAACTTAAACTCAAAGAACAGTACTAGTTACTATATACAACTTTTAAATGAACAAGCCGAGACCTATGAAGAACAACACTTATTTAACAAAGCCCTCAAAAAGCATAATGAAATCCTCAAATTAACGCCCGAACAAAATAATCCAGACCATATTGATGCGCTTATCAACAAGACTTTAATTTATCTTAAAATTGGTAAACTTAAAAAAGCTAAAAGGTTTATTTCCCAGTTTAAAAATTATGATCTCAGCAAGCTGGATTTCCAACAGATTGTTAAATCAAAAACGGTCGAAGCAAGCTACCTCAACAAGACTGGGCACTCCCAAAAAGCACTCGATATATTAAAACCTACCCTAAATCAAGTAGTCATCCGTGCAAAAAACAGTGCCGATATAAAATCTGGCTTTTGGCATGTTGAAGATGAATATTTGGACGCTTTTGATTTAGCGGTAACAATTAATATTGACAATGGTCACCCGGCTCGGGCTATTGCATTACTCGATAAGTTTAAGACGATTAACGATGCCTCATTATATCAAAATCCCCTGGTCAAATCCAGCCTGTTGAATGAGTCTCAGCTCACACAATACAAAAGGTTAACAAAACAGCTAGACGCTACACGGAAAAGGCTGTTAACAGCTCCGAAAGGCAAGCATTTTGAGATTCGCCAGACAATCAGTCAGCTAAAGCTGAAAAAAAGGAAACTTGACAAAAAATTAACGGACCGTGTAGATAAAAAACCTATCTCAGTCCGGCAAATCCAAACCAGACTATCGGCTCACAAATTAGTCATCCATATGACCGAGCTTAAAGATAAATATTATATAGCCGATATCACTCGTTCCAATGTTGATATTCACACCATCCATCTGAACAAGAAAATACGTGGTTTGTTGTCCCATTCCATTCAGGAAGTTTCTACCCACAAAACGAACCTGGATTCGCTTTATGCCCTTACAAAACTGCTCGGATTAAAACGGATTCCTGATCGCATTAATAAAATTACTATTATTCCAGACAGCTATTTTTACCAGCTTCCCATTGATATTCTCCCGCTTGATAAACCTGATCATAGCTACAGCTATGGGGAAGTTCGATACGTTATTGAGAAATATCAGACCCATTATTTGACTTCATTAGACGATTTCCAATTGAATGATAATTCTCGTCCTAATTCAAGCCAAATAAACTTCGCTGGCTATGGCATTTCAAACTTTAATGGCTATAAAAATAAATCATTGGTTCCACTGCCTTATGCCAAAACAGAAGTAAAATCCATTTCACAAAATCTTACTCATTTGTCTAAGGTCCAGACATACATAAATAACGCAGCTACCAAAAAGGCATTCACTAAAACTGCTCCGGATGCCCAAATTATTCATTTGGCCACTCATAGCCAAGTCTCTGAACGTGATCCTATGTTTTCAACTATCTATATGAGTGACTCACAGAAAGCAGCTGACAGTACATTCAATAATCAAATTTTTGCTTATGAACTTTTTGATCTCAATCTCAATAATGAAATGATTATGCTGAATTCGTGTGAATCCGGATCTGGCACTTATATTCAGGGAACAGGAGTGATGGGGATTAGCAGAGCTTTGCAATATGCCGGTGCTAACTCGCTGATTCTGAACCTCTGGTCGGTGAACGATATGATGGCTTCAGATTTCGCAGTGCATTTCTATGAACAACTGAATCAAGGCAAATCGAAAACAGAAGCGCTTCAGAAGACTAAACGTTATTTTCTCCGGACTAAAAACGCAAGTCCTCATTATTGGGGACCCTATATGCTAATTGGTAGTTCGGAGCCTATTGTCAGCCCCCAGCAAAATATGAATCGGGCTATGGCCGGTATTTTTATTGGTTATTTCCTCCTTATGGTAGGACTCTCTTATCTAACGGACCAAGGAATTATCTTTAATAGAAACAATAAAAAAGTTGCTTGAACTGCCTTGATGCCTTCATCATAAAAAAAAGCTTGTATAAGTTTGTAGAGAATATTTTTAACCCCTGCTACCCCTGGGGATTTTCTCTTAAAGCTCGGTAAGTGCTTTTTTTAATCGTTCGCATTCTTTCCTGAGATTTTCGTACACCCTTGATGCATTTTCCAAATCTTCATCATTACTCACAGTCTTTTCCAGGCGGGATGCAACAGACTGAGCGGATTCAGCATGTAACGTACTTAGAACCCCCTTTAAGGTATGAGCACTGTGCTCAAGCGCTTCAATATCCCCACTTTCGATAGCTTGTTTGATATTACCAAGGTAGACATCATATTGTGAAAGGAACAGATCGGCCATTTCGTGTAACATTTCGATATCGCCATCTACCAAGTCTATTAAGGCCTGCCGATCAAGAGGCTTTTGATCATGATTGATTATCGCAGTTTCAGAATGCTCAACACCAGAACTGTCGGTTTTTGAATCATCCGTTTTGATAGAGAGCTCATTGATTAATCTCTTAAGTTCCTTAGTCCGAATAGGCTTAGAAAGGTAACTATCCATTCCAGCTTCCAGGCAGGCCTCTCGATCCTCCTTCATAGCTCTCGCAGTAAGGGCTATGATTGGGACATGACTATCTTTTCCCTCTTCTTCTTCCCTGATTTTCCTAGTGGCTTCATACCCATTCATTACTGGCATCTGCACATCCATCAGAATCAAATTGAAATCACCATTTCTAAAAGCATCAATTGCTTGCTGACCATTTACCACGGTCTCCACAACATGGTTTTCTTTTTCCAACATCCGTGCGGTAAAACGTTGATTAACGTCATTATCTTCAGCGAGAAGAATTTGTAATCCGCTGTCGATAAATTCTTCTTCCCTATTTTCTTGAACTGGTTTCTTAGTCTCATCGGGCGATTTTTCGGGTAACCGACCGAAAACCTGTTTTATTTTGGACAATAAATCGGATAAAATAACCGGCTTCAACAACTGTCCGGAAAAATCATATTTGCGCAATTTTGTTTCCAGGCTTTGTTGCATAACCGAAGAGAGTAAGATTAAGGCTACCTGGTCGGATGACCAACGATCACGAATGCGCCGGGCCAGCTCGACGCCATTCATGCCGGGCATCTGATAATCGAGCAGAACCAGTGGAAAAGAGGGCGTACCGTTCGAGCGTTCACCACCCTGTTGTTCGAGCAGTTTCAGTGCCTGCTTGCCGTCTGCGGCCGTAACTGGTTTCATGTGCCAGTTACGTAACTGGCGCTCCAGGATATAACGGTTGGTGTCATTATCATCGACTACCAGTACCTGGAGTTCATTTTCGAACGATATTGTAGGAAAATCTTTCTTGTCTCCCTGTCGGTCGTACTGCAACTCTACGGTGAAATGGAAGGTACTGCCTTGCCCGGCAGTGCTTTCGACCCAGATGCGCCCTCCCATGACCTGTACCAGGCGGGAAGTGATAACCAGCCCTAATCCGGTGCCTCCATACTTGCGGGTAGTGGACATATCGGCCTGTTGAAAGGCCTCAAAAATCTGCTTTTGCTTATCCTCAGGTATACCGATGCCGGTGTCACGCACACTTATGTGTAACTGTATCGATTCGGGATCGTCGGACTGGGAGTCGGCACGACGAACAGCCACAACAACCTCACCATGTTCGGTAAACTTGACCGCGTTACCCACCAGATTGACCAGAACCTGTTGCAGTCGAACCGGGTCACCGAGCAAGGCCTCAGGAATTTCAGTGTCGATATCCACAACCAACTCCAAGTTCTTTTGGTGGGCTTTCAGCGCCAGTGTCTTAACAGCTGCACCGATAGTCTCACGCAGGCCAAACCCGATGGTTTCCAAGTCAAGCCTGCCCGCTTCGATCTTCGAAAAATCCAGAATATCGTTGATAATTGACAATAATGATTGTGCCGAAGACTCTGCCATGTGCAAATATTCGTGCTGCTCTACGTTTAATGAGGTGTCAAGAACCAATTCGAGCAAGCCCATGACTCCATTCATGGGGGTACGGATCTCATGGCTCATATTGGCCAAAAATTTACTTTTGGCTTTATTAGCCGATTCAGCCTGTTTTTTGAGCACCTTCTCGGCAGCTAGTTTTTCACGAATGATAGCCGTTTGCTCACGAACCTGACCACGAAGAAGGTGCACCCAGAGCAAGGCCCCCAATAGTATAAGTATCATCAGCGAGCCCAACACCAGAGTGTACTTCCAGTTCCACCAAGGAGCCGGTTTCAGCAGTACTAAATCGGCTGGACTTCGCAGCAGCAGCTCAAATGAACTGGCTTGTACCGTCCCTTCTGACTGGGTAGTCTGTACGTCGTAAATACCAGTAAGCTGTAGCAGGCTACCGTTGCGGAGCGAGGACAACGAATCAGGCAAGGACGCTTGGTTCAAATAGGCGTTGAACACGATATCCCCCACCCGCATTGTCAACTCCTCACGGCCGGATATTTTCACTGAATTCAGCAGATGAGCTTCTATTCGAACCAGCAAAGCATCGTGTTGCCCAGACATTGCATCATCTTTATCAATAAAATAAGGAGTTGGAGGGGTCCCTTCCCCAATTTTCTTATAAATAGCATTTTTCAGAATTGCATTATAATCACCGGAGGCTGCAAAACCAGCTACTGAAACCTGATCACCGAGCTTTACATTCATCTTTTTTCGAGCTTCTACGTATAGCCCGCCCGTTTCGTCCTGTATAAATAAATTGCCTTCATGGCTTTGATAAGTTACTACCCCCTGGACATGTACAAAATGATTATACTTGCGATTCAGCGAAAAATGCAGCAGTGAATTTATGGATTGCAGGGGCATATTAAAAGGATCGGCCGGGCCCGGGCTAATGGTATCGATATAACTCCAACCAGGTACAAACATTTTTACGCCTATTAACTGGTTCCGATCATTGGATAATGCTGCCACGACACCGCGAATTTTTAGGTTTGATCCGATCAATCGATCCTTAGAGTGATTTTTTAGATAATTAGGAGGAATTTGAGCTTCAATTGACTGCGGCCCGGTATCAATATTTAAGAATAGAATTCCCGCTGTATTAGTCCGGGTCGATTGTACGGTTCCACTAACTTTAACCCATTCGGCATCGTATTTTCCCGAAAATATTTCTGGCAATGAAGTTACAGGATCTCGAAAGAATGCATGATGTTGTGATAATACAGTTATATGGACATTATCAATAGTTGGGGCAAAATTACCCGAATCCGAAACCCCCTTTATACTTATGTAACTACCTGCACTAAGCTTTTTAAGCTTAGTAGAATCTTTACTGCTTTTTTTAACATAAATCCCACCAGTAGGATCCTGAATAAATAAATTCTCCCAAATGGGATCGGCATAGGTAACTACAGCTTTCAATTGAACCGGGTAGCCCCGTGCAGCCTCTTCATCCGATAAGTTCCTAATTTGCTTTATCTTGGTAAGGGTATGGAGCTCAGTTTTATCCGGATTTTTCTTGTGATAAGATTTCTGAGAGCGCAAAATAGCAGCATCCTTTACATAATTTTGAGCCTGCGTATGAGCGGGAAAGCCAATAACTTGCACACTGTCACCAGAAGCGATTGAAATGCTTTTTAATGTTTGCACCTGAATGCTGCCAGTGGTACCCTGGATTACAAATGATTTCCCTACATTTGGATATTTAGCTTTTCCCTTCAACCGTATTCGCTGCTGCAAAAATTGATTGCCTCCTTGGGAAAGCAATTCATTTACCTTAACAAGAGGTACCTCAGAACCATCTCTGGCAGGGGTGATAACTTTAATCTGTTTGAGTGAGTTGAGATAGAATTGAACTCCTCCATCTTCGTCATCAGAACATACACCTCTAATTCTTACCTTTGCACCGACATGTACATACGTATTTGTATCACTGGCTGTGGCATTAAGCACCCTTATCCTTATTCGGTCTTGTCCCGCCGCAATTTCCATGTAATAACGGTTGTCCTCTGTACCTACTCTCCGGACAATACCTGTGGTCTCGACATACATGCTTGTTAATTGTCGATTTTGTAGCTCCGGAATGCTTCTTTTTATTGGTTTGGGGATGGATCCATGACCTGTTTTTTTTATTTGCAAACTATCAAGACCAATAACTGATTTTGCAACTCGTCCTCTGACATCCACATGATCACCCGGTCTCAGCTTTTTATTAATTCCCTTGGGATTAATAAAAATACCATGGGTCCTGTCTTGAATAAATAATTGTCCCCATGATGGATCGTAGTACGTTACTACGCCCTGGGTATGTACTTTGTCCCCCAGAGGGGTATTTCCAGCAACCTGTAGAACAGTTTGAAGAGAATCAGAAGATCCAGGTTGAGATTGATGGTTTCCCGATTGGCAAGAGATCAATATGAATGCCAGAATAAAAATACCAGAGACTGGTTTAGAATACACTACCTGCCCAATATTTTTTGCTATAAAAATAAAAATTAACCCTAGCCTGTCGAATTTTTTATCAATGCCGTCGAATAGTAAAATATAGGAACGGAACCTATGTAATTCCTAAACCAAATCTTTATTGACAACAATTATCTAATATTAAATTTTTCTAAAAAAAGAAACATAGTACTTTTATTAGATACAAGAAAACCCATCAACCATTATTAATTTGAACAAAAAATTGTTTAGAACGGTATAATAAGCTGTAGCCTTATTAAGATTTAAATCCGTAATCTATATTCGAATTTAAAGTTTTACGACTTATAGATTAATTAGCAATCTTTATCGAATAAGGTGTCTTGCACAGTTTATTTCGATCTCCGTTAAATTGGGTACTTGCTATTTATTGAATGTTTCTACAACTATCTCTTCGCACTGAACCTTTATTTTCTGCATTTGCATGCTTTCGAACTCCTCTGTTGAATGTCTTAAATATTAAGTCATACTTATATGTTATTTATCGACTCTAAATTAAAAAAGTTAAATATTATTCTAATTCAAACAATAAATTTTTGACAAACAAGGTCATATCAATCAACAGCTTAGGATGATTTATAAATCAATGCCAGCGTTATACTAATACATCATCCCTCTTCCGAGAGTAATTCGATCAATTCCTGCTCCCCATCCTTCAAATAAAACGCTACGAAAATCATAGGTTCATTATCCGAATAGTTATCAAAATGAGTGATAGGAGTATCGGCTGGTTCGTAAAAAGATTCGCCAGCATTGATTACCTGCTCCGGTTTGCCTTTTACCTGTAGTAGGCAAGTACCACAAGTTATTATCCCCACAACAGGACACGGATGCGAATGAAGAGGAGCCTTTTGTCCGGGTGGAAATGTTATTTGTACTGCCTTAACCGAAGAAAGATCACGTTTGGGAAACCCGATATCCAATAAACCGGATCTATCGATTTCTTGATTCTCATCTTTGTTCATTGCAAATAATTTAGATAAATAACAGCACGCTAAAATAAAACATTTATTTTTCGACTTCAGTATTTTTCCATTCTTCTCATTTATTTCATTCAATCCTTGTTTCAGTGGATCAACATTTCAAAACCTAGATACTAAGACGGGTCGTAAGACTAGTCCAGCAACAAAAAAAGCCTCTGCAAGCAATCCTGCAGAGGCTTTAAAATGAAACTATCAAAAAATAAGTTGAGCGGAAGACCGGATTTGAACCGGCGACCCTCACCTTGGCAAGGTGATGCTCTACCGCTGAGCTACTTCCGCTTTTTTAGAGTCCCAAATATAAGGTAGTTATCCTATACATTTCAACAGAAATTTGAGAAAATTTCTATCCTCTATTGTTTTTGCCCCCCCCTGAAAAATATTCCATTAGTTAAAATTAAAATTCTGGCTACTCGAACCGGATTTATCATTCTTCCGAAATCGTACTTCAACGAAAGCTCCTTCCTTATTTTGTATATCCAGGAGTCCTCCCAGCTGTGATGCCAACTGATGAATTAATGTAGCACCTAAGGTATCCGATTCATCTCGGATAAATGATTCGGGGAGCCCTTTACCGTTGTCCTCTACCTTTAAAATTACTTCATTATCTTCATCGTTATAATCGACACCAATCTTAAGTAAGCCTTCTTCATTATCTTTGAATGCATGTTTAAAAGCATTTGTCACAAGTTCATTAATAATCAAGCCGCTTGGTATTGCCTGATTGACATTCAACTTTAGATGTTCGGTGGTTTCGATATCAATGTGGATATCCTTTTCCAGGTATCCGTGGGCATCTTTAATAGTGGATATCAGATTTTTAACAAAATTGGAAAATTCCAGATTTGTAAAATCCTCAGCTTCGTATAAGGCCTCGTGAATCATAGCCATAGACTGTATACGTAGCTGTGACTGTCTTAAGATATCAGTCAGTTTCTCATTATCCTCTTTTAGAGCTTTGAGCTCAAGCAATCCAGAAATAATGGCAAGATTATTTTTCACCCGGTGATGAATTTCGGCAAGCAATACTTCCTTTTCCTTGGCATTTCGATGAATTTCTTCTTCTCTGTTTTTTTGCTCAGTAATATCCTGTAAAATACCCATTACTTTGAAAAGCCGCTTGTTACGCATAATCGGTCGCCCCATAGCTCTCACCCACTTTCTGCTTCCATCTGCAGTTACTAACTGATATTGAGCATCGTAAGACTGCCGATTATCTATAGCATGGTTTAAATCCTTTTTAATTCTATCTTTGTCCCCTTCTATATAAAATTCCAAAGCCTTTTGAAGATCTACTCTGTGGTCTCTGGAAATTCCATAAATCTGATATATCTGGTCGGTCCAATACAACTCATCGTTATTGGGATTATACTCCCATCCACCAATTTTAGCCATCTCTTCGGTCGTTTTCAAAAGCATTTCGTTTCTTCTTATTAAGGTAATGTCTTCTACAAAAGCAACGACCGATTTAAGTTTGTTCTGGGAAGTTCTTAATGATGAAGCGTTAATTCGAATATTAATTTCAAAACCATTTTTTGTAAATGCAAAGGTTTCAAATCTGGTATTTTCAAGCCGACCATCGGTCAATTTTTGAATTTGTTCCTTAATTAAGTTGTGCTCTTCTTCCGGAAAAAGTTTAAAATCGAAAGAAGTTTTACCTAAGACTTCATCCGCACGGTAACCAAATTTTTCTTCTGAACGCTTTGACCAGTAAATAATCTTAAACTCGTGGTCAAATTTGATCATCGCTAAAGGATTTTCATCAATATGATGGTTCAATTCATCAAGCGTATTCTTATATTTATTTTTTAGCGTAACCGTTTCCGTCAAATCATGAATATGGACTATCCGGGTGTTCATATTATCAATTGGATAATACTGGGACGTGATTTGAACGTACAGAATGTCTCCGGATTTGGATAAATGGCGAACCGGTTCATTCTCATAAACTTTTGATTGCTGTCCTAATTTAGCCAACCGTATCTGTAATGCCGATCTATCTTCTTCTGGCAGAAGATCTTCAAAAGATAGCCCTCTTGCCTCCGTTTTACTATACCCATACTTCTCTATGAAACGCCTGTTGACTTTCTTAATTTCCAGTGAATCCCGATCATATATAAGCATGGCGTTGGGATGATCCTCAAAAAATAAATTTTCCAGATCCATATATATCTATAAATGATGTTAGGTCGTTGTATGTTCGAAATAATTTCTCAAACAAGAATAATTTTTATATTACTTGAAATGTCCTTACTGCCCCAAACACGCCCTACAGATGTAAATTTCCAGTTACTTATATAAAAAAATCACATTAAAAATCACATTTTGTGAACAATAATCATGAAAATTATTTTAGGATATAAGTTCACAAAAACTCAAACTACTTACTGATATCAGATAGGCCTAAACGTTTAATATACTGATGTAACACATCCTTACTGACTCATCTCCGGATTTTTTGCAGAACTTCTTCGGAATGAATCTTATCTTTTAACTCTTCTTCATCAGGCAAAGTGGGACGATCACGATAACGATCGACAACGCAAATAAAGCCCAGCGGCTCTCCTCTGTCAGCATGAAATTGGTGAAGTGTTTCCGGGGCAACAAAAATCACATCATGTGACGATATTTTGTGCAGGGAATCCCCCAAAATTACTGTTCCACTTCCACGGATTATGATGACAGAGTGCGGATGACGATGGTATTCGAATGAGGTATATCCCCCGGCCTCAACCTCAAAATAACGAGTTTGAAAGTTTAAGGCCTGTTCATCCTCTTTTTCACCTAACAATGAAAAGCGATGAACGCCTTTATAGCAGCTCGTATCATCTTTGTACTCTTTCCGGTCAACCGAATTCCACTGATAATTGGAGCTTTTTATTACTTTTGAGTTATTCTCCATCGCGTCACCAACTCAATTTTGGATTAACTTCCGACAAAATTCTTCAGAAGCCGCTTGAATTCCATCCGCATGTTTGTACAAACTGCTTCCAATTAAAAAAGCAATGTCTTCTCCATATGTTGAAATCCAATGATCAACATTTTCCATTTTTATTCCTCCGGCTGGCATGGGGAAGGAGGTTTTAAAGGCTGAAGGCTCCCTCCTAGCTGCTTCATTAATTGCTTCGCATTCATTTTGTGAAAAAGTGAATCGTCCATCTTTATTCGGATAAATTACAAAATCCGCACCCAGAGCTCGCCAAAGCTGACCATATAAAAAGTCGGGAGAAAGTCCCTGCGTTTTATGGGTTGTTAGCCCACCCGAAAACGCGGGATGGGCAATGATTGGAAGATCTATTTTACTGCGGGCAAGACGGTGCATCGTCTCAAGGCCAGTTATATGCGGACAGATCAAAACACCATCAGCCCCAAATTCCGCCGCTTTTTTATATCTATCTACAGATTCAGATGCAAAAGCAGTGATATTGGGATAATAATAGGATTTGTGCCCATTCTCGGCCGCACGATTTATCGCAGAGACACAGGCTTCCACACGTTCATCAAATGGTGCAAATTCCTGATTGGCTAAACCGTGATCATCTTTAATGATATCAATACCTCCGAGTGCAAACTGATAACATAAATCAGCCAACTTGGCAGAGCTGCTCCCCAAAGGCTTAAGTGCAGTTGCGCTTAATGGTCGCTTGGGAATGTTATATTTTTCACGGATCCCAGTTATCCCCTGTCTGGGACCTCTAAAAACTACCTTATTTAATTTTGACCATTCAGCACTAATAATACGAATACCCGGCTGAAGCGAAATATTACCATATAAAATATTGAGAAATTGGGAAATATCCCCTCCCACATCTGCAAGAGGCCAAGAAATGATGACCTGATGCCGATGATCATCCAACTTCTGACTTTCAACAGCTTTACCTACTACCTTTTCCTTTACTTCGGTGTTGAGTACCCCCCGGGGCAATTCGGCTGTTTGTTCGAGACACATGCCCTCAATTTTTTGATCAATCTGTTCCCCTTCTTGAATGGTCACCTGATATGTTATCTCGAAGGTACTCATAAACGGTTTGTTATCAACTAATTTGTATCAAAGAAAGCTTTGTAAAACCACAACATGAAATTACCATCGCGCCTGTCCCGGTTCTAACCAGAGAGCCCCGCGATTTTTAGATCAATCTGACACCTTATCTGCCCGCTGGTTGTCAACTGGTGAAAGTCTAGGCAGTTTCTCAATACAGCATTGGAAAATAGACCACCCGCTGGGAAAATGATCTGGACAGTCTTAAAAAATTACAGCATAATAGTCTCTGTTCTTTTAGGCCCTTTTGAAAGAACCGTCAAATTTACCCCCAGGTAATCTTGTATAAACTTCAGATAGTCCTTAGCATTTTCCGGCAGCTCATCATAACTATTGCAGTCCTCCAATGATTGTTGCCACCCGAGCATAGATTTATAGCGTGGGGTAACTACATCAAGATCCGGTAAATCGAGAGGAAATACCTCGGTAATTTCCCCATCGATCTCATATTCCGTACAAAGTTTAATCTCTTCGAAATCGTTTAGGATGTCCAGTTTTGTCAGAGCCAGTTCATTCATGCCATTTACGCGTAAGGCATATTTCAATGCTACTAAGTCAACCCAACCACAGCGGCGTGGACGACCGGTTGTTGCTCCGAATTCGTGTCCTTTGGCCCGGAGCTTCTCTCCATCCTTACCGTCTAGTTCGGTCGGAAATGGCCCATTGCCAACACGTGTGCAATATGCTTTAGTAATGCCCATAACTTTATCGATAGCCGTGGGAGGAATTCCCGATCCTGTGCAGGCGCCTCCCGAGGTGGGACAGGAAGACGTTACAAATGGATACGTACCATGATCTACATCCAAAAGACTACCCTGAGCCCCTTCCAGCAAAATTTCTTCATCCTGCTCGATGGCATCATGCAACAGGGCACTGGTATTAGTAATATAAGGGCGAAGCTTTTCTGCAGATTTGAGCAATTCCTCAATTATAGGTTCAGCCTCGATAGGATCACGCTTGTAGATATGTTGCAGAGCATCATTGACATCTATAATATTGGCTTTCACCTTCTTTCGTAACTCCTCTGGGTGAAAAAGATCCGACATACGAATTCCTACGCGAGAAACCTTACTAACATAAGCCGGACCGATACCACGCCCTGTCGTACCGATAGCATCATCCCCACGATGTTCCTCTTTTACCCGGTCCATCAGTTGATGATAAGGTAAAATCACATGGGCCGATTTACTGATTTTCAGACGCGTTTTAAGATCAGCTCCAAGGGCTTCTACTTCTTCAATCTCATCAAGTAAAGCGTGAGGATCAATAACGACCCCATTCCCAATTACACAAGTTGCATCACCATTAAAAATGCCGGAGGGAATAAGATGTAATACAATCTTTTTATCCTCAAATTCCAAGGTATGACCGGCATTGGCCCCACCCTGATACCGTATTACATACCGGGCATCCCTGCTCAGCAGATCTACAATTTTACCTTTTCCTTCATCGCCCCACTGGGCACCTACAACAACACGAATTGACATAACAAACTCTACATAAAAAAAGGGGTGAAAAGAAAACACCCCTTATACTTAAAAAATTAGAATGAACTTATTCTTCCTCAGAATCAGAAAATGATTCTACCGCCTCATCAAGAGACTTGTAATGTTTAAATACCGTAATCAACTTTGTGATAACCAACAAGCTCTCGATTTTATCGGTAGCATTGGCAATACGAAGATCTCCCCCGGCTTTTCTCATTGTTGTCAATCCACCGATCAACATCCCTAATCCAGAAGAGTTCATAAACTTGACTTTGCTCAAATCGGCAACGATATTGGGTTTCTCTTCTTCGATAAGCTCGTGAAGTTTCTCATTAAGCTTAACCGCATCAGGACCGCCCATCACATTGCCCTTAAACTCAATAACTACGCAATTATAACGCTCTGTTACATTGAAATTCATTTTCCAATCTCCTGCTGGTTAATAATTCAAATTTTAAATTTATGCATTCTGCTTCTGGCGACTTCTTCTCAGATCCATAGCCAATGGACTAGCAATAAATATAGAGCTATAAGTACCAACGATGATTCCGAGCATCAAGGCAAACGAAAATCCTCTTAACACTGCCCCGCCAAAGATAAATAACACGGTTACCGTAAACAAGGTGGTCAATGAAGTAATAACAGTACGACTTAATGTGTCATTAAGACTTTTATTAATCATATCCTTCTCGTCCATTGTCTTAAAAAGCAAACTGTTTTCCCGTATACGGTCAAATACCACCACCGTATCATTTATTGAATAACCTACAATAGTAAGAAAGGCTGCTACAATTGCCTCGTCAATTTGTAAGTTAAAAGGAAGAATATTTGAAAATATGGTAAATATTCCTAACACAATCATTACGTCATGAAACAGGGCAGCGACGGCACCGGCCGAAAAAGCCCAATCTTTAAATCGTACAAGGATGTAAAGGAATATAGCTATTAACGCGAATATGATTGCATTGAAAGATGCATCCTTAAGGTCTTCGGCAAAACGGGGACCAACAATATTAGTTTTGATAACATCTACATCAATTTTCGGATAAAGCTGGCTCATGCTGGAGACAATGAGCTTTTGGACTGTAGTAATATCTCCCGGATTGTCAGTACGGACAAGGATATCCCTGTCTGAACCGAATTTTTTTACAATGGGAGCACTTTCTAAAGGCTTTGCAAGCTGATTACGTATTTGAGTAACCTCAACCGGCTTGCTGAATTCCAAGACGTATTCCTTCCCCCCCTTGAAATCAATGCCGTATTGTAATCCTTTCGTTAGAATTCCAATGATAGAAGCCGCAATTAAAAGGCCTGAAATCCAATAGGCAATTTTATGGACTTTAATGAAATTAAAATTTGGTGTTTCGAACCATCTCATAATTAATTTTACCTCTTTTATATTAAATTTCTGTGGTTAGCCAAAACTTACCTTGGATGATCTATCGCGGGTTAGGTAATCAACAACTACCCGTGTAATAATGATAGCACTAAACAGCGATGAAGCGATACCCGCCATCAACGTTACGGCAAAACCTTTGATAGGACCAACGCCAAAACTATACAGGATGATCCCTATAAAGAAGGTTGTTATGTTGGCATCCATAATCGCACTCATTGCATTAGAATAACCACCTTCTATAGAAGCACGTAACGTTTTACCGGATCTGGCCTCCTCTCTGATCCTGTCAAATATGAGTACGTTGGCATCCACTGCCATACCTATTGTTAATACAATACCGGCAATACCCGGGAGGGTAAGCGTGGCCTGAAAGGCGGCCAAAATTCCCAAAATAAATAACATATTCAGGATTAGCGCCAAATCCGCAATAGCTCCGCCGGAATGGTAATAGACAATCATAAATACAGCGACAATAACAAGACCGATAAATGTCGAGTAAAATCCTTGTTTTATAGAGGTTTCACCCAGGGTAGCCCCTACTGTTCGTTCTTCCACAATTTTAAGTGGAGCCGGCAGCGCACCGGAAAGCAAAATATTCACAAGGTCCTTGGCTTCATTCACATTACCCAACCCGGTAATTGATGAACGTCCATTTGAAATTTTGGTCTGCACGTTGGGATAAGAATACACATAGCCATCTAATACTATTGCAATGGGCTTGCCTATATTGGCTCCGGTGATACGCGCCCATTTTCGTGCTCCCTCAGCATCCATCGTCATAGAAACACGTGGCTGATTAGTGTTTTTATTAAAATTGACGCTTGCTTCTTCAATCACATCACCCTTGAGTTCTACTTCCGACCGGACCCCAATCAGTTCAAAAAGGTCCTGTCCCTGCTTGGTATGGGTAAAGGGTGTAGCTCCCCACATGAAAACTACATTACGTGGAATTAGTTTTTTTGCTTCCGGATTCTGTAGCAGATCATTAACCTTAGCAGTATCACGTCCTGCAGCATAGCCCAGTGTGTAGGGATTTCGTCCCCTGGGATTTAATACTTGCAGTAATGGATTTTGTTGAGCGCTCTGTTGTGTCGTATCGGTCGTATCAGAAACTTGTTTATTATAATAACTAACAAGTCGTTGTTTAGCGGTACTAATTTCATCCTGTTGGGCAACCAATCGAAACTCAAGACGAGCGGTACCTTTCAACAGGTGACGAATACGTTCTTTATTGGCAACTCCAGGCAGCTCAACTACGATCCGATTGTTACCTTGTTTCAGGATAGCTGGCTCTGTTACCCCGTAGCGGTCAACACGAGTTCGAATAATCTCCTTAGCTCGACCAACGGCGGAATCACGTTGTTTCTTAAGATATTTTGCAATTTCATCGTTGGTAGAACGTCGGGTAATATTATCTGTATCGGATCGATAATACCGGCTCAACCGCCCGTTGGGATACCGTTGTTCAAATGCTTTAACCATCTCATCAATTAAGTCGGTACCATTCTGCTTAGCCCGCTGTTGGCCAACTGCAATAACATTCGTCAATACCGAATCGGCACTTTCTCCAGCCAGTTCTTTTAACAGTTGGGGCGTTTCAACTTGGAGGGTAACATGCATGCCGCCCTGTAAGTCCAAACCAAGTGAGAGCGATTCTTTTCTTAAGTTCTGCAGACGCTGGGCGTTGTTTTTTTGATATTGTGCCTGTTCGGCCTTTGGCAATCCTTCTATATAATGCTGCTCCAGCATATTAGACACTGTAGGCCACAAATAGTAGATAGATATTGCCAGAAAGGCGACAATAAATCCTATTTTAGTTCCATTACCTTTCATAATAAACCGTTTTGAAAAATTTAGAATTGAATTTCTTGAATAATTGCGCACTCATCCAAATATCATACATAAGATATGGGATGAATATCTGTGAGAAGAGAGAAAAAAATACTAGGGAGCTCCAATGGCAATACCACTGCTCATGGGGATAACCCAAAAGGGTACCTTTCGATTATTGAAAGGATATGCTGTTTCAATCCATTGCAATACCCTTGGTGTTGCGATGGTAGCTGCGACGGCACCACAGGATGCCGACTTATCAACTTTTATTGGCAATAGGGATTTAACCGTCTGCTGAGCGGGAATGCCCGCCATCGCATTTTCCGTCTGGTATTGATTCCACTCAAAAAGAAGCAGTTCATATACCTGACTGTCCGCGACAGATTCTGCAAAAGGGAGTTTGAAATCCTTATTATTTCGCCGAACAATTTTCGATGCCTTTTTTAGGATCTCATCCAAATGATCGTTCGACTTTCGGAGCTCATTTAGTTGTTCCTGTAACTCGGCAGTATTAGAACTCGACAACATCGTACTGAACCAGCGAGCAAAGGCACGGGAGGAATATTCAGCCTTGGCTGATTGCACTATGTAAAGACTGAAGCCCATCCAGATCAATACCAGTACAACGACACGGACGATATGTGTACGAAGTTTATTCATTCGAGGCAGAAAATAGGGAGAAAGTGAGAGTGGGACAAACGATTTTTATCTCTTTTCCCTGTTCTTGTAACTATCTTCCGTAATAGATAATCACAAAACACATATCTCTAAAGGAAATATTACATATAATGTGTTGACTTAAGGATTGCTGAAAATCAGTCCAGCTCATCCAATTCAGGTTGTCGCTTATGGACCAATACATCATCAATCCACCCATAAAGGAGGGTAACTGCAATACTGATCACTCCACCATACAGCAGAATACCATTAAATTTGAGATCAATATGTAGTACCCAAATAGCAAGGAGTACCAAAAAGGCCCATAGTATCAAAAAGATAGAAACACACTTGAAAAAAAACTTCATACCTGCTTTGTATTGTAAATTAGATTTCGTTGTGGATTTATTTAATCATCCTAAAATACGAAAATTTTCGTGTTGATGAAGCTCAAAGTTTCGTTACGCTTTTACGGCTATTGTTAGCTTGCCAGTTATTTCATATTTAATCATGTCATTAAACGCTGCTTCGCTTTTCCAAGCGTCCACGTGATACAGCACAAGGGCGGGCCTATCGGATGATTTTTGTGATTGGCCCGAGGTGTCAACCAAATTGCAGAAATAAACAATAAACGCCCCACCCGCCTATGGCGGTTCTCCGCTCAATGGGAGATTTAATTCCGCTTAAAAAATTTAAATCTACTGTGTTGTGAGGGAGTTGTACTCCCGAACTACCTGGGGTTCGAGGGTACAACCCTCTCACAATTCGCTTATGAAGTTTAAAAAAACGATTTAAGTTCAAGAAGTTTTATTGAACTCACGCTATATCATCTTTTACTCAGACAAAACTATCTTATCACAAAATTAGTTTATTACTATCGACTAAAGCTTCAATAGCGAAATATTTATAAGCAAAACTTGTTTAAAATGTCCAACACTATTCAACTAAATCCCGCAACAACGGCGCTTATTCTCATTGACCTGCAAAAAGGAATCCTGAATTATTCATTCAAACCTCATTCTGCATCGACCATTCTTTCCAACGCTGTTCGGATGGCCGAGTCTTTTCGTAAACAAAACGCCCAAGTTGTACTTGTGCATGTAGGCTTTTCTGCGGATGGTGGGGATGCCCTGAATATACCTACCGATACTTCCCTATCCGGTGGGCAACGTCCTGATGACTGGATGGAGTTCCCTGCTGAACTTGGTCCCCGGGAGAATGACCTCGTCATTACCAAACGACAATGGGGCGGGTTTTATGGTACCGAACTGGATCTCCAGCTTCGTAGACGCGGAATCGATACCATTGTGATGGGAGGAATTGCTACTAATTTTGGAGTAGAATCTACTGCACGGGATGCATATGAGCGTGGTTATCATCAATTTTTTGCAGAAGATGCAATGGCGGGATTCAGTGAAGAAGCTCATAATTTTGCAGTTAATAATATCTTTCCAAGAATAGGTCACATACACTCTACCGACGAAATTCATGGAGCCCTAAACTAATAAAAAGAAAATATTTTATTGCCATTTATGCGCACAAAATTTCTGTTATGATGAAGTTTGATATAAAATACCGTCTTGCTATTTGTCTTTTCCAAATGTCAAAAAAACTTCTGTGAGTGTTTCTACTCTTAAAGTTCACAACAAATATGATGATGCCTTTTTTGTAATTATTATCAGCCAAAATTAACTTGTTTGCTTTCTGATAAAGACTTATGTTTTGACTGAATTTAAAAAGTCAAGCTATGAAACATTATTTTCGAATCATAGACCTCTGTTGTTGTGTATGCCGGCGGGCACTATACATGGATATGCCCCTTTTACACCCGGAGGACTGAATCGTTTGACTTGTTAAAAAGATTGAGGCCCTTCGGCAGAACCCGAAGGGCCTTTTTTGTTCAGTGCTTTTTTATTTACTGAATGCTCTTATCAAGAAAGGCTGAGGGATCAGGCCCGGAGAAGCCTTGGCAACCACCTTGAACACTAATTGCCGTGTACAAGGGTTAGGTGCTAATTCCTGCTCCGGTTTATCGGGGAAAGATGAGAGGTGAGGCTTACCCTCTTTTGGGCTAACGCGAAATTCAAAAGCCTCTTCCAAGATCTTTGCCCTCTCAAACCGGTGAATGATCTTGGAAGAGGCTTTTTTGTTTTAACGATTTTCAATAATGATCAGCTTTATATGAAAACGACATTTAACAACTGGTATGATGAAAAAATGCGAGCAACTGACGAACTCAGTGCCGAAACTGATCGTGCTGAAGCTACATTGGATGCTGTTTCCACAATCGCTATTGTAGGCCTGTCACGCACTTTTCATAAAGACAGCCAGTATGTGGGGCGTTATCTCAAAAATGCCGGATATCAGATTATACCGGTCAATCCCGGTGCTGATAAGATTCTAGGTCAGCAGGCTTACCCGGATCTCAAAAGTATCCCTGCCGAAATTGATGTGGTGGATGTATTTCTATCTCCTGAGCATCTTTCAGAAGCAGTAGACCAGGCAATCGAATTGAATCCACAACCGAGAGCCATTTGGCTTCAATTGGGAACGGGAAAACATCCAGAAGAAGCCGAAAAAGTTGCCGGTTCCGGCATAGAGTTATATCAGAATCGATGCATCAAGGTGGATCACCAGTTTCTGATCAGACCTAAGAATTCTAACTACAACGACTAACTAATAAATCAAACACCATGAGTAACGACGGAAAAGAACGTAATTTTAAATTTGAGACTCTGCAACTTCACGCAGGACAAGAGGCTGACCCCACTACCGGGGCACGTGCCGTACCGATCTATCAAACTACCTCTTATGAGTTTGACGATACCGATCATGCGGCTACATTATTTGCATTAAAAGAATTCGGAAATATTTATACCCGGATTATGAACCCGACCAGCGATGTCTTTGAAAAACGTATCGCTGCACTAGAAGGCGGTGCTGCTGCAGTTGCCACTTCATCGGGACAGTCGGCCCAGTTTATGACCATTGCAACCATTGCCCAAGCCGGCGATAATATCGTATCAACCAGCTTTTTATATGGGGGAACCTATAACCAATTTAAAGTAACGCTACCCCGCCTGGGTATTGACGTTAATTTTATTGAGGATGATAAGCTTGAAAGCTACGAAGCTGCAATTGATGAAAATACGAAAGCAATTTATGTAGAAGCTATTGGCAATCCCCGTGGCAATGTGCCTGATTTCGACGGACTATCCGAGATTGCCCAAAAACACGGCATTCCATTAATTGTCGATAATACCTTTGGAGCTGCAGGCTCTATCTGTCAACCGATTAAACACGGCGCTAATATTGTTACTGCATCAGCTACTAAATGGATTGGCGGACATGGTACTAGTATTGGTGGCGTAATTGTTGATGCCGGAAACTTTAATTGGGGAAATGGTAATTTTCCTTTATTTACCGAACCGTCTCCAGCGTATCACGGACTTAATTTCTGGGATACCTTTGGACCTGACGGACCTTTTGGCAACATCGCTTTTGCCATTCGTGCCCGAACAGAAGCTTTGCGAGATTTTGGATCCGCCCCATCGCCATTCAATAGCTTTCTGTTGCTGCAAGGACTTGAAACTCTCTCGCTCCGTACTGAACGACACTGCGAAAATGCACTCAAATTGGCCAAATGGCTAAAAGAGCAGGATGTTGTTGACTGGGTCAATTATACTGGCTTGGAAGATCATCCATACCACGAAAGAGCCAAAAAATACTTAAATTCCGGCAAATTCGGAGCTGTCCTCACTTTTGGTGTAAAAGGAGGATTTGAATCAGCCAGAACCTTTATCGAAAATGTCGAACTTGCCAGTCACCTGGCTAATGTGGGCGATGCCAAAACGTTGGTTATTCACCCCTCTTCGACTACGCACCAACAACTTAGCGACGAAGAACAGGCTTCAAGCGGTCTTTCGCCCGACTTGATTCGTGTTTCGGTTGGTATTGAACATATCAATGATATTATTGAAGACTTCAAAATTGCTTTTGAACAGATCAATGTACCAGCTTAAAATCTGAACGTTGTTTAGGAGCGTCCACGTAATTAAGCGTGGACGCCCTTTCAACAAAACTAATATCAGTTAATGGGTAAAAAAGAATCATATACGTTCGAAACCACTTTCATTACAGAAAGGGGAAACCGGATTCAAAACCCGACTATAGCTTATCGAAGCTGGGGCAAACCAAATGACGCTCGTGACAACGTGATACTTGTTTGTCATGCATTAACGGGCAACACGGCCGCCGATGAATGGTTTGGAGGGCTCTTCGGGCCAAGTAATGTCATTGATCCGGAAGAACATTTTGTGATCTGTCCTAATGTAATCGGTAGCTGTTACGGCAGTAGTGGGCCAACAAGTACCAATCCCCAAACAGGAGAATCATACCAGGCTGATTTTCCGATTATTACGATTCGTGATATGGTACGGTTACAACAACAGTTACTGGATGAATTACAAATTACCGGTATAGAAATGGTGCTTGGTGGATCAATGGGGGGCATGCAGGCACTTGAGTGGTGCATAATGGATTCACGTCCGAAATCGGCCGCTCTTTTCGGTATGGGGAAAGAACACCGCCCCTGGGCAATTGGGATCAGCCATACTCAAAGACAAGCAATTTATAATGACCCTCACTGGAAGGAGGGCTACTACACGAAAGAACAACCTCCCAAAAAAGGATTGGCATTAGCGCGAATGATTGCTATGAATAGCTACCGTCATCCAACAGATTTTGATGAGAAATTTGCCCGCCGACTCCAGGATGGAGAGAATCAATTTGAGATAGAATCTTATCTCAATTACCAAGGAGAAAAATTGACCAAACGGTTTGATGCCGTCTCTTACGTCCGCCTTACTCAGGCTATGGATTCACATGATATCGGCCGGGGGCGATCTAGTCATGAAAATGTTCTACGAAAAATCGATATTCCGGTTCTGGTTGTTGGGATTGACAGCGACCTGCTATATCCACCGGATGAATCACGAGAATTAGCAGATTTACTGCCTCAGGGAAAATATGCCGAAATTCATTCACATCATGGTCATGATGCATTCCTAATCGAATTTGATCAACTTAAAGCTATTATTAACTATCATTTAGCTGAAATACCAACAAGAACTGTCGAATCATAAAATGCCTTGCACCACATCCGATATTCACATATTAAAATTTGGTGGTACCTCCCTCCAAAATGCTCTCTTTATTGAACAAGCTGTGGATATCGTCATCGAACGGCAGGGTATTGCCCGTCCAATGGTGGTGGTTTCTGCTGTTGCAGGCGTTACCGACTCTCTTATTACGATTACGGACAAGGCAGGGAATGATAAAGAAAAAACATTACAGCACGTAGATAGGTTAGAAAGATTACATCTTGATTTGTTTGATGAGCTGGCATCTTCGATGTCGGACCAGCGGGATTCCCTTTCGGATCTTTTCGACGAACTCCGGGAAACCATCTGTAAGGATGATGTGAGAACTCAAAACTTTCCTTTGTGGAAAGACCAGATACTCTCTGTAGGCGAACGAGCCTCGGCATTAATTTTTGCTGCCGCACTTACGAAACAGAATCATCCTGCTCAGTCCTATGAAGCCAATCACTTTATAAAAACAGATTCCTCTTTCGGACACGCCCGTGTACAAGCGAATCAAACCCGTACGCTCGTAAATGAAATTCTAAAACAATCTGATGTCATTCCAGTCATTACCGGATTTATCGGCTCAGATGATAAACAGCGCATCACGACTCTGGGCCGTTCCGGCTCAGACTACACTGCCAGTTTGGTTGCCGATGCTATGGAAGCGAATCATCTGGAAATTTGGACGGATGTAGACGGGGTCTTGTCTGCCGATCCTCGTTGGGTACCTACCGCAGAATCCATTAACCATTTAGGCTTTGGTGATATCCAGGAACTTTCGGCTCACGGCGCTAACGTCATTCATCCTAAAACCATAAAACCACTTCGGGATGAAAACACTTCAGTATTAGTTAAAAATAGTCTAAACCCATCGCATCCCGGTACCCTAATTGAGTCTGGATATTCTTCCAATGGTTCATTCAAAACGATCACTGTTACCGGTCCTTTTTTATGGTTTGAATTACCATCAAAATATAGTTATGCTCTCTTGGCAAAATTAAAACAGTGGTTAAATGATGAAAATGATGCCGAAGCCTTTGCATTCAAACAAAATTCAAGCTTTGAACCGGGTAGATTTTTAATCAGGGAATCGGTTTACGAACAGATTTCCAAACAACTAGAACAATGGCTTGAAAATCAAAATATTGAAATTCATCCTGAAAAGGATATTTTCAAGGTTAAAAAATTCAGCAATCACTTTGCTCAGAATGAACGATTAACCGAGCGTATTTGGAATATTTTGGTCTCAAAAAATCTACAACCACTAAATGTAGAAAGGAACAACAACGAACGTTTTATATCATTTCTCTTTCCCAGGGAGGAAGCTCGCCGCGCTGCTCGCCTGCTTAATGATTATCTGCAGGAAAATAAATCTATTGTAGATCTATTTGTAGCCGGTACCGGCGAAGTGGGAAAAACACTGCTCCGGCAACTGAAATCGACAGATAAAAATACGCTTCGATATCGACTGCTGGGATTATGTAATAGTAGAAAATCCATCTGGGATGATCGTGGGATCAATTTTGAATCAGGTATCAACTGGTCGAATGCTGAACAAACAAATTGGCAAAAACTTTTGAACCATTTAACAGCCACTTTCCGACATAATTTAATCTTCGTGGATGCCACTGGCAGCGAAGAAGTGGCTCGGCTGTATCCTAAACTGTTGAAAGAAGGCGTCCATATCGTAACACCAAGTAAATTGGCCAATACGTTTGAGCAATCCTTTTTTGATCAACTTCAGGCTGAAGTTGAAAATAGTCGAACATCTTTCCGCTATGAAACGACTGTTGGAGCGGGCTTGCCGGTCATCTCTACAATTAAAAATTTACAGCGAAGCAAAGACTCAATCTCAGAAATTTCGGGAGTAGTATCGGGTACGATGACGTATCTGTTTAACCAATTGGAAAAAGGAACAAGCTTTAGCGATGCCATTGTAGAGGCACGAAAAAAAGGCTACGCGGAACCCGACCCCCGAGATGATTTGTCCGGAGAAGATGTGGCACGTAAATTCTTGACACTGGCCCGAACTTTGGGATACAAGCTGGAACGGGATGAGCTGGAAGTTGAATCTTTAGTTCCTGAAGAACTGTTAACGGTTAATAAATCTACTTTTTTAGATAAATTACCGGAATATGACAGCGAGTGGCACCAACGAATGCAAACCGCGCAAAAAAATAATGAAACACTCCGGTATACTGGAACTTTAAAAGATGGAAAGATTGCAATCGGCATCCAATCAGTCCCGAAGGATTCTCCATTAGGACAACTAAGAGGAACCGATAACTTGATCCAGATTTATTCTCAATTCTATAAACAAACCCCGCTGGTAATTCAGGGCCCTGGTGCCGGTAAGGAAGTAACTGCAGCGGGAGTACTTAGTGACATTCTAAAAACAGCTGAAAAACTATCAACCAATTAATTATCGACTATAAATTAATTTAATTAAGCAACGCACAATTAAATTTTAAATTAGTTAATTTAGAAATTTCTAACTCAGTAAATAAGAGCAAAAATGGTTTCTGATCAGGGCTTATACCAATCCCGCCACGAACATGACGCATGTGGAATAGGTTTTGTCGTCGACATAAAAGGAAAAAAATCGCACAAAATTGTAGAGCAAGCGTTAACGGTATTAACGAATCTGGATCATCGTGGTGCTACCGGCAGCGAATCTGATACGGGGGATGGGGCCGGAATTCTCATGCAGATCCCTCATAAATTTTTAGAACGTTCATGCCGGGGACTTGGTATCGACTTGCCCCGTCAAGGACAATATGGGGTGGGGATGATCTTTCTGCCACCAGATCGAGAAAATCGTCTGCCCTGCGAAAAGGTTATTTCCAAAATTGTCGAAGAAGAAGGACAAGAAGTACTCGGCTGGCGAAAAGTACCAACGGACAACTTTTATCTTGGTGAGTCGGCTATAGATGCGGAACCATCTGTACGACAATTAATTATCGGAAGGAATTCGGATATCAAAACGGAGCTCGATTTTGAGCGTAAATTATATGTTATCCGACGCCGTATAACCAAGGCCATAGAAGACAGCGATCTTACCGATAAAGACTATTTCTATATTCCCAGCCTGTCTTCTCGCACAATCGTTTATAAAGGAATGCTGACATCTACTCAGCTCAGGCATTTTTATCCTGATCTTTCGGATCCGAAGATGGAAACGGCATTAGCTCTGGTCCACTCGCGATTCAGTACTAACACTTTTCCCAGCTGGGATCTTGCACATCCCTATCGATATCTGATTCACAATGGTGAAATTAATACTCTTCGCGGTAATCAAAACGCAATGCATGCGCGTGAGGCTCAATTAGCTTCTCAGCTGTTTGGTGATGATCTGGACAAGATTAAACCTATTATTCAAGAAGAAGGCAGTGACTCCGCTAAATTTGATAATTGCCTTGAATTTCTGATGTTAAGCGGCCGTTCATTACCTCATGCCATGATGATGATGATTCCTGAGCCATGGGAAAAGCATGAAAGTATGGACGATGAGATGAAGGCATTCTATGAGTATCACAGTTGTCTAATGGAACCCTGGGATGGGCCGGCCTCTATTGCTTTTACTGATGGCAAAAAGGTTGGAGCTACGCTCGACCGGAACGGTTTGCGTCCATCGAGGTACTATGTTACCAGCGACGATATCGTTGTGCTCTCTTCGGAAGTTGGCGTCCTGGATATCCCGGCGGAAGACATTATCCATAAAGACCGCTTACAACCCGGCCGCATGTTACTGATCGATACTGAAGAAGGACGTATCATCAGTGATGAAGAAATAAAACACGAAATTGCACGAGAACATCCTTATCGAGAATGGTTGGATGAGAATCTGGTCGATTTTCACGATCTGCCCTATGAATTTGAGGACGAGCTGAACCTGAACCATGAAGGAATCATACACCGGCAAAAGGTTTTTGGATATACTTACGAAGATCTGAATATTAATGTCGGACCCATGGCTGAAAATATGCTACAGCCGGTAGGTGCCATGGGTAATGACGCCCCCATTGCGGTTCTGTCGAACGAGCCCCAATTACTTTATAATTATTTTAAACAGCTCTTTGCTCAGGTTACGAATCCACCTATCGATCCGATACGGGAAGAATTGATTACTTCCACTGAAACGATTCTCGGGTCTGAAGGCAACATCCTTGAACCTAATCCCGAATCCTGTCGTCAGATCAGGTTGAAGACACCTATTCTTAAAAATGATGAACTCGCTCAATTAAAGAATATCAATCTGTCAGGTTTTCAAAGCGAAACATTGCCTATTCTCTTTGAGGTAAATAAAGGAGGCGATGGTCTTGAACAGGCGCTGGAAGATTTGTTTGCAGAAGCTGACAAGGCAATTAAAAATGGAGCCAATATCCTGATTCTTTCTGACCGGGATTTTGATGATAAAAAGGCTCCTATTCCCGCTCTGCTTGCCGTTGCGGGATTGCATCACCATTTAATAAGATCTGGAAATCGGACGGAGGTCGGCTTGGTTCTGGAATCTGGAGAACCACGTGAGACACATCATTTTTGTACGCTTTTAGGATATGGTGTCGAAGCCGTTAATCCTTATATGGCTTATGAAAGTCTCTATGATCTTATTGAAGAGGGACATCTTGATATCTCTTTTGACCGGGCGCAACGTGGATATAATAAAGCCGTTGTTAAAGGTATCGTAAAAGTGATGTCGAAAATGGGTATTTCAACGATTAAATCTTATCGTGGTGCCCAAATTTTCGAAGCGTTAGGCATCGACAAGGATGTGATTGATAAGTATTTCACCTGGACGGATTCCCGCATCGGTGGGGTCGACCTGGATATCATTGCAAAAGAAGCAAAACTTCGTCACCAGCGTGCGTACCCCAATTATCAGACCAATGGTCAGGTACTGGATGAAGGGGGGCAATATAAATGGCGCAATGGTAAAGAATATCATGCTTATAATCCCAAAACGGTTCACACATTGCAACTGGCCACAAAAAATGGTGACTATGAGTTATATAAAGAATATGCGAACCTGATTGATAAGCAGGATGATCCCGCGCCAAACCTGCGGTCTTTGCTGAATTTTAATTTCGATGAATCGGATTCGATCCCAATCGAGGAAGTTGAATCGGTGGAAGAGATCTGTAAGCGTTTTAAAACGGGAGCCATGTCCTATGGTTCTATCAGCCAGGAAACCCACGAAGCGCTCGCTATTGCCATGAATCGAATCGGTGGGAAAAGCAATACCGGCGAAGGTGGGGAAGACCCCGCTCGCTATATTCCATTATCCAATGGTGATTCCAAACGAAGTGCTATCAAACAGGTTGCATCGGGACGTTTTGGTGTGACCAGTGAATATCTCACCCAAAGCGACGAAATACAGATTAAGATGGCCCAGGGGGCCAAGCCCGGCGAAGGTGGTGAGCTGCCCGGCCGAAAGGTTTATCCCTGGATTGCAGAAGTACGATTATCAACGCCCGGAGTGGGATTAATTTCCCCGCCCCCTCATCACGATATATACTCTATCGAGGATCTGGCTCAACTGATTCACGATCTTAAGAATTCAAACACTAAGGCCCGAATTAACGTTAAGCTGGTTTCGGCGGTAGGTGTTGGAACGATTGCCGCCGGCGTAGCTAAAGGGCATGCAGATGTAATTTTGGTCAGCGGCCATGACGGTGGTACAGGAGCTTCTCCACAAACCTGTATCAAACATGCAGGTCTGCCCTGGGAGCTCGGTATTTCTGAGACACATCAAACACTGGTTTTAAATAAATTGAGAAGCCGGGTAACGCTCGAAACGGACGGACAAATTAAAACTGGACGTGATATTGCGGTTGCTGCATTGCTTGGTGGTGAAGAATTCGGCTTCGGTACAAGTGCCCTGATTACTTTGGGCTGTATTATGATGCGTGTTTGTCATCTTAATACATGTCCAGTGGGTGTTGCTACGCAGGATCCTGAATTACGTGAAAAGTTTACAGGTGATCCGCAATATGTAGTAAACTTCATGAAGTTTGTAGCACAGGATCTGCGTGAATACATGGCCAAACTTGGTTTTCGCACTGTTGATGAGATGATCGGCCGAGTCGATAAACTGAAACAGCGAGAAACCGATCACTGGAAAGCAAGAAAACTTGATCTTTCTCCGATTCTGCACCGCCCCGACAATGCTGATAGCGTGGGTACGCGCTGCATGATCAAGCAAAATCACGGCCTCGATAACGCCATTGATATACAAACACTGATGGATATCTGCGATCCCGCGCTTTCGGAAGGCAAGAGTGTACGCGCGACCTTGCCCATCAATAATACAAATCGTGTTGTCGGAACTATTGTTGGTAGTGAACTAACCCGGCGACATGGGGCTGATGGACTCCCGGAAGATACCATACATATTAAGTTTAATGGATCAGCCGGCCAAAGCTTTGGTGCTTTCATCCCCAATGGGATGACGCTCGAGCTTGAAGGCGATGCCAATGACTACTTTGGAAAAGGCTTGTCCGGCGGGAAACTGATTCTGTATCCACCGGAAGATTCTCGGTTTGATCCTACTAAAAATATTATTGTCGGTAATGTCTCATTTTATGGAGCAACCAGCGGAGAAGCTTATATCCGTGGTAAGGCCGGCGAACGGTTCTGTGTACGAAATAGTGGTCTACGCGCCGTGGTGGAAGCCGTTGGCGATCATGCATGTGAATACATGACTGGAGGCCGCGTCGTTGTGCTTGGAGAAACGGGGCGTAACTTTGCGGCCGGAATGTCGGGCGGTATTGCATATATCCTCGATATGGATCAAAACTTCCATGAGTATTGCAATACCAACCAGGTAGAACTGACTAAACTCAGCGATGAAGAAGAAATCGAAGAAGTTTATGAAATGATTCGTCGTCACGCTGAATATACCGACAGCCACCGTGGTTGGAAAGTACTGGCCAAATGGAATGAGATGATTAAACATTTTGTAAAGGTACTTCCCAAAGATTATAAACAGATGCAACGATCTATTGAAAAGGCTAAAAATGACGGTCTCGATAAAAAAGAGGCTGAAATGCAAGCATTTCTTGAAAATAAACAGTAATAAATTAGCAGTTCAGGCTTAAGATTACGCCTCTGTAGAGGATGGATTTACAGGAATGGCTTTTTTGGCTTTATGTTTAAATAAGTCGACGAGAATTTGCAACACATAATTTAATTAAGAAACAATCAGTTAGAGCATTATGGGTAAAATAACCGGATTCATGGAATTCGAAAGGCAAGCGGCGCCCAGCAGAGACCCCAAAGAGCGGGTTAAAGATTGGAATGAATTTCATGAACATTTAACAGAAGATGAGTTACAAACGCAGGGGGCCCGGTGCATGGATTGTGGCGTCCCTTTTTGTCAAACCGGGGAGGAAAAGAAAGGTAAAACGATGGGATGCCCGGTCAAAAACCTCATTCCGGAATGGAATGATTTGGTTTATCATGGTAAGTGGAAGGAAGCCCTGCATCGGCTCCTAAAAACAAATAATTTTCCCGAATTTACGGGGCGTGCATGCCCGGCACCTTGCGAAGGTTCATGTGTACTTGGAATCATAGAACCTCCGGTAGCCATCAAAAGCATTGAACAGGCTATTATAGATAAAGGCTTCGAAGAAGGTTGGATGGAACCTAATCCCCCTGACGAGCGCACGGACAAAAAAGTAGCTATCGTAGGATCCGGTCCGGCCGGACTCGCTGCTGCGGATCAACTGAATAAAGCCGGCCATAATGTTACCGTTTATGAAAGGGACAAACGTATTGGTGGATTATTGACCTACGGAATTCCAAATCAAAAAATCGATAAAGATGTCGTGAAACGACGTGTAGACCTTATGGCCGATGAGGGCGTCAATTTTGTAACAGAGACAGAAATTGGTTCGGATCTGCATGCTACAGAATTAACTGAAAATTATGATTCTGTTATTCTTGCCGGCGGCGCTACCAATCCTCGTGATCTGGATATTGAAGGACGAGATCTTGATGGCATCCACTTTGCAATGGAATTCTTGCATGCTAATATAGAAAGTTTGCTGAATTCCGATCATGAAGATGAAAACTTTATATCAGCGGAGGACAAAGATGTTATTGTTATCGGTGGTGGAGACACTGGCACAGATTGTGTGAGTACTTCAATGCATCATGGCTGTAAGAATTTGACACAGTTTGAAATTCTGCCTAAACCTCCTGAGAGCCGTGCTGAAGGCAACCCCTGGCCCGAATGGCCTTATGTATATAAGGTTGATTACGGACAGGAAGAAGCGAAAGCCCGTTTTGGGGAAGATCCCAGAAAATACAAGGTAATGACAAAAAAATTTGTTGGAGATGGTGACGGCCATGTCAAAGAACTCCATACGGTTGAAATCGAATGGGAAACCAATGACGACGGTCGTAAAATACCAAAGGAGATTCCAGGAACTGAAAAAGTTTGGAAGGCTGACTTGGTACTGCTTGCGATGGGATTTTTGGGACCGGAAAGTCCGGTACTTGATCAGTTGGAGATAGAACGTGATGATAGATCAAATGCCAAAGCTGAACACGGTGATTATCATACCAATATAGATGGTGTTTTTGCAGCCGGTGATATGCGCCGTGGCCAAAGCCTGATCGTCTGGGCAATCAACGAAGGACGTGGAGCAGCTCGTGAGTGCGACCGTTACCTAATGGGCAGCACAGAGTTGCCATAGTGCCTGGAGCTAATATCATGCAGGGTCAATCGGCTTGATCCAAAATAATCGCCAACTGAATTCCTAGCAGGCGTGGCCGCTTGGTAAGGCAGTGGATAAATAAGCTTTTAATAGCTACACCGATTTTAGTAAAGCTGGCTGTTCTCTCCTTTAAGATGAGGTACTGTGTGAGTCTCATAATCTAGAGGTTCTGCTTTTATACGGTGATACAATGTTTATATGACCTTTCTAAACAATTCTGCCATCGCTTGAAGGTTAAATATATTCCATCGCCCCATTGGTCTTGGGGCCTGGCGTGTTGGAAAAACCTATAAATTAGCGACTGAGGTCGCTAGACATATAACCACTGTTGTTGGCTTCTCGCCCGACGCAATCCCAGCATCAGGATGGAGTAGCATACAGTGCTTATTTCAAACTCATGTTGAACACGATATAAGATTACTTGGATTTTAAGTCCCATTGAAAAACAGTTAGCATTCGCCCATTTATGGCACACTTCTCAAGATAGGATATGTAGCTGTAACAGATAGATAGATTTCCCAGAACTTTCCCAAAAGGGACGTTAGCTGTTGGAGCTGATTTACGCAGGAACTGTTATAAATTGCGGGAAGCCGCTTGCATGCTAGCTTTCAACAACCGTAGTGGCTGACCAACATCAAGGCCCCCAATCACGATTGTAACGGTATACTATACTTTACTAAGGCCACTGCCCCGTTCAATAGAAATGTATTCAGGCCATAGAGTACGATCAACATAACCATTCCAGCAACTACGCCTGAATAACACCTAAAAAAAGCCCTTGCCTTCTTGTTTTCGGAATAGATGATATTAAGTTTAAAAATCACTCGGATTATATACCCAGAAAGTATATTCTTTATAGAGGACACACCTAAAAAACTGTAAATAAAAAACTATGGCTGACAAAGAATTTCTGGGTTTACGCACCGCTATTTACAAAGTACTGGATCTGGCACAAGCAAAAAGCTGGTATACGCTTATTTTGGACAAACCTCCGTATTTCGATGAACCTTATTATGTAGGATTTGAAGTAGGTGGTTATGAACTGGGACTGTTGCCAAGCGAGCCTGAAGAGTATCACCCCGGTAATAACGTTACGGTGTATTGGGGAGTCACCAATATTAAAGAAACATATAATCGATTATTGAATCTGGGAGCCATTGCCTATGAAAAACCCGAAAATGTAGGCGAGGGCATCTGGGTGGCTACAGTTAAAGATCCCTGGGACAACCTGTTTGGCGTGATCGAAAATCCTCTCTTTAATGTAAAGGATTAGCTTAAATTTTAGGGGCTTACAGTTTTTATAAGAGTTTTTAACCAATATTAAATTACTCTTAAATAGCTGTTTTTTATCCTTGTATTCTATAACATTATACCAGAGCAGGAGAGAATGTCTTTAATCCAAAATGGTAAAAATTATGAAAACGAAAAATCATAAAACAGTACTTAAACAAGAGTTAAAAAGCATTTGCCAAGAACTTCAGGAGAAAATGAACATCATCAATGACCATGAATCAGTGGAAAAAGGACATCCAAACACCCGGTAAAAGGGGACAGCAACATCTACAGGCTGCTAATTACTGAACAAATGGAGTGGCTATTGGGGTAGCACACTCTAGTACAAAGGGCCGGTCGGAAGATCGGTCCTTTTTTAATTTTTGCAATCATCCCACACCCTCCCACTTTATACCTGAAGATTTATAAAAATTATTTTACAACTCATCCCATACCCCATAATCACCTCTCATTTTATATAAAAGCCTTTTTTGAGCATCTGGCACACAGAATACAATCAGTGTCTCACAATCCCAGTACATCTTTTTTGAATCAAGCCTTGACATATTATACACTTTAGGGGTACATTGTGGGGTGAAGTGGGAGAATGTGGGAGTTCATATCCACTTGTCGAATTCGATAACTTGATCTAATTCTGGGGACCTTATATGCCTAGCTTTAAAGGCCAATACGAACATAGTGTTGATAAAAAAGGACGCGTTAGCTTCCCGGCTAAACTGCGTAAAGCCCTGAATCCCCAGGCGCAAGAACGTTTTACTATATTAAGAGGTCTTGAACCTTGTCTCTATCTCTACCCAGAAGATGAATGGCAAAAAGTAGAAGATCAGCTTTCCCAGATTAACAGCTTCACCAAAGAAGGTCGCACAGTGAAACGTAATTTCCTTCGTTTTGCCGAAGACCTGTCTCTGGATAGTCACAATCGCATTCCTCTCCCTTCAAACCTAACAGAATGGGCTGGCATCGATGGAAAAGCCATCTTTATAGGCAGCGGCGAACGTATCGAAATATGGTCGCCAGAAAAACTGGAAGACGTCGATTCCGGCCTTGACTTCGAATCGTATCAAGAACTTTTTGAGCGCGTTATGGGTGACAATGATAACAATGAGCAAGAATGAGACATATTATGAGCATCAACCAGTACTGCTTCATGAGTCCGTAGAGCAACTGATCACGGACCCCAGCGGTATCTATATCGATGCAACGCTTGGCGGTGGTGGACACAGCCTGGCATTGTTATCTCAACTCAACAACGACGCACAGCTTATCGGTATCGATCAGGACGATGAAGCGCTGGCAGCTGCCAACGCTCGGATCGGTGACGACCCAAGATTTTCTTCCATAAAAGGCAATTTCGGTTACCTCTCCCGGCTATTACCCCCAGAACTTCGTGGAGAGGTAACTGGAATCCTTCTCGATCTCGGCGTATCGACGCACCAAATTAAAGAAGCTGACCGTGGTTTTACTTTTCAGAAAGAAGGTCCCCTCGATATGCGGATGAGTAACCTACGTGGTATTACAGCTTTTAAAGTGGTCAACGAATACTCCTATGAAGACTTACGTGATGTCATCTTTCACTATGGTGAAGAACGGCTGAGCCGCAAAATAGCACGTGAAATCATAAATCGCAGACCGATAGAAACAACAACTGAACTGCGAACTGCAATTGAAGCTGTTGTTCACGGCAAATATCAAATTAAAAGTGTAGCTCGTGTTTTCCAGGGCATTCGTATCGAAGTCAATCGCGAGCTGGATATGCTGCGTAATGTACTTGAGCAATCGCTGGAGATTCTTAAAATTGAAGGACGTATTGTGGCAATAAGCTACCATTCACTGGAAGATCGTATCGTTAAAAAATTCTTTAGAGCCGGCAACCATGAGGGAAAAATTGAAAAAGATTTTTACGGCAATAAGCTGACTCCCATCCACGAGATTTCCAACGGGATTATCCGTCCCTCAGATGAAGAGATCGATAAAAATCCCGCCGCACGCAGCGCAAAAATGCGTGTTGCTGAAAAGATAGACCAACCGGAGGTGTAGTATGCTTATAAAATCTCCGATGAAAAAAGATAAAGTAAAACCAAATCGGCGTAATAGGCCTGCAGGAAAGAAGAATCATTCAAATGGTTCCTTCAGATCAAACGGCAATGAGAATTATGGCAAACGGTTTAAATCAGATAAAGAAAAGAAGAAGCTTTCTCTTCCTAATGTCAAACCCTGGAAAGTTATTGTTGGAGCTATTGTAATTGGGGTACTCGGAGTTTTATACCTGAATCACGTTTTTGCAACTCAGAAATTATTACAGAATGTCCAGAAGTTGGAGCGCAAATATAAACAAGCTAAACGTCTGCATAACGACTATAAGTTAAGATATGATCGAATGATAGGTCCGGCAGCAATCTATCAAAAAGCCAAAAGGAAAGGATTTATTAATGGTGGTCCTGCTGAAAAAGTGATAGAGGTGCAAAAGTAATGCACAAAGATCGTTCTTCCATATTAAACAGGATGTTTGTGGTATTCGGACTGGTGTTGCTGGTCCCCTGTGCGATTGGAATGCAGCTTTTCCGCATTAATTTTGTGGCAGGGCCTAGTCTGCGCGAGCTGTGGAGTGAACAGGCTATCGATTATATCCCCATACCAGCTCAACGAGGCAATATTTATGATGATGATGGTACATTGCTTGTCACTAACTCAGCAGCTTATAAAGTAGCTCTGGATCCAAAAATCAGGGGCCTTAAACAGGCTCAAATTCGACAAATAACGGATTCATTGTCCAAATACACCAACCATTCATCCAACTATTATCTCAAAAAGATTAAATCGGCGCCCAGTCGGTCTCGATATGTAGTACTCAACAAAAAAGTAAATGCTGAAGGATACGAAGCCCTTCATCAACTTGATATAAGAGGCGTAATCCTGGAAGAAGAATATCAACGACGTTATTGTTTCGGAACACTGGCAGCCCATGCTCTGGGATTCGTAAATCACAATCTTAAGGGGATGACAGGACTAGAAAAATTTTATAATGATCAACTAAGTGGTGAGGATGGTGTACAACAAGTGCGCCGCGAACGTAATGGACGTATCTATTCATACATCGGAGCCCCCAAGAAACAACCTCAGCAAGGTCATTCGCTGTATACCACCATTGATTCTCATATCCAAGCCATCTTGGAAGAAGAACTTAAAGCCGGGATTGACCGTACGAATGCAAAACATGGTTCCGCTCTTGTCATGGATCCCAGAACAGGAGCCAT
>Ga0102962_1000177_pt1 | contig 36931 bp, 25 predicted proteins | sample SalPonF2_C_D2_MG_FD_84519 | JGI IMG/M metagenome (GOLD analysis project Ga0102962, IMG submission 84519) | Salt pond soil microbial communities from South San Francisco under conditions of wetland restoration - Salt Pond MetaG SF2_C_D2_MG ...
AATCCCAAGCTTTTATATTCTCTGGCAGAAGAGCTTGAGCGGCAGGATCCAAAGGCTAATATTAGTGAAATTGACCAAATGTATAGCCGGATTTTAAAAGAGGATCCCAATAATTTGGCTATTCTGTTAGAACAATTGCGCATAGCCTACAAATGGAACAAAAAAGATCTCTTAAAAAATACGTTGGATAAACTTGACACCCAATCTACTCATTGGCCTGAACAGCTGAAACAGCGTTTTAATGAGTTGAAATCAAAGATTATGGGTGAGCAGGAAGGAAATGTGACATTTGAGCTGGCTTTTCTGCGAAACAATCTGAACCAGTTGTCTGCATATCAGCATGATTTGGATAAAGTACAGCTACCTGCCAACCAAGTCGGATTTTTGATTACGCATTTTTTGTGGCTTCCCAAAGCTAATCATAGCGCTCAACCGGTGGATGAGCAGTTGGCCTTTCATCCCCAAAAAAATGATGGACAATCGGTAAATCTATTCGAACCTGTGGGACTAGGTTATAAAAAGCCCGCTAAAATTAAGGTTAAAGCTAATATAGCTACGCTGAATGGGAAGCATCAACTAACATTTCCGGGAACCTCATCTGATAAAGAGTTGCCGGCGAACACGATTACCGCTATCGATTATAATTATGATTTTTTTAATGACTTGGCTTTTGCAGGTCCGGGCGGATTCAAGCTTTATAAGCAGCTGGAAGATTCAACTTTTAAAGATGTCACCGATTCTCTGCAGTTGCCTTCGCGCATAATACACAGGGCTTATCGTGGCATCTGGGCTGATGATCTGGATTTGGATGGCGACTTAGACTTGCTGTTGGCTCCCGAAAGCGGTGCTCCTGTCATGTTACAGAATAATGGAGACGGCACATTTGATGCTCAGCCCTATTTTACTGATAGTGGAACGATCCGTGATTTTATGTGGGCAGATTTTGATCAGGATGGGGATCCGGATGCGGTCTTGCTGACCCAAAAAGGTGAATTGCATTATTACAGCAACCAGCGTTCGGGTGATTTTGCCCCTTATCAAACATTCAACACAGGCAGTCCGGCCTCGGCGGCTGGTTTTGGAGATTTGAACAGCGACGGTGTCTTTGAAATTATTAGTCAGCAGGGAAATAAAATTTTGTCTACCAGTTATGTGGATTCGACAGCACGTTGGGATACACAAACGTTAGCTACACTGGATAAGGCTAATGTTTTCGGTCCTGATGAGCAAATATTTGTTTCGGATCTGGATAACAATGCCGCCCTGGATTTGATGGTTTCGGGACGAGATACTACACTTTATTGGCTGAGTGATGAAAATATTTCGTTGAGTTCTTCGCCCAAAGGTGCGTCCGGTTATGTTTACGGCTTGGGTGATATGGATGGAGATAATCGTCTCGATTTGGTTGGTATGACAAAGAATGATCAACAACTGATTTCCAGAAATACAGGGACGAAATCCTATAAAGCTCGCATCATTCGCCCCCGTGCTTCCGGCTCTCTGGGAGATCACCGTATCAATTCGTACGGTATCGGAGGGGTGTTGGAAAGCAGGTCAGGATTACAATACTCCAAACAGCCTATCACTAAATCATGGGTACATGTTGGTTTGGGCAATTTTAAAGAAGCTCAGATGGTACGAATCATCTGGCCCAATGGATCTGAGCAAGCCGAATTTGCTGATTTGGGATATGGAAATAAAATTCTGAATAAACAAGTCCTGAAGGGATCGTGCCCGTGGGTCTTTACCTATGACGGCCATAAGATGGAATTTGTCACAGATTTCTTGTGGCGGACTGCATTAGGACTTCGTATCAATGCGCAGGGCAAGGCTAAAGTCATTCACAGCATAGATTGGATAAAGATCAATGGAAACCAGTTGATACCGAAAAACGGTTATTACGATGTTCGTATAACGGCCGATCTCTGGGAGACTCACTTTTTTGATCACGTTTCATTAATGGCAGTCGATCATCCCGCAGATACGGATGTATTTGTAGATGAACGATTCAAACTGCCCGCTCCGAAGCAGCAACTGTATCCCTTACAAAAATTGCATGCTGTTAAGGCCGCATATGATAATACCGGTCGGAATGTGACGAAAAAGGTAGCCCAAAAAGATGGTGATTATGTAGCCAATCTACCGCTGACTTCGTACCAGGGCTTGACCAAAGAACATTATATTGAACTGGATTTAGGCAAAAAGGAAACATCGGGCAAGCAAAAATTAGTTGCTTCTGGCTGGGTGTATCCAACCGACAGTTCGATTAATGTGGCAATCAGTCAGGGCAGTCATTCAGCACCGCATGGTATTCGCCTGGAAGTGCCCGACGGCAAAGGTGGATGGAAAGTGGTAAAGAAAAATATCGGCTTCCCGGCGGGCAAAAAGAAAACGATGCTCATAGGTCTTGATGACATTTTTGAACCCGGAACTGCGCGGCGTGTACGTCTTTATACAAATATGGAAATTTACTGGGATCAGTTTCAGGTAGGCACACAAGTGAAGCACGCTGATATCAAAACGCATCGAATTGCCGCTTCATCATCTCAACTGCAATATCGTGGGTATTCCAAACTTAAAAATAAGAATCGGTTTAAACCGACGGTACCCGATTACCAGCAGCTCGAGGGTACGACTCCAAAGTGGAGAGATTTGGTGGGCTTTTATACCCGCTATGGCGATGTTAAGGAGCTGACTAAAAAGAGTGATGATCGATATGTGATAATGAATGCCGGGGATGAGCTTCGATTTAAGTTTCCGGCTCTGGCATCCCCCAAAAAAGGGTGGAAACGCGACTTCGTGTTAATTGGTGATGGCTGGGTTAAAGATGGTGATTATAACACTGGTTTTTCCAAAACGGTGCTACCGCTTCCTTATCACGGGATGAAAAATTACTCGAATAAGCCCGAGCGTTTACAAGATGATCCCGTTTATAAACAGCATAAAGAGGATTGGGTAAAATATCATACAAGATATGTAACCCCCGATAACTTTAATATGGCATTGCGTTTCAAAAATTGATAATTGTTATATTTAGTGGTTGAAAAAATCATTCTAAATCCCTATTAATATTGATCTATCTACCTTCTTTAGGGAAGAATTGTTTAGTTTGTTTTACGAGTGATTAAAATCATCAGAATGAAAGGGCCCGGCTTTCTTAGTGATAAAGGGTGTACATACTAAATATGGTCACTGTACACCGACGTCGCAGAAGGTGATTAAGCTCTATTTTGAAAAAGCTAACCTGTATTTTTAACTGGCAATCGGGTTTATTACCTTTTAAGCTATGGCTGCAAAAAATAACAAGATATCGTTAATAGTAATTTTTGCTGTACTGCTTGTTACGCCTTACGTCGTTTCGCACTACGATACGATCAAAAAAGTTTGGTCATCAGAAAATTCTGGTCACCAAGATGCGCTCAATCGTTATGGATTTTACCTTAAGGATGTAACCAGTGATTGGGGCGTTAATTTTACCCATCATGCTCCCAAATTGGATTCCAAGCTTGACCATATTATGCCAGAAGTAGCCTCTGTGGGAGCCTCGGTGTCTGTTTCGGATTTCAACAATGATGGCTGGCAGGATTTTTATCTTACTAACAGTGAGCATGGTAAGCCGAATGCCTTGTACGAAAATTTAGGGAATGGGCATTTTAAAAATGTTGCTTCGCAAATGGGGGTAGCTGATGTTAATACTAAAGCAACCGGCGTGTCGATGAGCTCGGTCTGGGGTGATTATGACAATGATGGCTATGAGGATCTATTTATTGCCAAATGGGGCAAGCCGATGTTGTTCCATAACGACAAGGGCAAAGGTTTTACAAAAGTGGATTTAGGATCCGAGTTTCCCGATTGGGTTAACTCTAATACGGCGGTATGGTTTGACTATGATAATGATGGCTTGTTGGATTTATTTATGGGAGGCTATTTCGATGAGAATATAGATTTATGGCATTTAAAGAGCACCCTTATGATGCCAGAAAGCTTTGAATATGCCAAAAATGGCGGACGCACATATCTGTTTCATAATCTTGGGAATGGCAAGTTCAAAGAAGTAAGTAAAAAAATGGGTGTTGTAAGTAATCGATGGACATATGCTGCTACTGCTGCAGATGTCGATCATTCAGGTTATCCTGATTTAATTCTTGCCAATGATTATGGTGTGGATCAACTTTTTCTAAATCAAAAGGGAAAAGAATTTTATAATGCGGCGCAGAAAGTAGGTATTGGTTTTGTCCCAAAAAGTGGGATGAATGCCTCGCTGGGCGATGTGATGAACCGAGGAAGGCTTGCAATTTATATTACTAATATTTCTGAACCCGGGGTGTTGATTCAGGGCAATAGCCTGTGGGTTCCGACGGTACCCAGTGAGAAATTACAGTATAAGAATTTGGCCGAAAATCTAGGTATCGAACTGGGAGGATGGAGCTATGGTGCTCAGTTCGGTGATTTGAATTTAGACGGGAATCAGGATTTGTATGTTGCAAATGGATTTTATTCCGGCAAAAAAGGCACTGATTATTGGTATGATTTTTCAAAAGTGGCCGGTGGCAATAAAAAGATAATTGCTGATGCCAAAAACTGGCCTGCAATGAAAGGGCGGAGCCTCTCAGGTTATCAGCAAAATAAAATTTGGATTAATGATGGAGCCGGAAAGTTTCAGGAGGTTGCCGATGCCGTTGGCGGAAAATTAAAGCTTGATAGTCGGGCTGTTGCACTGGCTGATTTAAATAACGATGGTACGCTTGAGATCCTTGTAGCTAGTCAGGGAGCGCCTTTTAAAATCTATAAAAATACGGTAGCGGCTTCTCACAATTGGATCGGTTTCAAGTTAAAAGGCACAAAAAGTAATAGCAGTGCTATTGGTGCTGAAGTGGAAATTTATTGGAATTCTAACCGACAAGTGCAAGTTGTTAATTCAGCTAGTGGTTTTAGTGCTGAAAATCAACGGCCGCTTTATTTTGGTTTAGGAGAAACGGGCAGCGTACAGAAAGCAATTATCCATTGGCCTTCGGGACATACTCAGACTATAAAAAATCCTGATATAAACACGCTTCATACCATAACAGAATCAGTTCCATCATGAGTGAAAATGGGTCACTAGTCTCGAAGATTAAAAATCTTAAATACAGTCATAAGTATACTCCGCCCCTTCTGATAACGGGCATTGTACTGGCTGCGCATCTTTCCTTTGGTATCCTAACCGGATATAGAAAGCTGCTGCTAGCTATTGTAGCCAGTATCATTACAGAAGCAGCACTACACCGTTGGATTTTGGGGAAATGGCGCAGTATTTCCAGTGCATACATTTCTGGTGTTAGTGTAGGCATTCTTATTCGTTCGCCCATGTTTTGGCCATATGCCCTTTGCTCTATGATTTCGATTGCTTCGAAGTATGTGCTGCGATATAAGGGGAGACATTTATGGAACCCTTCCAACTTTGGAGTTGTCGCTATGCTGTTGTTAGCCCCCGGAAGTGTGGCCGTATTGAGCATCCAATGGGGAAATAATATGTGGGCAATGCTTGTCATCTGGATTATAGGATCAATTTCGATTTACCGACTTAAAAGGTTTCATATATGTGCTACGTATGTGCTTTCTTTTCTGTTTTTCGGATTGATCAGGGCCTATATCACCGGCGACCCCTATCTCGCAGAGATCTCTCCTATTACCGGTCCCATGTATCAGCTGTTTACCTTTTTTATGATTACTGATCCCAAAACCACCGTAAAATCAAAATGGGGACGATGTCTGGTCGTATTCGTGGTAGCATTTGTAGAGATGATTCTTCGACTTCATGAAGCAGTATATGCCCCGTTTTATGCACTTTTCATTGTGGGTCCGATAGCTATGGCGATAGAAATTTGGTGGCAAGATAGACATGATAAAAATGAGATATCCACTACCTCTAAATCATCAGCTGTGAATCTTTCGACCTGACAACTAAGACAGCGACTACCAAAAGGAAATTACCAGGATAAGAGTAGCTGTAAACAAATAAAACGCAAAACCCTTATAGGAGATATACCAGGGTAGCTGCGTCTCCTGGTCAAACTGGTAATAGTCTTTCATTTCCTTAATAGTGGTAAGAGAGTTTGATTCTTGTTGGGTTGCATCCCTCGGATTCAAAGAACTGGTAAGCACCATTACTAAAGAACTAATAGTGAAGATAATAGTTGCTGAATATAAATAATGGATTGATCCTATAATTGGGTAAAAATAATTATTTATAATCATGACCATAGCCGAAGCTGTGCCCCCTATCAGAGTGTAGTAGGCCCCCTTCGAAGAAGCTTTAGACCAGAACAACCCAAATAGGAAACAAGTTACCACGGGCGGGGTTAAATAGGCCAAAACCGCTTGGAGATATTCCCAAAGGGTAGGGAATTGTTCAATAAATGGAGCCCATAACGATGCGATAGATACAAAAATGATAATAAATATTTTGCCTATCATAATATAGTGCCGGTCACTATAATCAGGATTAATTTTTTTGTAAATATCGAGTGTGGCAATACTGCCCGATGCGGTAAGGGCTGAGTCGATACTTGACATAAGTGCTGCTATGAAGCCAGTAATAACTACTCCCAGAAGCCCGGTTGGTAAAAGATTAAATAGCAGTTTTGGGAATATAAGATTGGCATTTTTGAGATTCGGATATAATAATTGGCCTGCCGTACCCGGTAGTACTAATAGGAATAGCAATGGTAGTTTTAAAATGCCTGCAAAAATAGCTCCCTTCCTGCCATCTTCAACTGACTTGGCGCCGAGAACTCTTTGTACCATATGCTGATTGGTACACATGAAATAAAATCCCAGGATTGGAATGCTTACAAAAAGAGTGGGCCAGGGAATTAGAGAATCATCTGCGGGACGTATCAGGCTTAGATCGTTAGCTGGTAAGGCAGCCTGTATTTGTGTCCAGCTGCCTAGTTTAAGATAGAGGGCCCCCGCAATCGTAGCTGCTCCTAAGGCTAACAGGACAGCCTGAATAGAATCGGTAAGCACAACTGCTTTAAGGCCACCGACTACGGTGTATAATCCTGCAATTAAAGCCATGATGCCTATGAAGACATACAGGTTTATTTGAGGAAAAAAATCTTTCAGAAATAAGCTTCCGGCGTAGAGAGCGCCGGCAATGTCTATAAGCACATTAATAAGGATAGAAATCACAGAAAAATAAATGCGAGAACGGTGATCAAAACGACGTTCCAGAAATTCTGGCATTGTCGTAAGCCTATTTTTAATATAATAGGGGACTATAAAGATAGCGAAAATGCCCAGCATGATTGCACCGGTCCATTCGTAATCAAAGACTGATATGCCGGTCTTATACCCACTGCCGCCAAGCCCTATGATACTACTTGTAGAAATATTAGTAGCAAACAAAGATAATCCGATACTCACCCACCCTAATGAACGGCTTGCCAGAAAATAATCATTGGCTGATTCATATGAGCTTTTAACACTTATACCACGCCAACAAATAAAAAGGAGATATACGGTAATTATGATTGTATCGATCCCGGTCAAATCAAAACGGTCATTTGATTATTATTTACCAATGATTTACCTGCAGTTAGCGACTGGCTAAGCGAACGTTGTCATCATGCATTGGAGCCCGTTCCGACGGCGAGGGCCGGTGGGACTCAGGTAGACGTCTTTGATAATTATTTAACTTTCTTATTCAGTTTGCCAACTCTTGAATACATAAAAATATGGATAATACCCAGTTTAAAATAAGATTGTTTTTCAAAATGTCTAGCTGCTAGATAACCGCCGCTATTGGTCCTTAAAAATAACTATTGGGAATTATATATTCAGCGAATATTCTGGGTGAAAAAATAGGCTCATGATATAGGGGCTTTCATCTAGCATCTTGGAACGCTGGTCATATGCTTATAATGATTTTGGATTTCTTCGCTAATGCCTGCACTCTCTTCATATTCCCTAATACCCCAAACTACTCAATGGATGTACTCGAAAATTTATATTATAATTATAGTCGTAAGACATTTGGTCCTTATGGCTTTTTTGATGCATTCAGTGTTGATAAAAATTGGTATCCAAAAAATACTTGGCTATCGATCAGGGACCTATTGTCGATATGATCGAAAATTATCGGCCGGGTCTGCTGTGGGATTTGTACATGTCAAGCTCGAAAGTCCAAAAGGGATTAAAAAAACTGGGATTTCAAAGTTCACATTTTAACTAGTTTCAGCTAACTGCTTCTAAAGCTTAACTTATTATTCTATGTCTCAAAAAAAATATTATCCATTATTAGTTACAGCACTGCTGGCATTATTTTTTACTCAGTGCACGAATCGTTCCAAGCGTTCTTCCAGGGGGCAAGTAATAGACCAAAAGGTAGATTCTTTGCTAAGTAAGATGACCCTTGAGGAAAAGGTTGGTCAGATGACATTATTTACCAGTGGTATGACAACCACTGGTCCAACTATGCGCGATGACTATAAAAAGTTGATCAACCAAGGGAAGGTCGGTGCTGTATTTAATGCCTTTGGCACAGACTATGTTCGCAAGCTCCAAAAGATGGCTGTTGAAAATACCCGATTAGGCATTCCGCTGCTTTTTGGCTTTGACGTGATTCACGGATTTCGAACCGTTTTTCCTATTCCACTTGGGGAGGCTGCCAGCTGGAATCCGAGTATTGCTGAACAATCTTCTCGCGTAGCTGCACGTGAGGCAACAGCCGCCGGCTTGCAGTGGACCTATGCACCGATGGTTGACATTGCCCGAGACCCCCGATGGGGACGTATTGCAGAAGGCGCGGGAGAGGATCCCTACCTGGGATCAAAATTTGCCGCGGCGCGTGTCAGGGGATTCCAGGGAGACCGTCTCTCGGATTCCACAACGGTAGTGGCATGTGTCAAACATTTTGCCGCTTATGGAGCTGCAATAGGCGGTCGAGATTATAATACGGTAAATATGTCTAAACGACTCTTATGGCAGGTTTATCTGCCTCCCTACAAAGCTGCGCTGGATGCGGGAGTGGGGTCTGTTATGACTTCTTTTAATGAATATAATGGTGTTCCCGCGACAGGAAATAAATATTTGTTTGATACGATACTCCGGGATAAATGGAATTTTAAAGGATTTGTGGTTACGGATTATACAGCTATTCCCGAGATGATAACGCATGGTTATGCCGCAGGCAAAGAAGATGCTGCCTATAAGGCTATCCAGGCCAATGTGGATATGGATATGCAAAGCGGTTTGTACTTAAGCGAATTACCCAAATTGGTAAAAGAGGGTAAAGTCAAAGAGAGCCAAATTAACAAGTCGGTACGAAGGATTCTAAAAATGAAATACCGTTTGGGATTGTTCGCTGATCCGTATCGCTACATCGATGCTGATCGGGAGAAGCAGGAAATTTTGAGCGAACAAAATAAGGAGATAGCAAGAAAAGCAGGTCGCGAATCTATCGTTTTATTGAAAAACAAAAATTCCGTTTTACCACTATCCAAAGATATAAAGGATTTGGCAGTTATTGGTCCCTTGGCTGATAACAAACGCGAACTTCTTGGACCATGGTCGGGAGCCGGACGTGGAGAAGATAATGTGACTGTCCTGCAAGGTATCAAGGATAAGTTAGGCAATGGCACGCGTATTCATTATGCCCAGGGAACCGAGATGACCGGCAGCTCTCAGTCTGGATTTAATAAAGCCATACAAGCTGCAAGACAATCGGATGCGGCGATCGTCGTATTGGGTGAAAAAGCATCGATGAGTGGAGAGGCTTCTAGTCGTGCCACGCTGGATTTACCCGGCAATCAGCAGGATTTACTCAAAGCCGTCCAAAAAACCGGCACTCCTGTTATTTTCGTGATGATGAACGGGCGCCCGTTAACGATTACATGGGCTGATGCGCACGTACCGGCTATTTTGGAGACTTGGTTTTTAGGAACGGAAACGGGCAATGCCATTGCTGATGTAGTGTTTGGAGATTATAATCCCGCCGGCAAGCTTCCCGTAACCTTTCCAAGAACAGTTGGACAAGTGCCTTATTTCTATAATCATAAAAACACCGGCCGCCCGAAGGATCCCGACAATAAATTCACTTCCAAATACATTGATGTGCAGAACTCCCCTCTCTACCCATTTGGCTATGGGTTGAGTTATACTACTTTTGACTATAGCAACTTAACTCTAAGCACCGATAGTATGAGTGTAGACGATACTTTAAAGGTGTCGGTTGATGTCCAAAATACCGGTGACCGAACCGGGAAAGAAGTTGTACAGCTCTATACCCGCGACATGACCGGCAGTGTAACCCGGCCTGTAGAAGAACTCCATGGGTTTCAACGAATTACACTCAATGCGGGAGACAAGAAATCCGTATCATTTAATTTGACAAAAGAAGATTTTTCGTTTTATAATAAAGATCTTAACAAAGTAGTTGAACCCGGCAAGTTTAAAATCTTTGTCGGAACTAATTCCCAAAAAACGATGCAAGATTCCCTGGAAATTGTAGATTAAAGTCATTTGAAATAGGAACGATAGTACAGTCAAAAAATATCGAAGTCAGATGTCTGACTTCGATATAATTTAACGGGAGTTCAACATAAACTACACTACCCGTCCGGACGCTTGATTTGCGGTCGGGCGGATCCAACAAGTACCACAACACCAGCACAACCAGTTGTGAGAGGGTTATACCCTCGAACCCAAAGTAGATAGAATTCAGGAGTACAACTCCCTCACAACACAGTATGTAACGCTGAGTTCGATATAATCTAAGGGTCCCCTCCCTTCTCCCTACCAAATTTTAACTCGGAGACTATCCGGTCGCCACATGGCCTCCCCCTTCTCAACATCAAAAGCACTGTAAAAGGCAGGCATATTTGAAAGGGGACCATTAACTCGAAATTTTGCCGGTGAATGGACATCACTCCGAACTTGATTTGCGATGGTCTCCGGTCGCTCGTGGATCATCCATGCCAGGGCATAGCCAAGAAAAAAGCGTTGATCCGGCGTAAGTCCGGCAATCTTTTTGTCCTCTTTATATTGTTTGGTCCTTTGAAAGGCTTGGTAGCCCATCATAATTCCGCCGAGGTCAGCAATATTCTCTCCTTGCGTACTTTCACCGTTGATATGCAAGCTATCTACTGCTGTATAGTTGTCAAATTGTCTGACGATCATGCGGGTCTTGGCATAAAACCGTGCACTATCCTGGGGTGTCCACCAGTTATTCAGGTTGCCGTTCGCGTCGTATTTGCTGCCCTGATCATCAAAACCGTGCGTTATTTCATGACCAAAAAAAGAACCGCCAATAGCAGAATATAGAATCGCATCATCGGCCAGTTTGTGTTCATATCCCGGAACGATGATGATGCAGCCGGGCATGACAATTTCATTATTTGAAGGGTTGTAATAAGCATTCCAGGTTTGGGGTTCCATATGCCATTCAGTACGATCTACGGGTTTACCATATTTATATATCATACGATCGAATCTCCATTTGTTGGCACTCATCACATTTTCCACGTAAGAAGAACGATTAATGTGCATACTACTTAAATCTTTCCATTTATCGGGATACCCCACTTTGAAAATCATATGGTCCAGCTTAAAGAGCGCTTTCTTTTTAGTCTGTTCACTCATCCAGTCCAGATTCTTAATGCGGTCTGAATAGACGTCCCGAATCGCCTTTCCTATTTCCATCAATTTGGTCTTGGTACCTTTGGGCAAATACTCGGCGACATAAACCTGTCCGATCAAATCTCCTAACGCCCTGTTTGTAGTGTTTACGACGCGTTTCCAACGGGGACGTGGCTGCTGGATACCTCGTAAGGCCGTATCATAGAAATTGAAATACTTCTGGTAGGTAGCGTCATCCAAATAGCGAGCCAGACCACTCATCAAATGTAATTTCAAATAGTTTTTCCAGATTTCCAGTGGGTATGATTTGATATAGCCATCTAGCGCCGTGAAGAATTCGGGCTGGCCGACGATAACAGTATCAACTTGTCCTAATCCGACAGTCGTAAAAAACTGTTGCCAATCCAGATTGGGCGTTAATTTTTGAAGTCCCGAAACGGTCATCTTGTGATAGTTTTTGTTGGGATCACGCGTATCTTCTCGTTTCCGGGACGTTTTAGCAATATGAGTTTCCAGCTCCATTAATGCCTTTGCATTTTCCTGGGCTGTCTTTTTTGACTGGTTAAGGATCTCAAAGATCGAGTCGGCATATTTCAAGAATTCACTGCGTATCTTTTTTGCCCGTTGATCAGTCGCAAAATAGTAACTACGATCCGGCAGACTTAGTCCTCCCTGTGATAAAAAGATCGCATTTTTGCTACTGATTTTATCGTCTTGTCCTACATAAAATCCAAACATTGGCGACCCGGAGATAGCCTGTATCCGGGCAACTTCTTTCATCAGTTCAATGCTGGAATGAATGTTATCAATACGATCCAATTCCGGTTGCAGGACGGCATGTTTTTGAGCATTGATGGCCGTACTGTCCATTCCAGAAGCATAGAAGTCGCCAATTTTTTGTTTGTTGCTTCCCTTTTTGGACTTATTGAGAGTAGCTGCTTTCACGCAAATTTCTTTCACTTGCGCATTAATAGTATCCTGAATAATCTGAAAGATACCGTTATACTGCTCTGTTGGTGGTATGGGATGATTTTTGAACCACCTACCACTGGCAAATTCAAAAAAGTCATTCCCTGGATTAACAGTGGAATCAATATGTGATGCTAAGGCATCTTGTTGGGCATTGGATTGTGCTTTTGTCAAATTACTGATAACAAAAAAGAAAAGCCCCAGGAAAGTTGTAAGTAATATTTTTTTCATCACGGATATTTTTGAAGTTGCACGAAGCATACCGTCTCGTTGAATATTTATTTCATATCGTAATATATACGAACGTCTTTAGCAGGTAAAAACATTGGTTAAATCTAAAAATCTCCTTGTTGTCACCCGATCCACCGGCTGGCGGAGGGATCCCAAATATCACAAGGACAATGATCTTGATTATAGCTAATGCCACATGAACATTTTGGAATTCCTCTTTCCCACCCGTACCGCTAGCGAAGTTCATTGTGATGACATATGGGACTATGAAATAGATTTTAACCGCTAAACTAATATATACGAATAATTTACGGTACAGTACATTAAAATTTGTAATGTGGGGATCGAAACTACATTTCCCTCTCGAATGTTAACAAACATCAATAAAATATAAGTGCAAATTACAAATTTATGGCAGAACAAATGAAAGCAGCGTTTTACAGGGAGTTTGGAGAATTAAATAAATTAGAAAATGGTACTTTGAATTATGAAACTCCAAAAGAAGGAGAAGTATTGGTGCGAGTCAAAGCGGCTGGTGTCAATCCGGTTGATGCGGCAATTGTACATGGATATCTGAAAGGACGCTTGCCTCATAATTTCCCCGTCATTCCCGGTTGGGATCTGTCTGGCATTATTGAAGATCGAGGCTTTAGTGCCCGTAGATTTGAAGTTGGGGATGAAGTTTATGCATATGCGCGGCGACCATTCGTGCAGTGGGGCACTTTTGCGGAATATATAGTGATTCCGGAATCTTATTTATCCCGAAAACCGTCGAATATATCCTTTACCGAAGCTGGCGCTATTCCATTGGTTGGGTTAACGGCCTATCAATCTTTGTACGATGCCGGCAACCTTCATGAAGGTCAAACCGTGTTAATATTAGGAGCTTCGGGCGGAGTCGGTTCCTTCGGCATTCAGCTTGCAAAAGCCCAAAACGCCAAGGTAATAGGAGTAGCCAGTGAAAAAAACCATGACTATATGAGAGAACTGGGAGCGGATGAAGTAGTTGACTATCATAACAGAGATGTTGGTAAGGCCGTACTTGACATCGAGTCGGAAGGCGTTGATTTGATTTTCGATTGTACCAGCGGAGAGACACTTCAGCAAAGTCTATCAACCTTAAAAGAAGATGGGAAATTAGTTTCCATCCGAAATCATGGGGAAAATATAGACTCCAATATTGATTTCCAATATGTCTTTGTGGAACCCAATTCCAGTGAGTTGGATCATATGTGCGAGTTAGTTGAAACTGGCAAACTGGAAGTTCCGATCACTAAGACGTATTCACTTGATGAAGCTGCAGAGGCTCTTAAGCAAATCGAGAAGCTGCATACCCGTGGCAAAATTGTAATAGTGCCATAGTTGTTATTGACGATGTATTTATTTCTGGTCTGATTCCGTCCCTCTGATATGGGCTCCAAAGTATGGAATCCCCGTTTTCTGTAGGGTCGGTATCAGTTTGAAAATTATATCTTTTATTGCTGATCTCAGTGGTGCTTTTGTCAACCTTGTGACGAATTGGTGCGTTGTTTTACGCGAAAGTGTAGAATGGGTTCCCAACGCTGAGATTGGGACTGAGAAATTTTATAAAATATATTTATCAATTCTAACTTTCCTTATTCCGTTCTCTTAACTTTTTAATCCCGTAGTATCCACCTACTCCGGCAAGTCCGATTAACCAGCCGCCTCCCAGTGGAGTTTGCTGGGGTTTCACCGGCATGCCCGGTTGAGCTGACGCTTGCAAGACAAAAATCACCAGGTTGAAAAAAAACAAGAAGAAGGAGCTCAAGAGAATTTTCTGAATAGCATTTTTCATGATAATGAATCCGTTTATTATTGATAATTTTATAGTTGGCTTACTTGATGAGCATCATTTGGTGAGAAATGACTTTGTCTCCCGCCTTTAGACGATAAATGTACATCCCGCTGGCCCGTTGTGAGGCATCCCAACGTATAGTATGGGCGCCTTTCGACTGTGATCCATTGACTAGAGTAGCGACCTTTCGTCCCAGCAAATCATAAATAGCCAACGAAACGTTTTGTTGTTGTGGCAAAGTATAGTGTATCTGCGTCGTCGGATTAAATGGATTGGGATAATTTTGATCAAGCGTAATTTTTGAAGGCAAATCGGTGGCCTTTTGAGCCTGATCTGCATGGGGGACGATCGTCAGTCGAAAGCGAGATGTAGAAGATGAATCGTGTTTCGAAAGCACATGGTACTTAATATTATCGGAACTTATTTTTGTTTTCTTTGGAGTTGTACTATTTCGGAATGAATAGTTCGTTTGATTAGCCAGATTTATCGTCTCTCCAGTTTTAGAATCTCTGAGAGTAACCTTCCAATCGGACGGAAGGTTTGTAGTCTTCCAGGAAAGTGAGATTTGTCCCGTCACAGAAGATTTAATATATACGGGCCAGGACTGAATCTTATCAAAATTATTCGGCAGATACTTTTTCATAATATTCTGGCCATCAGCTTGCGTATAAATCATCATATAATGAGACGACGACATTGGCCAGAGCTGATAAGCATCAAGAGGATTGAGATCCCTTGAAGAACCAGATTTAAAGGTAAATCCTCCCTTCGCCGAGAGCTTATTTCCTTTAACTGAAAATGTAATTTGAGGCGACTGCTGAGTTTGTTTATACACGGTGGAAGTATTGGACGTTCGGTCATCATTTTTTAATACCAGGTTGCCCGAATTTCCCGACGTCTCTAAACGTATAAAGAACGATTGATATGGAGCAATTCCTTTGGAGTTGCCAGGGGACAGCGTAGTATAACTACCGGCAGAAGGATCCCAGATATATACGTTGACGTTCACCAAAGCGTCCACACGTGATAATGAGGCGATCACACTATCTACCGAAATATTTGTTCCATAAGGATTTCCAATCAGATTCCAGCCTTCATCGTTATCAGTTGAACTATTACTGTTTTGATCGGTATTGGAGACCGGGATGGAAACGGTTGAGCCATGAATAGTTCCTTTGGTCGAAAGCGTTTTGGGCCAGTCGCCATTTACGGTTCCCGGAGTGGAATAGTCGTCATCTGCGAACATATACACGGCGTATCCGGTACCTGCCGAGGGCGTGATAGAGGTTAGATCGCCCGTAACAGCTTTAAAACTGGAGGTCGACTCGTCATAGGTAAATATGTTGGCATCCCCACTCGGGTGGCTGGAATTGGTTGCTCCCTGGGTCCATATATTTGAGAATAAACTGGAAAGGGTAGTCTGGAATGGGTTGGCCACCAAATGCCAGGCATCCGCACCGGAAGTACCGCTAAAAGTAACCGTGGTATCTTCGACAGATACATAGAACGTTTTAGCAGTTGAATAATCTGTTCCGTCATTTACTTTAAAGGTAAACGAATCATATTCATACCCACTACCGGAACTTGGTGAAACATATCGCAATTTACCGTTTTGAATTTCTGAAGCCGTAATGGTCTGTCCAGCTACAATAGTTTCGCTATTATTGCTGCCACTCAGATCCGCATCTTTGTATAGCGTGCCATTTGTCGGAAGCGTATTGATTTGCACACTGGAAAGAACATCAGCGTTATCCGCATCTGAAAATGGAAAATTAGCTTTGGCAAGTGTATGATCGGTCTTTTCAACTGTAACCCAGGTCGTATCGGTGGTAGTTGGAGCAGAATTTATGCCCGTTCCCTGAATATCGAAGTTGTATGGATTTTCGTTTGAATCATCGTTGTCAATTGAAACCGAAGCCGTACGGGTTCCGATCGCCCCCGGATCAAATTTGATGGTGAAGGTTGTTGTCCCCCCTCCCGATGACACGGGACTTGAGGGTTGGGACGTGACGGTAAAGTCTGAGGCATTTGTCCCGGAAATAGCAACTTTCGGTGAACCATTTAGGGTCAGACCAGCATTTCCGGTATTGGTAATGGTAAAGGTTTGGCTAATAGTACCGCTGGCCGCCGTTTGAGAACCAAAATCGGTGTTATCAGAAGTACTTGGGCTTGTATCTCCGTCGGTAATTTCAGTGCTGTTGCCCGACACAGCGATTTCGGGAGCGGTGGTAGTGATTTTTAATGACAGATCATCAAATGCAATATCACAATACCCATTTCCGCTACGATATCCATTTATTTGAACTTTAATGCTCCGTGTTCCGGTTGGCACCGTACGGGAATCAGTAATTGATTGCCAAATATTGAGAGGGCTTAATTTTCCCGAGTCAAACGAACCAAGGAGTGATCCGCCGGCGTTTGATCCACTAAAATATTGTACTTGGACCCGCCCCTGATCTCCGCTAGCATAACTTTTTAAAAAGGCGACAAAGTCAACCGTTGCGTTTCCAGCGTCTATAGCAGATTGCCGGCCTGAATCAGTAATATTTACAACTTGATACATGGGCCATGTATAGACCAGACTAGATTGATCATTACCATAGGGTATAAATACATAACTTCCACCATGTGGAACACCAGACAACCCATAAGATGAGGGACTGTTTTCTGCCCATGACTGTGTATCTGGATAAGGTTGGGTCCAACCTGTTATTAAGTGTTGATTTGTTGTGCCATTTGGTGGTTCTGTCACACCATCAGCTTCGGCATTCCCATTCGTCAATAATTCTGTCTGAGCAAGGGCAATATTAATCCCCACCCCAAAAAGTAATAGTCCAAGAAATGTTGTTAAACAAAAATACTTTTTAGCCATTTTCAGCCTCTGTATATTTATGAAGGGCCCCAATACTGAAGTATATAACTTAGTGTAGTTGTTATAAAGGATGATGACTATTCGTCAAGCCAACGGAATTTATCCTGTCTGTATGAGCGCCATTTCTGTAGATAAAAGAATTTTACATAAATTAAAGAAAATGAATGTTTATTTCATATCTGTAATTATTCGGTTTTTATTATCTACTTAATTTCAAAATTATTGATTTTAATAGGACGATATTATGTTGTATTCGAATATTTTTTTACTCTTAAATCGTGATGAACAAAATCTTTAAAAATATTATCTGGATTGGTGTTGCGGTTGTCATTATAGCAAGTGCTATTTGGTGGTTTCGTCAACACAGGCAAGATGAGAAATCCTCGAAAATGATCAATAAAGCTACATTTGTCTGTTCTGAGGGAAAATCTATCCAGGCTGTTTTTAGACGCAGATCAGTTCGTCTGAAATTAAGCGACGGACGTGATTTTACACTGAAACAAGCTATTGCTGCTTCTGGTGCTCGATATGCCGATTCTGATGAACGAATTGTCTTCTGGAATAAAGGAAATACGGCTTTTATTACGGAAAATGACTCTACAACCTATCGTCATTGTGTTATAAAGGGTGAAGATGATTTGGTAAATCTCGAGATGTTTCGTGATAGGGAAGCCCGTGTTGTATTTCGATATCCCCGGGTTCTCCAACAATATCGCTCATCTGTAGAAGATACTTCCGGATGGAGCTATGCCAGCACTAAAAGAGGGAATTTGGTTGTCCAGTTGCGACTAGGCCGATCTTTTCAGCCGAAGACGAATTTTGCAGGGGCTACTTTTTCAGTTGGTTGGAGTGCCGAGCCCGAGGTGGTGAAGAGCTGCCTGAAACCACCAATGGGGATGAGCATTAAGTCGGATACCGTACTGCACAATCAGACCCAATTTGTGCGATCGCGGTACGGGGATGCCGGTGCTGGAAATTTTTATCAGACGGTGCAGTATCGAACGCTTAAAAATAACCGCTGTTACTCGATCGAAGAGATGGTCCATTCCATGAACATTCACAACTATCCCCCGAAGCGTGGCATCAATGAATTTGACAGCACCCGGGTTTGGAAAATCCTTAATACCGCTGTTAGCACATTTTCATTTACCGACTAATCAATCATTAACTGCCCATGGGCGGTATGGATGCTGCAATTTCTCCATTTTGATGGTCTGAAGAAGAGACGACAACGTATAGATTCCCTTTCTTTAAGAGTGATATTTGAGCATCATTGAGTACAAAAGTATTATCTGTCGCTTCAAGTGTACCCCCAGTTTCGTCATCGTTCGTTTTGACTTCCAAGGTGTATAATGAGTTGCCATTGTCTCCGGGAGTTCCGGCCATGATATAAGCTCCGGTATAGGTGCTCATCAGGTTTGCAAAATCACCATGAACCCGTAGCGTATCGTCCTTAATTGTTACAGTGAGGACTCCGGATCCCGAGGTCCCGACGACTGGTTTTAGCTTATATCCGGCCAACATAATCTGTTTACTTTGTTGAGCGTTGGCAAAAAATGGCATCAACAAAAAAGCCACGACCCAAAGTAGAAAATGTCGATTGGTTTTCATGACTTCAATCCTCCCTGGTACAGGTTTTTTGATGTAATTATTCATTTATGTTAAAAACAGCTTTTGGCAGGAGTTATTGTGTATAACTATCACTCCCAAAGGAGGTTATCCTAAAATTGCACAAAGAGACACAAAGTCAGATAGTATAGATTGAGTTCTTTGTGTCTTCTCTGTGGTATTTTGGCAACAAAAAGTAATTAGCCTATTTGTTTCCGGATCCAATCTGCTTTTTTTAAACCGGCCTCTAGTCAAGCTTTAATTCCAGCTTTTCGAGTTCGGTGTTTATTTTTTGGATTTCATCGTCGGTCAATTTAATATCTGCAGCTTTGGCATTTTGTGTGGATTGTTCTTCATTACGAGCTCCGACCAGGGCAATGGTTATGCCCGGCTGTTGTATCGTCCACTGTATTGTAAGTTGAGCAAGTGTGGCGTTATGATTTTCGGCAATCGGTCGAATGTTATCCAGAAAAGCATTGGTTCGCTTGATATTTTCATCTGAATAATAGGGACTGTTTGCGCGGCCGTCCCCTTCATTAAACGCTTGGCCTGCTTCCATTTTGCCTGTTAATAAACCACGCTGTAAGGGACTATAAGCCAAAATGCCCTTTCCGGTTTCTAGGCAATAAGGAACAACGTCCTCCTCGATATCCCGGCGAAGCATGCTGTAGGGGACTTGATCCGAAATGATATCCGCATATTTATCGGCCTCCTTAAGTTGTTCGGCACTGAAATTGCAAACCGCGGCCTCGCGGATTTTTCCCTGCTCTTTCAACTGCCGGACTGCTTCCATGGTTTCTTCGACGGGCGTTGATGAGTCAGGCCAGTGTATTTGATAAAGATCGATGTAATCGGTACCGAGTCGTTGTAGGCTGTTTTCACATTCCTGAATAACACTTTCTTTACCTGCGTATTTATGAATGTCGATATCATTACCATCATTATCCTGGCTGTGGAAATAGAATATTCCTTTGGTGGAATCCCAGCGCAGCCCATATTTGGTTAAAATCTGGAGCTTGTCACGGGGAATGTCTTTAATGGCTTCTCCTACTACTTGTTCGCTAAACCCTTGCCCGTAAATTGGGGCAGTATCTATTGAAGTAACCCCAAGGTCATAAGCAGCCCGAATCGCTTCGACAGAATTATTTTGTTCCGTGCCACCCCACATCCAACCGCCGGCGGCCCAGGCCCCAAAGGTTACAACTGAAAGTTTAAGATCACTATTTCCTAATGTTCTGTATTCCATACCCGAATTTATTATTAGATGTTTTTAAGAGCTATTTAAAATCAGGTAAAATAGTATAAAATTCCAAAGTTTCTTTAATTACCGCGCTAGTGATAAACTTACATCTGGTACCGTCGCACCACTGTGGAACCATTAAAACTGGCACGAGCTGTTTGTCAAATTTCTCCTTTATCTCATTCATCGGGCAAGGCGCAAGTGCAATAATAGACGAATCCTTTTTAAAGGCTTTGCCAAGTTGACGCTAGAGATCCCTCACATGTGTTTGGTATGACTTGGGGAGGGATTTTTTTATTGCTAAATACTGTCATTTTGATCCGCCGGCTGGCGGAGAGGAATCAGCCAGTTGCCGGACAGGTCTCAAGTGCGCTAAATGCACATAGCATTTTTTAAAAATTCAGCTATCATTAACGCTTGAGACCGTGTCTGACTATTGGTGGATACCACCAAATGTCCATAAGTTCGGGTTGAAAGGGTACTCTTCCGAAGATTCTCTAATTTAGTAGCCTTACTGCTATAAGTCAGAACTAGGCAAAGAGAAAAAATCCCTCACGAAAGTATAATCGCCAGCCATACGGCCAATAGGTTTTAGGTTATGCGGATCTACTTTATCGCCTTCCCTATAAACATCATCCCGTATATGATAACACACCAACTGGCCAATGACTAAGTGATTCCTTCCTGTCGGAATAGCACGTATCAGTTTACATTCCATATTAACAGGCGATTTTGCCACACAAGGAGGCTGAACAATGTTACTTTCTCTGGTTTCAATGCCCGCTCGTTCAAATTCGTCTATACCCTGTTCATAATTTTTGCTGCTCTCATGCATCTGGTTGGCTAATGTTTCGGAGACAACATTGATCACAAATTCGCCAGTAACCCGTATATTGGCCAATGTGTCTTTCTCACCTGATTTATTTGCATCGCTGCCCGGACTAATCGAGATGCAAAATAATACGGGATCCAACGAAGCAACCGTGAAAAAACTAAATGGAGCCAGATTTCGAATGCCGGTTCTGCTGATGCTGGAAATCCATGCTATGGGACGAGGCACGACCGTCCCTTTTACCAGTTTCGCAATGTCATGTTCTTGAAATTGTGTCTCTTCAATGATCATGTTCTTTCCCGTATCTTGAACCATTTTGCAACGCTGTCTGTACTTTTGGTATTCAGTATTCGATCTTTCCCAAATTTGGCTTTGCGGGCGATTCGTACTCCATAAGGGATGTTATCAATGCCCGTTTGGGTGTGAGCATCTGGGTTTATGGAAGACATCAGACCAACTTCCCTGGCTTTGTTACCGTGTCGCCAGTCTAAATCCAGTCGGCGGGGGTTGGCATTAATTTCGATTGCAGTATTGTGTTCGGCCGCCAATTCTATAAGTTCATTCATATCAAGTTCGCTGCCATCGCGTTGCAGCAGTAATCGTCCGGTGGGATGTCCGATAATGCGCGTAAACGGATTTTTGATGGCATTACGGAAACGAGTCATCATTTTGCTACGCGACATATCGAGACCATTGTGGACGCTGGCAACAACGAAATCAAACCCTTCAAGTGTTTTATCTTTATAATCAAGACTGCCGTCACTCAGAATGTCGGATTCAATTCCCTTAAATATTTGAAAACCTTTGCCTTCTTCGGCCAGCTCCTCATTCAGTTTGTCAATTTCTTCCCATTGTTTTTTAATTTCGTCGGGTAAAAGCCCACCGGCATAAGCCGCTGTTTGAGAATGATCTGTGATTCCCAAATATTCATAGCCTCGCTTTATGCAGGCTTTGGCCATATCCCGGATCGAAAATTTGCCGTCACTCCAGGTACTGTGAGCATGAATGACGCCCCGAATGTCATCCGTTTCAACGAGATCCATGGTCTCATTTGATTCGTACAATTCAACCTCGCCGCGATCTTCACGCAATTCCGGAGGGATGAAATTCAGATCCAGTTCCTCGTAGATATCCGTTTCAGAAGAATAATCAATAGGTGCATCGAAATTGGTATCCCCGTCGTCATCCAGCTCGAAAAGTCCGTACTCATTAAGCGACAATCCCCGTTCGCGGGCGCGTTGACGCAAGACAACATTGTGCTCCTTACTGCCAGTGAAATACATCAAAGCAGCAGGGAATTGTTCCGGCTTCACGATTCGCAGATCGACTTGTCGTCCCTCTTGAGTACGAATTGAACTTTTGGTATCGCCCCGCCCGAGAATGTCAACAACTAAGTGGTGATTAACAAAAGCATCAAACAGGGGGTCGATATATTGTCCTTCAGCTCCAATCAGAATATCAACATCGCCGATTGTTTCCTTGGATCGACGGAGGGAACCAGCTATTTCTATCGCTGCGACGCCCTCTTTATCTTTTAAGAAATTGTACATCGGTTCGGCAATAGCTATCGCCTGATCCAGACGACAACGATCATCGTACTGTTCCATCCATTCGATAGATTTCAGAATTTTTTGAGCTGATTTCTCGCCCAGCCCGTCGAGACCCGCTACCCGGCCATCCTGACATGCTTTTTTTAATTGATCCAACTCGGATATCCCCAACTCCTGGTGGATTTTTGCAATGTTTTTGGGTCCCAGTCCCGAAATGTCCAGCCACTGGATGATGCCCTCCGGGATACGATCCCGCAGACTCTCGAGTACTTCAATTTTTCCTGTTTCGGCATACGACCGGATATCACTGGCAATCGAATCGCCAATGCCCTTAATGTCAGTCAGTGATTCGTTTTCTATATAATCGCTGATATCGTCATTCAGTGATTCGATCGTTTGGGCTGCACGGTCAAAAGCAATGGCTCGAAACCGGTTCTCCCCGGCCAGTTGCATCAGTTGATATATCTCGCGCAGTCGTTCAGCAATTTCCTGGTTTGTTACAGACATGAATAAAATAAATTTTACTTAAGCTCTTCGTTGATCTCTTTAGCAAATATTGAATACAATTTCCCAATTCACAGCTTGATAGTTATCTACCGCGATATTCCTGAATCCAACGGCTTTCTTCATAGCTAATGCTGTTGATTCAGTAATTATTTGTTTTTTAGCCAGGAAGTCAAAGGTTTTAGCCATCGTTTCCGGCGGCTTAGATTCGGTTTTAGCAATGATATGAGCACCGATATCTACACACATTTGGACAGCTCTTTCAAGATTTACAGAAAGGATGTCCTGCAAATCCAAGTTGTTTTTAAGTTCCTGAAATGTTTGGGGCCGTTTTGTTTCAATGCGTTTGATACATCGGCGGAGTGATTCCAGCTTTTCGTGGACTAATTGTTTATCCATTTATCACGGCGTTCCTTTAAAATTCGATTATAATATGGCATAAAATCCGCATCTTCGAAAAGCATCCGTTTAATAATATCCGCGTAAAGAGTCGTATCCTTTTTCAATATGAGAGTACCTTTCGTCCGAATTTGTTTTAACAGGGGGCCATGGGTCGTCTGCAAATTCACCAAATCTACCGGTCGTCCGGTGATGACGGCCAAATTCTCAATTAATTTCATCTTTAATTCAGCGGACAGAGACTTCTTACTGGCTACCGCAAGGTCCAGGTCACTTTCCGGGGCCTGCCGCTTTTCGGCAGCTGATCCATAGATAATAGCCAATGGTATCTCCGGCTGTTTTTGAAGCAGTTCTCGGATTAATGTTGTTATCTTATCCATAAGTAATATCATATTGTGATAATCCAAGGTAATGAATCCGAAAATATCTTCCCAAATAAGAGAGTCTATCATATTACAATGTAAAGGATGTTTTTCATTCCATAACTTGTCGAGTTATTGGTAGAGGGGTATTTTTCCGTGAGATTGTTAAAAGTTTTAATATCATTGGTTGGATAGCATCTTATTATCTTTAGCATAAGTATGTTAAAGGTTATTTAGCAGTAAAGAATAAAGCCTTATCACTAGCGCGGAAATTAATTCCCGTGCTAGTGATAAGATGACCTGAAACAATTGAGTAATTAGTCTTCATAACCATAATCCAGTATTTACTAACATTAATCCATATTCCGTTTACATATGACTCTACGCAGTAGAATTACGGTTTTATTACTAATCTTATTTTTGGGTCTAATTGTGTCGCCCACAAATGCGCAATCAGGGCTGCAATCTCCATCGGATTTTTTGGGATATGAGTTGGGAACACAATGGACCCCTCATTACAAGGTGATGAATTATTTTCAACAGGTAGCTGAGCACTCATCAATGGTAAATGTGGAGAAATATGGAGAGACGAATGAAGGTCGTGAGTTGATGCTAGCTTATATTTCGAGTGAGCAGAATATGAGTCGACTAGAAGAAATCCGTTCGAATAATCTGAAGCGTGCCGGGTTGATGGAAGGATCTCCGACAGAAGACAGCACCGTAATCGTTTGGCTAAGCTACAACGTTCATGGCAATGAAGCTTCCAGTAGTGAAGCGGCCATGAAGACCATTTATGAATTGGTTCGACCGGGTAATGTCAGGACAAAAAATTGGTTACGAAATACTGTTGTGATCATGGATCCCATGCTTAATCCCGATGGACGAGATCGCTATGTGCATTGGTATAAAGAAACGGTGGGGGATAAACCCAATATTGATATCGATTCCCGTGAGCATCACGAACCGTGGCCGGGTGGACGATACAATCATTATTATTTTGATCTAAATCGAGATTGGGCTTGGTTGACGCAGAAAGAAAGCAGGGAACGGGTCAAAGCGTATCAAAAATGGTTACCGCAGGTTCATGTAGATTTTCATGAAATGGGGTATGAAGATCCATATTATTTTGCTCCGGCGGCCAAGCCGTTTCATAAGGCGATAACCGATTGGCAACGTCAATTCCAATATACGATTGGCGAAAATAATGCGAAGTATTTTAATCAAAATAATTGGTTGTTCTTTACTCGTCAGGTGTATGATTTGTTTTATCCGAGTTATGGAGATACTTATCCTATTTTCAATGGGTCTATCGGTATGACTTATGAGCAGGCCGGGGGAGGGATAGCGGGGTTGGGAATCCTGAAGGCTGAGGGGGATACGCTTACGCTGAAAGATCGACTCACTCATCATTTCACGACCGGTCTTTCCACGGTTGAAGTCAGCTCGCAACATGCCAAGCAACTAGTGGATGAATTTGCAAACTATTACGAAAGGGCTCAGAATAATCCAAAAGGGAAATACAAGACATATGTTATTAAGGCAAATAATGATCCCGACAAGTTGCAGTCATTGTTTCATTTGTTGGATCAACAACAGGTTACATACGGTAAGGCTACACGTTCTCGAACAGTTGAAGGTTATAATTATAAAACGGGTAAAGTCAAGCGTGTGCAGGTAAATAAAGATGATTATCTGATAAGTGCGTATCAGCCAAAGTCGGTGTTGGCACGTGTGCTATTCGAACCGCGTCCCGAGCTTGCTGATTCTGTAACATATGATATTACGGCCTGGGAGCAGCATTATGCCTATGGTCTTGATGGTTATGCCCTGACTCAGCATTTGGATGTCCGGCCGGCATCTGCCCCGCAAAAGAATATTAATAATAAGGCAACCGGAACGCCTTATGCCTACCTGGCTCGTTGGCAGGATTTACAAGATGTTGGCATGCTGGCGGATTTATTAAAACACAATATCAATATTCGATTTTCTACACAACCTTTTAAAATTAATAATAAAGAGTACAAGCGGGGGACGCTGGTCATCACGCGCAGCGATAATAAAATTAAGAGTAAGCAATTTGATCAACTAGTTCAGAGAATTGCTACCGATCATAATCAGCAACTCGACCCGGTGACGACCGGCTTCGTTCAATCCGGCTCTGATTTTGGTTCTTCAACCGTTCGATATATTAAAAAGCCGCGGGTTGCCCTGCTGTCCGGGAGCGGGACCTCAGCAACAATGGTGGGGGAAGTATGGCACTATTTTGATCGTCAGATTAATTATCCCATCACACTGATAAATACAGATGATTTTGATCAGTTGGATTTATCTGATTTTGATGTGCTCATTTTACCAAGTGGACATTATCAGGATGTATTGACGGAGGATCGTATGAAAGACGTCAGGAATTGGATCTCCTCTGGTGGTAAACTGATTGCCCTGGAGGAAGCCAATCGACTACTTGCAAATAAATCGGGCTTCAATCTCGAAAGAAAAATATCCGGTAAAAAGGAAGTTGAAACTTCGAGAGAAGATCTTTTAACTGATTATAATCAACGAGCACGGGAGCAAGTTTCCAACTACAATCCCGGATCAGTCTTCAGAGTCACGATGGATACGAGTCATCCGCTGGCTTTTGGTTATGATCGTAGTTACTTCTCCCTGAAGCTCGATACCGATGCCTATGCGTATCTGAAAAACGGGTGGAATGTGGGGGTCGTAAAAGAAGATGCGGTCATGAGTGGATTTGTTGGATATAAGGCGAAAAAGGAGCTCGAAAACACTCTCGATTTCGGCGTTCAAAATATGGGTCGCGGTTCTATTGTTTATATGGTGGATGATCCGCTGTTCCGGGCCTTCTGGTATAATGGCAAATTATTATTCGGGAATGCGGTATTCCTGGTGGGAAATGATTAAGTTATTATTCTGATTTTGAGCAGTCTGAAGTGGTATAACCGGTTGCTTGAAAAACAGTAATAGCCCAATTGCGCTCCCCATCAATTCCCAAACCGGGAATCGATACCGCCAAACTGTAAGAGGGGACCAAAGTATTCCAAATTATTGCTTAGCCATATTGGGGGATTGCCGCGTCGCCCATAAAGTCATGGGCTCCTCGCAATGACACTTCTTTTTTATGATTTTTAATCCTGTCCATCAAAGTAATCATACAAATCATAGTTCCTATTGAGTACCGGTGAACCAATCGATAAAACTTTTCTATGGCACTGGGACGGATAAGATGCCCGTCCTACAGATCTCGGTGACAATGGCCTGCTCAATCCGAAGCCCCAGGCGTAGGAGAGCTCTGTGTTGTTACCCGGTTTCGACGCTCGGCATCCAAATAGGCATTATTTCTATAAATCAGCAATAAAATCTCCTCTTGAGAGGGGGGCTTTGCCGGTTTTGGCAAAATTCGGGTGTTTAGTGGATCAATAGCGCGGGAATTAATTCCTACGCTGGTAATCTTATTCTTATTACTTATCATTCAAAAAACTCCCGCATTTTCGAGAGGCCATATCCTAAAGCTTGTTCTGCGTTAATTTTGGGCGGGATAGTAAGTTCATCCGGATTAATATGCACATCGATGATGCAAGGTTCGGCACTGTCAAAAGCTGATTGCAGCTTTTCTTCCAGTTCATTGGCTTGTTTCACGGTAAAGCCCACACCACCACAGCTTTCAGCCAAAGCAGCATAGTCGGGATTTTTTAGATCTGTCTCGCTTTCAGGATAGCCTTCGACTTCCTGTTCCATTTTTATCAATCCCAGCTTACGATTATTAAAAATCACAATATTAATAGGCAGATTATATTTCACGGCTGTCAGGAAATCGCCCATCAACATATTGAAGCCGCCGTCGCCGGATAGTGATACGACTTGTCGGTTAGGATGGGCTAGTTGGGCTCCAATTGCACCAGGCATGGCAAAAGCCATCGAAGCGAGATTGAATGACAGGATTAATCGTTGATTGCCATGGGGTTTCAGATGCCGTGCCGCCCAGACCGTAACGGCCCCGGTATCACAGCTGAAGATAGCGTCATCGTTGGAAAGTTGACCAATTTTTGAAGCAACTAATTGTGGATGAATTGTCTTGGTATTGCTATCCGGATCGATATTTCGGGATTGCAGCTCATTCCAGCGATTACGTGATCGGCGGACTTTCTCAAGGTGATTCGTATCCGACTTTTCAGATACCATAGACAGCAGTTGGGTAAGCGTAATTTTACAATCGCCGATAATTCCAAGATCATTGGGTGCTCTCCGACCGATGACGGAACCTCTATGGTCTATCCGAAGAATTGTTGCATCCTCGGGATACCAGTCGCGGTAAGGAAAATCGGAACCGGCAACCAGAAGTAAATCACATTGTTGAGCTGCTTCTACGCCGCCGCGCGTGCCCAGCAATCCAAGTCCACCGGCAGAATGCGGGTGATCGGCCGGAATAATATCTGCGGCTTTAAGCGAATGAATGATAGGTGCTTTTAATTTTTCGGACAGCTGGAAAAGAGCCTCTTTTGCATTTCGGCTGCCATTGCCGGCCAAAATTGAAATATCTGTAGCCTGATTGATGAGCGAGGCTGCTTTTTGCAGGCTTTCTTCGTCAGGTGCAATTTGCCCCTGATGATCATTGGAAAGGTGGAAATTGGTCTTTGGCACCTCTTTGGATCCCACATCATGCGGAATGTTGAGTACCGTAACGCCTCGATCGTTGATGGCAGTGTTACAAGCTTCCAAGGCTACTCTTGGCATTTGTTCAGGATTATAAACCGAAGATCGATAAAGGGCAACATCGCTAAAAAGAGTATGCAGATCTACTTCCTGGTGATAGCTGGTGCCGAGTTCGCTAGTAGGTATTTGTCCGGTGATTGCCAAAACCGGGGCATTATCTTTTTTGGCATCATATAAACCATTAAGCAAATGAATGGCCCCCGGGCCTACCGTGCCGGCACAGACCGCCAGTTTGCCAGTCAGCTTTGCCATGGCACTTGCCGCGAGCGCTCCCGCCTCTTCGTGGGCAACGTGGATAAATTTGATTTTATCTTGCTTTCGGATTGCTTCGACGAGCGGATTGATGGCATCACCCGGCACCCCGAAAATGTATTTAACGTCAAGTTGTTGCAGAATCTCTAATAATTGTTCGTATAGTTTCATCAGGTGATATTAATAATTTATAGATACCCATTATTGATTAATTAGTTTGTCTCGCTTGTTAGTGTAACTAAAATCGAAGTGCTACGGTTCAATTTGGGTATTTGGTGTGTGCCGTTTTTATTATTTGTGTGGGCTTTATAAAGTTCTTAATAAGAAAATGCTTCCTTGAGGTGGCATCTGGTATTTGTTCTGTAGGATCTATGGAATGAGATGAGAAAATGTAGTTCGAAATTTATTTCGAGAAGAGTTATAAAACTTTCTTTTGAGTAACAACGAGATGAACCTCGTTCTACAATTTTTGATTGAAGATCAATTAATGGTGCCGTATCTTTGAGGTCTAAACCAAACCATAAAAGGTTGGGGGTGCTTGCAACAGCGGGCTGAGATCATACCCTGTGAACCTGAACCGGGTAACACCGGCGTAGGGAAACCGATGGCAATATTTTTATTGTCAGATTGATCAGCATTTCTTGCAAGTTCATCTCCTGCTCTTATAAAACTATAAGACGGAGGAACTTATGTTATCTAAACTATTAAAGAGCACGGCTCTCCTGTGCTTACTTATGATGATAGGCACATCAATTTTTGCTCAAACAATTACCGGAACTGTTTCAGATGCTCAAACCGGACAGCCTTTGCCTGGCGCAAATATTGTTCAGGTGGAGACATCCAACGGTGTTTCTGCCGATACCAGTGGTCACTTTTCGCTGGATCTGCTTAAAAATAGATCCACTGAGATAAAAGTAACTTTTGTCGGCTACAAAACAAGAACTATTGATACCCAAAAGCAGGGACAAACACTACAGATTAAGATGGTACCGAAGGCCATTATGAGCAATGAGGTATTTGTGAAGGCACTTCGCGTGAATGAAGCTACACCGATGGCTTATGAAAATGTGACTCGTGATGAAATAAAATCGAAGAATCTGGGTCAGGATATACCGTATATGCTCAGCGGTACTCCCTCGGTGACTACGACATCGGATGCCGGTACCGGCATCGGATACTCAAGTATGCGTATTCGAGGGGTTGATCAGAAACGTATTAATGTAACCATTAATGGGATACCGGTTAATGATGCTGAATCGCAGGGGGTTTTTTGGGTGGATATGCCCGACTTGGCCTCATCGGTAGAAAATATCCAGATTCAACGTGGTGTTGGTACATCGACTAATGGTGCTGGCGCTTTTGGGGCAACAGTTAATATTCAGACAGATAAAATGCAGCCGGAAGCTTATGGCGAAGTAAATACGTCGGTGGGTTCGTTTAACACCCGAAAAGCCAATGTGAAACTGGGGTCCGGTCTGATGAAAAATGGATGGCAATTCGAGGGACGATTATCCAAGGTGGCCTCTGACGGCTACATCGACCGGGCTTGGTCGAATTTGAAGTCGTTCTATCTGTCGGCTGCCAAGCATGGCGATCGCAGTCTCTTACGTGCGGATGTGTTTTCTGGGCGCGAGCATACCTATCAAGCTTGGTATGGCGTACCGGAAAGTAAGCTGAAACAGGGAGATCGAACCTACAATCCCGCAGGCATGGAGAAGCCTGGAGATCCTTATGATAATGAGACCGATAATTATCAGCAGGATCATTACCAGTTACATTATTCCTATCAGCTGATGGGAAATTGGAATGCAAATGTATCACTGCATTATACCTACGGGCGGGGTTATTATGAGGAATATAAGGCCGATCAGGCGTTGACTGACTACGGAATCGATCCCGTACAAATGCCGGATACGACGATTAAGAAGACGGACCTGATTCGTGATCTTTGGCTACGGAACGATTTTTACGGAGTCGTTTATTCAACTGATTATCAAGCTGATCAGTGGTCGCTCGCATTTGGCGGTGCATATAATGAATATGATGGCGATCATTACGGTGATATACAATGGGCCCGGTATGCGAGTGATAGCGAAATCAATCAGAAATATTATAACAATAATGCTTTTAAAACGGATTTCAATTCGTATTTGAAGGCACAGTATCATATCACTAAAAAATTAAACGCCTATGGGGATGCCCAAATCCGTCACATCACCTATTCTTTCTTGGGGAAAGACAAGCAAAAAGCACAGGGAGGCGGTGAAAAAATTGTGGACGTTAAGCAGGAAGCAAGGCTGACGTTTTTCAATCCCAAAGGTGGTTTGACGTATAATTTTAATGACCGGCAGCGGGCGTATTTATCGTTGAGTGTTGGAAATAAAGAGCCGACGCGGGACGAATATGTGAACTCGACGCCTGAAAATCGTCCCAAGCCGGAGACGCTTTATGATTGGGAAGCCGGGTACAAAGGGGCTTTCCGAGGATTTTTTGGAGGCGTTAATCTGTATTATATGGATTACAAAAATCAGCTGATTTTGACTGGTGAACTCAATGATGTTGGGGCGTATATTCGACAAAATGTGCCCGATAGTTACCGGGCGGGAATTGAGTTACAGGCAGGGGTACAAATATTACCCAGTCTGAAATGGTCGGCCAACGCAACCTTCAGCCGAAATAAAATTAAAAATTATACTTACTTCTTGGATAATTATGATACCGGTAAGCAGAAATCGATGACGTACAAGAATACGGATATTTCATTTTCGCCGGATTTTATTGCTGATTCAAGGTTCCAGTTTAATATGGATGGATTTTCTGCACAGCTAAATACGAAGTATGTTGGCCGGGAATATTTGGATAATACCCAGAAGATGAGTCGATCGCTGGATCCATATTTTGTGAATGATTTGCGGCTGAATTATGATTGGTCTCGTTCGCCTATAGCCCAAAGCATTAACGTAACGTTGCAGATTAATAATCTATTTGATGAAATGTATATCTCGAATGGTGCTACATATGGGCACATTGCGAATGGGACGCAGCATTTTACGAATTATTATTATCCGCAGGCGGGACGCAATTTCTTGCTGCAATTGTCGTTGAAATTCTAGCGATAGATATGTTATGGTTTACAAGATCAGAAAAGGGCGGGCTAAAAAGTCCGCCTTTTTTTGTTTGTATCAAGCGTGGACGCTTGATAGAGCCAGGGACTTGTGGACGATTGGATTCACCTATGAATTTGAGCACTGACACTACAGCTATCCAAGCGTCCAGGCTTGGATATATAAGAAATTATTCTTGCTTGGGATTGAATAAGAATTCCTCTTGAGGCTTTACCTGTCGCGGGCCCGTTTTCGAGTCGATAACCTGAATTAATATTGCACCACTGATGATAAAGACGGCTGAAATAAGTTCTAGCTCGGATGGATTTTTTCCAATGCTTAGCCAGGCAATAACCAGAGCAGCGATAGGAACTAAGTTGCCATATAACACAACCTGAGTCGGGCCGATTTTTTTTAATGCCCGTACTTTAACCCATTGTCCGACTCCAACACCAATGGCTCCACCGGCAATGATTGCTATCCATGTCCAGGTACTTAGCGATAGCCAGGAAACTTCTATTAAAGAAGGTGTGGCGACAATTAAATATAGAGAACAGCCGATAGCAGTCCGCATGGCTACGATTGGTATGGATCCATATTCGCGGGCCAGCGGTTTAATAAGATGAAGCTCGATAACTGTGAGAATTAAGGCAACAATCAGTATAAGATCGCCCAGCCAATAACCCTGTCCCGGACGCAGTCCATCCCAAGCTAAAATAACAGTACCAATACCAGCTAGTATAACGCCTATATAACCGTAAAATCCCATTCGTTCCGTACCCAGTAAAAGTCCAAATCCGGTACTTACTGCGGGTCCCAGGGCTAACCAAAGTGAAGCCCGTGCACCATGGGTAAGTTCTAGTCCCAGTATTCCCAGCCACGGTGCCAGTGTCGCTCCTATGACAGAAATGAGCAGCAGGCGCGGCCAATGTTTTCTTTTAATATTAGGCCAAAAAGAAATTGAATTCGAAGTATTGCTGTTCTTCCTCCGATATTGAAGATACATCACAATTATCATTGCAAACCCTCCAAGAGCAAATCGGGAGACGCTAAATGAAATGGCAGACATTTCTTTCAGCGCGATTTCAGCTAAAATAAAATTGGCTCCCCACAGAAAAGTAAATAATAATAGAATTCCGTGATGGGGTAGGGTGCCACCATGGTCAATAATTTTATTGTTATCCGAATATGAGATAAGGCACTATATTTTAATGGTGAATGGAACCCTTACATTATCCCAGTGCATCACTGCTGTTGCCGAAGTATCAGTCAAATCTCGAAAATAATACATTAGCCATTCCCTCTGATTTGCTTCTTCCGGTTTTACATCAAAACGGAAGACATCCTTACTTTTATCATATTCAGTCCCCCAGGAGAGTTTAGAATTGATAATAATCGTCCATGTATCTTTGCGGGGGATAGTGTATAAAGAATAAGTCCCGGCATCTAGTTGCTGTCCTCCCAAAGTAACGGTTTTTGAAAAAGTAATATCCGTTGATTCGTTGGCCCCGCTTCGCCAGACATTATCGTAAGGAACCAATCCTCCCCAAATTTTCCGTCCTTTAACAGCGGGTCTTCCATAAGTGAGGGTGATTTTTGTAGTTCCTACGGTTTGACTCACCGAAGCATTTGGACTTTGCCTGGGTTTGTCGTTTCCGCGTTCTTGGGCGACACTATTCGTGCTAATACCGACGAGTATAGTGAGAAGGGCAATCGAACTTCTAATAAGTAAAATAGAGGTTAGTTTCATCATGTGTAAGTCTTATCTTTGATAATCCGTTTTGTTACCCACCGGGAAAAGAACTTCTTGGCGTATCGGCACTACTATTGTAAGAACCGGTTCTTAATGGATAATACCCAGTTTACTTATTAATAAAATTAAACTTAAAGGGAGAAATATTAATTTAGTTGATATTAATTTGATTTCAAACCCTTCTTTAGTATTTGTAGCTGGATTAACATCAGCTCGGTATTGTCAACGATAAAACTTATACCGCTGGTCCTCAGAAGTTGGTCCTCATAGAAAGGATTTTACTTTGTTAAAATTATTCTGTGTTCAGAGAATCTTTTAGTAGGTAGGAAAATTCCTTTCGAAATTTTTTGAGTTTTGGAGCAATTACAAATGAACAATAGGCCGCATTTTTGTGATTTTGGTAATAGTTATGGTGATAATCTTCTGCTTCTGAGTAGTTTTTTATCGGTTCAATCTTTGTTACAATAGGATCATCCCACAACCCCGATTTTTCTGTCTTTTTAAGCGATTCTTCCGCAATCTTTTTTTGTTCTTCATTTTGATAAAAAATTACCGAGCGGTATTGGGAGCCAACATCAGCACCTTGACGATTAAGTGTTGTGGGGTCATGAGTATGCCAGAAAACTTCAAGGAGTTCCCGGTAAGAAACTACGGAAGGGTCAAATACGATTCGCGCAACTTCGGCATGACCTGTTGTTCCTGTAGAAACTTGTTGATAGGTAGGATTTTTAACATGTCCCCCGGCATAGCCTGGGACAACGGATTTAACACCTTTAACTTCCTGGAAGACAGCTTCGGCACACCAAAAACAACCTTCGCCAAAGGTTGCTTTTTGTAAATGTTCTGAATTCATATCCTTGGTAGATTTATGGGATTCTTGTGCTAGTGTGGGAGGGGCAAAAATCAGTACGAGAAACAATGTTGCAAAAAACAAAGATAACTTATTCATATTCTTAAACTAAATTATTGATCAGGAGTTTAACCTCGATTTGGACACATTGCCAAAAACTGTTCGACCTATGTGCCTTAACAATAATTCCTATTTTCTAGTTTGACGTTTTATTTCTATCAGATCTTACGAAGATAGATTTACTAGCAAGCTTTGTTATTTACGGCTTTCCTCATATTGAGCAATGAACTCGTCCGGCGTTTGATGAGCAATAATTTTACTAATAGCTTCAACCGGCAAGTCATCTAATGTTTGAAAGCGCAAGCACGAACGGCCCATATCCATCTTTTTATTAGCCTTCTCAAATTCTTCCGACAACCAATCCTGTAATTCTTCATCTTGGTAAACCGGCATTAGGTATAAAGCATTATAATCGCTTTGAGCAGCCAATCCCAGATAACTGAGTGGCTGATTGTTATAAGTATCCGGATATCGGTCGAGAGGAATTTCATAACTTATCATTCCCCAATTTATCGTTTCCTGATAGCCATCGGGAAGATATTCCAGGATGAGTTTTCGAACGGCTTTTATGGATTCCCGTCGATATTCAGGAAGTTCCTGTATATACTCTTCTGCCGTTTTAGCCATACTTTTTGCCATTTTTATAATTGTTGGTTAGCATTTTCGTACATACTGATCTGATACTACAGAATTTCAAAAGTTGCTTCAATGGTTATTTTCGTTTTAACCGAATGAGCTATAAAGCACATATTATGGGTCTCTTCATGTAATTTGTCAAATTTTTGTTGATTAGGTTTCTTGGTCTTTTCGAAAGTTACATTAGGATGTAATATTACCCGGGTAATGGATTTCTGATTCTGATCATTTTTTTCCATAAATCCTGTCGCTTTATCCCGGTAACCTTTGATAAGGTAGCCTTCTTTTGCAGCTATTGAAAGAAACCAAAGCATATGGCAGCTTGATAAAGAGGCTATGAACGCTTCTTCAGGATCTACAGCAGAAGGATCGGAATAAGGGGGCGGCACTTCCAGCGGAGAAGCCGAAGCCGCAATCTTCAGACCACCATCGAAATACCAGGAATGCTTGCGGGAGTATTTGTTATCAATGAAGTTTTGATTATTCTGATGCCACTGTATGGTGGCTGAATAACGGTTCATGTCAATAGATATTTAATTTGCTTAACTATTTAGTCGTTAAAAATTTATTTATAGCTTTATATCATCCCGTGATATACGGCGAGAGGGGATAACAATATATAGGTTTGTTAATCAATATCTTTTAAAGACGCTAAATACGTATTACTCTTAAAAAGAGATAACCTTATTTATTCCCGGATTATCAGGCTGGAATTTAATAAATACTAAAGCATCAAATTTTTTTTAAAAACATGGCTAATATGCCTGTGCCCAGTAATATTTAGCTATGAATGTAGTCTACATTTTTCAAATATAAAAGAGGCCCGACTTCTGTCGGGCCTCCTGAATGTCTTGATGAATATTCTTTTTTAATTCTGTATTAATTGGATTTTAATGTTTCCACTAATCGAAGCCGTCCCGGCGACCCCACAACAATATTCATAAGTACCATTTTTTTGTTGTAGATCTGCAGTGCCTTTTGATGATAAGTCAGCGAGGGGGTGCACTAACAGATTGACCGATTGACCGGAGATGGTAAAGGTGTGACTATCCTGGGCTGAGCCTGAGGTTGGCGAACCTGCATCCCCCATAGTAATATTGTAAAGCCATGATTCACTGCTCGGTATATCCGGATCGTCGACTACACCGCATCCCGAAGTATAGGATGACGACGTTCCCAGAATTCCTACCCGCAATACGTTGGATATTTTTGATCCCGAAGTTGAATTAGTATCAGAAGTATGTTCATAAGAGGTATTTCCATTATAGTTCCAACTGATCTTAAGGCTTACGGCATGACCGGTTGGATTGTCGATATGTAAAAACATACCGGATAAGCCTCCGATACCTGAAGATTCAGCGTATCGGCTAATTTCTGTAAAATTACCACCACCTGCTTGCACCAGACTGGTTGAATCCGGAATATTTGTGATAATATCACCACTATATTTGATGTTTATGGTTTTGTGAGCCCCGGCCGAATCCTCGACGGATCCACTAAAATCAGCCAATGCACCCACAGGGTTCTCAGTTACCGTATATTTTAGTCC
>Ga0102962_1000178_pt1 | contig 36899 bp, 34 predicted proteins | sample SalPonF2_C_D2_MG_FD_84519 | JGI IMG/M metagenome (GOLD analysis project Ga0102962, IMG submission 84519) | Salt pond soil microbial communities from South San Francisco under conditions of wetland restoration - Salt Pond MetaG SF2_C_D2_MG ...
GCCGACAACCGCTGATACCGCTCAACGCCCATAACCCTTATACCTCCGGATCAGACCTAACAGATCCAGAGGGTAAGGAGCCTGGCTCAACACGGGAACAACGCCTTGCTTTAGCCGCTTACCGCTGGTATGCCGCTATCGGGAGGTCCCAGCGATAAGTACGGAAACCGCTTCGAAGGAAAGTGGACTGCCTACTGCCTAGGCCAGGTGCTGGCCGAGGAAGCCGAATCGATACGTGTCGAACCCCCGGGCCCGGAAGGTGACGGTTCCGAATTCACGCTGAAAAAGCCGGAATGCCTTGAGTACCATCAAGTCAAGCGCCAGCACGCTCGCCCCGGAGGCTGGAGCATACCAGAGCTGGCTGGGAACGGCGTCCTGCGCCACGCCTTCATCAAGACCCGGGATCCCAAGGGTCGCTATATCTTCGTGTCGACGACCAGCACGGGCATTCTGGCGACTCTCGTCGACGATGCACGCCGCGCCGAATCGCTCTCCGAGTTCAGGGCACATTGCGGGTGGAAACGCCCTGCCATCCGGAGCGCTGGAACAGCGTCGGCGTCGCTGGCCGGCAGAGGGTTCGCCGGCCCCTGCAGACCGGCCTGGCTGGCCAGCCCCGGACGGTACTCGAGATCAGAACTTAGGTGCCGCACCCGGCGTCTGCTTGGCATAGGCGGCGCGCGCAGCCGTCTGCAGTTGCTTCTGCGACAAGTCAGAGGTGATCGCCTGCTGGGCCTGGTCGTTCAGGGAAAGATAGATGCTGCCGACCCGAGACGCGTCCTCACCTGCGGGATGGACCGCCGCCTCCACATCGACATAGTTGCCGTACGCATAGCTATTGCGGTAGAGCGCGGGGTCTGCGGTCGGATCGTTATCATAGCCGAAGAAAGCATACTGCCCCGGGTCGTTACCGAAGTTGACGGCATCGCAGGGGATGTCATCCACGTACGGGCATGATTTCTTAAGGTTGTGCTGGCCGAATACCCATTGTATGTAGGTATCTGTCGGCGAAACTGGCGTCTTGGTGGCCGGCCCGTATTTTTTGTAAAGCGCCGCGTCGGTCGCCTTCAGGGTCGGCCCCTTCGTGGCGTCCGGGAAGCCCATCGTCAGGTCGATATGGAGCAGCTTGTTGCCGGTGGCCGGGCTGCCGAAAAAGAGAGTGATCCCGCCGCTCTGGCCATTGTCGACGGCGATCTTCCAGATGAAGTTCTGCGAAGAGACTCTTACCGTTTTGTAAGACAGCAAAAGGCTCTTCTTAAAAATCATCGGCTTGTTCTTGCTGTATGCGGCGAGGACCTTCTCCGCCTGCTGCACGCTCATCCCCAGCTTCAGGCCGAGGATATCGAGCGAGACACCGGGATATTGGTAGACGAACGGCTTCGCAGTTTGCTTGATCGTCACGGTCATGGTCGAGTTGTTGTTGGCCAGGGCGGGCGCCGCCCAGGCCATGGTCGCTGCCAATGCCCCAAGCGTCCAGATTCGTTTCCGGCCGGTCATTCCTATAATTCCTACCCCCCTTCGTCGGTCATGCTGTCGCCTAACGACAGCACCCAATGAATCCCACAATCGCGGCTTCATGGCATGATCCCCCAAATCGGCATCCCAGCTCGATGCCACAACCGAATGATGCGCAGCATGCGCTGGCGTGTCAGGTCCCGTTCGCGGTATACGGTATAAGCGGTATACGGTATAAGAAGTTATAGACGGCCATTTTGCCCCCGTCCAGCAGCCGCTTACCGTCAACGGTCCGCCACTTCATCGTCCGATCATCCAGAGCACCGCCCGAATTGCGCGGCCATCGTCTAAAAACCCGCTCCTGTTCTCTCCATTTACCCCCCTTTCCCAACCTTCCGGCAGCCGGAACCGTGCCGCGGCTCACGGCGGAGCCTCTTGTAGTCGGTTGAACAGGCTCGTCGGCGGTGCCCGACTCTCAGGCAGCGGGCTGGGCTCGTTTGCGTCGGCGTTTTGCTGCAGGTGATCGAGAATCCGTCGGGCATAGGCACACTGTAGTCCACCACGCGGCGCTTAGCGGTCGTGCGCGGAAATGGTGTAGACGGCAGCTGTGGGTCGCGTGCCGTCCGTGCCGGACCTTTGCCAGGACGAATCTTTTAGTTCGCTCATGCCAACGGACAGAGGTGCTTAATATAGGGGGCGTTCGGGAAGTTGCCTCACCGGGACGCCGTTGCCCAGAACTCCGCGACAAGTAACCAAGAAAACACTCGTCAGAGGCCATCCTCTTGCGCCAGCTCGCTCTCTGGCATATTGCCACAAGGATGCGCCTCAGGTCGGGTGGGTGAAGATCGCGCCCTGGGTGATGGCGGGACGTGCGTGTTTCGTGCCGTCTGGAACGGGCAAGCTCCGGGAGCGGCGATCCCGGGCGTTATGCGCCGCTGGCGCAGAAGGGGTTACCACAAGTCTTGGTTCACCGCCATCCCGCTTGTCTCTGACCCGCGCCCTCGGCGGGTACGGCGATGCGATTACGCCCGTTGCGCTTCGCTGCATACAACCCAGTGTCGGCCTCGTCCAACACGGCGGACGGCTCCGATACCTTCGAACCCGCCGGGACCACCGCCACGCCCAGGCTCACGGTCACTGTGGTTGCATAGCTACCCGCCGAGAACAAGTGTGTCTCTATGGCCGCGCGCAGACGCTCGGCCACGCCCCACGCCCCGCCAGCGTCGGTGTTCGCAAGCACCAGCGCAAACTCGTCCCCGCCGAGGCGCGCCAGTAAATCCTCTTGGCGCAGCACGTCTGTTGTGATGCGCGCAAGCTCGACGAGGACCGAGTCTCCGAACTGATGGCCGAAGCGGTCGTTAACGGATTTGAAATGGTCGATATCGACCAATACCAGCGCCGCCGGGCCCGTCAAAGCCCGTAGCCTGGCGATAAACTGGCGCCGATTGGCGGCGCCGGTCAGTGGATCGGTTCCCGCCATGGTCTTGAGTCTCTGATTCAGCGACTGGGTCTGCGCATGCATCTGCTCCAACTCGCTCTGGCGTTGCTCCATCGCCTGCTGCAGTTCGAGCTGCTCGCGCAGCCTCTTGTGATAGCCCCGCCAGACATCGGTACGCAAGATGAGCCAAAGCGCCATGATCACGCTGAACAACATTACCTGGGGCGTGGTGTAGAGCGCGATGGCAGCCAGCGTTAACGTCCCGGTGGTTGCGAAGCGCACGTACAGAATCCCGGGCATGGCCGCGTAGGGGCCCATGATCGTGCCAAAGACCACGATCATGAGCAGAATGCCGACCGCCGCCCCGGAAAGCCCAGGCAGCAACAGAAAGGGTCCCACACCCCAGATCAGCCCGTACACGGCGCTGATGGCGATGAAGCGCAGCGCTATGCGCTCCGGATGCTCGTCGAAGCGCTGCGTTTTGCGCAGGTGCAGCGCATAGAGGCGCGGCAAAAAACCACTCAGTGCGACCACGATCACCCAGGCAAAGTGAAGGGGCTGGCGCGTCTGGGCTAGAATGATGCCGGTGACAATCAGCAGGGCTGTGGTATTGCTGATCAGGCTGCGCAGCCGGATGCCGGAGCAAAAAGCGTGCAGCAGCCGCGCCCGGGTGTCCGGGTCAGCCCCTTGCCATCCGATGAGTCGATCCAGAAGACGGCGCAGGGATGGCTTAGTCGGCATGCACTCCCCCCATTTCTTTACATACCCCGCAGACTCAACGATATCGTGATGAGCCAAGACGATCCCGCTGCTCGCTTCTGGCACTGTTCTGAGCAGGTGAGAAGCGCTGCGCCGCTGGTGCAGAATATAACGAACCTGGTGATGCAACACGACACGGCGGCCGCCATCGCGGCCGTCGGCGGCACGCAGATGACCCTGCACGGCATCGAAGAGGTTCGCGAAATCACTTCAGTCGCCAGCGCCCTGGCCGTCAATCCGGGCACGTTGAATGAGGCCTGGATGGGATGCGCGCGCGAGGCCGTGGCAGTTGCGCGCCAACGCCGTATCCCCTGGGTCCTGGACCCCCTGGCCGTGGGCCTGTCGCGCTACCGCACCGACGCCATCACGGAGCTGCTGTCCCTGGGACCCACGGTGGTCAAGGCCAACGCGAGCGAACTCCTGGTGCTGGCGGGCGCGGAGGCGGCGGGCCGCGCGGCCGACAGTGTGCACAGCGTCGAGCAAGCGGCAGCGCCCGCCCGCGAACTGGCCTCGCGGCATCGCTGCGTGGTTGTGGTCACGGGCAGCGAGGATCTGATTGCTGACGGCAAGCGAGCGATGCGGGTGAGCAATGGGGCGCGGCTGATGGGCCGGATGATCGGCTCCGGGTGCATGCTCACCTCGGTCATGGCCTGCTTTCTTGCGCTCGGAAACGATCCTCTGGAGGCCGCCGCAGCGGCCGTCGCCCATTTCACGATAGCGGGAGAACTGGCCGCCGAGCGCGCCGAGGGGCCGGGTTCGCTGAAGCCCCGACTCATTGATGCCCTGTACAACCTGGATCGCGAGCAGTTTTGCGAGCGCCTGCGTGTGCAATCGACAGGCCACGTCTGAGTTTCGAGTCACCTTACCAACCCTCGGGGGAGGCAAAACCGAACCGCTCTGTTCATCCGCGCCCTCGCTCAGCGTGCCTTGTTATGATCAAGCGCCGTGGGTGGCGAGGTCAGCTTGTTGAGGCTTTGCCGGGCCGCCTCGAACTCCGCCAGGGTGCCGGGCTGCAGGTAGGCCTGCGCATAGGCCTCGGCGGGCAGCGGCGCCGCGATGACGTAGCCTTGCACTTGGGAAAAGCCGATGCGCTTCAACACCGCCAGTTCGCCGAAGGTTTGGGCGCCCTCGGCGATGGTCTGGGCGCCCAGGCTGGCCGCCATGTGTTCGATGGCCTGCAGGAGGGTGCGCTTCTTGGGATCGGCGTCGGCACCGGCCACAAAGCTACGGTCGATTTTTACCTCGTCCACCGGGAAGTGCATCAGCTGGCTCAGCGAGGAATAGCCGGTGCCGAAGTCGTCAATGGCGATGCGAACGCCAAAGGCGCGCAGCTGCTCCAGGATCGACAGTGCCCGTTGCGGGTCGTCCATCAGCCAGCCTTCGGTGATCTCCAGGACCAGGTATCGGGCAGGCATCTCATGGCGAGCCAGTAGCGCGCGGATAAACCCCACCATGTGGTCGTTGTTGAGGTCCAGGGGGGAGAGGTTGACGCTCACCGGGACCGTTCTCAGCCCTTGTCGACGCCACTCGGCCCACCGCGCCATGGCATCGTCCAGGACCTGATGGGTGATGCCCGGGATCAGGCGCAGCTGCTCCGCCAAGGGGATGAACTCGCCGGGGAAGACGAGGCCGCGTGTGGGATGGTGCCAACGCACCAAGGCTTCGGACCCGGCCATCTCAAAGCGCTCCAGCTCGACCTGAGGCTGGAAGACGAGCGAGAACTCACGGTGCTGGATCGCGCGACGCAGATCCGCCTCGAGTGCCAGGGCCGCCCTGGAGCCGAGCCTGTCCCCGGGCGCGGCGATGCACAAGTCCCGCCCCTGCGCGCGACAACGCTCGCGCGCGCGCATGGCGGCGTCGACCAGCTCGAACGCGGTGGTGCCGTGGTCCGGGGCGATGGCCAGACCGCCATACAAATCGACCTTCACCTCCTGGCCGCGCACAGTCACCGGCGCCCTGAATTGGCTTTGAACGCGGCGTGCCAAGGCGAGCGCCCCGTCTACGCCGAACCCCGGGGGCAGTCCCACCAGGAACGAGTTATTCTCCAGGCGCGCCACGAGGTGATCGCCGCCAACGGCGCGAAGCAGGCGTTGGCCCACGAGGCGAATGACGATGTCGCCCGCCGCGCGGCCCAGCGCATGATTGATGCGGCCAAGCCGGACAATATCGAGCAGCATGACACCCGTGGTGGAGCCTGCCTCGGAGGCCTCCGCCAGGCGCTTGCGCAGCGCGGCCATGGCCACGGGGCGGCTCATCAGCCCGGTCAGCGGATCGCGGCGCCGCCTCTGCTGCGCGCGTTTGCTCTGCATGCCCTGGCGGTGGACGGCATAGGTCAGGGTGGCCACGACCACGGCCATGACCACGATGAAGGCCGTGCCCTTGACGCGCTCGAACCACCAAAGCTCGTACGTGCCGCGCGCGATGTCGTCGGCCAGCGCGCTGGAGAACTCGATCCATAGACCGGCGAACAACACATACCCCAGCCCCGCCGACAAGGCGACGAGCAGACTCGGATTGCGATCGCGTAGCGACTGGATGGGCGCGAACGCCGCGCGCCGTAGACGATTCACGTATCGGGCTCCCAAGCTGTCGAGTTCCTAGCGATGCGCAGTAAGGTGGGTACTGGTCCAACACGATATTGATCTACATCAATTTATCGGGCCGTGCCCGAGTGCTGCGACCAACGGATGTATGTACGCGACAACTGTCACTCGAGCCTTCCGGGATCCTTGCGGTCCGAGGAATAACCCCGGCGCCCCCGGCATCGACTCAATAGCAAGGTGCGCACGCATCGCGTCGACGGACTCGGTTATGGCCCCCGATGGGGGCCCATCACGCGGCTTTTCCTGCGCACAGTCTGCGGCTTTTACCGACCGCTCGCCCGGAGGCTTTGTTGTGGCGGCAGATGTCTTGGGACGGGGGACGATGCGGTGCGCGGCAAGGCACTCGGCGACCGGGCCCTGCTCTTGTCGCCCAGATCGGCTAACATCGGTGTCCATGGCCCATAGGTTCCGATTACCCACCGACCTGCAGAGGAGATAATGGCTTGAAAAAACAAGACCTGATCGATTCGGTGACCGCCTCCGGGCTGAGCAAGCAGCAGGCGCAGTCGGCCGTGGAGAGTATGTTCGACGCGATCACCGCTGAGCTGGCCCGGGGCGGACAGGTCCAGCTCACCGGATTTGGATCGTTCCGAGTCGGGGAGCGCGCAGCCCGCACGGCGCGTAATCCACAGACGGGTAAACCGGTCAAAGTCGCTGCGCATAAAGCCCCGGTATTCAAACCGGGAGCGGCGCTCAAGGCGGCCATCAACGAATAGTGAACCGGCCCAGACGCTGGGCGGTTCTGTAGGCTGGCTCAATTGACTGGCGGGGCGAATTATCCAAAGCGGGCTATTGAATCTCTGATGGGTAAAGAGGCCGCTTCGGGTTGGGACCATCCTTTCCGGTCCGATGGGCAGTGACGGCCATTTCCGGCCGTTCACGGTCGGGACGGCGGCACCGGGGGCTCGGCCGTGAGCGGACATTCAGAGCCCCGGCGAGGTTCTCTCGCCAGCGATCATGGCAAACGGAGAAGAGCCATGAGTTCGCTGCAGCGGGGAAAACCGCCTCACTGTGGTTATTGCCTCCGGCGGTGCTCGATGCCGCATTCGCCTGGCTCTGCCACCGCCGGCGGGATGGGCCGGCGGATGCGGATATCTGGTTCTTTCGGCGTGATTGGGTGGACGAGAAGGAGCGCATCAAGGAGGCGTTGCTGGCCGAGCGGTTGCTGGAGCGGGTGACCAGGGCCGACGGCAGCGGGGGCGGCCTCTGGTCGGCCCGCGATGCGCAGGTGCAGAAAGCGCTGACGCTGGTATCGGGCCGCGTGCTGCCGGTCTCGCCGCGCTGCACGCAGGTCAAGGGCAACGGCGGCGCGAAGGCGGCGGTCCGGCGGGTTGCGGCCGCGCTCGCCGCTAACCGCTTCGTGCTGCGCACCGACGTCAAGTCCTACTACCCCTCGATCGACGCTATGCTGTTGATGGAACGGCTGGCTCGCCAGATCCGCGAGCGCGATATCCTCACCCTGCTCGGCCAGTATCTGCGCCGCACTGCGGAGCACGGGGCTGGTTCCGGGATGACGAGCGCGGGATATCGCTCGGCTGGGCGTTGAGCCCGCTGATCGGCGCCTTTGACCTCGACGGCCTCGACCGCCCGGATGGCGGCGACCCGTCTTCTATGTCTGTTCCATGGACGATATTCTGGTGCCCGCGCCGAGCAGCTGGAAGCTGCGCCGCGCCGTGTCAGTGGTGAACGGCATCCTCGGTTCGCTGCGGCTGGAGAAGCACCCCGACAAGACCTTCATCGGGCGGATCGATCGCCGCTTTGATTTCCTTGGATACCATTTCACCGCCGACACGCTCGCCCTGGCGGCGGTCACTTTGTCCCACTTCGTCGAACGGGCGACCCGGCTTTACAAGCAGAGCCGGGAGCCACCACGCGGTCGCTCCCGGCTCGGGAAAGTTGTCCGACGATGGACCGGTTGGAGGTGACGGGTGGGTTGCCGAGCGGTGACGCGGTCGCCGGGCCTGATCGCCTGGGATGTCGCGCTACACGTCCTTTCGCCGGCGGCGCCGGGTCGAGCCGAGGTAGCCGAGACCAGCCAGGCCGGTCGCCAGGAGCAGGAGGGAGGAGGGTTCGGGCACCGCAGATGGGGCCACGATGTCGAGCGTGAAGCTCTGGTCCGCGCCAGATCCCCACGTCCATTTGTAGGTGCCGGGCGTCACACCTAACGATGAGAATGTAGCCCCGCTCCAGGTAGCGCTGGTCGGTGGCCCGCGCCGCGGCAAGCCCGGGCGCGGCGCCGAGGGGCGCACGCCGGTGCTGCTTGCGGTGGAGAATCGCGACCGCTGTGCCGGATATCTGGTGGCACACTTTGACTATGCCGCAGACCGATGCCATTAGTCTCATATAATCAGGTACTACCCGCATATCAGCGGGTAGTTTGAGGATGCCCCCTCGAAGCGGGCACAGTACATGCCACCGTTAGTGCTAATAATTCAGAAGCAGCTACTCTTCGCGCTCCTCCCTCTCCTCCTGCGTCCGTATGTAACGACGGATCACCGCTTCCTCCAACCCTACGGTGCTCACGCAGTAGCCCCGAGACTAGAAGCGAAAACCCATCACGTTCTTGCTCCGCCCGAACCGCCCCATACATTGATGTCTGCCGACATTTCCGTACGATCACCATGTACCGGCAGTACCATCTTACTGCGACTGGCTTTGCCGTTCTCGCATCACGGTTCCTCCTCTCTTCTGGACTGTGGCAGGCCCAGTCGGGAGGCGAAATCATCCCGCCCATCGGTTCAACTCCGGTAACGGTAGAACCTCTGTTTTTCGCACCGCCATAGGCGGTGGCTTAGCAATGGTTAGTTATGCGTTTGCAACTATTACCGTGTTGTACACACCCGGACACTAAGTATACAGTTTACGCCGCTATGAACACTTCGAATCCCCGCAGTTCAGGCAGGTCATACATCCATCCATCAGCACCATCGCCTTGGTGTGGCACTTGCCGCACAGTTGAGCGCCGGCGGGAAACGGATTGCTGTCGTCGGCGTTTTGCCGATCTGCATTCTCGGCTTTCTGGCGGGCCTCATACTCAGCGCGCTTTTCGTTGATGAGCCGGAGTTGGTACTGGTCCGGCCCGTCGTCCTGGATCATGCCGATCATCTTTAGATGCTTCTCGATCACGTCGCCGATTTCGGCCACGATCGAAGGCATGAACACGCCGCCCGGCTTCCAGTAGCCGCCGCGAGGGTCGAATACGGCCTTGAGCTCTTCCACCAGGAAGGTGACGTCGCCGCCCTTGCGGAACACCGCGGAGACGATACGGGTGAGCGCCACGATCCACTGGAAGTGGTCCATGTTCTTGGAGTTGATGAAGATCTCGAACGGGCGCCGGTGCTCGTGCTCGGTGCCTTCGTTGAGGATGATGTCGTTGATCGTGATGTACATGGCATGATCCGACAGCGGGGTCTTGATCTTGTACGTCGACCCCACGAGCATCTCCGGGCGCTCCAGACGCTCGTGCATCTGGATCACCTTCTCCTCGGCCTGGCGGCTGCCGCCCTGCACCGCCGCTTTTGCCTGCTCCCCCGCGGCGCCTTCTTTCTCCACCCTGTAGTCCACGATCGGCTTGTCGATCTTAGTTGCCATTTTGCTTTCCTCAGAATTGACCGGGCTGCGCGTAATGCTTGCGTGCGTACCTGTCGGTTGCGCCCATTACCACTTGCCGTAATAGCCCTCTTTAAGGGCATCGAATAAGTTGGCGGCCGTATGGGTCTCGCCGTCGTATTGCACTTCCTCGTTGCCCTTCAGCCGCACCTCGGTGCCGTCGTCGAGCTGGAACACATATGTCGTGCTCTCGAGGTCTTTGTCCTTGACCAGCACGCCCTGGAACGCCTCCGGGTTGAAGCGGAAGGTGGTGCAGCCCTTCAGACCCCCTTCGTAGGCCCACAGGTAGATGTCCTTGAAATCTTCGTAGGGATAGTCGGTAGGCACATTGGCGGTCTTGGAAATGGACGAGTCCACCCACTTCTGCGCCGCCGCCTGTATCGCCACGTGTTGCTTGGGCGTGACGCTGTCGGCGGTGATGAAATAATCCGGCAGGCGCTCGGCCGCGTCCTGCGAATCGGGCATGGCGCGCTCGTTGGCCAGCTCGCGGTAAGCCAGCAGCTCGAAGGAGAAGACGTCGACCTTCTCCTTGGTCTTGCGACCCTCGCGAATCACGTTGCGCGCGTAGTGGTGCGCAAAGCTGGGCTCGATGCCGTTGCTGGCGTTGTTGGCCAACGACAGCGAGATCGTGCCGGTGGGCGCGATCGAGGTGTGGTGCGTGAAGCGCGCGCCTTGTTCGGCGATGCGCTCGACGAGTTCCGGATTCACCCCGGCGATGCGCTGCATGTAACGGCTGTAGCGCGCCAGCAGGACGCGGCCCGGCACGTCGTCACCGACTTGGTAGCCGTCTTCGGCCATTTCCGGGCGCTTGCGCAACATGTCGGCGGTGACCGTGAAGGTCTCATCCATGATCGGCGCCGAGCCCTTTTCCTTCGACAAATCCAGGCCGGTCTCCCAACCCGCCAGCGCCATCTCGCGCGCCACCGCCTCGGTGAACGCCAGCGAGTCGTTCTCGCCGTAGCGCATGCGCAGCATGGTGAGCGTCGAGCCCAGGCCCAGAAAGCCCATGCCGTGGCGGCGCTTGCGGAAGATCTCGTTGCGCTGGCCCTCCAGCGGCAGCCCGTTGATCTCCACCACGTTGTCCAGCATTCGCGTAAAAACCGAGACCACCTCGCGGTACTCGTCCCAGTTGAAGCGGGCGTTGTCGGTGAACGGCTCCTCCACGAAGCGCGTGAGGTTCACCGAGCCGAGCAGGCAGGAGCCATAGGGCGGCAGCGGCTGCTCGCCGCATGGATTGGTGGCGCGGATGTTCTCGCAGAACCAATTGTTGTTCTGCTCGTTGACTTTGTCGATCAGGATGAAGCCCGGCTCCGCGTAGTCGTAGGTCGACGTCATGATCATGTTCCACAGCCGCCGCGCCTTGACCGTCTTATAAATGCGGCAGGCCACCAGGCCGTTGTCGCCGACAACGTAGCCTTCGTGCACGGGCCATTCGCGCCAGACGATCTGGTCCCGGTCGTCCAGGTCCAGGCCATCGGACTCGACTTCGCGCTCCGATACGGGGAAGGCCAGCTTCCACTCGGTGTCGGCCTTAACCGCCTCCATGAACTCCTCGGTGATCAGCAGTGACAGGTTGAACTGGCGCAGCCGGCCGTCCTCGCGCTTGGCGCGGACGAACTCCTCCACGTCCGGGTGGCCCACCTCGAAGGTGCCCATCTGGGCCCCGCGCCGGCCGCCGGCGGAGGACACCGTGAAGCACATGCGGTCGTAGATGTCCATGAAGGACAGCGGCCCCGAGGTGTACGCGCCGGCGCCGGAGACATAAGCGCCGCGCGGCCGTAAGGTGCTGTATTCATAGCCAATTCCGCAGCCCGCCTTGAGCGTGAGGCCGGCTTCGTGGACCTTCTCCAGGATGTCGTTCATGGAGTCGTGGATGGTCCCCGACACCGTGCAGTTGATCGTCGAGGTGGCTGGCTTGTGGTCCCAGGCGCCGGCGTTGGAGGTAATGCGGCCGGCCGGGATCGCCCCGCGGCGCAGCGCCCACAGGAAGCGCTCGTACCAGTGCTCGCGAAGCTCAGGCTTTTCGACCTCGGCCAGGGCGCGGGCGACGCGCTTCCAGGTGTCGTCGACGGTCTTGTCCAGCACCTCACCGGCCTTGCTCTTGAGCCGGTACTTTTTGTCCCAGATGTCGCGGGACGCGGGCTGGATGGGAATCTCTCTCACGTGCGTGGGCGCCGCACTCGCTTCAGCAGTTTCCATGGACCAAAATCCCCCGGGTCGAGAGGTTATATCGGCCGCCGTGCGGCGGCCCGGTTTTTGGTTGAAGCTCAGGTCCTTGCGGGCCTTCGCAAAGGCCCGCAGAACAGCATCACTCGCAATCCAACGAACACAACATGTTGTGCTGTACCGGGTAAGGCTAGACCCCTGATCCGATGCCGTCAACCCTTACCGGCCGTTGAATGAAAGACTTTGATACAACGGCTTAGTTTATACGTATCTCATTGTATTACGGTCATTATTTATATTCTGTCGAACCCGGCACCCCGGCCGTTCGGGGCATGAGCCCGTTAAACACGCTGTTCACAGGAACACACAATATGTTGTACGTGCTTCCTTTTGTAGAACGGGCCTGCCCCATGCCTTCACGCTCATCGGAGACGAGCGGTCTGCGACACTCGCTCTCGTTTCCTCACCCAAGGAGGCCAGGCCCCCCATGAACCGCATCGTGGCCGAGCGCCTGGCCGCTCATGCGGGGAGCAAGTCCGGTTACCAAGGGGCGTGGCGGGGAATATCTCTGCGGGCGCCCGATAAAGCGCCAGAGATGACGACCATGAGCCGGCGCCTAGCTGGCGCACCTCGCGACCCACGCATCGACAATCCAGGACTCGCTCTACACCTGCCTACCGTCAAGCCGGGATTGCTCTTGCAAGCAGTTCCGTTGCACAGTGCCGCTGGGAGTAGGCTGCTGATTCTCAGATATTTTTAGCACGACCGGTCCAGCCGAACTTCATCAGCCAGAGCATTTCCATAGAAATGGTTATGGACGTTTTGCAGCGCCCGCTGCATTTTTTCCCTAAACACGTCACGTGTTGCCGCGCTCACGTGCGGCGTCATGACTACATTTGGCAGCGTTCTGAGGCTGGACTCATGCGACAGCGGTTCTATCTCAAAAACGTCTAAGCCAGCGCCTCCCAGCCACCCCCCAGCCAGCGCCTCCGCGAGCGCGTCCTCGTCCAGCAGTCCGCCCCGCGCAGTATTCACCACGATCGCCCCCTTCTTCATGCGCCGAAACTGGTCTCGACCGAGAAGCTTCCTGGTAGCGCTTGTCAGCGGCAGGTGAAGGGTCACCACGTCGGCTTCTTTGATCACTTGCGTGAATGACCCGCGCTCCAGGTTGAGCGCCCTTTCGTCGTTTTCCGATAAGCGGACATGCGGATCAAAATAAAGGCCTGACGTCGAAAAACCCGCGAACCGCGCGGCGGCCGCCTTGCCGATTCGGCCCATACCCATATAGCCGATCGTCTTTCCCGCCAGGCTTTGGGCCCTTGCCCGCACTCCGTTGCGATACCAGTTCCCGCTCCTCAGAGCCTGGCCAGCTTCCGACAATCTGCGAATAACCGCCAGCGCCAAGAGTACAGCATGTTCCGCCACAGCCTCGGAGGCGACGTCACTCGGGGTCAATGCCAGGCGTATCCCCCTTCTTCTCAATACTTCTATATCCACAGTGTCGTGATAACCGACACCTTGATGCTGTACTATTTCCAGCGTCCTTGCCTCCTCCATGACCGATGGCCTTAACGGGGTTGCAGCGACCACTACCCCTCTACAATCCTTGATTTTCCGCTTCCGCTCGCTGTCATCATCGTGCTTTAAAAACACTAACTCCATGCCCGACGGACAGACCGCTCGCATCAAATCATAAATCTCATCCGACGCTACGTTGTTATACAGAATCCGAATGGGCTTATCAGGTTCCGAGGTCATTGTATGTCTTGCACTCTTTGGTCGCCATCGCTGAATACGCTCATGATTGTGCCTCTATTATCTTATTGCACGTTTGTCTGCTGTCTTCCATTGCAGCCAGAACGCCGCGCGGCGCCAAACAGTCACCCGCCAGAAAGACACTTCTGCCCCGCGCCTTGAGCTCGCGCCCCAGCGCATCGTTCGCCGCCCGCGGGGTACTAAACACGAATTGCGAAACCCCGGAAACTGAACTCTCTTTGCCGGTATACGGATTGAAGTAAATCAATCGCTGGCCGTCGGCGCGCCTCGGTATCGCTGCCGTACGCATGTCGATGCCCAATTCGAAGAGTCTTCTATAAACGCCTATGGTGTCAACGTAGGGAACCCCGCTGGCGAAGGCAATTTTCGGTGTCATAAGCACCACGCGGTCGTAGCAGCGGCTCGCATACTCGACGCCGGCGTAGAGTGACGCCGTTTGATCCTCATCGAGCACTACTAGCGTTCCGCTTCTTTTCTGCGGATACTCCAGAAGCTGCCTTATGAACGGCCTAAACGCGCTGCTTGGTATTCCCGAACCTTCCAGTCCGAATTCCTGATTGGAAGCACCGGTAGCCACCACGACGTGCTCAAACGACTGTATCTCAGGATCCGTGGCCTCTAGGGACGTGCCGCGATCTATCTGTACGCCATATCGTTCTAGGCGCTCCACCATGAAATCAATTTCCTTGCGGATGTCTCTTCGCCCCGGCAATCGCGATTCCGTCAAAAGCCACCCGCCCAGTTCCTCTCCGTTTGCTTTGAGAACCACTTCCTCGCCCGCCAACCCCAAAAGCCCCGCAGCTTCAAGTCCAGCGACACCCGAGCCCACCACCAGAACACGCTTGCGTCTTGGCGACTGACCGTTTAAGCCACGCTCGCCATCGCGGCTCACTGGCTGATCCCCAACTGGGTTGTGTATGCAGCTTATGGCACGGCCCGCATGAATTTCCCCCCAACAGATATTGCAGTAAATACAGGGTCTGATGTCTCCGGCCCGCTCGCTCTCCACCTTTCGTGCAAAGTGAGGGTCGCTCACGAATGCACGGGAAAATCCGATCAGGTCCGCCTCGTCCTGCGACAGGATATCCTCCGCACTCGCGACGCTCGCGACACGCCCCAAGGCCATCATGGGGACGCTACCGCACGCGCGCTTGAGCGCGCGGAACGAACTCCTGAACGGTTCTTCGGCGAAGGACATGCCCGGGAGGTGGCGTTCCAGGGACAGGCTAAAGTTGCCGGGACTGAATGCCATGTAGCTAACCGCCCTCCAGTCAGCAACCGACGCCGCGATACTTTCCGCTTCGACCGGATCGATCCCTCCTTCGACACCTTCGTCCGACGGCAACTTGACGCCAACGACAAAGCTATCGCCACAAGCGTCTCTGATCCGTTCGACGATCGTACGCAGGAATCGCAGCCTATTCGACCTATTCCCGCCGAACTCATCCGTACGGTCATTTGACCAGGGCGACAAAAATTGGGTGATCAGATATCCGTGTGCGCCGTGCAGCTCCACCCCGGAAAAACCGGCCCTTTGAAGCTTGCGAGCACCCGTGACGAACCCGTCAATCACCTCATTGATATCGTCCAGGTCCATAACGTGCGGCACCGTCCAGCTATACGGGTCATGCCGAGCCGACGCCCCCAGCGGCAGGACCGTGCGGCTCCAGAGCTGTTGTCTGCCCACATGCCAGAGTTGCCCGATTAATGCGCAGTCGTGTCGCACCACCCTGCTGGCCAACTCTGCCAGCGGCTCGTCATTGCGCTCATCAAACAACCCGACTATGTGCGAATTCGGGATGGAGCTTGGATGAACTGAAAGGCCTTCTGTGATGACCATAGCTGCCCCACCGCGCGCCCGCGTCTCAATATAGCGTACAAGCGCTTCCGTCACCCGGTTGCCCTGGCCCAGGTTCGTCACGGTAGCTGTATGGACGATACGGTTTCTCACCCGGAAGCCGCTTAGCTCCAGTTCCGAACGCAAGTTGGGAAATTCTGCTTTGGTATCGACCACCGTCATTACTTCACCGTCCTTTCACGTGTCCCGCCGAGCCGAGACGCCTGTCGTAGGCCTGCGCTTACGCAACGCCCGTGATTCCGGCTCACGCGCCACCGCACAGACCTTACATTGAGCAGCACCCCAATTCGCCATCTCGCGCTCAGCGAGTAAGACCGAGCGTTACCCATGTTCTGGTGCATGGCCACGGCCGCCCACGGCCCTATGCGCTCTAGCGCAACAAGCTGGGCAGGGCCAAAGAGACTGCGGGGATGAACCCGATCATCAGCACCACTACAACCAAGACTATGATGAAGGGCCACAGGTACTGCGATATGCGCTCTATGCTGAGCCCGCTTATCGACGAACCCACAAACAACGAATAACCAACGGGAGGCGTTACCATTCCAACCGCAAAGGTAATAACAACAAACACGCCAAGCTGGATTGGCGACATACCGATTTTGTCGCCTACGGAAATTAATACCGTGCTCAGGATGACCATTGCCGACACATTATCCATGACGGCGCCGAGTATCAATAGAATTACGCACATGATTATAATAATGGCCGCCGGGCTGTTAGTCAGAGCGAATATCGCTTCGGTGGCCTTTTGAGGTATCTCCTCACTGGCGAGTACCCAGGAGAAACCGAACGCTGTCGCAATAATGAAGACAATCATGGACGTGGTCTTCATGGCAGCTAGTATTATCGCTGGAATCTGGGATAGCTTAAGGTCCCTGTAAACGAACACGCCCACAATAACGCTGTACAACACGGCCACCATCGAGGCCTCTGTCGGCGTGAACGCGCCGCCGTAGATGCCCCCTAGAATCACTAGCGGCGCCATGAGAGCCCAGATACCGTTGACACAAGCGAACATAAACTCCTTAAAGCTGGATCTCCTTTCTTTAGGTATATTGTTGCGCTTGGCATAAATATAGCTCAGAACAACGAAGCCGGCCGCAGCGAGTAGGCCGGGAATGGCACCGCCAAGGAACAACTTGGCAATGGATTGATCCGCCAATACCCCCCAGATAACCATCGGTATGGAAGGTGGGATCATTTGGCCGAGCGGACCCACGCCAGTCGCGAGCGCAGCTCCGTAGACGCGCTCGTAGCCCCGGTCCTCCATCTCGTCAATCATCACTGAGCCGATTGCCGCGGTCGTTGCCGGAGCAGACCCAGAAATTGCGCCAAAGAAAGTCCCGGCTATGACGCCGGCCATGCTCAAGCCTCCGGGTACGTGGCCTATGATCGCCGACGCAATCCGTATCAGCCTTCTCGACAGGCCTCCCGCGGTCATCAGGTCCCCGGCAAGGATGAACCCGGGCACGGCCAACAAGCTAGTGACAGAGGTGCCTGCCATGATTCGCTGCGCAACGAGTATGGGGCTCACCCCGATCATCCACACGCCAGCGACGGTCAGCAAACCAAGCACAAACGCGATCGGAACACCCAGCGCTAGAAGCACGAACAGCGCTGTTACCAAGACCAGTCCGACATGGTTCATCGATGGCAGATTCCTATTACGAGTGGATTCATACGCACGACTCAAACGGCAAAACAGAACCGCCTCGGCCGTTCTGCTTATAGTGGGTATCCGACGAGCTACTCATCCCTGTCACCCATCAATCCCTTTCCCGCTCAAGAGTCGCGCAACCCCATGCACCGCGATTAGCGCACCCGTAACAGGCAGACTCACACTTCGCATCCATTCCGGATATCCGATGGCCGGCGATAGCTGTCCCAACGTCAGCTCGGTAAACTGATATCCAGTCACCACCAGCGCCAGACCGAACACGATAACCGCAGCGATCAGCAGGTAATGCAACGCTTGCTGCAACGCAGCCGGCAACGCGCCGTGCAACAGGCTAATTCGTACGTGGAAGCCGTCGCGAACGCCCGTCGACGCAGTCAGAAGCACGACCCATGTGAACGACAGCATGGCTACCTCGCCGGTCCATGATAACGGTGCATGCAGCACATACCGGAAAAACACGCCGACCAGTAGGCTCCCCACCATAATGCAGGCCAGCACCACAACAATTGCCCCGACAGCCGCAGCCGCCATCCTGCTCAACGCCTCCGTCCAGCCCGTGCACCACCGCATCACCGTCAGAGACATCCCGGTTTCCTCGTTGTCAGCCCAAGTGAACCAGCCTCGACGGACCTAAATCCGCCATTCGGGCGCGTCTGCATCTCAAGAACTCGGCAGACGAAGCGCGGGTGCAGGCGTTGCGGTTGACCCGCACCCGCGCTCCACTGCGATACACGACCGTCTCTCTACTGACCCTGGCGTTCTTCCTTCAACACCTCGCTCACCAGATTCTGCCCTATCTTCTTGGCATACTTTTTATACAGTGGCTTAACTTTTTCCTTGAATGCATCCAAATTGCTTACTTTGTTGACCTTCATACCCGCCGCCTTAAGCTTGGCGATCAGCTCCTTATTATTCGCGATTACCGTCTTGCGCTGCTCCTTTATCGCCTCGGCGGCGGCTTTGCGTACCTCTTTCTTCTCCTTAGCGCTCAAGCGATCGAACGTCATCTTCGACATCACAAGCGCATCGGCGTTAAATGCGTGTTTCGTCAAGGACAGATACTTCGTCACTTCCGCGTACTTATTCGCGTAAATCACCGCCAGCGGGATCTCCAACCCGTCAACCGTACCCTGCTGTACCGCGGTAAACACGTCATTCCAGTCCATGGGCACCGGATTGGCTCCCAGCGCCTTGAACGTGGCGATGAAAAGGTCGTTCGGTTGGACCCTGATCTTCAGGCCGTGCAGGTCGCCAGGCTTGTGTATGGGGCGCACGTTGTTGATCACATCCCTGAATCCGGCGATCGAGAATCCAAAGCCAATAATATTCTTCGCTTCCAGGTCTTTGAGCAGCGTTTTCCCCACCGGGCCGTCCAGGATACGCTCCGCCTGCCGGACGTTAGTGTAAATAAACGGCAAATCGTTGACCTTGAACGCCGGTATTATCTGTGCGATCTTCGCGCCCGTAATGACCCCCGCATCCAGCGCGCCGACCTCCATCTGCTGAAGCATCTGCACTTCAGTGCCGAGCTGATGATTGGGGAAAAACTGGACATCGAATTGGCCCGGCGCTATTTGATTCAGCTTCTTAGCGAAATCATGCGCCATTATGGCGTACGGATCTATCTTTTGATTGTTCGATGTGGGCCAGCCGATCTTGATTTTGACAGCCGCAGACGCACTGCCGGCAAGGCTAATGCCTAAAAGGCCCAAAAGGACAAACAGTGGTACCCATGCATTTCTACGCATCGCAATAGTCTCCTCCAAATGTGTCGAACTAGCCCGGCGTACCGGGATATACGCACCTTACTTGTGCATCCGCGCTCCTAGTACTGCATCGTTATCTAGCCCAGGCCCCGAGCTTGTTTAGTCTTTGTAGCTTTCATCCAGGGAATCCAAGTACCTAAGCATAGCAGGCCATTCCAAGATTCCGTACGGCCTTCTGGTGTCGCGATCATACAGCTTGGCCGTCTTCTCGGCGACCGCCCTGTCGGGAACGCTGAGTTCCGGCGCCGCAGCCATGGCATCGAGCTGAACGCGGCACGCCTTCTCCAGCCAATATATTGCATTGAAGGCCTCCGCGATCGTGGGATAGGCAACAAGGAGCCCGTGATTCTTCAGGATCATAACGTTCTTATCGCCCAGATCCGCCACCAGCCGTTGCTGTTCATCGGGATCCAGCGCGGGTCCTTCGTATTCGTGGTAGGCAACGCGATCATGAAAGCGCATCGAGAACTGCGTCAAGGGCAGCAGTCCTTCCTTAAGCGTTGAAACGGCGACGCCTGCCATCGAATGTGTATGTAGAACGCACCCGACATCGGGTCGGGCTTTATGAACTGCACCGTGAATAATGAATCCCGCAGGATTCACTTTATAGCCGGTCGGGGATGGCGTTATTTCGTTTCCATCGATATCGATTTTTATAAGGCTCGATGCCGTGATCTCGTTATACAAAAGGCCATACGGATTTATTAAAAACTCATTGTGGGTGACGCGGGCAGATATGTGGTTATAAATAAGGTCAGAAATGCCGTATGCATACACCAGGCGGTAGCAGGCCGCCAAGTCTACCCTCACTGTCCACTCATCTGAATCCGCCTTGAGAGACGCCTGATGAGGTTTGCTCTGCGCATTGGATGCCATTTGCAGCCTCCTTAAACCAGTGTCGTTTAGGCCGGCCCGTCAGGCCGGCCCCCCTTTCTGTTTGCGTGCCCGCGCTGGCGTGCAGGATACCCATTGCGCGCTCAACGGGTCATATCCCCTTGGATGCCTCTGTGGTACCCGCCTCGGATCACCAGCGCCGCCATGCGTGAGCGGCGCCGGATTCGCCGCGCTACGCTCCGGCACCACAATGGACCTGTGCGCCTCCGCCGCCAAAGCAGAGCCGAACCAACCCACGGGTAGCCCTTTGGCGCACGGCGATAGCATCGCTCAAAAGTCCTCATGGCGAAGCCGCAATGGCAAAGGGCGCTAAATCAGCGCAAGGTTGATCGACGCGGTACAAGCTCGGATCGCCGGGGTCCGGTTTCAACTGTCGTCCAGCCATGATCGGTACATATGATGCTCTAGATCGGCCTCGATCCTTGACTCTGGAACCACATAAGCCTGTAGGTCGCGTTTTACCTTGCGCGCCGCAATCATTGGCCGTCAAGCATTCGTGGCTTTCTAATAAATGAACCGTGTGTTCGCCTATACCGAATCTCGCGTATGTCATTATTAACATCCACTTGTGCGGCCTGTGCAGGAAAATAGATGGCATGCCATCCACGCGCGGTCAACCTCTTGGCTCGAACCCTTCCGCCTCATGACGTCACTGGCACAGGGCCATAACGGAAACACACGAAACATCTGTCCCACAGTCCTCCTGCATCCATCCAGTTATTGCACACACCCACCGCGTGATGGGGCCGCACTTTCTTCCGTTCAGCGCAGACACGGGATGCACCGATGATTCCAGCGCACCCAACACACCTGTTACGCCCGGACCATTGGCACCCACCTGCATCTCTCAGAACCCATAGAGCTCCGCGGGATTTCGCACCAACACGCGCTCGGTGAGCGCAGCATCGTTATCCATCCAGCGGAAGAAATCAGTCATCAGGTCGCCGTCGTTCGGCATGGGTATCTTAACGCTGGGGTGCGGCCAATCGGTGCCAAAAACAAGACGGCGCGGGTTGGCGTCAATAAGGGCTCGAGCCAGAGCGTCGGCATCGGTATACGGAGGACGTTCACGGCCCGTAACCCGGTACGCGCCCGAAAGCTTGGCCCACGCCTGCCCCTCGCGCAGCAGCGCCAAGAAATCGCGGAACCCCGGGTTCTTCGCGGTTTTTTCCGCCGGCATGTGTCCCATGTGATCGATGACACTAGGAACCGGCAGGCTCTCGACCAAACGAGCGAATCCGTCGAATTGGGATACATCGATAAGGAATTGCATGTGCCAGCCCAGTGGCGCGACACGCTCGGCGACTTTCAGGCCCGTTTCCAAATCGGTCCCGCCACTGTAGAGGAGATTAAGTCTGATTCCCCGAACTCCGAGTTCGTGCATATCCTCGAGCGCCGAGTCTGTGACATCGTCCCCGAGAACGGCGATGCCCCTCCACTCAACGTCATCGTTCTCCGTGCTCAGAAGCGACAGCATTCTGCTGTTGTCGGTGCCGTAGACGCTCGGCTGAATGAATACGGCACGGTCGAAACCATAGGTCTGCAATAGATGCCGGTATGCGGCTTCGGGGGCTTCCGGGGGCGTATAGCTGCGTTCCGCCTTATAGGGGTACCGGTCTAACGGCCCGAACAGATGGAAATGGGTGTCACAGGCATGCTCCGGCAAGCGGACATCGATTGGGCGGGGTGAAGGGTCGTAGGCGGCGCAGGCCGGCGCCTTGGCCAGATCGTCATCGTCAGCCATGAGTGTTCTCCATCAGTCAGTTGACTTTCAGCGCCCCGGCGCAGCGTCTGCACTGCAGACCCCTGGCTGGCCGGTTTATCCGGGATCGTTCGCCAGCGCGGCTTGCCCTGAAATGAACGGTCGCTTGGGCGGAGCCGGCTGCAAGCCCGGGCGTCATTGCCTTTGGCCCACGTCCAGACGCACCACGGCCCCCTCCAGCCTCGCCTCCGGCGCGGGGAAACGCTCCATGACCAGGGGATCATGGCCCGGCACGATGCGCCCCGGTTCCGTTATCAGCCGACGCATGCGGTCATAGCCTTCCAGCATTTCTCCGACATCAACGACAATCGGAAAAGGGCGGGCCTGCTCGAAATTCGCGTAGTAGTGCGACGCGTCGGACGCCAGAAGCACGGGTCCGTGCGCCGTTTCAACCCTGACCACCTGCAGCCCGGCCGTGTGGCCGCCAATATGGTGGACCGTGATGCCCGGAGTCACCGAGTCGCCGTCACCGCAGCACACGACCCGCTCCGCATACAGTAAACGCACGAGGCCGACCACCGACTCCACGTCATAGGCTTCGCGTAGTGGCGCATGACGCATATACCGGCCTGTCGCGTACGCCAACTCCCGATCCTGCACGTGAAATCTGGCATTCGGGAAGAGATCGCAGTTTCCGGCATGGTCGTAGTGCAGATGGGTGAGGATGACGTGCTTCACCGCGTTGGCATCCACGCCGAGCAGAGCGAGCCCGTCGACCGGGGGGCGCAGCAGCTCACGCTGCCGACGCCGGGCTTCCCCGGGGCTAAATCCGGTGTCCACGACAACGGTGTGGCGCGTGGAGCGCGCCACCCACACGAAGTAATCCATCGGCATCGGCCCATCGTGCGGGTCACCGGCGAGAAAGTTCTGCGACGCCTGCCGCGGCGCATGGCCGTAGCGGACCGCGAATACCTCATAAACCGCATCAGCCATGGTTCACCCGCCCGCCGTTATTCTGCTGGCCGGTTTTAAAGCCGTATGAATTCGCGCCAGCATGCCGGGAGCCCTCCGCGTTCATCAGTGAGGTGCGTGGTTGTGCTATCGATCAGCCGCGCGCCTTTCGTGCCTGCTGCAGATAACGCATGTACTCGGTATGGTCGGCGCCGGCACCCAACGCGGATGAGGCTTGCCGCCAAGCTTCGGTGCAGCGCTGCAAAAGAGGCTCCCTAAGCCCTGATTGCGCCGCCAGTTCCGCAGCCGTCTCGAGGTCCTTCGCCATCAGATCCAGCGCAAAGCCCGAATCGTAGGAGCCGGAGAGGATGTACTGTCTGAACTTGTTCTCTGTGCTGTTGTTGCGCCCGGTGGATGCGTTCAATACGTCCACGAGGACCTCGCCGTTGACGCCGAATGCCTCGGCCACTTGCACAGCTTCTGCGGCCGCAGCGAGTCCGGCAGCGGAAACGTAATTGTTGAGTGCCTTGACCGCATGGCCGCTGCCGAGCGGCCCGGTAGCAAAGATGCGTTTACCCATCGCGGCAAGCATCCAGCGCCACCGTTCGAGCAATTGCACGTCGCCGCCGGCGATAATCGCAAGCTCTCCGGAATGCGCCTTTCTGACACCCCCGGAAACCGGTGCATCCAGCAATGAGATACCGTGCGGTGACAACTCCTCGCCCAGCGTTCGAGTGCCCATCGGCGCCGACGAACTCATGTCGAACACCACGAGGCCATGCTTCGCGCCGGCCACCAGCGCATCGCCGCCTTCGTTCGCCCCGAGCGCGACCTCGCGTACGATCGTCCCGTTCGGCAGCATCAGCACCACGGCGTCGCAGGCGGCCGCCAAGCCGCCCAGCGAATGCGCCACCGCCACGCCGGTTTCTTCAGCGAACTGCCGGGCCGCTTCAGGGCGCGCGTCCAGTACCCGGTGCAGCACACCGATCGCATTCAGGCGCCGCGCCATGGGGTTGCCCATGCGCCCGAGGCCAACGAATCCAACCTTCGCTTCCCGGTCAGTCATATTCGCGGCCTACTCGCCGTCCACTTCCGCAAAGACCTCCTGGGCCACGCGGAAGCTGTCAATGGCCGCCGGGACGCCGCAATAAATGGCTGTCTGCAGGAAAATCTCCTTGATCTCGTCCCGGCTCAGCCCATTGTTGAGCGCACCGCGCACGTGGAGCTTGATCTCATGCGGACGGTTCAGCGCCGTGAGCATCGCCAGATTGATGACGCTGCGAGTGCGTCTGTCCAGACCGGGACGGCCCCAGATTTCGCCCCAGCAGTAGCGCGTCACCAAGTCCTGCATGGGCTTGTTGAAGTCGTTGGCATTGCGCAGGGACCGATCCACGTGCTCTGCGCCCAGCACCTCACGGCGGATGCGCAAACCCTTATCGAAAAGTTCGTCGCTCATGGCTACCTCGTATGCCTCAGGATGTATCGGCCGTTGTCGTTCCCTGCCGTGCCTTCAGCGCCTTCAGCGCATGCTTTGCGGCCCGTTCGACATGGGCCGCGCAAGCCTCGAAAGCGGCGGCGGCATCGCGCGCCTCGATCGCCCTCACGATGCCCTTCAGCTCTGTTAGCGTCTGCGGTAAGCGCTTCGGCTGGGACAGCGACAATGCGCGCAGCTGACTCACCCGGTTGTTCAGACGCTCGAGCGTTTCACGCACGATCTCATTGCCGCAATGGCCAAGCAGTACGGCGTAGAAGCGCTGTTTGATTTCCAGGATCGAGTGTCCGCCGGCGCGCCCGTCGGCCGCGCGTTCCAACTCGACAACGATGGCGCGGAGCTCCGCTATGGCAGCGGCGCTGGCATGCTTGGCAAACCCGTGGCCGGCCAGACCCTCGAGCTGTTTACGGACCTCATATATTTGCCTGGCCTCTTCAGCGCTAATCGACGCCACCCGGGCACCATGGTGAGGCACGATCACGACGAGGCCTTCCGCAACAAGCTGTCGCAACGCTTCGCGAATAATCGGCCGGCTCACGTTCAGACGTTCACAAAGCCGCGATTCAACCAAGCGCTCGCCGGGGGCGAATCGTCCGTTCACGATGGCGTCGCGGATGCGATTTTCCACCTGACGCCGCACCGGCGCGTCAATGCGTTCTATCTGGGCTTCGTTCAGTCCTTGCATACAAGCTTACTGTAATCCTGTCTGACAATCTGTCAACCGGCTCCTCTCCAAAATATGAATGGGACTCATAACGGCCGGCGCGTGGGCGCCGGGACGAGCTATCTGACCCAATGCAGCATCAGCGCACGGTCACCGGGATATCCTTGATGTGCCCGCGCCAATACCGGGGACCGCTGTCGTGGATGGACTGACCCCGGGAATCCACCGCCACGGTGACGGGCATGTCTTCCACCTCGAATTCATGGATGGCTTCCATGCCCAAATCCTCGAACGCAACGACACGCGCTTTACGGATCGCGCGCGAGACAAGATAGGCGGCCCCACCCACGGCAATCAGGTAAATCGCCCCGTGGCGCCGGATGGCGTCGACCGCGTCGGGCCCGCGCTCGCCTTTGCCGATCATTCCCAACACCCCCGCCTGGCCGAGCATGATGTCGGTGAACTTGTCCATACGCGTGGCGGTGGTTGGACCGGCCGGGCCCACGACTTCATCGCCGACGGCGTCCACGGGCCCGACGTAGTAGACAAAGCGCCCGTTGAAATCGAGCCCGGCAGGCAGCGGCTCACCACGCGCCAGGCGATCCTGAATGCGCTTGTGGGCGGCATCGCGCCCGGTCAACAGGCTCCCGGAGACCAGCAGCACTTCGCCCGGCTCAAACTCGGCGATCGTCTCACGGGTCAGGGTGTCCAGACTGACCCGGCGGCCCGCGACGTGGCGCGTCACCTGGGGCCAGTCCCGCAGTCGCGGGGGCTCGAGCTCCACCGGCCCGCTACCGTCCAGCGTGAACCGGACGTGCCGTGTGGCCGCGCAATTGGGCACGATCGCCACCGGTTTGTTGGCCGCGTGGCAGGGCGCATCGCGCACTTTCACGTCCAGCACCGTGGTCAGCCCGCCCAGCCCTTGCGCGCCGATCCCCAACCGGTTGATGCGCTCGAACAGATCGAGGCGCAAAGCCTCCCGCGCATCGGAGGGTCCGCGCGCCTGCAGATCCTGGATGTCGACCGGCTCCAGGCAGGCCTGCTTGGCGAGCACCATGGCCTTTTCCGCGCTGCCCCCGACGCCAATGCCAAGAATGCCCGGCGGGCACCAGCCCGCGCCCATGGCCGGCACTTGCTCCAACACCCAGTCGGCGATGTCATCGGAAGGATTGAGCATGGCGAAACGCGATTTGGCTTCGGAGCCCCCGCCTTTGGCGGCCACCTCGACCTCGACCGCCTCGCCGGCCGTGAGCTCCGTATGCACCACCGCCGGTGTGTTGTCTTTCGTGTTCACGCGCTTTCCGATGGGATCCGACACGATCGAGGCGCGCAGCGGATTGTCGGCGTTGCGCCACGCACGACGCACGCCCTCATCGACCAGTGCCTGCAGCCCCCGATTGCCGTGCCAGCGCACCCCCGTACCGACGCGCACGAACACCACTACAATGCCCGTATCTTGGCACACGGGCCGCCGGCCCTCGGCGCACAAGCGTGAGTTGATCAGGATCTGGGCCAAGGCGTCGCGCGCGGCCGGTGCCGCCTCGCGCTCATAGGCCTGATTCAGGGCTCGTACAAAATCGGGCGGATGGTAGTAGGAGATGTATTGAAGCGCCCGTTCAATGCTGTGAACGAAATCATCCTGTCGAATTAACGTCATGGCCGGCTCCTGCTGGATGGATAGCCGCGGCGGCGCAGCCAGCTTGGGTGCGTTTGTGACCAAGGTTGATACAAATCAATGGCGCGGGCGCCATAGTCGCTACACTGCATGCATGTCAGGCCGATGCGGCACGACGTTCGTTCGAGGAGTCTGAGTATGACCTACAAAACCTTGCTGGTCGCCGTGACCAACAGCCGTCACCGCCGTGCTGTATTGGACAGCGCCGCAATGCTGGCCGAGGCATTTGATGCGCATGTCACCGGCATCGACGTGTTCAGCCCCCGGTATCCGAGTCCGGCGGCCGTAGCAGCCGAGTATCCCGGCTGGAACAACATCTCGCAAATGCGCGAGGAGATGGAAGCAGCCGAAAAGCAGGCGGAACAGCGCAAGCAGGAATTCACATCGATGATGGATAGCGAGGGACTGCGGCGCAGCGAGTGGCGCTTCGTGGTCGGAGACCCGCTTGAGACACTGGCGCTGCACGCGCGCTACGCCGATCTGGTCATCACCGGCCAGGTGGACCCGGACGACCCGGCGGGCGGCACCAACCCCGACCTGCCCGCGCGCGTGGCCATGGCCTCGGCGCGCCCGGTACTGGTTATCCCTTATGCGGGGACATTCCCGACCGTGGGCCGCCACGCTCTGGTGGCCTGGAACGCCACCCGTGAGGCGACGCGCGCGGTACAGGAGGCCCTGCCTTTGCTTCAGCGTGCCGAGAGCGTTCGCGTCGCCGTGTTCCAGAATGGACGCGACTTCGCCACCGCGCACGGCGAGGAGCCAGGGGCGGACATCGCGCTGTATCTGTCGCGCCATGGCATCAAGGTGGAGACATCGCGCTTGCCCGCCGGCGACATCGCCGTCGGCGACGCCCTGCTTTCGCTGATGGCCGACACCGGCACGGACCTGCTGTGCATGGGCGCTTATGGCCATTCGCGGTTGCGCGAGATCGCCCTCGGCGGCGTGACCCACGATATCCTGCGGCATATGACGGCGCCGGTGCTCATGGCGCACTAAAGCCCTGCACCCGGCGCCGCGTTCGCGGCGCCGGGTGCTGACTCCTGGGCCCCGCAGGCCGCTTTGTTGTAGCCTGCTCATAGAATTCATTGCACTCCGGGCCGCGCGTTGCGGCTGTCGCGATGTCGCATTCAGCTCAATCAGTCGCCCGCTTCCCGCCTAACCGGCAGGGCAGGGATTTCATCGTCGGCGATGTGCACGGCATGTTTTCCATGCTCGACGCGTTGCTGCGCGAAGTGGGCTTTGACGAACAGCGCGACCGACTGTTTTCGCTGGGCGATTTGATCGACCGCGGCCCGGCATCTCACCGGGCTTTGGAATTCCTGCAGCAGCCCTGGTTTTTTGCCATACGCGGCAATCACGAGCAGATGGCCATCGACCACCACGGCTCGGCGACCGCCGATGGTGATTTGAGCCGGGACGCACTCAACCACGTCATGAATGGCGGCGGCTGGTTTCTCGACCTGCCCCCGCGCGAGCAGGCGCGCTTTGCCCGCGCCTTCGACAATCTGCCCATTGCCGCCCAGGTCGAGACACCGCTGGGCACGTTCGGGCTGGTGCACGCTGACGTGCCGCAGGATGTTGACTGGGAGACGTTTGTTGCGGCGCTGGAGGACAGCGCACATCCCTGCCACGAGCGCTACCTCAACTGCGCCCTGTGGTCCCGTGAACGCCTGATGAAGCTGCTCAGGCGCGGCGAACGCAGCGAGACGATCCAAGGCGTCGATGCGGTGTTTTTCGGGCATACGCCGCTCGACGACGTCACGGTCTCGGGCAACGCCGTCTACCTGGACACCGGGGCGTTCGCACAGGGCGGCCCGCACGGACGCGGCAAGCTTTCGCTTTTCGCCTGCACGCCCGCCAAGCTCGTCTACAGCACGCGCGGCAAACGATGCGCGCGGCGCGCGCTCGCGCTCGACCTTTCGCCGGCGTGAGGAACCGGCCGACGCAGGCTCCTATTCGCCGCTTGCCCAGCGAAACGGTGGCCGGGCAGCGCTATAGCGCGCATGCGCCGCACCCATATACCACGCCCAAAGCTGGTCGCCGTAATCGAAGTGCCACCATTCTGTAGCGAGATTGACGAAGCCGGCACGGGTCATCGCGTGATACAGAATGCGACGGTGTTCGCGCGGCTCCCGCGCCGCGCCGCTCTCGCCCGCGCCGGTCTCAAAATGGCGCGTATGTGAGGCGGGCACAGTGGCATCGAAGGCGGTGCCCATGTCGAGCAGGCGGCCGCGCCCGTCAGCCACCGACAGATCCACCGCGCCGCCGGTCAAGTGAAAAGGCGGACTGCTGTGCGACTGCAGCGGGCGCGCGACGAAGGCCTCCGCGTGCGCTGCCGCCACCTCTGCATCCGCATACTGGGCGCGAAACTCCTGCGTGCAATGCTCGAACAGCCAACGCTGCAGATTCGCCGGACGCCAGGCGTCGAACAGAACCAGGCGATAGCCGTCCGGCAGGGCGTCCGCGGCGTCAAGCAGCCGTTCCCACACCCCCGTACGCACAAAGCATTCGGGCACCGCACCGGGCAGACCCTCGATGAAATAGCGCGGGTGCACCAATATCCTCTCAGGCGCCAGACTCGCGGGCACCAAGGGCTCGCCGCTCTCCTCGATGGGCTGCGTCCTGATCGCGCGCCAGTCCGGCGCCGCCTGGGCCGGGATCGCCGCATCCAAATGCATGGCCTTTCATGCTCCTTTGCTCCGTTGCAGCGCGATGCCGCGCCCGGCGCCCTCCGGCCGCGGCAGAGTCTCGTGACCCGCCACCAGCTTTGCTAGGTTCGACGTCACATCCGCGGGGAAAGGGGCCGCCCGCGCGGCTTGCTGGTCGACATGCAACAGCAGTTGCTCGGAGGTCGCCAGCAGCGCACCCGTGTCGCCGTGCATCATGCGCAAAAACACCCGCACCTTCTTGGCTTCGCTGCCGAGCAGCTGCGCATCGAGCGCCACCGGCGCGCCTTCGCGCACCTCCTGCAGGTAGCGCACGTGCATTTCCAGCGTATACATGGAATGGTGAGTGGCCTGGCGGTAGGCCGGGTCCACACCGATGCGAACCATGAATTCATCCACGGCGCGGCTGAAGAGGATGCAGTAGCAGGCGTCGTTCATGTGCCCGTTGTAATCCACCCATTCAGCGGCCACCCGGCTTTGCACCAGCGCGAGCCGCGAGCCCATTTGCATCATCGCCCCCTGCCTGCGGTTGGGTGAGCTGCCATTAAGACTGAAGGCCGGCATGCCCTGCTCCGGCGTGCGGCAGGGCATGCCCGCGGCCGCATTCAGCCGTTGCCGGCGTGCTTGACGAAGTCGGGTACCTGGACTTGGCCGTTCGCGGCCTTCTTGGGCCAGATGACCACCTGTTTGCCGGCCTGCCACTGAATGGCCACGCCGGTGAGGTAGCCCGGGCCGTACCTCAGCCCGTGCGCGAAGCGGGCGTGGCGTGCGTAAAACTGTTCGCGGCCCTGAACACCCACGTAATCGGTTTTCTCCAGCGCTTTCACCAGGGCGTCCGGTTTGGTGCTGTGGGCACGCTCGATCGCGTTCTTGAGGATGTACAAGGCGTCGTAGGTGGAATACGCGTTGTAAGCGGGGCTCTCGCCGAAGCGTTTCTCGTATTTCTTAATGAAGGGGATGGTCTTGGGCGTGAGCGCGGCGCCCCCCGAGGCCACATTGCCGGTGATGGTGTCCTCGGCCGCCCCGTTGGTGCTCTTCCAGAAGCTGCTGGCACCGGCCTGCGAGCTCCAGCCCGCAAACATCATCGGGATCTGATTCTGATGCCACTGCACCGTCGGCTTGACGCCCACGTGGGCGATGCCGGTGATAATGACATCCGGCTTGGCCCGTTCGATGCGGGAGAAAATGGGCGAGAAGTCGTTGGTGTTGGGATCGAAACGAATATGGTCGACGACCTTGAGGCCGGCTTTGGGCAAGCACTTCTGGTATTCCTTGTCGAGCGGCTTGGTCCAGTCCGCGTTTTCGCTCATGATCGCCGCGGTCTTGTATCCCAGGTCCTTGACCAAGATGTCCTTGGCGTAGCCGCACACGATCTTGCCCACCACCACCGAGTTCAGCGTGTCGCGGAAGACGTATTTGTAGTGAGCATAATCGTTGCGGATGCGCTCGTTGATTTTGGTGGTCGAGGCGCCGGTGACGATGTACGGTTCCTTGAGCCGAGCCGCCCACGGCTCGGTCGCCAGTGCGACCTCGCTGGTGAAGTTGCCGATCACGGCGACGGCATGGTTCTGTTTGGTGGCGCGCTGAAAGGCGCGCACCCCGTCCGCGGCAGAGGCGTGGTCGTCGTACTTGTAGAGCTTGATCGGGCGGCCGTCGACGCCGCCGGCGGCGTTGATTTCATCCGCGGCCATCTCGGCGCCCTGCATGATGGAGCGCCCGTCGATCGCCGAGGTCGGGGCGATCACCCCGATGCGCACCGGCTCGGCGGCGCGGGCCAAAGCGACGGACCCCGCCAAAACGACGCCGACGCCGGCCGCGGCCAGCGCAGCGCGCCGCGCAAAAAGCGACAACTGGGACATAAAGTGTCTCCTTCGCACCTGCATGAGTGTGTGAGATGCCCGCTCCCGGCAGCTATTGTCGAATGGGTCTGCGCGGCATCCGGCCCGATACTACCTGCACAGCGGGCCCATGTTTAGTCTTTTAGACATCGGCCGGCGACGAGCCACCCGCCGTTCCACGCAGAGCCTGCCACACGCGTTGCGGCGTTGCCGGCATATCGAAGCGGCTCACCCCGGCCCGCGCCATGGCGTCAACAACGGCGTTCATGGCGGCGGGTATGGCGCCGACGGTCCCGGCTTCTCCCGTGCCTTTCACGCCCAGCGGGTTGGTGCGGCTCGGAACCGGATGCAACGCCACCTGAAAGGCCGGCAAATCGTCGGCGCGCGGCATCAGGTAGTCCATGAAACTGCCGGTCAGCAGCTGGCCGTCGCTGTCGTAGACGCAGTGCTCTCCCAGCACCTGCCCCAGGCCTTGGGTGATCCCGCCGTGCAACTGTCCGTGGACCACGCCGGGGACGACGGCGCGGCCGCAGTCGTCGACCGCGGTGTACGCCACCACATGCACGCCGCCCGTTTCCGGATCCAGCTCCACTTCGCACACGTGCGCCCCGTTGGGAAAGGTCTCCTCCGCGGCCGTGAACGCTTCGGTCGCATCCAGCGTGCGCTCCAAGCCCTCAGGCCAGGCATCGTCCTCACGAGCCTTGCGCGCGAGCTCGAACAATTGAACCGCGCGGTCGGTGCCGGCAACCCGGTAGGCACCGGCCGTGTACTCCAGGTCCCCAGCGTCCGCCTCCAGGAGATGCGACGCCAGGGCTTTACCCTTCTCGATCACCGCCTGCGAGGCTTTCACCGTCGCCGACCCGGCCATCATCATGGAGCGCGACGCCACCGAGACGAAGCCCTCGGGCGTCACATCGCTGTCCCCTTCGCGCACGCGCACGCGCTCGACGGGCAGCTCGAGCGTCTCCGCCACGACCCGGGCCAGCGATGCCGAATGCCCCTGACCGTTGGACTGCGCTGCCGTTCGCACTTCAACCAGGTCGTCTTCGCTGAAATGAATCTTCGCCGATTCCTTGAGCATGCCGCCTGCGGTCTCGAGAAAACAGGCCACACCGCGCCCGCGCCAGCGGCCACGGCGCCGCGAGTCGGCTTCGCGACGGGCAAACCCCTGCCAGTCGGCGAGCGAGAGCGCCTTGTCGAGCACGGCCTCGAATTCGCCGCTGTCGTAGGTCTGCTGCAACGGCGTGCGGTAAGGCATGGCGTCGGCGGGGATGAAGTTGCGCCGGCGCAGTTCGATGCGGTCGATGCCCAACTCGCGCGCGGCCTCGTCCACGAGGCGTTCGACCAGATAGGCCGCCTCCGGCCTGCCCGCGCCGCGGTACGGCCCGGTCGGTTCGGTGTGGGTCAGCACGCAGCGCGCCTCAAGCGCGATAGCCGGCGTCCGGTAGACCGAGGTCAGGCCGCCGGCGAAGATGCGGGTGGGCACGATCGGACCGTTGCTGCTGAGGTAGGCCCCCATGTTGGCGTCGACCCGAGCGCGCAAGGCCAGAAAACGCCCCTCGCTGTCGAGCGCCAGTTCACCGTGGACGACGCTGTCGCGGCCGTGATTGTCGGCGAGGAACGCCTCGGAGCGGCTGCCGTCCCATTTGACCGGGCGCCCCAGGCGCCGCGCCGCCCACAAAACGAGGGCCTGCTCGGGATAAACCGGGGTCTTGATGCCGAATCCGCCGCCCACTTGCGGCGTCATCACGTGCAGCTCATCGTCTTTCAGCCCCAGCACATGGACGAGCCCCTGACGCAGCAGGTTCACACCCTGGGACGGTGTCACCAGCGTATAGCGCGCTTGTGCCTCATCGAACCACCCCAGCGCGGCCCGCGGCTCCATGGCGTTGCCGACCACGCGCGTGTTGACCAAGCGCACGCGCGTCACATGGTGTGCATCGGCCATGGCACGCGCCACAGCCTCATGGTCGCCGGTTTGCCAGCGCAGCGCGGTATTGTCGGCAACCTCGGGCCAGACGCGGGGACTGTGCGGTTGCAGCGCCGCCTCCACGTCGCTCACCGCCGCCTCCATATTCACGTCCAGATCCACAGCCTGGGCGGCGTCCTCGGCCTGCGCGCGCGACTCGGCCACCACCATGGCGACCGCCTCCCCCACGAAGCGCACGTACGTGCGCGCCAGCAATGGACGCGCGGTTTGCGCCATCGGCGAGCCGTCGCTGTTCTCGAACGCTACCATGCAACGCAGATCTTGCAGCCGCGCTTCGGCAACGTCTTCGCCTGTCAGCACGGCGACGACGCCGGGCATTGCGCGGGCCTGAGAGGTGTCCAGGGCGCGGATGTGCCCGTGGGCGAAAGAAGAACGTACAAAAACGGCGTGCGCCTGGCCCTCGCGCGAGTAATCGCTCGTATAGCGGCCATGTCCGGAGACCAAATCCACAATCTCCTGTTCGCCATACTGGCCCTGCGCCTTGCCGAAGCGCTCCCGTGAACTCTTGTCCATATCCGCTGTCTCCCGGTAGGCGTCGCTTTCAGTCGTTATCAGGATAACGCCGAACCGTGCTGACACCCGCACCAACCCCCTAACATGGCGAACGCTGCTGAAAGCAACGACGGCGCAAAGGAGAACGGGTTGTGCTGATTGCGCACCTTACCGACACGCACGTCCTCGCGCGGGGCGGGCGCATCGCGGGCGACCTGGACCCCGCCCGGCGGCTTGGCGGGTGCATCCAAACGATAGGCGATTTGCGGCCTCAGCCGGATGCGGTGGTGATCACCGGGGATCCCACCGATGGCGGCCGCGAGGAGGAGTACGTTAGGTTGCGGGAACTGTTGGCGCCGTTATCAACGCCTTGTTTCCTGATTCCCGGCAATCATGACACCACCGCCCCCATGCGCCGTGTCTTTGCCGATCACGGCTATTTGTTCGCCGACCAAGCCTTCATGCATTACACCGTGGATGAACTGCCGGTGCGGCTCATCGGCCTCGACACACGCCTGCCCGACCAATCCGGCGGCACGCTCTGCGAGGCCCGCCTCGGCTGGCTCGAGCAGCGGCTCACCGAACGCCCTCACCTCGCCACACTGCTGTTGATGCACCATCCGCCGATCGAGGTCGGCATCCCGCACATGGACGCCATCGGCTGCGGCAATGCGGGCGCGCTGTCCCGCATCCTGAGCAAGCACCGACAAGTGCTGCACATCCTTTGCGGACACGTCCACCGCATGGTGCAGGGCGGCTTGAATGGAGTCGCCATCACGGTGGGTCCAAGCACATCACACGCAATCGCGCTGGACACCCAAGGGCGCGGCGGGATCGAGACGGTGCCCCATCCGCCGGCCTTCTGCCTGCTCAACATCAGCGACACGGGCGCCACCACCGTGCACCTGGAATATCCGAGCCGGCACTGAACGCGACCGCTGGCGAGACGCTTGTGGTGCGTTAAGCTGGAGTCAAGGCTTTGCATGCACTTATCGGGCGACGCCGGCTCAGGCCGCCCGGTTGCAAGCACGCACCGAGCGAAAGCATCTTCAGTAAGGAGGCCACGATGCGCTACGAACTCTACTATTGGCCCGGTATTCCCGGGCGCGGCGAATTCATCCGCTTGGCGCTCGAAGACGCCGGTGCCGACTATGTCGACGTTGCCCGGGATGCGGCCGCGGGCGGGATGGACGCGCTCGGACGCTATCTCGACGGCGATGCCACGAATCAGCCGCCGTTCGCGCCCCCGTTCCTGAAAGCCGGGCAGGTCGTCGTCTCCCACGTCGCCAATATTCTGCAGTTCCTGGCCCCCCGGCTGGGACAAATACCGGACGACGAGGCGACCCGGCTGTGGGCGCACGGTCTGCAGCTCACCATCACCGATTTCACCGCGGAAATCCACGACGCCCACCACCCGCTGGGCCCCGGGCTGTACTACGAGGACCAGCAAGCCGAAGCCGCCCGCCGCGCCGCCACTTTTGTCGAGGAACGGCTGCCCAAGTTCCTGCACTACTTCGAGCGCGTCCTGCAGTGCAATCCCGGCGGCGACTCGTTCCTGGTGGGCGAAGCGCACTCGTACGTCGATACCTCCCTGTTCCACATAATGGCGGGCCTGCGCTACGCCTTCCCCAATGCGACCCGGGCTATCGAGCCCGAAATCCCGGGAGTGGCAGCCTTAGCCGAGCGCGTGGCGCAGCGGAACAACATCGCCGCCTACCTGGATTCGCCGCGCCGCCAGGCGTTCAACGAACACGGTATCTTCCGCCATTACCCCGAGCTGGACAGCGCTTAAACCAGGGGGACTGGCGCACACGCAACGGTTCCGGCCGAGGCCGGGGCGCCTGCGCCCCGGTGCCGGTCATGCCGTGTCCGGCATGCTTTGCGGGCTACAATAGGCCGCCAAGAACAGCAGACTACTGCCTTAAGAGCCACGGGACTCCCATGCCGATAGATGAGCACTTCTATGAACCTTCCAAGGGGCACGGCCTGGCGCACGACCCTTTCAACGCCATGGTGGCACCCCGCCCCATCGGCTGGATATCGTCACGCGATTCGGCCGGCAAGCTGAACCTCGCCCCTTACAGCTTCTTTAACGCCTTCAACTACAGGCCGCCGATCGTCGGCTTTTCCAGCATCGGCTTCAAGGACAGCGTGCGCAACATCGAGGCTACCGGCGAATTCGCCTGGAATCTGGCAACCCGCCCCTTGGCTGAGGCCATGAACGCTACCTCGGCCACGGTCGACCCGGATGTCGACGAATTCACCCTAGCCCGACTGACCCCGGTGGCCTCGCGGCTGATCGAGGTGCCGCGCGTCGATGAGTCGCCGGTGTCGTTCGAGTGCCGGTTGAGTCAGCTCATTCAACTGCAGGGCGCGGACGGGCGCAAAGCGGATACGTGGCTGGTGCTGGGCGAAGTGGTCGGCGTGCACATCGCCGCACACCTGCTCACAGACGGCACCTACGACACGGCTGCGGCGCAGCCGATCACCCGCGGTGGCGGCGCCGCGGACTATTTCGCGATCGAGGCGGACAACCGCTTCCGGATGATCCGCCCCAAATAGGATCCCGTTCAGCGGCCCGCCCGTTCGAGCTCGCGCAGGTGACGCTCCACCGCAAACACGTGGGCATCGTCATCGCCCAGCTCACGCAACGCCTGCGCCAGCCGCAGCAAATAATCCCGGTTGGATCCACTCGGGCCGGCGGATGTGGCGATATGGCGCGCGATCTCACGCTCTGTGGCCGGGCCCAGAAAGGCCTGATTCTCCCGGCTGGCCACATAGACCCAACCGGTGGCGCTCTGACCGTCCCGGAAAATCAAGTCGGTGGTAAAGCGCATATATCCGTTCTTCTCGCGTACATCCAGATGGTCGAACACCCCCGGGGCGACGAGATAGGCCATGCCGTGGCACTCGGCCCCCTTGCACGGGATCAGCGTCACCACCCGGCCGGGCGCGTCCCGGGTACCGCGGTGGTCGTGGGATCCCTGCCAGAAGCGGCGGCGCCAGCCGCGAATCTTGGCCGCCCGGCATTCCACGAACGGGAAATCCACTTTGTAAATCAGCGAACCGTAGCCGAACACCCAAAGGGGCGTGCCACTCTCCGTCGGACCCTTGCGGTTTTGCCCAGCGCTCATCGTATCCAATAATCCTCGAGACGTTGATTGCGTTCCGCCATTGTGGCGCATGGCGCCGACCCGAATAATGGCGCTGCGCGCCATGCGCCGATTCACCGCCTACGCCGCAAATACGGCCACAGGCGCAGCACTGCGGCACAGTTTTGGTAGACTCCTTACCGGCAGGCTGTTTAAAGAAGGCGCCGGGAATTCGCATCCCCTTCAGGGGATCGCGATGAGAGGCGCACGCCGCGCAAGCGGCGTTATTGGCCCTGGGACTTAGTAATGTAGCGGCGAATGGTCTGCGCTGTCAC